>Ga0196977_1000501_pt1 | contig 20423 bp, 18 predicted proteins | sample S3v_1013CmetaG_FD_148634 | JGI IMG/M metagenome (GOLD analysis project Ga0196977, IMG submission 148634) | Soil microbial communities from Anza Borrego desert, Southern California, United States - S3+v_10-13C | ecosystem: Environmental > Terrestrial > Soil > Desert | place: USA: California...
GGGAAATGTTGCGTGTCCACTTTCCCTCGCGAATTGCATACCACGTAAATCCAGGTTCATTACCGATCGCTGATGCGTTGGCGCAGGATCAGCAATTAAAATGCGCATCGCAAACTACAATTTGTCCAATAAAATCGCCGTACGGTTTCGCTTTTCCAGCAATGGAACATGCCACGCTGCTGGTACGGCTTTTTGTCTGGTGACCGTGCGCCCTTCGCCCGGCGACTCGCTGATCCGCATCGCCCTGAGCAGCGGTTACTTCGAGCGCGTGGACGTGACGAAGGTGACGCCGCAGCCTTCTTCGGTGGTGCTACGTGAAAAAGAATTCGTTTATCTCTTAAAGCAGAGCGTCCCCGACCAATGCAAAGCTTCGAGTTCTTCACCAGCGCGAAGAAAGCGGGCAGCGTGCAGCTGCAGGTGAGCGCGGGCGGCGCCGTTTACCTGATCGATCAATTCATTTACCCTTAAAGCCTATGGAATCCGTATTGCGCGCCCTGATGGTGTATTTTCTTTTCTTTTTCATTCTCCGGCCGGCGGAAAAATGATCATCCGCGAATCCTCGCCCTTCGGCCTGATCCTGCTGCTGCTCATCGGCTCATCCATCACGGACGCGCTGCGCAGCGACAACCGGTCGATCACCAACGGCGTGCTGCTAGCCGTTTCATTGACCTTGATCCACGTGCTGGTCGCTTACGTAAAGCGCGACAACAAAAAGATCATGCGCATCATTGACGACGTGCCTACGGTGCTGGTGCAGGACGGCCAAATTTTCAAGGACCGCCTGCTGGATGCGCGCGTGACGGAAGGCGACGTGCTGATGGCTGCGCGCAGGGAAAATATCTCGAAGGTCGGAGAGATCAAATACGCCATCCTGGAGATCGACGGCAGCATCAGCGTGATCCCGAAAGAAAAAGAATCCTGAGTAAAGCAGTGAAGAACCAGTCGGCAGATCAGTTAAAAGCGCCGGTCGATGCTCCTGTTTAACTGATCACGTTCCTATTCATCCATCTGGGCCAGCCATACCCGCGCTTCTTCCACATCGTCGAAAATGCGGATGCGCAGGCGGCGTTGATCGGCGTGCCGGGAGATGGTTTCCACGGCCACCGCGTTGAAATAATTTTTCGGCTTGACCAACGCGATCGCGTTGAAGCCGCGGGCGACGGCGCGCGGGAGAAAATTTTTCTCCAGCCATTTCTGGTCTTCGCGCCCGATCAGCACCATGTCGCTGGCATCCGCAAGCACTTTGCTGCAGCGGTGCTCGATAAGCTCCTGCAGCATTTTCTCCGTGCCTTCGCGAAATTGCGCGCTGGTCGCATAACCGTTCCAATCCATGACCACGCATTCGCAGGCGTGATCATAGTAAACTGTGTAGGTTTTGATTTTCGTATTCATGAAAATTAAGGAAGAGTAAAAAAGATTCAGCGGGTAAATGACGCAAACTTAGTGCCTGAAAGTGGGAAAGTGCTGTGATCTGCAAGAGAAAAAGCGGGGAGTGACAGAGAGCGGATTGAATATGAGTTGTTAAAATCCTGGGGTGTGTCTCAGTTTGAAAAACGCAGCTTAGTGCCCCCTTGTGATTTCGTGATTTTGCGACAGGTAAGTCACGAAGACTCAAAGTATATCGAGCCACGGAGAAAAAGCTCAAACTGAGACACCTGCCAAATTCTGCATGGACTTGACAAACGTCCGAATTCGTTTTAATTTTAATTCTCTGCAAACCCAGGAGATATGAAAGAGCTGCAGGTGCAAAACGCAGGACTCGTATTGCTTCACCCGTTTTTGCCCGCGTTGTTCGCCAGAACAGGTTACATGGAGCAAGGAAAATTCAAAAATGAAGCGGCCGCTGTAAAAGGCGTTTTCCTCCTTCAGTACATTGCTACAGGGCAGGAACCGACTACCGGTTCCGCCGCGAACGAAGAGCTGGGCCTGAACAAGGTCTTGTGCGGATTGCCGCTGAGCAAGCAATGCCAGCCGATGGGCGTGCTGAGCGAAGAGGAGAAGCAAGCCGGCCGTTCGCTGCTGGAAGCCATGCTCAAATCCTGGGCGGAAATGAGCCGGAGCAGCGAGGAAATTTTGCGCGAATCGTTCCTGAAACGCAGCGGCCGCCTGAAAGACAAAAAAGGGTCGCGCCTGCTGATCGTCGAGAAGAACGGGCACACCGATCCGCTGCTGCAGCGCTTGCCCTGGGCCTTCAACCCGGTGCGGCACGGCTGGATGAAAGAGCCGGTGCAGGTGGACTGGTGAAAGCCATTCAGAGTCCGTTAATAAACCCGCTTTCTTGTTGGTAATCTTATTCTCCGGGGAGCCGCTGCGGTTTCGGGAATGGAATACATTTACCGCATTCCATCATCCGCACACATGCGAAAAATTTTACTTTATCTCTGCCTGCTTGCGGCGCTGCCGGCTGTTGCGCAGGAGCCAGTGCAGGAGGATTGGCGGCGTCTTCGCCAGTTCAACTTCGGCGTGACGATCAACCTGCATTACGGGAAAGGGCAGATGTTCCCCGGCATCCGCGGCTTCGCAGGCCTCAGCATCGGCAGCGTTTACAAAGAGCACCTGCTGCTGAACTACGGCGCGATGCTCTCGGTGTACACGAAATCCATCGGCAACAATTTGAATCCGCTGATCAACGATCTGCAGGTGGACCTGATCAACACCTTCGGCATCGGCGGCGGCGGGAACCGTTCGGCCTACCCGAAATTTTTCAGGACGATGGGCCCGACGCCGGCGTACAATGCGTCCCTTGACCTGGATTACGCGGGCATGATCTTCAGCAATTTCATCCTGAACAACAACGGCAGGAACCAGGTAGGTGGTACAGTTACGGTCACGCATAACGACGTTACAGGGTATTATTACAACGACGGATCGTTTCTTTTGGGCTGGGGCTTTGGGGATAATTTCGACCGCTGGTGGACGGGATCGGGCGGGGTGTTCGTGCATAATAAGCACGGTTACAATGCGGCGGAGCTGACGTTCGACCAGTTCACCGGTTATTCGCCGCTGGCTTACGAGCTGAGCACGCTGCTGGGAGTTAATGTGCCTTCATACAATCTCGATGAGCAGTACGTTTCCGGGAAGAAAAAGAAAGCGCCCAACTACAATACATCGACGTATCACTTCCGGTATTTTCTCGCTCCCGGTTACGGCGTCGATCTCGGCGTGATGGGCGCTTTGCGCGGGAAGAACGGCTGGGTATACGCCGTGCAGGACATGATCCACACGAAGCGCAATATGGCCTTGCACCCGAACACGGATATTTCACGTCTCGTCATCGGCGGAACTTACAACAACCTCAGTTATATTATCACGCATGATTAGGAGCGTACCTGTACTGCTTTTGCTGGTGCTGCTGGGCTGCAACCCCGCAAAAGAGGCGTTTAAGTCGTCCTACATTGACGGCGCCTTGTTTTCCGAAATCCCGGGCATTGCGAAAGCTGCGCATCCCAATGATCCGCTGTCGGGCATGGACAGCGCGCATATTTACAAAGTCGTGCTGCGGGAACAGTTGGTGATCGACGGCAACGTGGTCGATTATGCGCTTTTGCCGGAAAATACCACGCGCGCAACCGAAGACTATATTCCTGTGAAAAGCGCGTATTACGAGATCTACCTGTTCCAATTTCCCGCGCAGATCACGCAGAGCTTCCCGTCGATTATGCCTACCGTGTTCCTGCCCGTAAAATATAACGCCGACAGTCTCGGCATCGGGTTCGGAAATGCGTATTACGGTTATGGTTTTTGGGAACTGTACCCGAAGAAAAAGCTCACGGGCAGCATGCAGCAGGATTCCAGCAAACGCCGCCTGGTCGGTAAAAAGGCCGTTTTTTTCGACAGCACGTATACGGTCGAATTCGATACGCGGCTGAAGATGGCACGGGACAAAGAAAGTTATGCTTTCCGGAAAAAGAGGGATGCGGAAATGGTTTTCGTGATGGACAGCTTAAAGCATAAGGAATTCATCCAGCTTAAAAAGCTCGTGCTGGCGGAGCACAACAAAGTCAGCGGGGATAAGCGATTGATTTATCCGCTGCACCTGGTCAGCGGCGATTCCTCCGGGTTGCGTTTCGAATACCTGAAGTCGGTTCCCATAAAACCTAAGCAGCAATGAGCTTTTTCAAACAAATCGGAAAATGGCTGGGCTTGTCGCAATCGGGCTCAGGATCGGCTTGCGAGTGCCGGGAGCATCCGGCGGGAAGCGGCAGGTACCGTCGTTTTGTGCGAGTTGCGGGCGGAAATTGGGAGGCCAGTGGAAGACCTTACGATTCCAGGGAGGAATGCATGCGGGATAATCCGGACTGCGGGTAAAATCAGGCGCAGCTCCCTATTCAAGTAGTTATTCTATTTAACCTATAATTAATGTTATGTTAAGTAGTATTCTTTTGAATGCCAGATAAATATTGCTTTTCCTCTTTCCCAGGCATCTCCTGTTCTTCCCTCTTCTTCAAGTCTATTAAAAGTAAAAAACCGCCCCGGTTTCCCGGGACGGTTTCTGTATTTCTAAAGCTCAGAAAGCTCTTAGTTCGCCTTCATCCGCTCCTTGATCTGGTTATACTTCTCCGTGTCTCCCAGGAGCCCGTACGAAGATTTCAGCATGTTCATCGTATCGCGATCCTTCGGGCTCAGGCTCAGGGCCTTTTCCAGGTATTCCACGCCTTTTTTCAGGGGCACTTCCCACATGGTGCCGTATTTGGCGGCGTCCTTGATGGTGCTGTTCGAACGGTTGTAGTATTCTGCGGACTGGTTGTAGTACAGGTAGCCCAGCTCATAGTTCGAGGCGAAGTCGTTGGGATTCAGCTCAACAGCCTTTTTTAATTGTTCTTCTGATTTAACTATTAGATCTTCGAAATTGGCCGGTTTTTCGATGTTCTTGCCCTGGGCATCCTGCGGGTTGGCCATGCGGGAATAGACCTGTCCTACGATCAGGCGCAATCCTGCGTCGTTCGGGCGGGCGGCTATGATCGTATTCAGCTTTTCCACCGCCTGGGCCATCTGGCCGGCTTTCAGCATCGTGTTTACGTCCTCCACCAGCAGCTCCGGATCGTTCGGGTACTGCGCGAGGCCCTTCTGGATGGCTTCCTTGGCTTTCGCCTCGTTGTTCATGCCGCGGTAGATGCTCGCCAGCTGGTAGTACGTGTGTCCTTTGCCGTATTTCATGTCGGCCAGCTTGCCGTAGAATTCGGCGGCCTTCTCGAAATTCTTCCCGTAAAGCGCGGAGTTGGCGGCGTTCACGTAAAGATTCGTGTCCAGCTTGTTCGTGAGCGCCGGCAGGGTTTGCAGCGCGGCTTCGAACAGCGGCAGGGCCTCGGCGTATTTCTTCTGGTTGTAATTGGCCACGCCCATGTTCTGCAGCACGAAATTCACGTCGCGCAGGCCGTTGCGGATATCGTCCGCGTAAACCTGCTTGGCGTCCAGGTTGCGGGCCTGCAGATAGGCTTTGGAGGCCTCCATCAGGTTGGCGCTGCTCATGTCCGCGTAAGCCATCATCTGGCGCTTGCCGGGATCGGTCACGTCTTTGATCTGGGCGATGGCGTCGGCTGTCTCTTTCTTGTAGAGCTCAGAATAGATCTGCCCCCGGTACACCCAGGTTTTCGTTTCGCCTTTCGTCGTTTCATGCTCGGTGGCCTTGTCGATGTTTTCTTTCGCCTTGGTCAGCATGGCGGGATCTTTATCCCGGAGATAAGCCTGCAGCGCGTTGTAAGCCGTCGTGCGGGTAGCGTTCTGGGCCATGCCGGCGCTCATGCCGGCGATGATCAGTGCCGCCGCCAGGAAATGCTTCTTCATAGGATGCTTGTTATTACTGGGTTTTACTTGTTTTCGTCGCCGTTTTCATCAACATCCGTGCCGCCCTCGTCTTCAGGCTCATCGTCGGCTGCGTCATCGGCTTCTGCTTCCGCTTCATCGGCGGCATCGGCTGCGGACGTATCCACGGCGCCGTCGATAGCTGCGTGCTCTTCTTCCGGGTCGGTCTCCACCACGGTCACTGCCGCGATGTCGTCGTCGTTGTCCAGGTTGATCAGGCGCACGCCCTGCGTTGCCCGGCCCATCACGCGCAGGTCGGCGACCAGGATGCGGATGGTGATGCCGCCCGTGGTGATGATCATCAGGTCGTTCTCTTCCGTCACCGCTTTGATGGCTACCAGGTGGCCCGTCTTCTCGGTGATGTTCATCGTTTTCACGCCTTTCCCACCACGACGCGTGATGCGGTACGATTCCACATCGGAGCGCTTGCCGTAGCCTTTTTCGGAAACCACGAGCACCTGCGGGCGGTTCTCCCGGGGCATCGCGATCATGCCGATCACTTCATCTTCCGGGCCGGCCAGGGTGATGGCGCGAACGCCGGATGCGTTGCGGCCCATGGAGCGGAACGTAACGATCTTCTGCCCTTCACGTTCGATGGATTGCTCGAAGCGCACCACTTTGCCCATTTTCGAAGCGACCATGATCTGGTCGTCCTCCGTTACCAGCGCCGCTTCCAGCAGCGTATCGCCGTCGCGCACGGTAATGGCGTTGATGCCGTTGGCGCGCGGGCGCGAGTATGCCTCCAGCGAGGTTTTCTTCACCACGCCTTTTTTCGTGCACATCACGATGAAGTTCTCGGTGAGATAATCCTTATCCGTGAGGTTTTTCACGATGATGTAGGCGCGCACCTTGTCTTCGGGCGGCAGGTTGATCAGGTTCTGGATCGCGCGGCCCTTCGAAGTTTTATTGCCTTCGGGAATCTCATACGCCCGCAGCCAGAAGCAGCGGCCCTGCTCGGTGAAGAACAGCAGGTACGCATGCGTATTGGCCACGAACAGGTGCTCGACGAAATCCTCGTCGCGCGTGGCCGATCCGCGGGAGCCGCGCCCTCCCCTGTTCTGCGTGCGGTATTCCGCCAGCAGCGTGCGCTTCACGTAACCGAGGTGCGAGATGGTCACCACCACGTCCTCGTCCGCGATCAGGTCTTCCATGCGCTGGTCGTCGGCGGCATACACGATCTCCGAGCGGCGCGCATCGCCGAAACGTTCCTTGATCTCGCGCAATTCATCTTTGATGATCTCCATGCGCAGCGCTTCGTCGTTCAGCACGTCGCGCAGGTATTCGATCAGCTTCATCAGGTCGTCGTACTCGGCGCGGATCTTGTCGCGCTCCATGCCGGTGAGCACGCGCAGGCGCAGCTCGAGGATGGCGGCGGACTGCACTTCGCTCAGGCCGAAGTTCTTCATCAGCGATTCTTTCGCCTCGTTCGGCGTGGCGCTCTCGCGGATGATGCGGATCACTTCGTCGAGGTGATCGAGGGCGATGAGGTAGCCTTGCAGGATGTGCGCGCGTTTCTCGGCCTGCGCGAGGTCGTACTTCGTACGGCGCACCACCACTTCGTGGCGGAAGTCGACGAAGTTGGAGATCAGCCCTTTCAGGTTGAGCAGCACGGGACGGCCGCCGACCAGGGCGATATTGTTGATGCTGAATGTGCTCTGCAGCGCCGTGTAGCGGTACAGGTTGTTGAGCACTACGTTGGCCACCGCGTCGCGCTTAAGCTCGTACACGATGCGCATGCCTTCGCGATCGCTTTCATCGCGCAGGTCGCTGATGCCTTCGAGCTTTTTCTCGTTGATCAGCGCAGCGGTCGACTGGATCATCTGCGCTTTGTTAACCATGTAAGGAATTTCGGTGACGATGATGCGCTCGCGGTTGCCGTTCTCGACGGTTTCGATGAGGGCTTTCGCGCGCATCACGACACGGCCGCGGCCGGTTTCAAACCCTTCGCGCACGCCGCTGTAGCCGTAGATGATGCCGCCGGTGGGGAAATCGGGCGCTTTCACGTGCTTCATCAGCTCTTCGATGGTGATCTCGCGGTTGTCGATGTACGCGATGGTGGCGTCGATCACTTCGCTGAGGTTGTGCGGGGGCATGTTGGTGGCCATGCCGACGGCGATGCCGGAGGCGCCGTTCACCAGAAGGTTCGGGATTTTCGCGGGCAGCACGGTGGGCTCTTCCAGCGAATCGTCGAAGTTGGGACGGAAGTCGACGGTATCTTTCTCGATGTCCGCGAGCATCTCCTCCGCGATCTTGCGCAGGCGCGCCTCGGTGTAACGCATGGCAGCCGGCGGATCGCCGTCCACCGAGCCGTAGTTGCCCTGCCCGTCGACCAGCGGGTAACGTAGGCTCCAGTCCTGGGCCATGCGCACCATCGTGTCGTAAACGGACGAATCGCCGTGCGGGTGATATTTGCCCAGTACCTCGCCCACGATACGGGCTGACTTCTTGTACGGACGGTTTGACAGCACGCCCAGATCGAGCATGCCGAAAAGAACGCGGCGGTGAACCGGTTTTAATCCGTCGCGCACGTCGGGTAGCGCGCGCGAGACGATGACCGACATCGAATAATCGATGTAGGCTGTTTTCATTTCATCTTCAATGTTGATCGGAATGATCTTCTCTCCGTCTGCCATAATGATAATTTGTCAGGATTTTAGGCGTTTAGCACATTATTTGCGATAGCAACTATAACCAGAAAGTATTCTTGGTTAAGGGAGCCCGAAGTTACTCATTTTCCAGCGTTTTTCGGGCCTGAAAATCACCCTTAGTTATTAACATTTTTTGGTGTAAAAAACTGAATGTTTCAACAATCACGGCGAATTATCCGTTCTACTTTTGAGAAGGCCGAAAATGTCCGTATTTTCGGAGATTGAGTAAGAGCGGCAGACTACTACAAAACCGAACGAAAGGACCTATCAGATTATGGAAGCTAAATTCTCACCCCGAGTCAAGGACGTGATCACGTTCAGCCGAGAAGAAGCATTACGGCTGGGCCACGATTATATCGGCACCGAGCACCTGCTGCTCGGCATCATCCGCGAAGGCGAAGGCAGCGCGATCCGCCTGCTGAAAAACATGGGCGTCAACCTGGCCGATCTCCGCAAGGAGATCGAAGCGATGACGGCCGCCTCCGCGCGCAAAGCGAACAACAACCTCGGCAACATTCCCCTGGTGAAACAGGCGGAACGCGCGCTGAAGATCACGTATCTCGAAGCCAAGATCTTCAAGAGCGCGGTCATCGGCACCGAGCACCTGCTGCTCTCGATCCTCAAGGACGAGGACAGCGTAGCGACGAAAGCATTGATGAAATTCAGCGTGGACTACGAAACCGTCAAACGCGAGATCGAAGCCAACGGCGGCACCAGCACGGAGCCCCGCGCGGAAAACCCGCAAGGCGGAACGCCCGACGACGAAGGAGAAGACGAAGGCACATTCGGCAGCAGCCAGAAGAAGATCGCCGACTCCAAGTCAAAAACGCCCGTGCTCGACAATTTCGGCCGCGACCTGACGAAAATGGCGGAAGAAGGCAAGCTCGATCCCATCGTGGGACGCGAGAAGGAGATCGAGCGCGTATCGCAGATCCTCTCCCGCCGCAAGAAGAACAACCCGATCCTCATCGGCGAACCCGGCGTGGGCAAATCCGCCATCGCGGAAGGCCTGGCGCTGCGCATCGTGCAGAAAAAAGTGTCCCGCGTGCTGTTCAACAAGCGCGTGGTCACCCTCGATCTCGCTTCGCTCGTGGCCGGCACGAAATACCGCGGCCAGTTCGAGGAGCGCATGAAGGCGGTGATGAACGAGCTGGAGAAATCTCCCGACGTCATCCTCTTCATCGACGAGATCCACACCATCATCGGCGCCGGCGGCGCCAGCGGCTCGCTCGACGCGAGCAACATGTTCAAGCCCGCCCTGGCCCGCGGCGAGATCCAGTGCATCGGCGCCACCACGCTGGACGAATACCGCCAGTACATCGAGAAAGACGGCGCGCTCGAGCGCCGCTTCCAGAAAGTGATCGTCGAGCCCACCACGCCCGAGGAAACCATCCAGATCCTCAACAACGTGAAAGCGAAATATGAAGATCACCACAACGTAACCTACACCGACGAGGCCATCAAAGCCTGCGTCACGCTCACCGCGCGCTACATCACCGACCGTCACCTGCCCGACAAGGCGATCGACGCGCTCGATGAAGCCGGCTCGCGCGTGCACATCACCAACATCAAGGTGCCCAAGAACATTCTCGACATCGAGAAGCAGATCGAGCAGGTGAAGGAAGAAAAGAACCAGGTCGTCCGCAGCCAGCGCTACGAAGAAGCAGCGCGTCTCCGTGATAAAGAGCGCCAGTTGCAGGAGCAGCTCGAAGCCGCCAAGAAAGCCTGGGAAGAAGAAACGAAGAGCAACCGCGAGATCGTCAGCGAAGACAACGTGGCGGAAGTCGTGTCCATGATGACCGGCATCCCCGTGCAGCGTGTTTCGCAAAACGAAAGCTCCAAGCTCGCCATCATGGGCGATGAGCTGAAAGGCAAAGTGATCGGCCAGGACGAAGCGATCAAGAAAGTGGTCAAAGCCATCCAGCGCAACCGCGCGGGACTGAAGGACCCGAACAAGCCCATCGGCTCGTTCATCTTCCTCGGCCCCACCGGCGTGGGCAAAACGCAGCTGGCGAAGATCCTAGCGAAATATTTGTTCGACAGCGAAGACGCGCTCATCCGCATCGACATGAGCGAGTACATGGAAAAATTCGCCGTGTCACGCCTCGTGGGTGCGCCTCCGGGATACGTCGGCTATGAAGAAGGCGGACAGCTCACCGAAAAAGTGCGCCGCAAGCCTTACGCCGTCGTGCTGCTCGACGAGATCGAGAAAGCGCACCCGGACGTGTTCAACCTGCTGCTGCAGGTGCTCGACGACGGGCAGCTCACCGACAGCCTCGGCCGCAAGGTCGATTTCAAGAATGCGATCGTGATCATGACCTCGAACATCGGTTCGCGGCAGCTGAAGGATTTCGGGCAAGGCGTAGGTTTCACCACCGGCGCCAAGTCGAACCAGGCCGACGACCATGCGAAGAGCGTGATCGAGAACGCGCTGAAAAAAGCTTTCGCGCCTGAATTCCTCAACCGCGTGGACGACGTGGTGATGTTCAACAGCCTCGGCCGCGACGAGATCCACAAGATCATCGACATCGAGCTGCAGAAGCTGTACGGGCGCATCAGCCAGCTCGGCTACAACGTGGAGCTCAGCGAAAAAGCGAAAGACTTCATCGTCGACAAAGGCTTCGACGCGCAGTACGGCGCACGCCCGCTGAAGCGCGCGATCCAGAAGTACATCGAAGATCCGCTGGCCGAAGAGATCATCAAAGCCGGCCTCAGCGAAGGCGATGAAGTGAAGATCGATTTCGACGAGGAGAAACAGGACGTGGTGATCACCACGCACAAGCCGAAGACGAAAAAGGACAAGAAGAAAGAGGAGTGATCCTCTCCCTTCCCCGAGTGAGAAAAGCCGGACCAACTTGAGTCCGGCTTTTCCATTTGCCGCGGTCGATACAGAACATCAAATAAAAATAACGATGCAATATCTCCCCTTCGTTATTCGATGTTCCGGGTTCGGTATTCGCCTGTTCGCGGCACGAAAAACTCTTTTACCTTTATCCCAAGCCCTTTATGCAGCTCAAAGCTTTCAACAAAGACACGATCGTCGCGCTCGCCACCGCGCAAGGCACCGCGGCCATCGCGCTCATCCGCCTTTCGGGGCCGGAAGCTTTCGCCATCGTGGAAAAAGTTTTTCGCGACAAGCAGATGCGGCCGAAAACGATCAGCGACAAGCCGTCGCATACGGTTCATTTCGGACTGATCGTGCAAAACGAGGTGGTGATCGATGAAGCGCTGGTGAGCGTTTTCAAAAACCCGCATTCATACACCGGCGAAGACCTCGCGGAAATCTCCTGCCACGGCTCGATTTACATCCAGCAGCAGCTGCTGCAGCTTTTCCTGCACCACGGCGCGCGCCTCGCGGAAGCGGGCGAATTCACGTTCCGCGCGTTCATGAACGGCCGCATCGATCTTTCGCAGGCGGAAGCGGTGGCCGATCTCATCGCCTCGAATTCCGGCGCTTCGCACCAGGTGGCGATGCGGCAGATGCGCGGCGGATTTTCAAACACGATCAAAGTGCTGCGCGAGAACCTCGTCAACTTCGCTTCGCTGATCGAGCTCGAGCTGGATTTTTCAGAGGAAGATGTGGAGTTCGCCGACCGCGACGACCTGAAGAAGCTCCTCTACTCCATCCAAAGCATCCTGCAGCGCCTCATCGATTCGTTCGAGGTGGGCAACGTGATCAAGAACGGCATTCCCGTGGCGATCGTGGGCAAGCCGAACGCGGGCAAGAGCACGCTGCTGAACACGCTGCTCGAAGAAGACCGCGCCATCGTCAGCGAAGTGCCCGGCACCACGCGCGACACGATCGAGGACGAGATCACCATCGACGGCATCCTCTTCCGCTTCATCGATACCGCCGGCATCCGCGCCACCACCGACACGATCGAAGGCATCGGCGTAAGCAAGACGTTTGAAAAAATTCGCCAGAGCGCCATCGTGCTCTACGTGTTCGACGTGCACGAGATCACCATCCGCGCGCTGAACGAGGCGCTGGATGAGCTGCTGCCGAAGATCGGCGAAGCGCAACTGCTGCTCGTCGGCAACAAGGTGGACATGGAGGACCTCTCCTACATCCAGCAGGAATTCAAAGATTTCGACGTGCTCTTCATCTCCGCGAAAGAGCGTCTTTATATTGATGACTTGAAAGCGCGCCTCGTCGGCCTCTTCGACAGCCGCACGGTGAACATTACGGAAACCGTCGTGACAAATGTGCGCCACGTGGAAGCGCTGCGGAATACGAATTCGGCGATCAATAAAGTGCTGGACGGATTGAATACGGGGCTGACAGGGGATCTGGTTGCGGCGGATATTCGATTGGCGCTGGTTTATCTCGGAGAAATTACCGGCGAGATCACTACTGATGATTTGCTGGGGAACATTTTTTCGAAGTTTTGTATTGGGAAGTAGCCTCTGAAAGCTCTGATAAATAAGTCAATTTCCTTATTGTAATCTTCTCCTTTATTATCCATTCTTTGCAGACTTTGCAGACTTTGCAGTGTTTGCAACTTGCCCATTTTTTTGCCCTCCTTTCGCTTTTCCTTTTCTATATTAGCCAAAATTTGACAAGTCAATATTTAATAAATGGAGAATCAATTCGGTGAACGGATAAGGCAGCTCAGGGAAGCTAATAACCTCTTGCAAAGACAGGTGGCCAGTATGCTTGAAATGGACACTCCCATGCTAAGTAAAATCGAACGGGGCGAACGTAAAGCAAAAAAAGAGCAGGTATTACGGTTTGCTGATATTTTTAAAACCAACCGTGATGAGCTGCTAACGCTTTGGCTGGCTGACCAGCTTTATGATGTAGCTAAGGATGAAGATGTAGCACTCAAAGCGATCCAGATTACCAAGGAACAAATCAAAGATCAAAAATCTAAAGGAAAGAAAAAGTAAAACGGCGATAGACGATAAGACTAACAGAATTAAAACGAAATACCAAAACAAAAGTGAATATAATTGACAAAGGCCTGGAAAAAGGATTGATTCGGTTTGATGAAGATCGTAACTCTGTTACGTATATCCATCAAAATAAAAAGCGAAACTATAATAATCCGGAAGAAAAGGTCCAGGTGGAGGCCTACCTCACCCTCATTTTAATTTACGGCTATCCTGTAAGCAGAATTAAACTGTATTCTTCAGTTCAGATAGGCTCACGGACGACTGAGGCAGATATTATTGTCTACGAGGACGATGAATGCGAATCCACATATATCGTTGTAGAGTGTAAAAAAGAAGAAGTTACCGATCAGGAATTTAATATTGCTGTTGATCAGGCATACAGTTATGCTGTTGCAGAAGGCGGAAAGTTTGTTTGGGTAACGTCACGAATCAAAAATGAATATTACGAAGTTCCTGAAAAAAAGCCGAAAAGCAGAATTTCCCTTCCAGACATTCCACAGTTTGGTGTAAAAAAACTTGCTCCATACAAGTATGTCAAGGGCGGAATATCGCAATCAGAGACCAACAAGGCAGAAGATCCCAAGATTGAGTATGGAAAACAACAGAGGTTTTTCGAGTTAGAAGTTGTAAGTGAAAGTGAACTGACAAAAATTTTTATTCAGGCTCATCAGGCTCTTTGGGGCGGAGGTCAAAGAAATCCTTCCGTGGCATTTGATGAACTCGATAAGCTTATTTTCTGTAAAATATGGGATGAAAAGAATCCGAGAAAAACAGGCGACCCTTATGCGTTCCAGATTTTCAGAGATGAAACTCCGGAAGAGTTGCTGCAGCGAATCAAAGAACTTTATACACAAGGGCGAAAAAAAGACCCGGAAGTTTTTAAAGAGGACATTAATCTTTCACCGGAAGAAACGCAAACCATTGTAAAATATCTCCAACGAATAAACCTCAATAAGACTGACCTTGACAGTAAGGGTAAAGCTTTTGAAACTTTCATGGGAAGCTATTTCCGAGGTGATTTCGGGCAGTACTTTACCCCTCGGCCAATTGTAAAATTCATTGTGGATACTTTGCCCATCACCCATACCTCAAGAGTTCTTGATACATCTTGCGGCAGCGGTGGTTTTTTGCTGTACGCACTTGATAAAGTAAGAGAGGAAGCCAGCCAGTTTTATGATCCTATGAAGGAAGAAAAAGACCACTTCCGGCATTGGCATGACTTCGCGGAAAAGAACCTGTTTGGCATAGAAATAAACGAACAGATTGCCCGAACCGCCAAAATGAATATGATTATTCATGACGATGGACACACCAACGTAATAGCGGCAGATGGATTATTGAGTGATGACGAGTTGCGTAAGAAGTCGAAAAATAAAGAGTTTGAGTACGCAACGTTTGATTTTATCATTACCAATCCTCCTTTCGGCAGCATCATTAAGCAAACTGAAAAGGCATACATACACCAATATAAACTGGGTAAAAAAGAATTAGACTGGCTAAACAATAATCGAAAAGAAGCTTCTGTCAGGGACAGCCAGAGTACAGAGATCCTATTTCTTGAACAATGCCATAGATTCTTAGCTGAGCATGGATACCTGGCAATTGTTATTCCCGATGGAATTTTAACCAATAGCAGCTTGCAGTATGTAAGGGATAACTTGGAAGAGCTATACCGAATTGTTGCCGTAGTGTCTATGCCGCAGACCGCGTTTACTTCAACGGGCGCAGGCGTAAAAAGCTCCGTTCTTTTTCTTCGTAAGCATAAAGAAAAGAGTACCGAAAAGATTATAGGTCAAAAGGAAAAACTGAAAGCCAACCTGCTAAAAGATAGCCAGTATATTGAAACAATTGAAAGGTGGGAAAAAGAAAGAAATGATGCCATAAGAAAACTGGAAGAAGAGGCCAAAGCCAAAAACCCCAAGGCAGGCAAGAAAGAAATTGGAGAACTGATAAAGGACGAGAAGACAAAACTTCAAAATGCGTTTACCGACAAGGTGAACTTATTGAAAGAGGAAATGATGGAGAAGTATTTTTACTCCAAGCAAAAAGTACTGGATGATTACCCGATTTTCATGGCAATAGCCGAGGATATAGGTTATGATGCTACCGGAAGACCAACCGGAAATAATGAGCTGATTGAAACAGGTAAAGAGCTGGCCAGATTTATTCAACACATTAACAAGACCGAGAAATAATGAGCAGCTTTATCCTTTCATCTTCCTTAAACAAGGATAAGGTTTTCATTTTGCAAAAGAGTGAAATAGAAAAAAGGCTTGACCCATTCTATTACGTTCCCCCATTAAGAGAACTAGAAAAGAAAGTATTAAATAAAAAGCCAAAGAAATTAAGAGACTATGTGTTGAGTATCGCCAGTGGTGCTACACCCAAAACTACTGAAAGCGAAAAATACTACGCAGAGAAAGAAAATGGAATTCCTTTTCTCCGTGTGCAAAACCTCTCTCCGACAGGCATTTTAGAGTTTGATGATTGCAAATACATCAATCATGAAACCCACAATGGCATGCTCAAGCGTAGCCAGGTTTCTGCTGGCGACCTTCTTGTAAAAATTACCGGTGTTGGCCGCATGGCTGTGTCATCTGTAGTACCTGAAAATTTTGAAGGTAATATCAACCAGCACATTTGTGTAATTAAAACAGGCAGTAAAGAAATAAGTGAAACCCTTGCAGCATTTTTGAATTCCGATATTGGAGAAAGACTTGCAAGCCGCAGAAGCACGGGAGGTACACGACCTGCGTTGGATTATCCCGCTTTGCTTTCCATTCCCATAATTTACGATTCCCGTATTTTGAAGATCACTCAAAAAGTAGTTGAGCAAAAAAAACAAAATGAAGCTGAAGCTGAAAAGCTGTTGGCGGGTATTGATGACTATTTGTTGACTGAGTTGGGAATTACGTTGCCTCCTCCTCCGCAGAATAGTTTGAAGAATAGAATTTTTACTAGAAGCATAAAAGAAATTTCCGGAAACAGATTTGACCCTTTTTACTATCAAGATAAATTTTCTGCTAATTTAAATGCCATTAAGAGAGGTAAATATCCCGTTAAACCGTTGCGGGAGATTATTTCGGGTAAATTGATAAAAGGAACTTTACCCAAACAGGAAGAAAAAGAAGGTACAAATAATGTAATTCAAATTAATTGTATCAATGCAGATGGCACAATTTCTCTTGATGATTTGCTAACCGCCAAAGACATTTTTTATGAGGAACAAAAACTAAAAAAAGGTGATCTCTTAGTAGTAATTACAGGAGCAACCATTGGAAAAATTGCTTATTGGAATTATGATGGTGATTTTTATTTGGGTGGTGATATAGTAAAGTTTCAAACAAACAGAGAAGTGGAAAACTCTTTTGTGTTCCACTTTTTAAGAAGCATTCCTATTCAAATCGAGATTAAAAGAAATGTTACTGGAGCAACTAATGGACACTTGGCTCCGGAAGATGTGAAGCATTTTCCAATTCCAGTTCCACCATTACCAAAACAAAAAGAAATAGCCGACCACATTTCAGGTATCCGGCAGCAGGCGCAAAAACTTAAAGAAAAAACTGCGGAAGTCCTTGCAAAGGCAAGCAAAGAAATTGAGGAGATTTTAATAGGTAAATAATTTCATGAGCAGCGAACTCACTCCACAGGAAAATGAAATAATATTTTACACCACCTTTCTATACTAATAAAGTAGCAGGATATTGCCCCATTGACAAAGATGATCTGAACGAGGTGCTGGAAGGCGTAATAGACGAAAGCCAGTTGCATTGGGCCAAATGGCTGTACCCTGACTTTGAGCCTGCCAAGCCCGAGCTATCACATTAACGGTAAACCGATCCGTACCTATTTTAAAGGCGTGCCCCACACCATGCTAGCAATTTATGAGAAATAGCCGTTTGCGGCTGACACTCCCTCGCCTGCTCTTAGAGATAAAGCCGGTTCCTGAGCAGTGAATGCCTAACTTCGTTCAAAGCTTGTCCGCGCTAAAACCAGAGCTTCCGGAAATTTTCATTAATACCAAAGAGCTCATGTGCTTTTCAGCCGGTGCCAGCTTTGCTGCTGGAACAATGCTCAGTGTGATCGGAATTATAGCGGTGAAAAAAATACCGGCGGTCTCCCTGGTTCCATTTGCGATCATCCCATTGCTCTTTGCCGTTCAGCAGTTTTCCGAAGGTTTTGTCTGGCTGGCGGGAACCAATGTCATTTCCGCCGCCTGGAAGCAGCCTTCTGTTTTGTTCTTTCTGCTGTTTGCGCAGGTCGTATGGCCGGTATGGGTGCCCTTCTCCATTTTTTTGCTTGAGAAGCAGCCGCTGCGCCGGAAGATCCTGCTTGCGCTGCTAGTCGCCGGCGCCATCTTAGCCATTTATCATCTCTATTGCCTGGCCGCTTTCCCGGTATCGGCCGAAATTGCCGATCACCACATCGACTACAGGCTTGGGTATTCTTCGTTCGCGGGTGGGCTCGGCAGCATGGTTTACATCATGGCGACTATTCTTCCGCCGTTTATTTCGGGGGTCAAAAAAATGCCCCTGCTGGGTTTGTGCATCCTGCTTTCGTTCCTCGTTACCCTTTTCTTTTACAAGACATACGTTATTTCCGTCTGGTGTTTTTTTGCGGCGCTTATCAGCGTGATCGTCGTGCTGATCCTCTCGCCTTATAAGCACCAGGGAAAAGCCGCGGCCGGGCGGGACTGACGAGCCGGCTGCGGTTCCGGCCATTTGCATAACGATTAGCCCGGCAAAAAGCGAGAAGATGATCCTCGCTTTTTTTGTTAGGCTTCCGCAACGGTTTATTTTTGAATACAATTCAGCCGCACAGTTCTCCGATGAGCAAAAAAGAATGCCCCTCCTGCGCCATGAAAGTCGATGCGAAGGCGGAAGTGTGCCCCGTGTGCGCGTATGAATTTCCTTCCTCTGTGAAAAGCAGCCCGCTGGTCGCGATCATCCTGCTGCTCATCTTCGTGCTGCTGGGCCTAGGCGCCTGGCGCTTCCTGTTCTGATCAGGCCCCGAACGCCGTGCTCAGCTGGAACATCGGCAGGTACATCGCCACGAGGATCACGGCTACCAGCAAGCCGAGCACGACGATCATGATGGGTTCCACCACGCTGCCGATGATCGACGTTTCATGCTCGATCTCTTCCGTGTATTGCTTCGATAATTTTCCGAAGATCATTTCCAGCTGGTTCACTTCTTCCGCTACGCGCAGCAGCGAGACCATGCGCCGGTTGAAAATGGGGAACTTCGCCAGGCTTTCGTTCAGCGAGCGCCCGTGCAGGATGTCGTTGCGCACTTCGCCCAGGGCTTTTTCGATCGGGTAATAATCCACCATTTTCTCCACCAGCTCCAGCGCGCTGACCAGCGGGGTTTTCGCTACCGTGAGCAAATGCATCGCGTGGCAGAAACGCTCGAGGTAAATTTTTTGCACCAGCTTTCCGAAGTACGGGAGGCGCAGCACCAGCGCCGAAGAAAATTTCCGGTACCAGGTTTGCCGGCGCTGCGAGTAGCACAGCAGCACGACCGCCAGCAGCGCGAGGAAAACGTAGCCCGAGTAATCAGAGAACGAATTTGAAAAGTTGATGATGCCTTTCGTCAGCGGCGGCAGGTCCTGCTTGAAACGCTTGAACACGTCGGCGAACATGGGCACGACGAATTTCATCATGAAGAACACCACCAGCAGAGCCGCGCTCAGCACGATGAACGGGTACGAAAGCGCGCTGACCACCTTGCGCCGCTGCCGGATCTTCTTGTTGAAATAATCCGCCAGGTCGTGCAGCACTTCGGCCATGCGGCCGGTCTCTTCGCCGATGCGCAGGCTGTAAAATTCGTAATCGGAAAAATGTCCCGTCTGCTGCAAGGCGTCGGAAAGGCTGCTGCCGGCGATCACCGCGGTGCGCACCTGCTTCATCAGGGCCTGCTCTCTTTTCTTCGGCTGCTCCTGCTCGATCAGCTCCAGCGCCGTTTTGATGTCGATGCCGGCGGCCAGCAGCAGGTTGAGCTCGGCGTAAAAACGCTCTTTCTTCTTGTCGCCGAACGCGGAACCGAACAGGCGGATGTCCTTGTTGAGCAGCTCGGACAAATTGCTCCCCGTGCTGCCTTTGTCGGCGGCCTGCTGCTTGCTGCGTACCTGCTTGAGATCGATGCCGCTCATGCTACTGGTTTTGCTCCTCCTCTTCCCTTGCGCGATCGAGCCAGAATTCCGCAGGATAGGTTTTGATGAAAAATAATTGCTCGGGCTCCTCGTTCAGCTCGGCTTCGATGCGCAGCTCGTCGATGGGCTGCTGCGCGCCGGTGATCGTTTTTCCAGCGAGCAGCAGCTGCACGTCTTTGATGTTGACGCGAAAAGTGTCGGTGACAAAGCTGTCGCGGCGCAAAACTATATGGTCATCGAAACGGTATTGCACGCTTCCTCCTGCGGGAAAATTCAATTTCAAATTTTCCCTGCTGCCGCTGACGAGCTTCGCTCTTCCGAAATCTTTTCCCAGCTGCCCGTGCAGCCAGGCCGTTTCGCGGATGCCGGCGTTCATGCGCTGGTACGAGCCGTACTGCTTCGCGGTGATCTCGTAGGCCGTGAACGCCGCGCCCACGACCAGCCCGCTGAGCACCATGCCGACCAGCAATTCCATCAAGGTAAATGCGTGCAGCTTTTTCATGGCATGATCAGCTCGATGCGTTCGGCCAGCTTGTTTCCTTCCAGGTCGTAAGCTTCGAGCTGCAGCTGCTGCAGGCCCGGCGCTTTTTCATACGGCGTCACGATCCTGACGATGCGCAGCGGCGCGTCTTCGGTCGTTTCGCTGAGAAATAGTTTTTCCGCTTTCACGCGCTGCGCGGTCTGCTCCAGCGCCAGCTCCGCGCGCAGGCGAAGACGGTTATTGTCCGTGCTCGTGATGTTCGCGTAGATCATGATGCCCACGCCGAAGCAGGTCATCACGATCACCATCGAGATCATGGATTCGAGCAGGATGCTGCCTTTTGCACGCGAACGAAAAACGTTTGCTAAAATGCCCATGCCGCTTTTATTTTTTTTCCGTTCTCCTGGAGCAAAACGCTTGCTGCGAACGCGCGCTGCAAGCGTTT
>Ga0196977_1000502_pt1 | contig 20397 bp, 18 predicted proteins | sample S3v_1013CmetaG_FD_148634 | JGI IMG/M metagenome (GOLD analysis project Ga0196977, IMG submission 148634) | Soil microbial communities from Anza Borrego desert, Southern California, United States - S3+v_10-13C | ecosystem: Environmental > Terrestrial > Soil > Desert | place: USA: California...
CGGCGAGACACGGCTGGGGCGTGCCCAACGCTCAGTATACCAATTACTATCTCGCCAATCCGCCGCAGTTCGTCAACAACCGGGTAGCAGTCAACCCCGCGACCGGGTTTGCTATGACCTACGACGCGGCGGGGAATCTGACGAGCGACGGGGAGCAGACCTTCACCTACAACGCGCAGGGGCAGCAAGCGACGGCCAGCGGTACGAATCTCTCGCAGACCTACGACGGCGACGGCCTGCGGGTCAAGAAGACGGAGAGTGGGGTCGTGACTGCCTACCTGAGGTCGAGCGTGCTGGGCGGGCGTGTCGTCGTGGAGATCGGCGGCACGAGCCCTAACATGGGGCAGATGATGCGGGGGTACGTCTACCTCGGCGGGCAGATGGTGGCCATTCAGGAGAGCAGCAAGGTCGCCGGAACTAGCGACAAGGTCTTGTGGGTGCATCAGGACCCCGTGACTAAGAGCCAAAGACTGACGGACGGACAAAAATTGGCCGACGGCTCCTTGAACGTCGTCAGTTGGGTTGACCTCGACCCGTGGGGAGGGGAGACGAGCGGGAGTAACGCGCTGCGCCAACCACACCGGTTCACCACGTACGAGCGGGATCTGAACGGCGGCGACGAGGCGATGTTCAGAAGGTACGAGAGTAAGATGCCGAAGTTCTCGCAGCCAGACCCGTATGACGGCAGCTACGACCTGACTGACCCGCAGTCGTTCAACCGCTACTCGTACACGCAGAACGACCCGGTGAACTTCACGGACCCGCTGGGGTTGGACGATCTTCCGAAGGTGGGCGATGTCACAATCAAAGACAGCTTCGACTCTCCCGAGTCTGTAATTACGGACCTGGAGAGGGGCTCCACACTCCCGGGCGGGGTTATTACATTCCGCTCACTGCGCGATACTGGCAGGACTTCTACCGGTCCGGGAGGGGATAATTCCCAGGATGACCGCGAAAAACAGCGCCTGGAAAGAATTAAAAAGTGGCGTGCGGAAGAACTCCGGAAGTGCCTGAAAAATGCTGAAAGGTACAAAGAGTTTATGACGCGCCTAATTAATGACACTATGGCGGACGATATGACAACCGGACTCGTGGGGTCAACCATTACAGCACTAGCTGCCAGGTTATTAAAGAAGGCTGGCTTGGCAGGGTGGCTGGCCGGGATGGGCGTTACTTATAGTGTAGCTTTATCCAGAGCCCTGGGGGCGGAAATAGGTAAAAGTCGCGGTTACAATATGATAGTAGAGAACTGCAAGAGGCTCTGGCAAGATTAGAAGCTTGTGAGAGAGGCCGGCTAGTTGTGACCCAGGCTTGCCCTTGTCTTATGCTCCAAATCGAATGACAGGTACTCTGTAAAGATTGGAGTGTTCAAGAGGAATTTAGGATTCTTAGCTGCTGCTTTTGTTTAAATGCCGTAGCAGCCAATATCCAGCTAGAAGAAGCAGGAAACCAATAATGAAATTGATTGCTATCTTCTGCCTCGCTGTCATTATGAGGAGTATGATTGCTGTAATCAGGTAGAGAAGGGTTAGGAGTACCTTAATGCGTCGTTGCGATTTAGCTGATGAGCCTTTAATTCTCACGACCACGGTTCCTTATGTCTAGAGCTTCTCATCCGAAGAGTATACTCCCCTTATTTACCAATCTGCTTAAAGGGTTCGGTCGTATGACTCAGCAAAACTCGTGGCTAACGGTTCTTGTGTCACTACTGCTCATCAGTGTAGGGGTCGGGTCTTGTTCACCTTCCACTCAGGAATCCAGAAAGGAAATTGTAATCGCTGATGAACATGTACTGCGAGATAATTTACATCAGCTACGTAGTGCGATTGATAGACATATTCTAGATAAAGGAGCCCCTCCGCAGTCATTAGATGATTTAATCTCTGCTGGCTATATAAAGCAAGTGCCTTCGGACCCGATCACTAGGAAAAAAGATTGGCAGATTGTATTAGGCAGCCCTACTAATATCCCCAATACTCGCGGGATTATAAACGTCCGCAGTGCATCGACAGTTAAGTCTTCTGAAGGCACCCCCTTTAACCAATGGTAAAGATGATTGAAAATTTAAGAGAAGGTGGGTAACTATCCAAAATAGTAACTATTCAGGTGGTTGAAGCCGCCTCTGCCGCTAGGAAGGGAAACGGCTTGCCGGCGAGCGCCCTCTCCAGCGCGCGGAGCAGGGAATAACCCTGCTTACGAGCGGTCAACAGATAGCTTCGCACGCGGCAGAAGTTGCGTGCACCATCAGGCGTGCGAAAGCAGCCCGAGGTCTTCTGCTGCAACTTGATCATGCGCAGGTCTCTTTCCGACCCGTTATTGTCGAAAGGCCCACTGAGGTCCGTCATGAAGCGCAGTATCTCGTCGCGCCTGCGCCTCAACCGGTCAATGATCCTACACGGCGTCGGTTGAGCGATTCGCTTCTTCTTAGGCGCACCCGGCTCGCCTCTGCTCTGCGCTACCGGAGGGTTCAGCTTCTCGGCCCTCTTCACCAACCTATCATATCCTTTGAGCCAAGTGCGCCGCTCAACCTCTGATAGTTCGGCCTTACCTGTGGCCCTGGCGTTGGCGGCTGCCGCTTTGATCTTCAGGAGCAGCTTCGATAGTGGAGCAGTCCAGACCTTCTGCTCGGGGCTCGTCTCTTCGATAAGACCAGCTCTCTGAGCAGGTGGGCGTTGCAGAGGCTGTGGTGGCACCGCTCGAACCTGGTGTAGGAGAGATAGCCGTCCCGGACCAATGTGCCCATAAACTGTGGCAGTATTCCGATCTCGTCCATCGCGGCTTTGCCCCTGCGCCCGTCGTAAGCGAAGTGTGTCAGCCGCTCGGTCCGGGCGACATGCACCCAAGCGTTACGGCTGGCGACGCGCAGCCCCGTCTCGTCCACGCCGACAACCCTCGAGTTGCGGAGGGCGGCCTTGATGCGTTGCTCAGACCTGACCAGTTTGCCCGAGAGAATGCGGCTCGCGCGCTCGATTGTGGCCCACGAGACGGGGCAGCCGAAGAGGTCGCGCATGGCCTCGGAGGTGCGCGCCACGGGTAGCAGTTGGTAGAGGTGCAGGTAAGCGGCGCGCGTGAGCACGCCGGTGCCGTATTGCACGGGCGCGCGCACGCACGAGGGGAACTCTGCCTTTGTCGTGGCCCCGCACCTCGGGCAGCCGGCTAAGAGGACGCGGTGCTCGGTCACGCGCGTGCGGCCGTCCCAGATGTCGAAGACCTGGCGGCGGACGCACCCCGTGGCCTGCGCTCGCCTGAGGCGCCTGCCGCAGCCGCGGCAGACTCCGGGTGCGTGGGTGATGACTTCATCCGGCTGCGCGACCTGCCTGAGCGTGCGCCCAGGGTGGCCTGGCTGGCCGCCGGCCTTCATGCCGGTCTTCTGCCTGAGGCTTCTGGTGCGACAGACCTTCTTCCAAGGGAGGTCGAGAGACGGCGGCAGCGAGGAGTTGTGTGAGTCGCGCTCGACGCCAGCCGTGCCGCACTCCAACTCACGTTCCAGTTCGCGGATGCGTCGGCGGAGTTGGTGGTTGAGCTGGCGCTCCGTGAGCAAGGCTTGAGACTTCCTCAAGAGCGTGCGCTTGGTCGAGGCGAGTTCTTTGGCGAGTCGCGCAGCCTGCACGTCGTAGGAGCGGGCGGAACGTGCCTCGGCGTCTTCGATTCTTTGCTCGATCTGCTGAAAGTAGCGAAAGACGGCACCGACGCCCATCTGGTAAAGAGTAAAGATGTAGTCGCGGTCAACCAGCATGAAGAGTTCTGAAGCAAAGAAGTATGAGAACGAAGAGGATTGATAGAGGAAAAACGTGGTGAGAGAATGTAGGTTCTATGTACTTTGGTTGTTGACGGTTAGCAAACTACCTGAATGGTCACCGCCCAGCCCGCGAGTCCGATAATCCTTCTTATGCTTCATAAGTAGTACACTGTGCAATCGCTAAAACTATAGTTTTCGGTTTATCCCTCCACTCTTTGTTCTAGCTGGCAATCTCTCAGGCAGATCAAGCTCATCATCAATCAACACGTCAACATAAACATTAGCGGCGCGAGCATAACGTAATAAGACATATAAAGGTGGCTCGCGATCACCTAGCTCATAATTGGAAATGCTAGTGCGATAAAGAGACTCGTCAATTTCGAGATGCTTTAGCAGCTCATTTTGCGAGAGTCCGAGAGCCAAACGGATTCGTAAGAGTTTTTCGGCAAGCCGCTCCTGCCTGCGCCGCGGGTGCTTCCCCATCAGGACACGCCTCCTGATGAGAAGACCTGCTCATTCTGTAGCTTGTCACTGGCTGCATTTGCAGCTAGTATGCGAGAGCGTCTTAATTTCGCCGGGGGGTTCGATCTTAGCTGCCCCCGTGCGACGTGCATCACCCGTGCTGTCGCGCCGCGCCGCTCATATTCTCACTGGCCGTTTATGCTGTTACAGCTCTCAACGGTCGCTCGATTGTATGTCAAACCTTCGCCTGACATCCATGATTTGCCTTCGGCCGAACAAAATAGCACTCATCCTCTGTTGCGTGCTCCCCCTGGCATCCGCCTGCTCAGGAACCAGTGGGAAGAACTATTTCCCACTGGCCGATGGCTCGAAATGGGAGTACGTGGGTCACGTCTCTTCATCCGACGGAAGCAAGCAGATCACCATCCGCGCGACCGCCAGGGTTGGCGGCGAGACACTGATCAAAGGCAAGCGGTACTTCAAGCACGTCCTCACGTCTGACTTCTCGGGTGGCCCGGCGGTCAGCAAACAGACGGAGGCCGTGCGCTACTACCGTGTCTCGGACGACGGTATCTACTTCCGCACGGGCAATGACCCGGACGGGCCGGAGCTGCTGGAGATGCCGCTGCCCATCCCCGTCGGCACTAAATGGCTGAGCGGCCCGGTCGTGGTGCAGGCCGAGCGCGCCGGCACAATCACCGTCGAAGGCCGCGAGTACAGGGACTGCCTGAAGATCACCTACAGGCAGCAGGGGGCTCGCGGCAGTCTTGAGAACTACCTCGCCCCCGGCGTGGGGATCGTCAAGGCCCGAGACGTTGACGAGACTGAGCCCAAAATGACCGTTGAATTAACGCTCAAAAAGTACGAGCCATAAACAGCCCCGGAATCATAGTGATGGAACTATCGGCACCCGAACAGCGCCTCCTGGAATTCTCGCGCGAGCAATTCGGCGAGCACCTCAGTCAATTCCTCCTCGCTGGCTTGGGGGAAGAAAATCTCGGGCCGAGAGGCCGCTTCGTTATTACTTACGCCGGGGGCGGCGACTCCCTCCTAGAGCGGCAGGTCGAAGTCATCACCTACGAGCCGGCAGACGGCTCCAGTTACCTGCCCCGCGGCCGTCATCCGCTCGTCCTCTTAGCACTCCTGCGCCTCTTAATGGACGGCGGTCGAGGATCACTGAACGCTTTGCGCTATGAGCAGGCGGAGGTGTTAAGCCTCCTGGGGTGGGAGGGCACGGAGGAGGCCCGCGGGGAGGTGGACGAGGCCGTGGCTCGATACTTCAAGCTCACCTACAAGTGGAAGATGAATAAGAGCGAATTGGCCGCTTCAGGGTTAAGTTTCTACACGGCCGACGAGGCGATGATGTCCGAATACACAAGTATGTATACGGAAGCTGAGAAATCAACGCACCTCATCTTCAACGAGCATTTCATCAAGCAGTTACTAGGCCGCTCATTATTCGGCATTGATTGGAACAAGGTGCGGTCTGTATCGCATCAGTCCCTTTCTCGAAAATAACCTCAAACCTCCAGTCGAGTTGGTTATTGTCTAACCGTGTCCGGAGCGCGTGTTTCGGACTCGCATCAGGAATCATAAAAGCATGCCTTCAATCTCATCTCGGTGGTTCCCTCCCCCGCTTCCGGTCGTGCCCTGTTAATTCCGCCTCAGAATCACGACTCTGGGATTTCAATTCTCGTGTTGAAATCACACCCCGGGTTTGCCATTTTACTGTTGAATGAGAGTGCAGAAGTGCCGTTTTAAAGGCCCTCGGCTTATTCTTCAACAGACAGAGCCCTACTTTTCGACTCATTATCAACGCCAAAACACGTCGAAACTAGATCGTAGTAAGTCTGCTCCCAACAGCAGATTTTAAATACCCACGCATCTTATTCAGGGTGCATCCTCATCGGTAGGACTGTTTTCCCCATCTAGCAGGGTACCTTCTTCCGGCTCATCACTGATTGGATCAGTATAAAGCTTGCGCTGAACCACCCGCTCGAACCTTTTCTCCCGGAAGATGTATTGATAGATCGATTTCGACGGATCTGTCTCAGACCTGGCATCTTCCGTTCTTTCTATATATCCATCATCGGTCCATTTGCTTATACGCGCGGAAGCCGCTTGCTTGGAAACCCTCAACATGCTTTGAACATCTCCGCTCGTGAAGACAATATCGGGCAAGCGCGCGATAGTCCTGACAACATTACTCGAATATATGTCCTTAATACGTCGAAGACAGTAATCATCAACCCCGCGATCAATAGATGCCCTAGTTATGAATGTGCCCGTATCCTGATCGCTATGACGCGCGTGCTCTCGGAAGATCGAGTCCAGTATGTGGGCCAGCTCCCGAGGAGAAAACATCGAGTAGTAAATAGCGGTTTCGTAAATATCATGAGCGTCATCCTCGGTGATACTCAGAAGGTCGCTAACCCTGTCGCCGCTGTAGGTCTTTAGTCTTCGGTCAATCATCTCCTTCAGTTCGTCTCGCGTCCAGCTCATCTCCAGGTTACGAATCTTGTCCAGTCTTACTCGCTCCTCTATCAGGATCGCTCTGAGCTGGTTCCATAGGAAGAACTTAAAGCCGATACGATTCAGCTCTAGGATTCTCAGGTTTTTGAGCAGGGGGGCGATAAGCTTCGCCGCCTTGGTCGCATCGCTATCGGTATGTTCGTCCTCGTCCACCTTGTCAATGAGAATGTACCAGCCGTCGAATCCTAACTGCTCGGTAATCCCGGCTATGGTGTAAAGGTCGTTGATGAAAAGTTCCGCATTATTCTCCTCCCTCGGGCCTAGTAACTCGATCTGGACGGGCTTGATACCGTCCTTGCCCCGGGCGGCCTGGAAAAGGTTGGCGATGTCTATAAGCGGGACCCGCAAGACCCCCCATAGCCTGTGAAACCAGTGTATGCGGTCGGTGATAGAGATCGCTTCGCGGCGGATAAAGTACTTCTGCACCAGTCTGCTGAAGACGGGTATGTCTAGGTCGGGAAAGCTCTCCTCGATGGTATCTTCCGTAACCTTGGATTGATCGCCAACAGTGTTCGCGATGACGGCCAACGCGGCTACGACCGCCTTGTTCAGTATTGCCTCAAGGTGACGTTCGAGTGAGACATTATCTATGCCCGCTGCTACGGCCTTAGAGAAATCATCGTAGGTGATCGCCAAGGCCCTCCCGCCGACTCGCTGTTCGGAATCCTTTGCGCTACAGATATTCTCGATGTGAATACGAATAGCGCTCTTGCCGATGCCGCGTGAGCCGAAAACAATCGCCGGCGTCATGGATGAGGCAGAGCCGATCATATCGTCCAAGTAAGGAGGAGGCACAAAGTACTCCGACAACCGGGGCTCGTTCTCGGCGGTGTAAGATTCAAAAGGGTGAGAAGAGAATCCCCAAAGCTCCAGTAGGTCCTTTAGGTTAATCATGGCCGGGGATTATACACCAAACACATCCACCCCCGGCCGCGGGTCGGTAGACCCCCTCCCAGCCTGTCCCACCGCATCGGGCGTACGGCTACCGAGGGCCGTGGGCCGCCTCCCCGTGCACAGACAGTCGGGGCATTTCTGCGCGGGCTGCGTGACGAGCATGGAGCCTTTACCGCTGCACACATGACACGTTTCAGATACCTTCTCCTTGCCCCTCCCATAGCAGGAACCAAAAAGCACATTCTTCCTCATTTGACCGAGCTATAAACCCGCCTCAATACCCCAATTTTATCCCAAATCATACCTTTTAGTGCTAAGGTAACTTCTTAGCTCATACCACCTATAGTGTTGAAAAAAAAGGTAGCCACAATATATTGACATCGCCTCCGTTCTCCTGTACAACTTGCAGGGTTCGGGCATAGGCCCGGGCGTTCGACTTTTTTTTGAAAGGCAGGTTTGGACCAGAATGGACCAGCATCGAGGACGAAGGACTTCCGACCCAGAAGAGCACTTCCTTCTTCAACAATGCCCTTCGCCGGCATGGAGATTCTTTCGGATCGAGATGCTACTAACCCTTTTAAATTCAGCGAAAAGGACCTCATGACCTTATCGGACGTGATGTAAAAAGGCGTTGCAACTAACCCGCCATAAACACCACTCCTGAACAAGAATGATGTCCCCTTTCCGCCGGAATAATTTTTCGGGCAGCCCTTTGCTGCAAAGCCTAAAGGAGGTGAACGTATGAACTAAAAGATGAAGGCTTGAATAAAAAAGCGACTTACATGGCTGGCACCACGAAGCCGCTTTTTAGTTCGTCTTGAATAACCGCTGGCGACTTAAATCTCGACTGTTTTCACGCACACGAGAGATTTAGCAGCCTGCATCTATCAAACCCGCGCACCGCCTGGATTCGGCAGGGTAGGTCGAGGTGTATCTTACCACACCCTCCCGCCCGCGACAATACAAGGGCCATGTCTTGGTGGTGCGCAATGAAGGGAAAGGAACCCTAATGTTCACCACACAAGTCAATGAATCCGGGAAGCTTACCCGCGATTGGTCTAAGTACACGAAAGCTCTCATGAGTGAGAGACATGACTTCCTAATTCTGCTCTACCAGCTCTGCGGAGGGATTGATCAGCCGGCGCAGCACAGAGGAAGGCCGAGGCTTCTACTAAGGGATATAGTGTTCAGCATAATCCTCAAGATCTACTCGACTCGCTCTGCCAGGCGATTCATGTCTGATCTCCAGGACGCCTGTCAGGCCGGATACATCGGGCAGGTGCCGCATTTCAACGCGATCTCAACCTATCTGATGAACGAGGAGATGGCGTGGCTGCTCACGAGGCTGGTTGAGATCAGTAGCATTCCACTGGCCGAGCACGAGACGGAGTTCGCTATCGATTCCACCGGACTCAGTACAGATAGGTACGCGCGGTGGGTTGACGAAAAAGAGATCGCGCATCAGAAACGGGAGTGGCACAAGTTACACATCATGTGCGCGCGGCGGTCAAAGGTCGTTACCGCCACCGTGGTCACACCCTCCGCGGAGACTGACGGTGCCCGCCTTCCGAGTCTGTTAGAGATAACGTCGCGCAACTTCAAGGTGCTCCAGTTGGCGGCGGACGGCGCATACTACTCGCGCACTAACATCGTGCGAGTGACCCAGGTCGGAGGGGTCCCCTACTTTCTTATCCGTAGGCCCCTCCTGCCGGGGGGCCGGTGGGAACCGAGCGCTTGCAACATCGTTCTGTACCTCTACGCTAGGGACAGGGCAAGTTTCTTAAAGAATTACTACAAGAGAAATAACGTCGAGACGGCCTTCTCGATGATCCGCGCCTGCCTGGGCACGAGCCTGCGTAGCACCTCCAGGATAGCTCAGTACAATGAGGCCATCTGCAAGGTGATCTGTCACAACCTGCGCGTCCTGTGCCGCGCCATGCACGAAGAGGAACTCTCGCCCAATTTCGAGTCGGTCGCTTCTTACGTCGCCAGAGTCGAAGAAGCGACACGCGCACTAGCCGAGACGATCTCCGGCGGCCGCATCATCTTGCCTAAGAAGAGGCGCGACATAGTCGCCGAGGGGTTAGACCTGTTCCGCCCGGGTGATGAAAGTGAGGAGACTGCGAAGGGGCCTCAGGATTCGCAAGACATTAGCCCGGCAGATAAAAAGCCTGAAGGCGCCAAGGCGAAACGTAGAAAGTCACCGAAACGTTCGACAGAGGAGGGCGGGCCTCAACAGTTGGCTCTCTTCGAGCGTTAATGCCGCGGTTGTTTGAGCGTGGTTGAATCCAGCATGGAATTTGACCTTCAACAAATGATCGGGGATCGTGAGGTGCGGTGATAGGAAATCTTCCTTCTCTCTTGCCCCACAAGAAAGTCGGCCAGATTAAGTGACTTTGTAACGACAAATACTCCCAATACCTCGCGAGGATGAACCTTCACCCTCTTCAGATCTTAGGTACCGGCGGCGTATCCCGACCTCCGGCATCGGCACGCAGGGCCTTCACAAGAAGCTCGAATTGCTGTTCAAACTTCTGATTGTCGGTTTCCCACCCGGTAAAGTCTGCCGCCAGCCGGGATTTCACCTGAGAAGCCTTACCGCTCTTCCAATCTCCGCCAAACATGTAACCGTCAATGTTCAGTGGAATGAGCGCGAGACTTTTCCGGCCGCGTTGCTTCATTAGTTGCTGTTCCTTTTCAAACGCGGTGTTCACCTCATTATCCACCCACCAGCTCGTTAGAGAATCTTTGGAGCAACAAAGCAGGACCTTATCCCACAGCTTAATGCCCGTGTCTATCTGCTCGAAGATATCGTCTCCCGGCAACATCTGGTGCTCATCCAGCCAGCAGCGGATACCACGGCCTTGCAGGGCGTCGTGCAGGCGATGGGCGAATGATTTATCGGCATGGCTGTAGCTGATAAAGCAAGAGTAGAAGTCGAGAGCAGTTACCGTGAGCGAGCGCATGTAGGTGATGAAGTCCTCTGGCACTCCGCAGCCCCGGAGGAAGGCATCAGGGATCTTACCCTCAGACCTATAGATAGTGCTGATGCTAATTTCCGAAGGCCCGTTATGAACAGCTTCTTCGAGCCAAACGGCCTCATGAAGTTCCATTTCGGTAAAAACGGTGCTTTCAATAAAGGCATTATGAAACAATGCCCCGCTAACTTTGGCACCACTGAAGATTGCGCGGGGGAGAAAAGCATCGCAGAGATCTGCTTCGCGCAGATCGGCATAACTGAAGTCTACAAAACTGAGGTCGGCCCCGCTTAGGTCCGCTTGCCTTAGGTCAGCACCGCTGAAATTCGCTTCCTGGAGGTAGGTTTTCCTTAAATCCACCTTTGCGAGCTTGGCCCCTACAAAGCTGGTTCTACTGAGATCCATGACTATTTTATAATTGACCCGCTTCCATTCGTTAAATGACTCTACACCTTGTGCCAGCTTCTCTAGATGTTCTGGGTTAGCCATTGTGTGACCTCTGCTTGATAGGTCCGGAATGCTTTCAGGAGTAAGTATTATTTGATTCCTAATTTAACAAAGGCGACTCTTGGGTACTTGGGAGACTAGCCAACGTCAAAAGGGTATTTTTGAATATGGATCTAGACAACCTGTTAAGTTTGAAGAGGACTTAAACTGAAGGATATTTCGCTTCGATTTCCGGGTCGTGACTGCAAGGTTTTACAGCCCCGCTCGGGTAACGCTCGCTCTTAATGAACCGCCTCCCCTGCTCATCGCAGAGTTGACAATCTTCTACGGCCTGTCGCTTCTCCTGGCCGCGCTTCACCTCCTGGGCCTTAGCCTTCGCCTCCAGGTAGGCTTCGGGCAGCTCGTAATTACCCTCTATGGCCGCGATAAGCCAGCCTGCGACGTTTTTTCTCTCCTGACCCGCCTCTCGGTATGGAAAAGCCGCGATCTGCTCTTCCGCGGCCGTTCTGTGCGTTTTAACCAGCTCCCTAGCTTTCGTCTCCGTCACCCCGAGGCTTCTGAGCTGCTCGACTAAGGGATCATCCCCCGCCGGCGGTGTCTCGACGACCGGCGACGGCGGCAGCTCCGGCCGTGCGCTGCGGCGCTCGACCTGAGGCCGCTGCTTCCTCATCGAATCCCGGAACTCCGCCTTCGCCCTCCTACCGGGCGTGTAGAGCATCTCCCAGTCCGGCTGCCCTTCCCTGTCGGCCGTCTCCCGGAACTCCACGGCCGTGATGTAGCCCGACCTCTTATGCGGGGCGTGCAGCTTGTACATCTGCTTCTTGACGTGGTCGTAGTCCGTGTAGCGGGTCTGCGGCGCGCGGGTGCAGTAGTAGGAGTAAAGCATCTTGGCGCGCGGGCGCTCGTTTCTTAGCGCCGCGAAAATCTGGTAACTCAGTAACTCATATAGCCGCTGCGCTCCAGGTGAAAGTTCCCGCAAGTAGTCATAATCGAGCGGGCGGGTAGGAGCTGTATTGAGCACCTCTCTATAAGCATCGTGGAGCAGGATGTAAACAGCATCGGCACGGCCCCCTTCGGGGAATTTCTCGCCTGTGAAAATAACACCGTACCGGGTGTCTGAAATTTCAGCGGTACGCTCTGTGCCGTCGTTTCCCTTATAGGTTCTCTTTGAGGTGATGAAGGCGCTGGCATTCTGGAGGAGAGCTTTTTTTACGTTACGTGTTGCTTGGCCTTCATTCAAATCAAGCTCTCTACAGAGATCTCTGAGACTCCCTAGTTTAATAATCTTGGGTAGTGGTCTCGGCGCCTCCTCGATCCGGCGGTTAATGATGAGGCTGTCTACTTTGTATGCAAGGGGACCCGGCTGCCCATACTTGCTATTGTAGGAGACTTCCCACCTAGTCTTTATCTCGCCCGACTCGGTCCTTTCGTTTATGTCAATGCTGATGCTGCCCCGCTTGGCTAGCCGGTGAACGGGGAAGCGAGATAAAACGGTCTCGATGCGGATGGCGTTGAGGGGGAGAAGATCTGCGGTTTCCGGTTCTTGGTTCATCAAAAGATTTTACTTAACAACAACAGAGTCTTGTTGCTTTTGTCTTAGTAAAGTCTAAATACAGTCTACGAAAGACTCGGCGTGCGCTAAGGATACTATTTTTCAGGATTTATGAAAGAAATTTTCTCTAAATCGTCTCCCCAAAAGTAGCAGTCCGTCTCCTGAAAAGTAGCAGTTCGTCTCCCCAAAGGTAGCATCCTGTCTCCTCAAAGGTAGCAAAGCTGTCTCTCCAAAAGTAGTGAAGACAAACTAAAGATCACGATGAGTAGGCTCTAACAGTAACACCCGCGTCCTTGATGTTCTGGGTGCTGGCGGCTGGATGCTAGGTGACTGTGGCGGGGTACTTATTCACCCTAAGAAAATTATCCGAAATTGCAGCAGTAGATAAATGGCAAGAATCTATACTTCTTGACACAAGCATCTTCGGCTTGTATACGTTTGCTGCTCCTAATCGTCGCCACCCTGTCAGGAGCCTAGCGTAACCGAGCCGTCGGCAGACTTATTTCTACACCTTTTCAGCCCGAAAGAAAAAAACATGAGAAGCAATCATATGATCGTTAACACTATCTTGTGGATATCCATATGTACTTTTAACTGTACAAGTGTTTTAGCTCAGAATACCTCTTATTACATTCAAGACGAACAGGGCAATGTCCAGGAGCAGACTGGTGACGTGAATGAAGTACAGGCCGCCGAGTGGCATGTCCGCTTATACAGAGAAGGAGAGCGAACAGGCGGACGCAATTATCATGGTCTGCTGATAGGCGAGTCCGCCGAAGACGTGATGGCTCAATTAAAAGAGGGGCAAGAGTTTCAGCGAAGTTTTGCCAAGTGGACTGGGCGCGACTATAGACTTGATCCTTCCACATACTTTAATCCGCTAGGCCCTATCGCCGTCATACGCGCACCGCGACCGGAAGTCAGCCGAGTGCTGGAAGGATTAATCGCCGCGGCCAAAAAGATTAGGGAGTTCAGACGTCTTTATAAGCAGGCAGATCGCCTTTTGTCCAATAACCCGAAGTCGGCTGCTACGAATCCTCAGATAGGCAGGGTGCTTCGGGAGTACATTGATAACTTAAAAGACGCGGAGAGCAGAGTGGTGGCGTTACAAAGCCAGATCCGCACAGATTCTTTGATAGGGACTATCGAGCACGGTATGTCGGTAATAACTGATAGTCTAAATAAGGCCGAGTCTCATCGGGCAGCGTTAAAGGCATTCCTCTCTAACACCACAGATTCGTCAGCCGATTGGAAGTCCTTCAGCTCTCAAGAGCAGTCCGGAGATGAGCAAATCGAAACAACGTCGAAAGTTTTAATAGAGAATACGTCTTTGATAGTCGAAACAGAGGTAAAGTGCCGAGATACCCAAACAGGTGACTTATGCCGAAACTTCAACAGTGTATCTAAAATATCGCTACCGATTAGCTCGATCAATCCTGACTCACTAGCCATTTCGCAGGTGCCGAGCGAGCAAGCTTACCATGTCTTAGTCAAGCTAAAAGAAGGAAGCCCGGAGGGAACTAGTACCACGACCAGGCGCCAGGTTAATCTTCTCTCCGGTGAGGAAATGGGATATCTCTCAAATTCTGACCCCGCGACTCAGGCATATATTACCGTTTCGGACGATGTTGCCGCCAACAAAGCGGTTGAAGATATCAAGAGTTTGATTTCGACTAACATCTCCCCTTCAAACATAATCGAGTCGTCAAGCGAAACCTTGGCCCGGCCGCAAGAAACAGCCGTTAATATTTCCTCGGGCGGATCAATCACAGAATCTAAGGCCCCCGGGACTACTCACTCCCCGAGTACAATCAGCCGGGTATTAAGCCCAAGCACGACTTTAAATTCGATTCAACCCATTACGACTGTCGGAATCACGCCTAATGCTAGTCCTCAACCCGAGGCTCGTGTGGCCGGTGGCGGCAGCATGGGGCAGAGACCCGATAATAAAACCGACGTGATAGTCCCCCGCCCTTACATTCCCCAGGTTCCTACGACACAGAATGATATGCGGCCACGGAGGGTGACTCGGGAAACAACCTCCGAAGCTAAACAAACTGCCCCGTTATTAAATGAGGGGCAACAGATTAGCGAGCCGCCTCTGCCCAAACCCAGGTTAGACGAAACCCCTGCGGCCGCAAAGCAGCCGCAGGCTACAAACCAGCAAGGGGAAGCGGGCGCTCTTGCCAGGGACGTAAGCGGAACACCGGAAGCGGCTAAATCTGAATCTATTTCGCCGGCTAAGGTTTTCAGTTTCCCTTCGAGCACTGACACCCGGCCAGTAAAAAGGTTGAACCCCGAGGCATTAAGATATGCGGAAGAAGCCCACGGAGCTTATGAGAGTGAGAACTGGGCGCGCGCGGAGGATGCGTATCGAAAAGCCATCAGGTTGGAACCCGATGTTGCTGAATGGCATCACTTTCTGGGCTCCAGTTTGCTAATGCGGGCGAAATATAAAGAAGCAAAAGCTGAGATCGTCACCGCCATACGATTACACCCGAACGACGCCATGTCACACGTCCTGCTTGGCTGGTCCCATTACTACACAGGTAACAAACAGGATGCTGAAGGCGCTTTCCGCGAGGCCATTCGGTTGGAGCCAGATAATGCCGTCACACACTTTAATTTTGGCAGATTCCTCTACTGGGAGAAAAAATGGCCAGAGGCTGTAGAGTCTTTCAGGAGAGCCGTTCAATTAGACCCGTCTGCTGAATATCAAGATAACTTGGATAGAGCTGTCAAACGCGCTAAGTAAAAAGCTCTATCATATTGTTTAGTTCTAAAAAGCTGCTTTTTGGGAATCCCTATATCTGCTCGGACTGGCAATGGTAACGTTATAACGTTACAAACAGTGGTCGGTCAGGCAGGTTAGGTTTGAATTAAGACGGTCTTAGGGCGTTAAGCCTACAAGCACTCCGGTCCCGACTTGGTAGGATTTAATAGCTGAAAAGCCACGGGGTTTTTGTAACGTTATAACCTTACTATGTTATAGTACGCACTCATGATTATCGCGGTGGTAAACCAGAAAGGCGGCTGTGGCAAATCCACAATCGCCACAAACCTTGCGGCCATGTTCGCTAGCGATGGCAGGGAAGTGCTGCTGGTAGACGCTGACCCGGAGCAGCACTCGGCAATGAATTGGTGCGCGGACCGCCCGGAGCATCTGCCGAAGGTTCACTCCAGCAGCCTGCCGGCGCGCAACCTCCGCAAGGATGCCGACGCCATACGCCGGAAGTGGGAGATAGTGATTATTGACGGGGGGGCGAGGGTCACAGAGCACGCGCACGCCGCGGTGGCCGCCGCCGACTGGCTCATTATCCCGGTGAAGCCTTCAAAGGTTGACCTCGACGCCACGGCGCAGTTCCTCGACGTGGTGCAGTCGGACATGGCGAAGCGGGACGACCTCTCCGGGGGGTTACTGCTCAACCAGCTCCAGGAAGGGACGGCGATAGGGAACGCGGCGCGCGAGCAGCTAGAGGAGTGGGACTTCCCCGTTTTCAAAAGTGCGCTTCATTCCTATGTGGCTTTTTCTGAGGCGGTATGGCAAGGACAATCGGTAATTGAATATCAGCCGAAAAGCAAAGCGGCCTCTGATATGAAGGCTTTCTTTAAGGAGCTGAAGAGGGCGATGAAATGAGCAAGAAAAGCTTTAAGATCGCGCGCAAGCCGGGGCAGGGGAATGGTGCTCAAGCTACGTCGGCTCCTGAGCTGCAACAAAAGCCCAGGGCGCGTAAATCTCAGCCGGTGGCTCTGCCAGCCAGCGCCGGCGTTGGCTCAACTACGCGCAAGACTATCGAAGTACCGGAGGATTACTTTCGGCTGGTCAAAATCCGAGCGGCCGAGCGCGGGATGCTTGAAAAAGAGCTATGGTCTGAAATCCTAGGAGAGTATTTCAAGAATCACCCATCCCCGTAACGTTATAACGTTACGTCGCCAGCAAAACAAAGGCTAAAAGACAAAGCCCCGAAAATAAACCAACTACAGAGTTTATTCGGGGCTTTGCTGTTGCTGGCCAAACGTTAAAATTAACGATAGCCTAAATTCTTATAGCATATCTCTAACTAAATACCAACAAACCCCTCAGAAGTTCTGTTTTACATCCGTTAGAATAGTCTGTTTTGGACTATTCTAAAAGGCACTATAGCTTGTTGGCCGCGATACAGCGGCTTTATGGGCAAATCTATCTACACAAAGGAATATCAGACATTCCTCCGCTGCCTCAGAGAAGCCAGAAAAAAAGCCGGGCTGACACAGACACAGTTAGCCGAAAGAATCGGTGAAACTCAGTCGTTGATTAGCAAGTGTGAACGCGGAGAACGACGGATTGATGTCGTAGAACTCTCTAAGTTTTGCAACGCTATCGGAATTTCACTGGCTGAATTTGCTCTTCAATTAACCGCTGCTCTCGCAAAAGACAATGCTAAGAAGGGAAGCGGTAAGTAATGGAGAGCCAACTACGTCTTTTAGCTGAACTTGCTCAATACCAAAAAGAAATTTCTGAAGAGAATGTGCGCCGGATGATTGCCGCAATCAAAGCTGTATTTCGCACTCATTTAGTAAGCCATGGATTTCTTCTTGATCGTGTGATCAAACTAAGCACTAAATTTCACGATGCGGGCAGACGTTCTGCGCCCTGGCAGCCGGCATCTAAAAAAGTACCCGGGAGGCCCCAGGATGGGGCTGACGGTAATAGACGCCGGCGCTGGCTATTTGATCCGTCCCATAAATTTTATGCAACCGAAGTGATGGCCACTTTGGTTGAGGTAAAGTATTTTCTTCAAACCTTATCAATGACTGATGCTCCACCTTTACCCTCTGATACTATTCAAGACTCTTTCTTGTGGCTCACTGGCCATCGTATTGAACCTGGTGTTTATCGAGACCCTATTCAACTTGTGCCAATGAGCCTTACTGATTTTATGGCTGATCCACGCTCAGTTGAGTCTGGACACTTTGTGCCGTTGGACCGCGGTGGGCGGCATGTCCCGGAAAATACTTTCCTAATGCTTGCGCGAAGCAACAAGCTACAGGGCAATCTAACGCTTGAGGAGTTGATCGATCTTATGGAGCGAATTGTAAGACGCCACCGAGATATAGACACTGACGGGTCTAGCGACTTAATAATACCTGGTTGAGGTCATCAACTGCTTCGGTTAACGATTCAATAGCAGTATTTCTTGCCTCTTCAGCCTTTTTCATACGAGTCGTAATACCTTTTAATACAGTCTCAGAGCGGGGGATAGGAATTTCCATTTCTCCGATATACTCAGGGGTGATCTCATCAATTACTGAGCCAAAGACACCGCGGGAAATGATCTCTTGGGCATACTGAGTTCGCAAAAATGCCTGTAGATAATATGGATCTAGCTTTTTAGAGTTTGGGATAATCCTAATAATGTGTTCTGACATAGCGTAACCATCCCAGGCTGGTGGGACGCTCGATGTAATTCCCGTCGAGCCGCTCCTGGTGACTAAAATCCAACCAGCATTTACCTTAAGGCTTTCCAAGTAAGGGTTGTCGTGTCTTAGCCACTTGTCAGTAGTGATTATCATTTGTGAGATGTTTGATCCTCCTAAGAAGGGAACTGCGCCAGCATAATAATCAACATACTCTCGCTTGAATCTTGTGGGGTAAAAAATACTCTCTACTACATCACGGACCCTACAATAAACCCATTTCTTATTTGTCTTGGCGTTATGGCCATTTGGCTGGCTGTGCCTGTGGTAGAGAGCATTAAGGTGTAAGTCTAAGTCAGTTAGAATAACTGACAGTTTTACCACAAAGCTATCTGCGTGTTCTTCACTGGGGGCTACACCTTTCTGAAAAGCTTGGAAGGCGCGTCCTACCTCTTCGAAATCAGAGAGAATTTCTCCAGTATATGTCCCATCAGAAGCCTTTTTGTATATTGGCTTGCCCCTCCTGTCATGCCCGATCCAACGGGGCATTGACATAAAAATATTGTGATCCTGTGCCTGAGAGAGATCACTTATAGGCTTTTCACGGCGGCGTACAACTAACAAGCTCGCTTTAGTTCCTGTATGGGGCTGGAAAGTGTCAGCCGGGAGGTCAATTACAGCAATGATCTCAGTATGCCTGATAAGCCACTCTCTAATGTAGATAGTTTGAGGACCTGAAAGGATTTGATAGGGCACAACAATAGCGAGTCGGCCTTCCCCTGGCTTTAATAATCTTACGTTCTGCTCAATGAATAGCGTATCAGGGGCGCGATTTGAAACTTTTACGGCATCATCAAATAACGCTGTCGCAGGAGATTGTTGGTGTTTACGTGCTAGCTCATAATTAGAAAGTATATCGATATCTTTGACTGTTATCTTGGTGCCAAAAGGAGGATTAGTAGCAGCACATAGATGAGTGTTGTATTGAATACGTTTATTTGTATGTTTAAACGCATCAGGCTTTAGTGAGTCTCCTATTGTAACAAAGGCGTTGGAAGAATTACTTAATCTAGACTTGAGAGTGGCGTTTGCAATCTCTCCAACTCCGGCGTCAACCTCCTGACCTTTTAAGCTCGCTGCTGCTAATGATAACAACTCTGTTTCAACGCTGCCGTTTTGTGAATCTGCTTCAAGTAATGCGCGGAGCCTGTTCAGGCCGGCGAGAAGGAAGCCTCCCGTACCGGCACAAATATCAATTAAGTCGTCTCCTTTACGCGGATCGAAGTCCAGCAGAGTCATGGCCAGCGAGGTTACTCGTTGGTCAGTAAAGAATTGTCCTCCCTCTCTCTTTGCCCATTGGCTTCTAAATATTTCCAGAGCATCACCAAAAACATCACGGTCGCGGGCAGATACAACAACACCGCTCAATTGCCCACAAGTAAATCCTATATCAGAATCAGACAAAAGGATTTGCTCTCCTTTGGGATAGAGATGCCAAACCCCATTCATTTTGGAAAATTTATCCCTAACTTCATTGGCAACTATTTCGCAGTATGATTTGTCTGCCTGAAATAGTCTTTTTAACTGGTATGCTTGGAAGAGAAATGCAGGGGAGGTAACATTAGTATTATCTGTGGTTTCTTCTATGAAGATTGCTGTATGTAGAATTTTACCTACCTCATTAGCGATGCCTGCCGGCGTGCGGACTGGAGCATTAGCATAAAGGTGGTTATATAGCCGGTCTATCCTGTTTTGCAGGTCCGCGGTGGAAATAACAGGATTAATCTCATCAACTGGAATTTTCATGGGCGCTATATAACACAACGCACTTTCTGCTGCAAGCAGAAAGTGCATTAAAGGCCGCGCAGCTTATAACGTCACTGGTCGTGAAGTTAGGGTTTATGCTTTACGCTAAACTTCGGTGCCGCCTTACTACTCCATTGTTCCATGAGATGGACCTGCCTGCCTTTGAGCTACCATACGCAAGCTTCGAATAGAGGGCATTGCAGTGGCCACACTTGTTCATAAATATTCCGTTCCTTAGTTATTAAAACTTCGGTAGCTTCATAAAGTGCTTCCGGGCTTTTTCGGCTCGTGAGGATGAAACTAAATGGGTATAAATCACGGTGTTCTGTATGTTCGAGTGACCTAGCCAGTCCTGCACAAAGCGGAGGTCGTCTCCGGTCTCCAGTAGGTGAGTGGCACATGTGTGCTTGAGCACGTGGAAGTGCTGCTTGTCCCTGGGCAGCCCTGCCAGCTCTCCATACTGCTTCATAAGAGCATCCAGCCGCTTTCTGCTAATGGGTAGGTTCCTGCGGCTTGGAAAGAGCAGGGGAGAGTCGTCCACGCGAGAATTGAGATAGGCTTTTAGTATCCTTACCTCGTCCGGCTCCATC
>Ga0196977_1000503_pt1 | contig 20343 bp, 22 predicted proteins | sample S3v_1013CmetaG_FD_148634 | JGI IMG/M metagenome (GOLD analysis project Ga0196977, IMG submission 148634) | Soil microbial communities from Anza Borrego desert, Southern California, United States - S3+v_10-13C | ecosystem: Environmental > Terrestrial > Soil > Desert | place: USA: California...
TGTAGCCTTTGGGTAATGGCAGGCCACTGCGCCCATCGAAGACTTCTGCCGGGCTTCTGACACCAGGTCGGTCCAACGGAAGTCAGGCCAAGGCGGCCTGACTTTCCCCAAACAACCTCCAGAAATGAATCGATCAATTCCCCGCCAGGTTTCTTGGACGACTCGTTTGTGCGGTTTCTTTACGAACACACGACCTTGACTGCCCCTCCCCGGAGGCCTAGATTATGCAGCAAGAAATTTTCTAATTTTCAAGGGGGAAGAAATGACTGCCACACATACTCTGCCTGCGTCTTCAACGGACGAAGCTCGCATCCCACGGTAGCCACTTAGCACGCCAATTCTGGACAATTTTATGAATGCTGACCGTAACGAGCGTCCGCAACTTGGTTTAGTTTGTGTCACCGCATCGGAGGCGGTGCGTTATCGCGCCATGACGCGCAAACGTCTGTTGCAGTTCGACGGGGTTGAACAGACAAACGCTCTGCGCCGGCTGTACGCGGATAACCTTTCGCGCCTTGATAACGCGATCGATTACTGTCTCGCCCACGACATTCGACTCTATCGTATGACCTCCTCCCTTTTCCCGTTCGCTGACCACCCGGCTGGCGAAGACGTCCTGGAGGAGTTCGGCGAGGCAATTGCGGCGAAAGGACAACGTGCGCTCGATTTGGGCATCCGGCTGGTGTTGCATCCCGATCAGTTCGTCGTCCTCAGTTCCGATTCGCTGCAGGTAGTTGAGAACAGCATAAAAATTCTCGAGACCCACGCGCGCGTGATGGATATGCTCAAACAACCGCGTTCGTGTTGGGCGCTAATCGAGATACACGGCGGCAAGAGTGGGCGCGCCGAGCAGTTGGTGAAGGTGATTCGCCAATTACCGGAAGCGATTCGCTCGCGTCTTGCACTGGAGAATGACGAATACTCTTATAGCGCTTCGGAGATTTTGGAAGTCTGCCACACAGCGGGTGTGCCGATGGTTTTTGACGCACATCACCACGTGGTCCACGAGAAGCTGGGGAGTTATGAAGATCCCAGTATTGCTGAAATGCTACGCGCGGCACGCGAGACGTGGCCCGTTCCTGAATGGCAACTCGTTCACATCTCGAACGGCCGTGAATTCTTCAACGATCGTAACCATAGCGATTTGATCACTGCGCTGCCCTCGGCTTATCTCAACGCGCCGTGGATCGAAGTCGAAGCTAAACACAAGGAGCTGGCGATTGAGAAGCTGAGAAAAGAGTCGCCCTTTAGGCGAAAACGCAAAGTTGAACCAACAGCGGAACGAAAAATGCGCACTTCTCGCCTTCCATAAAGGTAGCCAATGGTCGTTCAACCGCACGCCGTTCTTGATCCCACGCCGACGCTTGAGGCCGCGTGCCGAGCATTTAACTCTTTTGTCGACCTGCTCTCGTGCGATGCCCGAGCCGTCGCCTTACATGACTCGGACGCGGATGGAGTGACGGCGGGCGTTGTGTGGCAGATCTCCTTCCAACGTGCAGGCTTCGCGCAGGCCCTTCGCGTAACGCCCGATCGTGAGCGCAATCCCTGGACAACGGCGAACAAGGACCGCGTACGTGCCTGCGCGCCTGAGAGTCTTTTCGTCCTCGACCTCGGCAGTCGATTGCAGCCGGTTGTCGACAATGTGCCGACGTGCTTTATAGACCATCATCATCCGGAAGGCGCGCCACCTGACGCCACTCTCATCAGCGCTTACACGTGGCAGCCAATCCCTAACACTTCGCTCCTCGTTTGGAATCTTTGCGCGACAATCACGGACACATCCGATCTTGATTGGATCGCAGCTATAGGCACTCTGAGCGACCTTGGCGACAACGCTCCGTTCGAGATGTTGGCTGCCGCCAAGCGTAAGTACAAGGCCAGGTATTTAAAGGAAGCGACCGTACTCATCAACGCCGCACGGCGAGGCAGCACCTACGATCCAGAAACAGCGGCGCGCGCCCTTCTCCAGCACACGGATCCACGCGCGCTTGTCAATTCAGATGCAGACGAAGTTCAGCGATTGAGATTTGCGCGCGAAGAGGTTAACGCAGCAATGAATGAGGCGAAGAAAGCCGCACCCGTGTTTGCGGGCAACGTGGCGCTCGTGCGAATGAATTCGCCGTGTCAGATTCATCCGCTCATGGCCCAAATATGGCGCTCACGTTTGCCCCGCTACATCGTCATTGCCGCAAACGAGGGTTATCTTCCTAACCGCGTCAACTTCTCGGCGCGTTCCGCAGCAAACGTGAGCGTGCTCGACTTCCTTCGCCAAATCGAGCTGAGCGAAGGCGAAGGCTACCACGGACACGGTCACGATCAAGCCTCTGGCGGAAGTTTGCCGCTCGACCGCTGGAACGAGTTGCTGGCTAAAGTAGGATTTAGCAGCGAAGTTTTTGCCGTTAGATAACAACTCATCTCGAGGCGCCAGCCTGCCCCATCGAACCGCCACCACCCATCGCGCGCTGTCGCGCCTGTTCGGCGGTCATGTTGAGCCGGACGGTATTTTGCTCGACTGCCTGCACTGTATCGAGTGGCAGATAGTGATGTTGACCGCCCGCCTGCGGATCGTTCTTCGTCAGCTTGATACGGTCTCCTTCGATCTTGTCTACCGTCCCGACGTGTTGTCCGTCGGAGCCGATAACTTCCATGTGTTCTCTGATCTGTGATGCGTTTGCCATACTTCTTTCCCTCCTTGTTCGATGTTGATGCCATATCGGTTAACGGGTTGCCGCGTCAGCGTGCGCGTAACTCTTCAGCTTTGTGCGCCGCGTGCTTGCCTTCATCGGTCTCAACGATGTAGCGCGGATCGTCAACCGACGCCTTATACTTGAATCCCTTGATATTGCCGCTCCTGTGTGCAACTCGCACGATTTTACCTTCGCTCCGACCGCCGGAACTGTCCCATTTCACGCGGTCGCCGACCTTGAATTTACGCTCCGTCATGAGTGTTAATCCCTCCTTAAACCCGAGCGTTCGAGCGTTTCTGAGAATACAACGGAAGAAGTCAAATGCACTTCACGAATGTGTGAGTTTATGCTTGCACTAGTCTACAGGTTGCTCGACTTCTCGAAAGAGGGATAATACTCCCGTGGCTGCTGCATACCCAGATAGACGTGCCGCTGTGTTCGAACAACTTAGAAAGCGGCTCTTTGGCATCGCTTATCGAATGCTTGGAACGGCGGCGGATGCGGAGGATATAGTCCAGGAGGCTTACTTACGTTGGCACCAGGCAAACACCGATGAAATTCGATCGGCCGACGCCTGGCTGGTTAGCGTGGTTACCCGGCTCTCAATCGATAAACTCCGCAAGGTTTCGATTGAACGAGAGAAGTACGTCGGGCCATGGTTACCGGAACCACTCGTCGCCAGCACCTCTCCTACTCCACAAGAAGAACTCGAAACTAAATCCAACCTCTCGATGGCGTACATGCTGCTGCTCGAGCGCTTGACGCCGGTTGAGCGCGCAGCGTTTTTGCTGCACGACGTCTTCGATTGTGCCTATCCCCTAATTGCAAACATCCTGCGAAAGAGTGAGGCCGCCTGCCGGCAAGTCGTGCATCGCGCGCGTCAAAGAGTTCGAACCGAGCAATCCCGGTTCAAAGCCAGCGACGCCGCTCTTCGTTCATTGATCAATCAATTCATGGCCGCAGCAGATGCTGGAGATGACGTCGCATTACTATCGCTGTTCGCAAAAGATGCGACGCTTACGAGCGATGGCGGTGGAGTTGTTCCAGCGGCCCGTAAAGTTGTTCGTGGACGTTCGCGCATAGCACGTCTGTATCTGGTTCTGGCAAAGAAACTAGGCACTCGACTCCGGAAAGAAATGTTGACGATCAACGGTGAACCCGGTCTCGTCATGTATTTGGACGGCGCACCGTTCGCAACTGTTGCGTTTGAGAGCGATGGCAACTCGATCACCGCTCTCTACACGGTACTCAATCCCCAAAAACTTCACCGGCTTTCCAGTGTCACAAACTCGCCCTAGCTCCGTCTTTGTTATTAGAAGCGCCGATTTCGGTTGCGGCAGCAAGGGCAACCGCGACGCGCGATTGTTAATTGAAGAGGAGTTAGCAATGGATCAAAGATTGGATTTTCTTACAACCACACCGAATGTGGTGAAAGCGATGCTCGGATTGCACAAACCGCTGTCGCAAAGCGGGTTGGAAAAGGGTTTGCTCGATCTCGTGTACTTTCGTGTCTCTCAGATCAACGGTTGTGCATTTTGTCTGGATATGCACTCCAAAGATCTGCGAGCAGACGGTGAAACTGAGCAACGACTTTACGTGCTCGAAGCGTGGCGCGAGAGCCCGTTCTATTCGGATCGCGAACGTGCGGCGCTAGCATGGGCAGAGGCGGTCACGACACTCAGTGACAAAGATGTTCCCGATGACGTCTACAAACAGGCCCGGGCACAGTTCAGCGAAGCAGAGTTGGTGAATCTAACTTTGGCTGTGATAGCGATTAACGGCTGGAATCGGCTCAATATCGCTTTTCGCTCGACGCCCGGCACGTACCAGGTCGGCATGTCTTTCGCTGCGTAATTCTTGCTAAGCAGTAGTTAGGCGGAGAGCGATTACCACTCTTCGCCTAACTTTTTTTACACTACTAAGGCAAAGGAGTTACCAAAAATGACAGACGAAAAAGCAGCCGCGAACAAAGAACTTGTCCGTCGATTCTACAAAGAGGTTTTCGGTGAATGGAATATGGCACTGGTGGACGAGGTTGTGTCACCTCAGTTTAGGTCTCACGATTGGCCGGAAGGTGGTCCAACCGGGCCGCAGGGATTAAGGAATTTTTATTCAGCCATACGGTCGGCTGTACCGGATGGCCGATATGAAGTCGATGATCTGATTGCGGAAGGTGACAAGGTGGTAGTGCGGTGGAGACTGGTTGGAACACACAAGGGCGACTTCGGTGGCATCGCGGCCACAGGCAGAGCTATCACGCTCAAGGGGATGGCCATCTACCGGGTGGAGAATGGAAAACTGATGGAGCGCTGGGTTGTAACGGATCTGCATGGCCTGCTTGCGGAAATCGGAAGGCCTTCGTGATCCTGATGCATGAATTTCCCGCCGCAGCGCCCGAGATACCTGTGACCGATATGAACGCGGCCCTCGAGTACTATCAGCAGAAACTCGGCTTCACCGTCGATTGGGGCGGCTCCGACGGTGGGATCGCCGGAATCTCGAAGGGCCAGTGCAGGATGTTTCTTACGGACCGTGACTTCCGCAAAGAGCATGGCAACGCTCCGCCAGTCATGATCTGGATCAATCTCAATAGTAAGGACGAGGTTGATGAGTTGTACGAGATCTGGAGTGCCGCAGAAGCAAGAATCATCTCACCTCCGGCGTCTAAGCCTTGGAAGCTGCATGAGTTCACAGCGTCCGACCTGGATGGCAATCTATTCCGCGTTTTTTATGACTTCTCCAGAGACAGCTAACCAGCCACGGCAGTAAGGAGGGCTCACCGATGCGTCTTCAAGCATTGCTTCCCGGCGAATCGTGTTATCTATTCGTCGCGGCGACATTCTCAGCTTCAATCTGAATTTTGCAACACTAATGAAACCCACTTTGGATCTTCAAAGTGGTATAACACTACCACTCTCCCGCAATTCTTATCCCCTGAAGAGCTGTAAATTCATTCGCCAGGTCTGTGTGCAAGGGGGCCGCAATGTACAAGGCGTTCATTCTTCTCTTCTTTCTGGTTCTGTTGAGCTGTTCTACAGCGCAAACGATTGGCCAGGTAACACGTAACGAAACTCAGCCGGCAACTGGTTCGGAAGCTGAGCGACTGTTACGCGAAGGTATCGAATTCACAGAGGCCGGACAACTGGCACAGGCGGTCCGCGCTTTTCAAGAAGCGATCAAATTGAAGCCGGATTACGCTGATGCGTACGCAGCGTTGGGTCGAGCGTACTTCAAGATGCGCGAGTGGCGAACGGCGGTAGATTACCTTCACCGCGCGGCCGCATTGAACGCTAAACTGCGAGAGACGAAGAATGTCGCTCAGCAACAGTCCGCGGCGCTAAACCCCGCGACAACTGCTTCAAACAAGGTTGCTACCGCGCCGGTAGCACGACCACAGCAGATTGAACCCACAGCCTCAACTCGACGACCTGAAAATCGGGCAGGCACAGCGGCGACGTCGCTAAATCAAACGACTTCCTCTCAAACGACGAAGTTTGAACCGGGTGATTCGAAGACGCAGCCAGTAGAGCCACCAGTTAGTAAACCTGCGGCATCAGCACCGATTGGACCAACAGCAGAGCGCTCGTTTACACCCAAGCCGGCACCTACTCAGCCCACAACATCGGTCGCAAGCTCTCAACCGCAAAGAGTACCGGACACAGTTGCGCTAAAAGTACCCGAGACAAACACAACAGAAACTGCAACGTCACGCTCGTTACCGCCCCAGACCACAACATGGGGCGCAAGTTCTCAACCACAAAAAGTACCGGACGTAAACACAACAGAAACTTCAACGTCCAACAGTACAGCAACTAATACGATTGAGGTGACGCAGCGATCCGCTGAAGTAACACAAGATGAAAGGGTGGTGGGTGAGAACTCGTCGGTGAAGAGCGATGCTGCCAGCGCGCCGGAAGAAAAGGAGGAACCGACTGGCGCCAGTGTCTCAATGAGCGCGTCATCAACATCCCCAACTGCGTCACCGTCGTCGCTAACTGGGTCACCGTCATCGCCAACTGCGTCGCCAACATCAACAACCATCGAAACCGGAACAGTAAGTCCAATTCCACTTAACCCGTCAACCGAAGACATCTCGCTGACAAAGGTTTATCGCGTTGGTCCAGGTGATGTCCTCGACGTTCGTATCAATGAAGCTCAGCCGCAACAATCCACCCTCTTTACAGTCACGCCCGCGGGACTCCTGGAACACCCGCTGCTTGCCGAACCGTTAAACGTTTCCGCGCTTACCCCAGAAGAAATCCAGACGAAGATTCAAGACGACCTCAAGAAGCGTGCATTGATCGAAGAACCTATCGTAACCGTGGGCGTACGCGACTATGCTAGTCACTCGATTCTGGTAAGCGGGTTGGTAAAGGACTCCGGGACCAAGTTCTTACGACGCGAAGCCATTCCGCTTTACGTCGTGGTGGCGGATGCTCAGCCTTTGCCCGAAGCAGCGAAAGTAACAGTGGTACGTAATGAACGAAACCAGATGTTTGAAATCGATCTTACAAACGTCGCGCAGATGAATCTGCTCGTCCGTCCCGGAGACGTCATCAATCTCCAGCCGAATGAAACGCAGTTCATTTACGTTGGCGGCGAAGTTAAAGATCCCGGTGAGAAGATCTTCCGTCGTGGGTTAACGCTCACACAGGCGATCATTTCAGCCGGAGGTGTGACTTCAAAATCGAAAGTAGCAGAGATTGGCCGTGACGACGGCGAAGGCTTTTTGGTCAAAACAACCTTCAAGTTGAAAGACATTCAGACCGGAAAGACTATGGATCCTTTGATAAAAGCAGGCGACCGAATAACGATCCTGCGCTGATCAATTCGATTTCTGTTGTTGCTCATAAAAGTCAAACACGAACTTCTTCTGCTTGGGAGGGCCGCCAAAAAGCCCATCATCGAAGTCGTATTTCTTCATCTCCTCAAACGCTTGTTCCGCGGTCCAGCCATCGCGCGTAATTCGGTAAACCGCCGTCATTGCTCCAGTGCGATGACGCCCGCCTTTGCAATGAACGTACACCGGCCCATTCGCGGGATCGTTTACGAGACGAAGGAAATAGTCCGTCTGTTCCTTTGTCGCCGGCTGACTGGGTTTGAGTGGCAGGTTGAAATAATTCAGCCCTAGTTCCCTGGCCCACTCGCGTTCCTTGGGTACGAAATCGCGTCGCAAGTCGATAATTGTTTTCACGCCCATAGCTTTCAAGGCCGCGAGGTGAGCGTGAGTGGGTTGTGAACCGCGAAAGTAATGGTCATTAACTTTGCCGAAGTTTTTGATACCCGGCTGAGTGACGACTTTTTGCGCTGATGAGGAATCAACGCCCGTCAGAGCTAGCAGCAGCAGAACTCCTGCCGCTGCCAGCCCCGTCAAGCTGTAGAGTCGCTGTTGAATGCTCCTCATGTTCTCTCCCCTGCAATTAGTTCGAAGCCGAAACCGGTGCATTCAACCTGTTCAACTGATTGATACGGTCGCGAATTACTGCGACGAACCCGTTCATTGTTTGCTGATCGTAACCTGCGGCGCGAAACGCGTCGCGAAGCTGTTCGTCACTCAGCTCTGCAAGCAGCGATCCGATCCATCTGGCATTCTCGACTGTGATGTTCTTCATCACGCGTTCCTTGCGCTCCTGGCTGCTGCGATAGCTCGGCTTGAATAGCGACGCAAACATGCCCATCTTTTTAGGAGTCGTGTCGTAGTCGAATTTCACCATCCCGTTTTCCACGCCGAGAATGAACTTACTCGAGCGAAAATCGTCGAGCGAGTTTTTCGAGCGCTTACCGCCGAGTCCGCCAACTTTACCAAGCGTTGCGCCGATATCAGTGGCTACGTAACGCGCTTCCAACTCCCCATCGGAGTTCGTCGTTGAAAGTACACGATTGTTGCGGATACTCGTGTCGTAGTTCGCCAGTAAGACCATCAGCACCTTCAGACCATCGAGCTCACGAGTCTTGAGGAATGGGTTCACTTCCCAATCCCAATTTTCACCGCGCGCGATGTTTTTACGCTTCGGCTCAAATCGCGCGCCACGAACAACATTGCGGTTCTCGATGAACTCCTGTCCACGCGACAGCTTCGGAAGGTTCTTTATTTCAGCCCGCTCAAGATAATAAGATTCGTCCGCGAAGTAGCCGACAGACCAGACGAGGCGACTCGAAACTGTTTCCGCCTGCGCTTCTGGTCCGACTTTGACAACCCACGTTTCCCCGCGAGCGTCAGTCACATCGAATTTGGCTGACTCACCGGTTACTTCTTCTTTGACAAAAGTGAACGGAGCTACGGGCGCCAGTTCAGCCGAGCCGGGACCAAAGGTCAGATTGCGCCGGGAAACCGCGCCGGGGTCACGCCACAAAACCGGAGTACCGGCGGGTTTGAATTCTTCTGATTTCTGAGCGAACACGGGTAAGCCGGCTAATGTGCTCAGTACGATAGCGGCTAAAAGCGATCTCACAAGATGTTTTGACGACATGATTTTCTGTTCCTGCGTAGTGGTGAAGTGAACTAACTACCTCTCAATTCCTTAACGCGGAACAGACAGTGAAAAAGGAGCACTCGCTGGCGAGCCTAAAGGAGGAAGACCAAGTTTAGATTTCCAATTGCGCGCGGGATTTTGTCGTGAGGACGCGTCTGACGATTCTCATCGACATGTGAAGCGGAACATGCCAGATGCTCTCGATGTTCCACTTCGCTTGCACGTGCTTGACGAAGGCCAGGGGCTTGAAGCGTGCGCTCGTACTGCTTGATAGCCAGCGGTAGTCGTAGTAGAGCATGCGAAGAATCTTTGAGGTGGTCGGAGGAGCCATCGGATTCAACGTCAACTCGTAGTTCTCACGTTCGATTGTTGAAATGCGAACAGCCGCCAACGATTCGAGCAGACTGTCCGGCACTGGCGCGTTGAACGCTTTCTTCAGGTACTCAAGCGAATCCTTCACAGGCAGAACGATGCGATGTTGCTGTGCCTTCTTTACTAAACTCGGCCATTCAATGTCCGCAGCCGAGGCGCCGAGAATCGACATGGCGTCCGCAACCCAACGAATTGGGGGCACTTCATTCCACCTGGCGCCGTGCCAGCAAGTGTGCAGTAGTTGGGCCGTAGGATTTAGCGCGAGGGTTTTTACTGCGCCGATTTTTATCGGGATTGCTTTTTCCCAGTAGTCCTCGTCATCGCCGGCTTTGAAACACTCCCAGAACAGGTGCCAGTGCAGATCCACTTGCCGCCCGCCGCTATCCTCAAAAGGCGTTGAGTGGATTATGGGAATACGCATTTGCGGTTGCGTGTAGCGGGGCTTCCAGTTGAATTTGGTCAGAATTTCCATCGCCTGCTCGGCCTGGTGCGCGTGGACCAGCACGTCAGCATCGAGCATTGGCCGAAGACCGCTTTCTTTATAGTAAAGCTGGATCAGGGCCGCGCCCTTGAGCATCATCGTCTCGATCCCTGCGTCTTCTAACGCTGCGACGAGGCTTCCGATCCGGTGCAACAGGATCTCGTTCTTGTAGAGATAGTAGCGATAGACGCCCTTCATCCGCTCCATCAGCGGATCTTTGACTCCATGGCGCTGCATGTTTCGGTAGAGCTGAGGGATCATGCGGTGAGAGCCATAGTCTATGACGTCGATGTTGACCTTGCGTCTCCATTCGTTCCACGACTGCAACGCAGGCTCGCCCTGCAACAGCGCCGCGCGTAGCAGTAGTTCCTGATCTGGAGTGGGCCAGCACCCGGCCTCGTTATTGACAGCGATCATATTGAGATTGTGGAGCAAAGGTCTGAACTAATTTCGTTATTGCGCGGACTTCATGGTAAGCGGCTTTCCACTCCCCGGCTTTCTTAACGTTCTGCGGCCGGCCCTCGGCATCTGTGCTTGCGATCCAAACGCCATCTTCTGAGCGGATCTGATAGTTGAGTATCCAATCCACAAGCTTAGTCAGCGGTCCGTTATATTCATCGGAATCAAAATGAGCGACGGCATCAGTCAGTGCCGACAACCCTTCAGCCTGGACCCACCAGAACTTCGTTGTGTCGCAAGCACGCTCATGGGGCTTGCCTCTAAAGTAGAACCCGCCGCGCTCGCGATCGAAACCGTAACGTAACGAATGCCGGAGGAGACTCTGGAAGTGATCCCAATCGAGTGGTATCGCCAGTGCATGCTGAGCGTGAAGCCGTAACCAGGCAACCTCGATCATGTGCCCATGCGAGACACCTGACAACTCATCATTGCCGACTGGTTTCCAATCTCCGAAACGATACTCACACGATTCGCTCACATTTGACGGATAGAATTTTGTGCAAAGCAGTTCGATTGCTTCCGAAAGCGAACCTTGCATTGAAGCATCTTTCACTGCGGCGTAAAGCTCTGTCACGGCTTCCATCCAATGCAAAAGAGCGTCACCGCTTTTGAATCCGACGATATCGGGCATGCCCGGCAACCTCTCGCCCGTGCAAGTCAACGGCGTGAAGTCTCGTTCGCAATGTTCGATCCATCCACCGTGGAGCTTGTCCCGGAACTTTTGCAGAACAGTCTCATAGACTGAACAAGCGTATTCGAGAGGTTCTGACAGGTTGCTGGCCCTGTGATATTCGACGAGTCCATAAATGGCCATCGAGTGACCGTAGAAGATTTTGTGCGGTTCGATCACGCCCCGATTGACGTCAGTTTTCCAGTAGAAGCCGCCGTACTCCGGATCGAGCATTGTTTCGATCAAGTAGGAGTATCCGTGTGCGGCGCGCTCGAGGTAGTTGTGCTCCGGCGTGCTGTAGCCCTGACGGTGCGCACGAGAAAAGACCCAGAGCAAACGTGCTTGTGATACCAGGCCGCGCAGGCTCTCGTTTTGAGCACGATGATTTCCACCATTAATCATGGAACGAATTTGGGCGCGCCACGATCGATCACCCGGGTCGTAAACTTTAAAACCGCCTCGAGAGTTCACAGTCGTGTTGTGCCAATAGGGCAGCATCCTGTCTCTGAGCAGTGCATTCCACTCAAGAGCTCTTTGCAGCATTGCGTCCCTCAGCGCGCCGGCGATCGAGCGAGGCCTTCAGCACTCGAGCATAATCAGTGACTGACTGTCGCTCGCGTACGCCTGTATTGGAATCGTGAATCCTGCGCCAAAGGAATAGGTCCGGCAGGGTGATGGAGCGGATCTGTAATTGAACTGCACGTGCATACCAATCGATAAACTCTCCCACTTTCAATCCGCCGGGAAATTCGCCAACGCGAGCAAAAGCTTCACGCTTGATGAGCATCGTTCCTGCGACCATTCCCGGAACCAGGCCGGATGCAGGAAGTTTCCTGTCCTTTACTCCTGCTTCCCACTCTGGACCATTCTGAAGTTGCGCAGCCTGACCGAAAACCATTTCCAGCGCCCGATCATTTTCGAACGCGCGCAGTTGTAACTCTAATTTCTCTTCGGGCCAGCGATCGTCGGCATCGAGAAATGCTAAGAAGTCGCCTTGGGCCAATTCCACTCCCTTATTTCGCGCTGGACCAATGCCCGCATGGACCTGCTTACAATAACGCACTCCCCTGCCGGCGAAGCTTTCTGCTACTTCCGCGCTCCGATCTGTCGACTCATCATCCACGACTATGACTTCAAGGTGCTGATATGTCTGGCTAAGCACACTTTCGATCGCTTCGCCCAGATAGCGTTCGTAGTTGTAAACGGGAATGATTACGCTGACGAGCGGACTGTCGTTCATTTTCTCACTCTCTATTCCGAACGAGCGCTGCGTTGCCGGTCCAACGAAGTCTTCACCACCTTTAGCAGTTCCGACAGAATTTCCTTCGCCCGGCCGGAATCGTTGGCTTCGTGAACCCTCTTGAGCAACAGCAATTCAGGAACGACTTCCATGGGTATTCCGGCGGCTTTCGCGCGAAAAAACCAGTCGCTATCGTTGGCAGCGGAATAATCCGTGGCGAAATTACCAACCTGCTCGAAGGTTGCTCGTCGCACAACGAGAGTACCGAGCACCCAGCCAGCGTGAACGGAAGAAAGAAGATCTTTCTTAAACCAACCAGGTAATGCCGCGCCGGGCTCGAGAAAGTATTGTTGCTGAGTGAGCGTGTAGCCTAATTCGGGATGATTTTGAAGGTAGCCGATCTGAATTTTAAGCTTCTCAGGAGTCCAGAGATCGTCCTGGTCCAAAAATGCGAAGAACTCCCCGCGAGCAGCCTCGATACCATGGTTTCTGGCGGCTGCAACACCTTGATTTTCCTGATGGATGTAACGCACATCAGGAAAGCTTTGCGCGATAATGCCACTGTCGTCTACGGAACCATCATCAACAACGATCACTTCAATAGGCGGATACGTTTGTGCAAACACGCTCTCCAAAGCAGCACGCAGAAAGCGCGCACCGTTATAGACGGGAATGATTACACTGACAAGCGGATCTTCTTCGCTCATTTGTTGCTACTCCTCGGAAAACTCGGTAGTGCTGCGGCAACCCCCGTACGCTCTCGACGCCGATCGAGCGATCTCTTGAGCGCCTTCAATACGTTGAGCTCGGACGTGCTTTTTCCTCGCGTCATGTTCTGTTCGTGGTGGCGATAAAACAGCGTGACGGCATCAATCGTCACGATTGCGGCACCGGCTTCCCTTGCCCGCATAAACCAGTCAACGTCCTCGCTGTAACGCATCGTTTCATCAAACAAGCCAATACGCTTAAAAACAGACTTTCTAATGACGGCACTGCCTAAGTTCACCGAAAACGCAGGGTCAGCAAACTCCTCCGCCAGATTTTGGTGATGAAGGGTTTCTGATAACCGGACCTGCTGAATTCGTCCCAGCACAATGTCGATCTTCGGGTCTCGAATCAGATATGGAAGTTGCAGCGCAAGTTTGCCTGCAGGCCAAAGGTCGTCTGCATCTGCGAATGCAAGCAGACTACCTTGTGCTGCTTCGATACCGCGGTTACGTGCGGCTGCGGGACCCTGATTAGTTTGATGCAGATACTTGACTGATTCAGAGAGACTCTTGGCTACCGCCGCTGTGCCATCGGTCGAGCCGTCGTCAATAACAATGATTTCAACAGGCGAATACTTCTGGTCCAACACACTCTGAACCGCTTCGCGCAAAAATCGCTCGCCATTGAAGACAGGTATGATGACGCTGACTAATGGACCCACTCATTCCTCCCGAGTCGAATTAGCCGAATCAATCTCCGCCAGCAATCTTTCGATAACGGGTGGAATGGTGGAGAGGTTTGTGCCAACTTCAAGACTGAAGCAAGGGAGCCGGCGCACAAATGCAGCCAGAAACTGAAATGCCTCGGTTCCCGCTCGCGGAAGCTGGAATATCGTACTTGGAGCCAATGCCGCCAGTGTCATCGCCACGGAAACTCGTTTCCACTGAGTTTCGGGAAGACCTGTTACTCGTGGTAGTAACACCGCTCGTACCGGCAACCGTGTAGCGACTCTCGCGGGATAGTGTTCGTTTACAAAAAGCAAGGCTTTCTCGTCAGCTAATCGGTCGGGGTTGGCTACTTTCGGCAACAACGCCGGGAAACGTTGTACGTGATCGCTGTTTAGCTTTGCAGAATTGTAAAGGCTATGGACCACCGGGCCTGATTCCAACCCGAGCAACGTGTAATCGTCGCCGACATAAGAGAGGTTGGATTCAAGGCACGCCAGCGCGGTTGTAGACTTGCCACTGCCGCCTTTTCCTCCGATCAAAACTCCGCCGTGTGAGTTGCCAACGGCGGCAGCGTGGACCAACTGCAGTCCCTTGTTCAAAAGCCACCAGTGAAGAATGCTTCTTAGCGGCGATCCGTATTCCCAGTAAGGAAGCTTGGAGTCAGGCGCCCAGAAAACGGCGAGATTGCGTTCCTTATCAAGCACGCTAACAGCGCCCGAGCCATGTTGAAACGCAGTGTAGATCCGTTCCGTGTTGTAACCCTGAATCACACCGCGCGCGAGAAAATCTTCCTCTTGCCACGGCCGCGGGACCATGCGTTGTCCCGTCGATTCGGAATCCCAAAGGCAAATGGTCAGATCCGGACTGGAGTGATCGTCTGCGGCGAGATGTTCGAGGGCGGTGGTCAGCGACAGCAAAGCGGCGCCGGCAAAACTCAGTCGGATACGATAGCCACCGATGTTGTAGCTGCGTTCAACCTTACCAGTTACCTGCTGGGTCGACTTGAAGAGATCGTAGACGGATTGGAAGTACTCGACCGATCTGGACGATTGTTCTTCACCTGTGATCTCTGATGGAACCACCTGCGATGGGAGCATGGATCAGTTGTGGCAGTACTGGTTTGCGAATCTTAATTTGTAGAATCGAGAACTGGCTTGGGCCAACCCGCGTCATCCACGTCGTGAATAGGATCCAGCAACAACAGTTCCTGCATGTCGGAATACTTATGCAGCAAGGGTGGATTGAACGACGGTTTCTCGTGACCATTGTTGGAAGGCATTACCTGACCCGGATCGAAGGCCTCTGCCGCTGCGTCAACGGGAACGATAAGGTTCTCCTGTTGGAGTTGGGCCAGTAACTCTTGGACGCCTCGATCGACATCCTGGGCGTCGCCTTGGTAGGTCTGGAGGATCACATTCTGAACCTCGCTCGCGGAAGCTCCTTGTTCGATGAGACTCCAGATAAAGGAGCCAACCTCCACGAGGCTGTAGTAGTTTCCGCTATCCAGATTGATGATAACGGCCTCACCATCGATGGTCTCGTGAGTAACCGTGGGAGTATTCACCCTGAATCGCTGATTATTCATAGTTGATTTCCATTACCTAAGACGAATTAAAGATGCAATGCGCAGGCTAATTCAGAAGTCGAACGTCTGTAGCGGGCAAATTCTACAAGATGGATCGGGGGATGGCAAAAAACTGTGAGGCATGAGGGGGCACTGCGGGGCAAACATTGTTAGTCAGCCAAATTCAGGTTGTGGTCAGATTAGGGCACTACCCAACGAGGGCGTACTGGTTCAGTTTGAATTACGCCGAAGGCGTTTGCTAATTTCAGCCCATGGTTGCTTCAACCCTGGGAACTCAGGAGATGTCAATCCTGAAAGGGTTTCGCTTGCGGCGTTGTAAATCCTTTCAGGGTTGATGGAACTGTCGGTGGTTCGACCCAAGGTTATCGCAAGGCTCCAACCATTGAGCTGGAATTAGCGAACGCCTTCGGCGTATTCAAACTGAACCAGTACCCAAATTCACCAGGTCTTGCCAAAGAACGATAAGGTAGCTATATAGAGCTTCGGCTCGCAGAACAACATAAACAAATGCAAACAGTTTCCACACCGGAAGTGCAGACCCTGCCGGCCCCTGTTCTGACCTCAAGCGATGCGAAAGCGACTGTCCTGCGACGCGTGTGCGCGGCGCTGTTCGAACCGGTCGACATCTCATTCCTGGTTTTCTTCCGCGTTATCTTCGGCGGCATCCTGGTATGGGAGGTTTATCGTTATTTCACTCGCGGCTGGATCGGCCGTTACTTTGTTGAGCCTGTCGTCAATTTTACTTACTACGGTTTCAGTTGGGTAAAGCCCTGGCCCGGGCGTGGAATGTACATTCATTTCTTTGTGCTCGGCCTGGCGGCTGCTTGTGTAATGGCCGGGTTCCTTTACCGCATTGCCGCGCCCGTCCTTTTTCTTGCTTTCACATACTTTTTTCTGCTGGACCAAACGCGTTACCTGAATCACTTCTACCTGGTCTGCCTCATCAGTTTTCTGATGTGTTTTCTTCCGGCTGAACGGGCTTTTTCTGTCGATGCGTTGCTGCGCCAAAAAATCCGTTCAGACGTAGTTCCGGCGTGGACGTTGTGGCTGTTGCGAGCACAAATCGCCATACCGTATTTCTTCGGCGGCATTGCCAAACTCAACAGCGATTGGATACGTGGCGGCGAACCAATGCGGATATGGTTAAGTCCTTTTACAAAGATCGCCGGTTTGGGCCATCTCTTCGCGGCCGAGTGGGTAGTCTACAGTTTCGTGATCGGTGGGTTGTTGCTCGATTTGCTCGTGGTGCCGCTGCTGCTTTGGCGACGCACGCGGCCCTTCGCATTCGCCGCGGCGATTCTGTTCAATCTCATCAACGCGGTAATATTCGAGATCGGCATCTTTCCGTGGTTGATGCTGGGTGCGCTGTTCATCTTCTTTCCGCCTGACCTGGTGCGACGTTTCGCGCGCGCGTTTATGTCGCCGGGAGAGGGGTTTGACGATTCGGAGCCTTCGCAAACTTCCGTCAGAGCTAAACCAATCTCGAGCGGTAAAACGTTTTCGGAAGGGCGCAGTTGTCCGCGCTTATCAACCTCGCAAAAAGTGACTGTTGGACTGTTGGCAGCCTATCTTGCGGTGCAGCTTGTTTTGCCGCTCCGTCATTTCCTCTACCCGGGCAACGTGAGCTGGACCGAAGAAGGACATAATTTTGCGTGGCATATGAAGTTGCGCACAAAGTCCGGCGAGGCAGTTTTCACAGTTACACATCCTCGCACCGGACAAACCTGGACCATCAAGCCGGAAGATTATCTGGAATCGCATCAGGTGACGAAGATGACCACGAAGCCGGACCTCCTCCTGCTCTTCGCACATCATCTTGCCGCCGAGAAGAGGCGTGAAGGTTACGATGATGTCGAGGTGCGGGCTCGTGTAATGGTCTCCCTCAACGGCCGCCAACCGCAGTTGCTAATCGACCCCAACGTAGACCTGGCTAAAGAACAAGTGCGTTTATTACCCACGCCCTGGATCGTGCCGCTCTCAACCCCACTCGGAACTCGAAGCTCAGTAAGTACGGGCGACATCGACGAATGACGCTTCCTGCCTCGCCCTTGAACGAGTTAATCATTGACAAACACCGTTTTGCCTCACTATTATGCCTATGCGGGTCACTAAGGTAGGGTAATGTGGGCCGTTAGAAGCTGCTTGGATCGCCAGAAACGAGCAAATTCCCTATAAAAACTCTTTCCTCAGTCTCTCTTCAAAGCTGACTTGAGCCTACTATCCCCAACCATAGAGGAGTAACGACACATGTTTAAACTTACCAAGGGCATACTTTCGGCCCTGGCAGTATCGACTCTGCTCACGCTGAGCGCAGCGGCTACGTTTGCTCAAACTACCGGCAGCGTCACGATGACCGCGTCAGTCTCGAATTTTGTTGAATTGAATTCCGGCGGAGCCGTCACGCTTACGGGTAATTCCGGCGGCAGTGTGATCACCGATGGAACCGCAAACAGCCCGCTGGCTGTGGTTGTAAACCTCGGCGAATTAGGCCCAAGCAATACGAATAGTTTTGTGAAATTGAGCGTGCCGGTCAGACTCCGCAGTAACGTGGCCTACCAGCTCAATATGGTGAGCAGCGTTGCCGGCGCCGGCGCAACCGCCTTCAGTCTTAAAGATACGGACGTCGGTTTTGGTTTGACCCCGGCCGCGCGGCCAGCGAATCTCGCAACCGGCACAGACACCAATGCTACCCCAGGCGATCCGACCGTCGGCGGCAGCACGGACGTGGATGGCCGTTGGGTATTTGCCGGCGCGAACTCCACGCTCGGCGCGTACGCAGTTTCAGGGCAGGTTCTGACTGGACCACGCATCAACAAAGCCGTTTCGGCTAACAGCAGTACCAACTTGACCTTCCCCGCAATCTTCGCCGTCAAGCCCCAGTTCTTCGATCCCGCCCCGGCGATCACGATCACTGCGCAGTTCACGGTCGTAGCGCTTTAATCTAACCCTTCACTGTTTCAGTGGCGCCGGCCGTCAGTCTGCACGTTGACGGCCGGACGACCATATCTCACGTTCCCCATATGCCCCGCTCACTAACCACTTTCAAAATAATACTGCTCGCGCTGATGCTGGTGGTCGCCGCTGTTACCGGCTTGGGTCAGTCCACGACGGGAACTGTCACGATGAGCGCAACGGTCTCCAAATTCGTCGAAATCAATTCCGGCGGCGCCGTTACTCTGACCGGCAACCTTGGTGGAGGCGTTACGACGGATGGAGTTCTGAACAGCCCTCTTGCTGTCTCGATCAACCTCGGCGAGCTTGGTCCAGGCAATCCTAATAGTTTCGTGACCGCCCGAGTTCCACTCAAACTGCGCAGCAATGCACCTTATGTATTGTCGGTGAGTGCAACGGTGAACAGTTCCGGCACCAGCACCAGCCGAATCGGAGCAGCCGACATCGGTTTCGGGTTGGGAACAGTCTCGAGGACCGGCACCGGCGTTGATTCGAGTGGAACAGACACAAACGCCACTTCCGGCGATCCAACTCTTGCCGCCAACGGATCCGTCAACGCCACCACCGGCCGTTACGAATTCACCGGAATAAGATCGAACCTAAGTTCATTTGCTTCGGCGACGACGGCGCTTAGTGGTCCAATCATTATGAATGCCGTACCGCGCAGCAACGCCAACGGTCTGACCGTGCCGGCATTCTTTGCGGTCAAGCCTCAGTTTTTCGAAAACGGCACTACCACGATCTCCGTCACTTTCACTGTGACGGCGCCATAAATGCGAATACGCCACTTCACTTACGCATTGCTCACCGTCTTGATGTTGAACGCCGGTGCTAGCACGACGTTCGCACAGGCGCTGGATATCAGCAGCGGTGGTCAACCGACAATCACCGGCGCGGTGAACGGCAGCGTAACCGGAAGCGCAAGTGTAACAACCGATCTGGTGGTAACGATCAATTTCGGCGAAGTGTCGCCGCTTAATCCGAACGCAATCGTAAAGGTGGTCGTGCCGGTAGCGATTCGCAGCAATCAACCCTATCAGGTGTCAGTAACAAGCTCTGGTCTAATCAACGCCAATGGTCAGGCAGTACAAGCGTCAGATGTCGGCTTTGGTATTGACGATGTTCGTCCACTCGGCGGCGCCGGCAAAGTTTGCACTCGCAGTACTCACACCATTCGATCGCCTTTCGACAACGATCCCGCTACCACGGTCACAGTTGGAACTAACGGTCGCGTTTCTTACTCGTCATCGCTGGCGAACGTGTCTGGTTCAACCGTCATACTTAGCGGTCCGGAACTCTCGAAAAACAATAGTGCGAAGCGACAGCAAAGCGACGGATACGTATTTGACGCCATTTTTACGTTGACGCCGCAGTTCTTCGCCGCCGGAGTCTCTTCCGCCACTCTCATCTTTACGATCTCGCCTGGTCCTAATGTGCCCTGTTGAAAAGGTCTTCAAGATCGATGTCACCAAACATTTCACGATTCACCGCAGCGCTATTTCTATTGTTTGTGACGGCGGTTTGCGCAAGCGCGCAAAACCCGATTCCGGAGGCGACGCCGCAACCACGCGGCAATGGCATCTCGCTCGCTCCTGCGCGGCTAGAATTAGAAATGCAACCGGGTTCCGAAACCACCGTGGTCGTGAACCTCGACTATCACAGCACCGGGGAGGACTCACAACCTGTTCGCATCGTCGCCAGCCTGAACGACTGGACCATCGATCGCAATGGACAGGTGCAGTTTGAACGCGCCAACACCCTGCCGAACTCGGCGAGCTCGTGGCTGATCTACAGTCCGGCCGAAACCACAGTGACTCCCGGAAATCTACATGCGATCAGAGTCACGGTTTCAGTGCCGAAAGACGCCACGCCCGGAGATCACTTAACGGCGCTGATCGTCGAACAGCGACCCGACAACATCAAGCTCAATCAAAATCGCCGGCAAGTAGTGATTCGTTATCGCATGGCGGCAGTGTTCTACATCAAGG
>Ga0196977_1000504_pt1 | contig 20330 bp, 14 predicted proteins | sample S3v_1013CmetaG_FD_148634 | JGI IMG/M metagenome (GOLD analysis project Ga0196977, IMG submission 148634) | Soil microbial communities from Anza Borrego desert, Southern California, United States - S3+v_10-13C | ecosystem: Environmental > Terrestrial > Soil > Desert | place: USA: California...
CGGCCCCTCCCCGTTGCTCCACGCCGGTGATGCGGACGGAGGGCTGCGCGCGGTTCAGGTCGGCGAGCGAGCGGACGGGGCCGAAGCGCTCGCCGGCGAGCAGGCGCGACAGCAGGCGCGGCTCGTAGTAGTCGCGCATGAAAATCTCGAGCGGGAGCGGCCTGAGCGGGTCGTCCGCCGCGACCCAGTGGACGCCGCGCACCTCTTCGAGGTCTTTGGCATCGAAGCGCCCGTCCGGCGCGACCACCACCCACGAGCCGTCTTCGAAGGTGATGAAGCGGCACACCTCGGCCCCGGTCTGCGTGTCGAAGAGGCGCGCGAAGCCGTCGGCGCAGAGCGCGAGCAGGTGGCGCGAGTCGGGCGAGAACTCGACCGCGTAGACGTTGTCGCGCTGCCCCGCGAGGCGGCGCCACGCGCGGCCCGTCGCCGCGTCCCAGAGGATCGTCGTGCCGTCGTCGGCCCCGGTCGCGAGCAGCCGCCCGTCGGGCGACCACGCGAGCGCGCCGACGCGGAAGCCCGGCGCGGCGAGCTTGTAGAGGGCGCGCTTCGCGTCGGCGTCCCAGACCTTGACGCTGGTGTGCGGGAGGCTGCCGCCGGCGTTCGAGGTGGCGACCAGCACCCTGCGCCCGTCGGGCGAGAGCGCATAGCTCGAAGGGTCGTTGTAGGCTTCGTCGCTGTCGATCCTGAAACGCCTGTTCTTAACCTTCGGGTCGGCGTTCCAGACCGTCATCCACTTCGAGCCGTCCGGCTCGCCCTCGAACATGTCGTCGGTCTCCCACGCGGCGGCGCGCGCGTCGCGCGTGAGGGCGAAGCCGCGCACGGTCGTGTCCGGCTCCTGACGGTAGGGCATCGTTTGGAGGCCGCCGACGCGCCGCTCCTTCCAGTCCGAGACGCCGAGGCGGAAGAGCTGTTCGTCGCCGCCGGCAGCGGCCTTGAAGAAGGTGACGGTCTGGTCGGGCGTGAAGCCCGCGAAGTCCCAGACGAACTCTTCGGCGCTGACGCCCGCGGGCAGCTCGGCCTCCACGCGCGCGAGTTGCGCGCCGGTCTGCGCGTCCCAAACCTGCCCGACGCGCCCGGCCGCGGTGGCGACGAAGCGGCCGTCCGGCGAGACTTCGAGCGCGTCCAACTCGCGCGGCCCCGCCACCTCCCACGCGACCTCGCGGCCGCTGACCACGTCGAGGGCGCGCACGCCCCGGCCGCCGTCGGCGACCGTGAGCAGGCCGCCCGCGCCCGTGAAGCGGAACTCCGTCAGCTCGCCCCGGCGGCCCGAGAGTTCGCGCGAGGGCTCGCCGGCCCGCGCGTCCCAGAGCCGTAAGACGTGCCCGTCCCCGCCGACGCGCTCGGCGACGAGGAGCGTCCGCCCGTCCGGCGAGACGGCGAGGGCGAGCAGCCCGTCGTCTTCAAGGCCCGCGCCCCGCGCCAACTGGCCGCGCCCCGCCGAGCGGCCGGTCGCCTTGTCGAAGACGTTGACGACGCCGGCCTCGGCCCGCGCCACGAACCTGCCGCCGGGCGAGACGGCGTCGCGCGGCGCTCTCTCAGACCAGTAAATCTCTCTCCGCGCGCGGGGCGGGAGGTGTGAGACGAGGCGGCCGGCGGCGACGGCCCACGTGACGCGGTGGCCGGTGTCGGAGGCGACGACAAGCTGCCGGCCGTCGGCCGAGAAGGAGACGGGCGGGCGCTCGCCTTCGACGCGGAAGAAGGGGTGGCCTTCGTGCTCGCGCTGCCAGAGGAGCCGCCCCGTGCGCGCGTCCCAGAGGCGGAGGAAGGCCCCGACGCTCGTCGCCAGCAGCTTCGAGTCGGGCGAGAACGCGCCCCACAGCCAGCCGTCCACGTCCTGCGCGCCGGGGTCGCCCTCGTTGCCGGCCAAGCGCCTGACCTCGCGCCCCGAAGCCACGTCCCAAATCACCACGTCGCCGGCCGCGCCGGTGGCGACGAGTCGGCCGTCGGGCGAGAAGGCCGCGAAGCCGCGGGCGAAGGCCCGGTGCCCCTGCTGCACGACGAGGCGCAGCGGCGCGCCCTTCGCGGCCCGCGCGGCGGGGGCTTCGGTCGAGGCGGGAGGCGGCGCGCGGCGCGCGGGTTTGTGCCCGAGCGCGCGGCCGCCGGCTTGAGGTTCGCCGGCCCGCGCCCGCGCCGCGTCGTGCGGCAGGACGAGCGCGCACAGCAGCAGAGACAAGGGTAGGGCGAGGCGGGGTCGTCGGTTCATCATGGCTCCGGAAGAACGCGAAGTCTCCGAGGGACTTGCGGGGCGCTAAGGCGTGCCGTTTGAAACTGGCGCGGAAGGATGAATCAGGAGCGCGCGGCTGTCAACCGATTGCGGATTGGGGATTGAGTCGTCGGCCATCAGCCATCGGCTTTTGGTCTTCGGCTTGACCGACGACTGACGACTGACGACTCATCTTCCAACCCGCAATCGCCTAAGCTTTCTCCAGCCCGGCGTACTTCTCGATGAGTTTCTTCTGGCCGAAGCCGGGGAAGCTGACGGTGATCTTGGCCGAGTCGCCGACGCCCTCGCGGCGCAGCACGAGGCCGCGGCCGTACTTCGGGTGGCGGACGTGCGAGCCGGGGGCGAAGCCGCCGCCCGCGGGAGAGGATGACGACGAGGAAGGCGCTGAGCCGCCGCTCTGCGCGGGCCGGCGCGCGGGCGGCGTCGGCGCCGCGGGGGGCTGCCGCGGCGCGGTCTGGTTCTTGATCTGCTGGCCGCGCTGGCGGAAGAACTCGGCGATGGAGTCCACGCTGTCGTAGGTCTTGCCGCCGTAGCGCTTCTCCGGCTTCTGCGTCTCGCCGCGCAGGGCGCGCGCCGCGTGGCGCGCTTCGAGCGTCGAGGAGTTGCGCGCGAACGAGAGCCACGAGCCGCCGCGCGAGAGGTCTTCCATCAGGTCGAGCGGCAGCTCGTTCAAAAACTGCGAAGGCTCCGAGGCCAGCTCCTCGCCGTAGACGCGCCGCCGCATCGCGTGCGTCACGTAGAGGACGCGCTCGGCGCGCGTGATCGCCACGTAGCAGAGCCGCCGCTCCTCTTCGAGCTCGGCCGCGTCGGCCGCCGCGCGCGAGTGCGGGAAGAGGCCGTCCTCCATGCCGACGATGAAGACGACCGGGAACTCCAGCCCCTTCGCCGAGTGCATCGTCATCAGCGTGACGGGCGCGTCGCGCTGGTACTGGTCGGCGTCGGAGACGAGCGCGGCCGCGTCGATGAAGTCGCGCAGGCCGCCGCCCTCCTCCGCGTCGTAGTCGACGGCCGCGTTGACGAGTTCCTGCAAGTTCTCAAGGCGGCCCTCGGCCTCCTCGGAGTTCTCGGCCTTGAGCGCGTCGGCGTAGCCGGTGTCGAGGATGGCCGCCTTGACGACCTCGGAGGCCGCCTCCTTCGAGGCGAGCGCGACGAGCGTCTGGACGATGTTCTGGAAACCCTTGAGCGCCGAGACGGCGCGCGGGCTCATCCCCTCGCCCTGACTCGTGACGATGCCGACGGTCTCCCACAGGGAGACGCCGTAGTCCTTGGCGCGGCGGTCGAGCTCGTCGAGCGTCTGCTTGCCGAGGCCCCGCGGCGGCGTGTTGATGACGCGCAGCAGCGCGACCGAGTCGTGCGGGTTCAAGGCCAGCTTCAGGTAGGAGACGATGTCGCGCACCTCGGCGCGCTCGTAGAAGGAGAAGCCGCCGACGATGTTGTAGGCGAGGCCGGCGCGGCGCAGCGCCTCCTCGAAGACGCGCGACTGCGCGTTGGTGCGGTAGAGGACGGCGGCGCGCAGGTCGGGCTCGCGCCGCCGGTGCTCCTCGATCTTGGCGGCGACGAAGCGGGCCTCGCCCTCGGCGTCCATCGCCTGATAGTAGCGGATGCTCTCGCCGGCCGGGTTGGCCGTCCAGAGCGTCTTGTCCTTGCGCTCGGTGTTGTGCTTGATGACGGCGTCGGCCGCGTCGAGGATGTTCTGCGTCGAGCGGTAGTTCTGCTCCAGCTTGATGGTGCGCGCCTCCGGGTAGTGCTGCTCGAAGTTCAGGATGTTCGAGATGTCGGCCCCGCGCCACCTGTAAATGCTCTGGCTCTCGTCGCCGACCACGCAGACGTTCTGCTGCTTCTGGGTGAGGAAGTTGATGAGGGCGAACTGGAGGGCGTTGGTGTCCTGATACTCGTCGACGAGGAGGTAGCGGAAGCGGTCGTTGTAGTGGGCGCGCACGTCCTCGCGCTGGCGCAGGAGGCGGACGGCTTTGATGAGGAGGTCGTCGAAGTCGAGGGCGTTGTTGTTGACCAGCCGCTCCTCGTAGAGGCGGAAGACGCGCGCGACGGCCGCGCGGCGCTCGTCGTGGGCCTCGACGCGGGCGGCGTACTGCTCGGCGTCGAGGCCGGAGTTCTTGGCGTGGCTGATCGCGCCCTGCGTCTGGCGGGCGCCGAGCCGCTGGTCGTCGTAGCCGAGGTCTTTGATGCAGCCCTTGGCGACGCGCACCGAGTCGTCCTGATCGTAGATGGTGAAGGAGCGCGTGTAGCCCTCGCCGAGCTTCTCGATGTCGCGCCGGAGCATGCGGACGCAGAGCGAGTGGAAGGTGGAGACGAGCGGGGCGCTCTCCAGCCGCCGGCCGGCGAGGAGTTTCTGGACGCGCTCGCGCATCTCCTGCGCGGCCTTGTTCGTGAAGGTGACGGCGAGGATGTGGTGCGGCGCGACGCCGCGCTCCGAGATGAGGTAGGCGATGCGCACCGTGATGACGCGCGTCTTGCCGGAGCCGGCCCCGGCGAGGATGAGCAGCGGGCCCTCGGTCGCCTCGACGGCCTCGCGCTGCCGCTCGTTGAGTGAAGAAAGCAAGTCCATTAGTTATCAGTTGTCAGTTATCAGTTGTCAGTTTTTGATTGAGGGGGCCGCCTTAACCTTTTGCAGGAGGGCCGTGAGCATCCGCTTGACCTCGGTCGTGCGGGCGGTAAGCTCGGCGAAGTCCGGGGCGCGCAGTATGTTAAGGTCGCGGGCAAGCACGAGGTGGTACTCAAGCTCGCTGGCCGATCCCATAGCGATTTGCAGAAATCTGGCGAAGTCTTTGTTGCTGCCCCTCCCGCAGCCCTCCGCGATGTTCGCCGGTATCGACGCGCAGGCGCGCCGAAGCTGGCTCGTCAGGCCGAACAACTCATCCCTCGGGAAAGCCCCGGTGGCCCGGTAAACCGACAGGGCGAGACCGTGTGATTTCTCCCACACCTTATACTCTCTGAAGTCTTTCATACTTTCACCTCAGAAGCCGTTATCAGTTTTCGGTGGGAGTTAAAAACTGATAACTGATAACTGATAACTGATTACTTTATCAGTTTCTGAATCGCCTTGAACTGCTCGTGCCGGGCGTCGCGCATCAGCTCGAAGAGGGCCATCTCGGTCGAGGAGGGGAGCGCGCCGGAGCGGAACATCTTGTCGAGCCCCGCCCGCCGGTTCTGCTCGGCGCGCGAGGAGACGCAGTCGGTCAGGAGGTGGACGCGGTAGCCGCGCGCGAGCAGGTCGTGCGCCGTCTGGTTGACGCAGACGTGCGCCTCGATGCCGCAGACGAGGACGTGGCGCGCGCCGACCCGCTCCAGCCCCTCGACGAACTGCTGCGCGCCGCAGGAGCTGAAGGCGGTCTTCTCGACGGGCGCGAAGTCCTCCGGCAGGACGGCGCGAATCTCGGCGGCCGTGCGCCCCAAGCCCTTCGGGTACTGCTCGGTGACGACGACGGGGACGCCGAGCAGCCGCGCCGCGTGCGCCACCAGCGCGCAGCGCGCGGCCAGCTCCGCGAAGTCGGGGATGGCCGCGCGGAAAGAGTCCTGCACGTCGATGACGGCGAGCGCCGTCCGTCCGAGTTCGAGCGTGTTCTCGTGAAGCATAAAAAAGCTCAAGTCCGGGGCCGCGGGCCCGCGGCTCAAAGTTGAAAACGGGAGTTCCTAACTTTGAGCCGCGGGCCCGCGGCCCCGGACTCTTCATCAGTACGCGTAAAGCTCGGTGATGGCGCGCGACACGTCGTCGACCTGCGGGAGGATGTGGTCTTCGAGGCGGGGCGCGTAGGCGACGAAGGTGTCGAGGGCGGCGACGCGGCGGACGGGGGCGTCGAGGTGCTCGAACAACTCGTCGGCGATGCGCGCGGCGACCTCGGCCCCGAAGCCGTGCGCGCGCGTGTCCTCGTGCGCGACGATGACCTTGTTGGTCTTGCGGACGGTGCGGGCGATGGCCTCCCAGTCGTAGGGCGCGAGCGTGCGCAGGTCTACGACCTCGACGCTGATGCCCTGCTGCTGCTCGGCCTGCTTGGCGGCGACGAGCGAGCGCTGGACGAGCGCGCCGTAGGTGACGATGGAGAGGTCTGCGCCCTCGCGCACGGTCTTCGCCTTGCCGAACGGGATGAGGAAGCCGTCGGGCGGGTACTGCGACTTGTTGTAGGCCTGACGGTAGAGGTGCTTGTGTTCGAGGAAGAGCACGGGGTCGTCGGAGCGGATGGCCGTGCGGAGCAGCCCGTTGGCGTCGAGCGCGTTCGAGGGGTAGACGACCCTCAGGCCCGGCACGTGCGTGAAGATGGTCTCGCCCGACTGCGAGTGGTAGACCGCGCCGCCCTTCAGGTAGCCGCCGATGGGGACGCGGATGACGACGGGGCACTTCCAATCACCGCCCGAGCGCCAGCGCATCAGGGCCAGCTCGTTCCTGATCTGGTGGTAGGCGGGCCAGATGTAGTCGAAGAACTGTATCTCGACGACGGGCTTCAGGCCCCGCGTCGCCATCCCGACGGCGCGGCCGACGATGTTGGCCTCGGCCAGCGGCGAGTTGAAGACGCGCGCGCCGCCGAACTTGCGCTGGAGGTTGGCCGTCACCTTGAAGACGCCGCCCTTGCCCTTGACCTTCTCAAGGTTCTCCTCGCGCGAGCAGTCGGCCACGTCCTCGCCGAAGACGACGATCGAGGGGTCGCGCGCCATCTCCTCGTGCATGCAGCGGTTGATGAGATCGACCATCGTGCCGGCGTTGCCCGAGAGCCGCCCGCCCAGCTCGGCCTCGTTGTCGAACTCGGCGGCGGTCGGGTCAACGTCGGGCGAGTAGACGAACTGCGTGGCCGTCTCCGGCTCGGGCTGGGGGCTGGCGAGCGCGGCGTCGGCCGCCTCGTTGACCTCGCGGTCAACCTCGTCCTTGAGCCCCTGCAACTCCTGCTGCGTGACGAAGCCCTCCTCGACGAGGAGCGCGCCGAAGCGCTTGACGGGGTCGCGCTCGGCGTCCGAGGTGCGCTCCTCGTCCGGCCGGTAGAGCTTCTCGTCGTCGGAGAGCGAGTGCGAGTAGGGCCGGATGACTTTGGCGTGGACGAGGGCCGGGCCCTTGCGGGCGCGGCAGTACTCGACGGCGCGCCGCAAAGTCTCCAAAGACTCGACGGGGTCTGTGCCGTCGCACTTCTGGACGTAGAGGTCTGGGAAGCCCGAGACGAGCTTCGACACGTCGCCGCCGGCCGTCTGCACCTCGACGGGGACGCTGATGGCGTAGCCGTTGTCCTCGACGAGGAAGAGGACGGGCAGCTTCAGGTTGCTCGCCGTGTTCAGCGCCTCCCAGAACTCGCCCTGACTCGTCGTGCCGTCGCCGGTCGAGCAGTAGACGACCTCGTCGCCCCTGAAGCCGACGACCTTGTCCCTGATCTCTTCGATTAAAGTGGCGCGGTAGCTCGCCTCGGCGCAGCCGACGGCCTGTAGGAACTGCGTGCCGGTGGGCGAGGACTGCGAGACGATGTTCAGTTTTTTGTGGCCCCAGTGCGAGGGCATCTGGCGGCCGTGCGAGTTGGGGTCGGCCGCGGCCCCGACGGCGGAGAGCAACTGTTCGAGCGGGGTCATGCCGAGCTGGAGGCAGAGGGCGCGGTCGCGGTAGTAGGGGTAGAACCAGTCGTAGCCGGGCCTCATCGCGATGCCGGCGGCCGTGAGCACGGCCTCGTGGCCCGCGCCCGAAATCTGGAAGAAGATTTTGTTCTGCCCCTTGAGCTGAATCTCCTTGTCGTCGATGCGCCGCGACAGGTACATCGTCCGGTAGATGCCCACCATCTCGTCGCGGCCCAACCCGCGGTGCTCGCGCGCCTTCACTTCCGTCGCCATGATCGCTTAATTCTCCTGCTTACAAATTCAGATATTAATTCTCCGCCGCGGCCGGCCTCGGTGAAGATCGACCCGCCGAGCGCGCGCGCCGTGCGGCCGCCTTCGGGCGCTTACTGAACAAGAAAAATCAACCCGCCCGTAGGCGCTTCAGTCTTCGAACTCCGTCTCGATGGCGAGCCGGTAGTCCTGCGCCATCGAGGGGTGGCCGTGGGCGAGGGCGACCTCGGCCCCGCGCTCGTAGGCGCGGCGGGCGGCCTCGCGGTTGCCGAGCTTCAGGTAGGCCGCGGCCAGCATGCCGTAGGCGTTGCCCTCGTCGTCGGCGCGCTGGAGGTATTCGACGAGCGTCTCGATCACCTCGTCGAAGCGCCCGGCCTTCTCGTACTCCTTCGCCAGCCCGAACCTGACCGCCGTGTTCTCGGGGTCGCCTTCGAGCATCATGCGGAAGATGTCTATGCGTGACGCGCCCATATTATGAGTTATTCACCTAATAAAAGTGACCGTGCAGATGCCTGCGGAGGCGATGGCGTCCAACTCATGATGATCTGAGGTCATCAACGTTCCGCCGACCCGGTTCGTGAGCGTAATGGCGAAGCAGTCGGCGAGGGAAACTTTCCCCCCCGCCTTAAGCTTCCCCACCTCTTTCCAGAATAACTCATCAATGTCATCTCGCTCAGACAGGCCCAACGCCCTTATATCCACGATTGCGGCATCGGCGGCGCTTTCTCCGCCGGCGCGGTGAAAATCGTAGTAGACCTCACACAGGTTTATAGCATGGGCCATGCACTGACTATGTGTGCCGAGCAGCGCGTTCTCGACCACCTCAGCTCCAGTCTCCCCTCTCAGAAAAGCGATGAGCGCGCACGCGTCCAACACATAAATCACGGCCTGCTCCTACGGTCTTCGAGGGCAATCTCTTCCGCCTTCCGCGCGGCGAAGGCTTCGCTACTAGTGGGAAGATGCGCGTACTTACCGCGGATGGCGCGCGCCACCTCCGCCCGGCCCTCTCGCCCGGCCGTCTCGACAGTTACGCCGTTGAGTGCGTCACGCAGGCGCCGCATATCATCCGGCATGAGCGTCAAAGTTTTCTTCATAATATCCACCGCCGCTCCGGCCGGGAACAGGACGGTAAAAAGCTGCACCAGTTCGCGGATTTTCTCCCTCTGATCCGGCGGGAGAGTTTTCACCTCCTCGATAACTTCTTCCAGCGTGATGTCTGACATGTTGCTTCGTCTCAACCTATACGGGCGAACCGGGGCGGGGGCGGCTCAACTAAAGCCCCCAACCTGCACCGCCGGCCTCAACCTTTGTTGCTGCCGACGATGAGCTTGGCGATGGTCTGCAACTGCATGTTGGACGTGCCCTCGTAGATGGCGCCGATCTTGGAGTCGCGCCAGAGCTTCTCGACGGGGTAGTCCTTGACGAAGCCGTAGCCGCCGTAGAGCTCGATGGCCTTCGACGAGACGGCCTCGGCGACGCGCGACGAGTAGAGCTTGGCCATCGCCGCCTCCTTGACGAAGGGCAGGCCGGCGTCCTTGAGGCGCGCGGCGTTGTAGACCATCAGGCGGGCGGCCTCGATCTGCGTCGCCATCTCGGCCAGCTGGAACTGGACGGCCTGAAACTGGTTGATCGGCTTGCCGAACTGCGAGCGCTCGGCCGTGTAGGCCAGCGCGTGTTCGAGCGCGCCGCGGGCGAGGCCGATCATCTGCGCGCCGATGCCGATGCGCCCCTCGTTCAGAGTCTCGATGGAGACTTTATAACCTTTACCGAACTCGCCGAGGACGTTCTCCTTCGGCACCTTGCAGCCGTCGAGAATGATCTCGGTGGTCGAGCTGGCGCGGATGCCGAGCTTGTTCTCCTTCTTGCCGACCGCGAAGCCCTCGAAACCTTTCTCGACGACGAAGGCCGTGATGCCGCGGTAGCCCTCCTCGGGCCGGGCGTTGGCGAAGACGACGAAGATTTCGGCCTCGACGCCGTTCGTGATCCAGAGCTTCTGGCCGGACAGCTCGAAGTGGTCGCCTTTATCGACCGCGCGCGTCTGCATGGCGAAGGCGTCGGAACCCGACCCGGCCTCGGAGAGCGCGTAGGCCCCGACCGCCTCGGAGGCGAGGCGCGGCAGGTACTTCTTCTTCTGCTCGGGGTTGCCCCAGCGGATCAGCGCGTTGTTGACGAGCGTGTTCTGCACGTCCATCAGGACGCCGACCGAGGGGTCGACGCGCGAGAGCTCCTCGACGCCGATGATGGCCATGAAGAAGGAGGCGCCCGTGCCGCCGAACTCCTCCGGCGTCTCGACGCCCATCAGGCCGAGGTCGAAGAGCTGGCGGATGATGACCGGGTCCATCTTCGCGTGCTCGTCCATGCCCTCGACGCGGGGCCGAATCTCGCCCTCGGCGAACTCGCGCACCGAGGCGCGGAACATCTGCTCGTCCTCGGAGTAGACGGTCAGCGCGCCCGCCGAGACACTCTCTGCTGCTGCTTTACTCATGGCTTTAAACTCGCAAGATTGGGATTGTGTCGTGACCCCGTAGCATCGCTCAAACGCGCGCCCGCGGTCAACTCCCCAGAAAGCGGTAGCCAGTAGCCAGTAGCCAGTAGCCGGTAGCGCTTCCGCGCCGCCACTGTCGCCGCCGACGCCCGAACAGTCCGGCGGCGACGGGTTTTCTACTGACTACTGACTACTGGCTACTGGCTACCGCTCTTCAGTACACCTCGACTTCCGTGACGCGGCTGAAGCCGGCGAGGGCTTTGGTGACGTAGACGCGCACCTTGCGGGTCGTGACGGCGGGGAAGGTGATGCGCCGCCAGACCTTGTTGTTGCCGGCGACGACGCCGTTCGGCAGGTCGACCCACGCCGAGCCGTTCCAGTATTGCGCGCGGAAGTCCACGAGGGCGTAGGTGTTGGCGACCATCGCCGCGGTCGGCTCGGCCGGCGCGCTGAAGTTGTCCTGAAGGCCGTAGACGGAGACCTCGGTGATGGTCTTCGTGGCGTTGAAGGTGATTTCGAGGTAGTCGGGGAAGGAGTTGCCCGAGATGTCCGTCCACCCGCTGCCGGTGGCGGGGTCTGAGCCCCAGTGCAGACCCTTGCGGTCGCCGTTGATGGCGGCGAAGGGGTGCCGGCCGGCGTCGAGGTAGGAGGAGACGGCCACGTCGGCCCCGTTCGCGGCGGCCGCGTGGTTGACGCGCGGCGGCGTCGCGGGGGCGGGCGGGGCCGGCCCCCACGCCTCGATCTCCGTGAGGCGGCTCACGCCGCCCTGCCCGGCGTTGACGAGGACTCTGAGCTTCGTCGTCGAGAGCGGCGCGAAGGTGAGCTTGCGCCACACGCGGTTGTTGGCCGTGATCGTCCCGCCGGGCACGAGCGCCCACGCCGAGCCCGTCCAGTATTGGACTTGGTAGGCGGTCGCGCCGTACTTCGTGAACGTCATCGTGGCGGTCGGCTCGGCGGGCGCGGTGTAGTTGTCCTGAATGGTGAAGACCGACACCTCCTGCACCGTGCGCGGGCCGGGGAAGGCGACTTCGATCCAGTCGGGGAAGGCGTTGGCGTTCGAGTCCGTCCAGCCGCTCCCCGTCGGGGCCCCGTTGCCCCAGTGGAGGCCGCGGCGGTCGCCGTTGATGGCGGCCAGCGGCGCGCGGCCGATGTCTATGTAGGAGGAGGCGGCGGCCTGCGCGCCGTTCGAGGCGCGGGCGTGGTTGACGAAGGGGGTGGCCTTGAAGTCGGCCGTCTGGTTCGCGCCGAGGTTGTCGTAGGACTTGTAGGTCGGGGCGATGACGGTCGAGGCCGCCGAGGGCGTGACGGTGTAGTTGCCGCCGGCCGGCAGGCCCGCGAACGAGTAGTTGCCGTCGGCGTCGGTCGTCGTCGTGGCGCCGCGCGAGCCGGAGAGGGTGACGGTCACGCCGGGGCGGCCCGCGCCGTTCGTCGTCACGCGTCCGGCGACGGTGTGGGTCGTGGGCGTGCCCGTGAAGTTGACGGTCTGGTTCGCGCCGAGGGCGGGGGCGTTGCTCGCCGCGGGCGCGAACTTGTAGCCGAGCAGCGACGGCGTGAAAGTCACGTTGCCGCCGCCGGTCAGGTTCGGGAAGGCGTAGTTGCCGGCCGCGTCGGTCACGGCCACGGCGGTCTGCGAGCCGGTGAGGAAGACGCTCATGCCGGCGAGCGGCTTGCCCGCGTTGTCGAGGACGCGGCCGCTGACGTTGAAGCGCCGGGGCGTGCCGCTGAAGTCGGCGGCGCGGTTGCCGTTCGGCGTCGTGAAGGTCTGCGGCGGGGTCGCCGAGGTGAAGTGCGCGTGGCCGGCGCCGACCGTGTAGACGCCGCTCGTCGGCAGGTCGCGGAAGCGGTAGTTGCCGGCCGCGTCCGTGTAGGCCCTGACGGTGAGCGAGCCGGTGAGCGAGACGGCCGCGCCGCCGACGGCCGCGCCGGCCGAGTCCGTGACGCGGCCCGTGAGGTTGAAGGTCGCGGGCGGCGCCGAGGCGAGGTAGGCGTTGAGGGCGGCGCGGCGCGCGGCGACGCAGGCCGCGTCCGCCTCGCCGCAGCCGAGGATTTGATCCGACCAGTAGAGGTGCGCGGCCGGGTCGGGGTCGCGGCCGAGCGCGGCGGCGAAGCGCTGGCGGACGTACCAGACGGGGTCGTCCTCGTCCGCGTCGGTCTGGATGACGCGGGTCGTCTGCGCCTGCGAGGCGAGGTCCTGATAGGTCGAGTCGATGACGGTCAGCGTCTTCGTGCCCGTGCCGGCGCGCAGGCGCGTGGCGGCCGCCTCAGTGTGGATGCGGTCGAGGATGGCGTTGCCGACGCTGAGCACGTAGACGGCCGAGTCGGTCTTCTTCGACCAGACGTAGCGCGAGTCCTCGATCAGCACGTTGCGCAGGCCGTCGAGGTAGTGGCCCGTCGTCCCGAGGTTCGAGACGTTCATGTGGAGGTCGCTGATGTAGTAAAGGTCGATGGGCGCGGTGGCCGGCGAGTAGCGGTAGGGGATGCTGGAGAGGCCGACGTAGCCGCCCTCGTCGAGGAAGACGCGGCGCACGGAGACCTCGCGGCGCGGCGAGTCGCCGGTCGGCGGCGCGGCGTTGCCGATGTTGACCCACGAGTAGGGCGCGCCGATGTTGGTCTTGCCGAACAGCTCGGGCCGCTGCCCGTAGTCGGCGAAGATCACGTCGGCCAGCGAGACCGACTTCCATTCGAGGTTCTCGACGACCGGCACGTAGACGCCGCTGTTGCCGACCGTGCCGAGGAACTTGCTCTGCTCGATGCGCAGGCCGCCGCGCATCGAGCGGATGATGGCGCCGCCCGCGACCAGCGTGCTCAGCCCGTAGAACTCGCAGTGGCGGACGACGGCCGACTCGACGCGGTCGAAGGCGAGGACGACGGCCGCGTCGGTCGCGACGTTGGGCGTGCCGACGAAGGCGAGGTCGCTGACGACGAGGCTGCGGAGCCCGGTGACGGCGAGGGCCGCGGCCTGCTCGCGCGTCCGCGGGTAGAACTCCGAGACGAGGTTGAGGCCGAGCGTCAACTCGTTGCCCGGCCTCGTGTGGTCGACGGTCGTGGCCGACCCGACGCCGCGGATCGTGACCGGGGCCGCGAGGCCGTTGAAGTTCTTCACGACCGGCGAGCCGATGACGTAGCGGCCGGCGGGCACGTTGAGCGTCCCGCCGCCGGCGGCGGCCAGCGCGTCGAGCGCCCTTTGCAGCGCCGGGCCGTCGTCGGTCACGCCGTCGCCGAAGGCGCCGAAATCACGCAGGTTGAGGTCGGCCGGGGCGGGCGCGGTGCGCGCGCGGGCCGCGGCGGGCGCGAAGGCCGCGGCGAACAGGAGCGCGGCGGCGGCGCTCGCGGCCGTCAGGCGTCGGCGGAGGTTGATGTTCAAAACGCGGGCTCCCGTGGGCAAGCCCCGCGCCCGCGAGGCGCGGGCCCGCGGCGCGGGGGGAAAGTAAAGGCTTAGGCATCTCGGGCCGCCGGCGGCGCGCGAGGCGCGGGCGATATCGGGCGGCCATTATACTCGGGCGCGGCGCGCGCCGCACGGCGCGGGGCCGGTTTGTCGCGGGGGCCTGTTGTGACGTATCTTGCGCGGGTGGCGGCGCGGATTGAGACAGGGGGCGAGGCGATGAGCGAGGGCGGAAAAGCGCGGAGTGCGTCGAGGCGGTTCGCGCCCGCCGGGGCGGCCTTCGCCCTTCTGGGGGTGGCGCTCTTCGCCTACTTCGTCTGGCGGGCCGAGCCGGCCAAAGTCTGGGACAAGCTGACCGAGGTCGGCGCGGGTTTCGCCGTCATCCTCGTGCTCTCGGGCCTGCGCTTCGCCGTGCGCGCGCTGGCGTGGTCGCTCTGCTTCGAGGCGCCGCACCGCCTCGGCTTCCGCCACGCGCTCGTCGCCTTCCTCATCGGCGACACGGCCGGCAACGTCCTGCCGGTCGGCCTCGTCGCCAGCGAGCCGGCGAAGGCCGCGGTGGCGCGCGAGCGCGTGCCGCTCGTCGCGGCCGTCTCGGCCCTCACGGTCGAGAACCTCTTCTACATGGTCTCGGTCGCGCTCTTCATCTTCACGGGCGCGGCCGCGCTGCTGCTGAGCTTCCCGCTGACGAAGACGCTGCGGTATTCGAGCGAGGGCGTGCTCGTCGGGGTCTGCGTCTTCGCGGCCTGCGCCGTCTACGCGGCGCGGCGGCAGGCGAGGTTTCTGAGCGGCGCGCTCGAATGGCTGGGGCGGCGCGGGGTGGGGCGGCGCGGCGCGGCGCGCCGCAGCGAGAAGGCGCGCGCGCTCGAAGACCGCGTCTACGGTTTTTACGGCCGCAGCCGGCGGCGCTTCGCGCCCATCCTCGCGCTCGAATTCAGCTTCCACCTGCTCGGCGTCGCCGAGGCTTACGTCACGCTCTGGTTGATGGGCGGCGCGCCGCCGACGCTGCTCTCGGCCTTCCTCTTCGAGTCGGTCAACCGCGTCATCACGATGGTCTTCAAGTTCGTGCCGCTGCGCGCCGGGGTGGACGAGGCGGGGACGGGCGCGCTCGGCCGCGTCCTCGGCTTCGGCGTGGACGCGGGCGTCGCGCTCGCCATCGTGCGCAAGGCGCGGATGCTCTTCTGGATGAGCGTCGGCGTCGGCCTGCTCATCTCGCGCGGCCTCTCCCTGCGCGCCGTCGCCGAGGAACAGCCCGGGGTCGAAAGTCCGGAGACTCAAGCCGAAGGCCGGACGCCTCTCTCAGACCGGACGACCCCTTCCGACTCGGGGCTCCGCGGCCCCGACCCCGGACTCCGGACTCCGGACTCCGGGCTCCGCTGAGGTCTCGACTTGGCGCGACTGATCGAGCTTGAGGCGGGCGGCGCGCGGGCTTCCGGCGCGCGGCGGCGCGGGCTCGCCGGGGCGCTGGAACGCCGCGCCGCCCTCGTGCTCGTGATGCTCTTGGCCGCCGGGTTCGCGCTGCGCGCCGGGGGCCTCGGCGAAGTGGGGCTGGCCGAGGACGAGGTCAACAAGCTCGAAGCCGTGCGCGCCTACGCGCGGGGCGACGTGACGAAGAACGCCGAGCACCCGATGTTGATGAAGGCGCTTATCTTCGTCTCGGTGGGCGCGGGCGAGGCTTGGAACGCGGGCGCCCCGGCGCCTCTGCGCGTCGCCGAAGAGGCTCTGCTGCGGCTGCCCAACGTCGTCTTCGGCGCGCTCACCGTCGTGCCGATCTTCCTGCTGGCGGCGGCCCTCTTCGGGCGGGCGACGGGCCTTCTGGCCGCGGCGCTGTGGGCGACGGGCGTGGCGGCCGTCACCTACAACCGCGTGGCGAAGGAGGACACGCTGCTCGTCTTCTTCATGCTCTTCGCCTTCTACTTCTACGTGCGGGCGAAGCAGGCGAGCGGGTTCGAGCCGCGGCGCAAGCGGCTCAACTACGTCCTCTCGGCCGTCTCGTTCGGGCTCATGTTCGCGTCGAAATACTTCCCGCACTACTTCGGCCTGAACATGCTCTACCACCACCTCTACAGGGTGCGCGAGCGCGCGCCGGGCGAGCCGCGCGGCAACACGCCGCCGCTCTTTTACGCCGTCGCCCTCGCCTCGTTCCTCGCCGCCAACCCGCCGCTCCTGATGCCCGAAACGTGGGCCTACCTGAACGCCTATTCGAGCGAGCGGTTGCTCACGCACCACGGCTACCTGATGGGCGAGACGCTCTACGATAACGTCGTCTCGAAGACGCCCTTCGGCGCGACGCCCGTCTACTTCTACCTCCTCTTCCTGCTCACCAAGACGCCGCTCCCGATCCTCTTGGCGCTCGCCGCCGGACTCTACGCGTGCGCGCGGCGGTGGCGCGAGCCCGGCCCCGGCTTCCTGCTCCTGATGTTCCTGCTGTGGGTCGTGCCCTACTCGCTGGTCGGCGCGAAGTGGCTGCGCTACACGCTCTCGCTGATGCCGTTCGTCTACATGCTCGCGGCGGTCGGCGTCGTCTGGACGGCGCGCGCGGCGCGGCGGCTGTTGAGGGCCGACGGCGGAGGGCGCGGGGCGCTCGCGGCGGCGGCCGCGGCCGCGCTCGTCCTCGCCTTCGTGGGCCTGCCGGCTTACGCGGCCCTGCGCGCCGGGCCGCACTACGCGCTCTACACCAACGCGCTCGCCGCGGGCCGCGCCGGCTACTTCTTCCCGCACGACGAACTCTACGACGACGGGCTGCGCGAGGCGCTCGGCCACGTCGCGCGCGTCGCGCCCGCAGGCGCGACCGTCGCGCACGAGACGCCGGGCGTCGCCCGCCACTACCTCGCGCGCTTCGGCCGCCCCGACCTCCGCTCCGAGGTCATCTCCGACCCGGCCTTCGACGCGGCGAGCGCGCCCGCCCCCCTCTACGTCATCCTCCAGCGCGGCCGCACCTACTTCGAGAACCGCGACGAGCTGCGCGCCGTCCGCTCCGGCCCCCCCTTCACCCTCGAACGCGAAATCTCCCTCGGCGGCGTCAGCGCCGCGCAAATCTACGTGAAGAAGTAGACGGTAGACAGTAGACAGTAGTCAGTAGTCAGTAGTCAGTAGAAAGACCTTCGGTAGCGAATCGTCAGGGTGTTGGCGTCAACGGCGTTACCGCAGAGCGCTACTGACTACTGACTACTGACTACTGACTACTGTCTACCGTCTACTCCCTTCGCTTCTCCCGCCCGAGCAGGAGGTCGGCGATGGCGGCGGAGATGGGGAGGCCGGGGCTTCGTTCGAGCCAGAAGAATTCGCCGGCGGGGTTGACTTCGAGGAAGACGTGGCGGCCGTCGGGGGTGAGGATGAAGTCGGCGGCGCCGTAGTTGAGGCCGAAGGCGTCCATCAGGCGTAGCAGCGCCGCCTCGACCTCCGCGGGCAACTCGTAACGCTCCCACGCGCCGACGAGGCCGAGGCCGTCGCGCCGCCAGTCGGCGGCGGCGAGCGCCGAGGCCTGCGAGTCGACCGCGGCGGCGAAGACCTTGCGGCCCACCACCGTCACGCGCAGCTCCAGAGCCTTCGCGACCCGCTCCTGAAAAGTCATCGGGCAGAGGTCGAGCCCGCGCAGGTCTGCGAGGTCGCCGGGGCCGAGCTCGTTGGTGAAGACGACGCGCTCGCGCCCGTCCGCGTCGTAGACGGCGAACGAAGAGATCATCTTCGTGACGACGCCGCCGGGGCACGCGGCCGCGAAGTCGCGCACGGCCGCCGGGTCGTTCGTGATGAGCGTGCGCGGGGTGTCGAGGCCGAGCCGCCGGGCGAGGCGCAGTTGGAGCTGCTTGTGGCCGGCGCGGCGGATGTTCTCCTCCGGGTCGAGGCGGAAGACTTCGAGCGCGGCGAGCAGCCCCATGACGGTGGCGCGCGCCTCGCCCGCCGCGGCCGCGCGCAACTGAGAGTCCATCCCGCGCGGCAGGCGGCCCGCCACGCGCAGGCGGCGGTGCCAGACGGCGCTCACCTCGCCGAGGTCAACCTCCGCGCCGCCCTCGGCCAGCGTGAGCCGCTCCGCGCCGCCCGGCCCGTAGCGCGCGACCAGACTGACCTCCGAAGGGAAGCGGTCGGTGTCGAAGCGGTAAGCGCGCCCGCCGCGCTCGCGCACGGCCTCGGCCACCATCTCGACGCTCTCGTTGTCGTCGCTTTTCGTGATGATGAGTACGGACATAAGAAGGAGTAGACAGTAGTCAGTAGACAGTAGACAGTAGTCAGTAGTCAGTAGAAAGACCTTCGGCAGCGTGTCGTCCGTCTGTCAGCGTCGGCAGTCTTCGCGCGGGAGCGCCTACTGACTACTGACTACTGACTACTGACTACTGTCTACTTGAGCAGTTCCTCGGCGATGGCCTCGGAGACGGGGAGGCCGAGGTCGCGTTCGAGCATGCCCCACTCGCCGGCGGGGTTGACTTCGAGGAAGACGTGGCGGCCGTCGGGCGTGCGGATCAGGTCGAGCGCGCCGTAGACGAGGCCGAGGCCGCGCATCAATCTGTCGAGGCGCGCGCCCACGTCTGCGGGGACGGCGTCATGCTCCCACCGGCAGTCGCCGGCGTCTGCACGCCGCCAGTCGGTGGCCCCGCGCGCGGAGCGGCGCGCGTCCACGGCCCCGACGAAGAGGCGGCCGCCGACGTAGGCCGCGCGCAGCTCGCGCTCCTTCTCGACGCGCTCCTGAAAGACCGCGGGGCAGTGGCGGAGTTGTTCGGCCGCTTCGAGGTCGGCCGCGGTCACGTCGCTCGTGTAGACGAAGAGGGGGGCCGCGCCCATCGAGACCGAGAGCGGCCGGAGCAGCTTCGTGACCACGCGGCCGCCGGCCTCGCGGAAGAAGTCGCGCGCCTCGCGGGCGTCGTTCGTCAGGAGCGTGCGCGGGATGTCGAGGCCGGCTTCGCGCGCGAGGCGCAGTTGGCGGAGCTTGTCTTCGGCCGCGCGCTCGCTTCGGGGCGGGTTGACCCAGCGCGCGCCGCCGAGGCCGTCGAGGAAGCCGGCGAGCGCCGCCGCCGACTCGCGCGCGCAGAGGGCGCGGAACTCTTCGCCGAGCCGCGCGTCGAGCCGCGCCGGCCGGAGCTTGCGCGCCCACACGGCGCGCACCTCGTCGGCGCTCACCGCCTCGCGGCCGACGCCGAGCGTGTGGCTGGAGCCTTCGGCGGAGAGCCGCGCGGCCAGACGCAACTCTTCGGGGAAGAGGTCGGTGTCGAGGCGCACGGGGCGCGCGCCGCGCCGCGCGAGCGCTTCGGCGACGCGCTCGACGGTGAAGTGGTCGCCGCTGTGCGTGAGCAGCAGGACGGTGTCCCGGGGCGTCGCGTGGCTCATCGGGGAGTAAGGGCCGTGAATCGTGAATCGAAAAGCAGTCGTCAGCCGTCAGTCGTCTGTTCTTTAGTCTTTAACTGAAAACTGACGACTTCTCTTCACGGTTCACGACTCACGGCTTTGGTCTTCTTCAGACCGCCCAGTCGTTGTCCTCGTCGCGGTCGGAGGGGTACTTGAGCGTCATGTTGGTGGTGTTCGGGTCGTCGCCCTCGCGCTGGATTTCGAGGAAGCGCGCGAAGAAGGGGGTGACGAGCTGTTCGGCGGAGTCCTCGCCCGTGGCGGGGGTGTTGTTCGGGTCGCTCTTCATGCGGGGGTCTCCTTACAAGGAAGAGTTGGAACTGCTTGCAGACGTTGACGCTCGGATCGCCCGCGCGGGATGTCCCCGACGTTTGTAAAAAAAATTCGAGGCCCGGCGGCCGGGCTCAGCCGGCGGCGGGCGGCGGCGTCCCGGCCGCCCCGGGGGCGACGGCCTGCGCCGCGCGCTTGATGGTCGCGCGCTGCTTCCAGCGGCGGTACATTTCGAGCGAGAGGGCGAGCCAGAGGCCGCTCAGGAGGTAGGCGCCGGCCACGTCGCTCGGCCAGTGGGCGCGCAGCGTGACGCGCGAGAAGCCGACGAGCAGGACGGGCAGCGCGGCCAGCACGAGCGCCGCGCGCCTCTGCCAACTCCCGCGCGGCAGGATGGCGAAGGCGACGAAGAAGAGGAAGCCGAAGTAGCAGACGTAGAACGAGACGTGGCCCGACGGGAAGCTCTCGCCGCCGCCGGTGTAGGAGAAGCCGACCAGCTCGGCGGCCGGGCGCGGGCGGCCGATGAGCACCTTGAACGCCTTGTTGACGAGCGCGCCGCCGCCCGCGCTCAGAGCCAGCGCCGCGCCCTCGCTGAAGCGGCGCCGGCCGAAGAAGCCGGCGGCGGTCACGGCCGCCAGCAGGTGCGGCGTCAGGCCGTCGCCGAACCACGAGACCGCGACCATGAACTCGAACCAGCCCGGCACGCCCACGGCCTGAACGGCCCGCGCGGCGCGCAAGTCCCAGCCGAAGTAGGCGTAGCGGTAGGCGAGCAGGGCGAGCACGGCGTAGGCCGCGAGCCCCGCGAAGTAGAACGTCTCGGCCCGCAG
>Ga0196977_1000505_pt1 | contig 20198 bp, 16 predicted proteins | sample S3v_1013CmetaG_FD_148634 | JGI IMG/M metagenome (GOLD analysis project Ga0196977, IMG submission 148634) | Soil microbial communities from Anza Borrego desert, Southern California, United States - S3+v_10-13C | ecosystem: Environmental > Terrestrial > Soil > Desert | place: USA: California...
AAGCGCATTTCACCTTGTCAATGAAATTATGTCGTTGGCTTACCGTCGGAAGCGAGTGATTCCGCGCCGAAGTAGACATATCTAATTTCCGGGAAGCTGGCCTGAATGTTGGATTCCAAACGCCGTACAGCTTCTCGTACGTCGACTGCGGAAATGCTGTCGTTGAAGCGCAGTTCGACGACGAGTAGCACGGAGCGTGGGCTCTGGTAGATCGTGTGCAGATGTTGGACGTGGGCCACGTCCTGGTCGGCCTCAACTATTGCTCTCAGACGCTCCAGCGTCTGGTGATCGACGCCCTCTCCGATCAGCAAGCCCCTGCTTTCGTAAACCATGACCGTGGCGATTACGCAGAGCAACATGCCGATCACGATGGACGCGGCCCCGTCGAAGTAGGGTTGATTGAAATACCTGCTCAGGAAGATGCCAAGTACGGCAATTGCAAGCCCAAGCAGCGCCGCCGAGTCTTCAAGCAGTACCGAGAAGCTCGTCGGGTCTTTGGTATTGTGGATCGCCTGGAAAACGCCGCGCCCGCGACGTTCTTTACTGAACGCCTTCCAACCGAAATACCAGGTAACACTCTCGAAAACAGCCGAAATGCCAAGAACGATGTAGTTCCACTTCGCATCTTCAATCGTTGTCGGCTCTGCGAGATGGGTGAGTCCTTCGTAAACCGACATTCCGCCACCGACGCCGAAGACGAGCACTCCGACCATCAATGTCCAGAAATACAGTTCGCGTCCGTGGCCGAACGGATGTTCGGTGTCCGGCGGTTTGCGGCTGTTGCGAATGCCGAGCAGGATCAGCGCACCGTTGCCGGTATCCACGAGTGAGTGAATAGCCTCGGAAAGCATGGCTGAGCTGCCCGAGAGGCCGGCGGCAAAGAACTTCGTCGTCGCGATTGCGAAATTTCCGAGTATCGCTGCAACAACCGCAGTTTTTCCGTCTTGCGCCACTTAGTTCACCGACAACCTTTGATCCAGGAGATTCAACGAAGCCATGTAAACACTCCCCAATGCAGTGTGGCTAGTCCGGTTGTCACCGTATTTGCCTGCTTTAATATGCCGAACAACAGGTTCGGCGGGCACGTTCAATCGTCAGGTTCAGATAGCAGACATGTTTACTCTACTCAAACTGGAACTCGAGAAGTTGTTTCGCGCCAGGAGCTTCTATCTTTCCTTTCTGGTCCTGATTGGATTCGTCGCGTTAATGCTTTGGGGGTTCTACACCTACGCCGCTCGCAAGACGGGCGGCGAAGCCGTGGAACAGTTTAAATACACCTATGAATCCAAGCAGTATTTCAACGGATTGACCTTCGCGCTCTACTCGTTGCTGTTTTCTTTTACTTTGCTGCTCCCGATTTTCGTGTCAATGAGCGCAGGCTCGCAGATCGCTGGGGAGGCACGCGCGGGCACGTTGCGGACGATCTGTACGCGTCCAATCTCGCGCGCGTCGTTGATCCTCTCGAAGTTCCTGGTCACCGCACTTCACGCCGCACTTTTACTAACGTTCTTCATCGGGTTGAATTTAGTGGTGGGTTTGATCTTCGTCGGATGGGGCAACCTCGAGCTTTATCCTGGTCCACTAAATCTGGTTGATGCGCCCGGGAAGATCATGCGCAACGATGCACTGATGCGGTTTGGTTACGCGGTACTGTCAGGCACGTGGGCGTTGCTGGTTATCGCCGCGCTCGCACTGCTTTGTTCGGTTATCTTCGAATCTCCGGCACAAGCAATCGTCATGACCATCGCGGCTTATTTGACGCTCTACATCGTGGGGCGAGTGGAGTTCTTCGAGCATTTGCGGCCCTACTTTTTCACCACCGACATGGACTTCTGGCGCGACGTGTTCAAGCCGGAGATTCCATGGCGAAATCTTTGGCACTACGCGTGTACCTGTGGTGCATACACATGCGGCTTATTGCTGACGACCGTGATTATCTTTGAGCGGAAGGATATTGTTACCTGACATGTGGGTGAAACTGGCGCTGCTGATTTTGTTTTGTTTGATGATTGTGGGCGCCGTTCACTTCGCGGATCCGTCTGAGTCCAGCGGCTCCGCAGCGCGCGCCGGCGTTGCTAATTCAATTCGTTTGCTTACGTGGAACATCGGTTACGCCGAACTTGAGGATGACACACGCGCGCACGACAAAGACTTGCCGGCAGTCGCGGACTTGATCCTGCGTCAGGACGCGGACGCAGTTGCACTTCAGGAGCTGACGGGCAACGCGCAATTGAAGATTTTGCTCGGCCTGTTGCAGGGGAAGTATCGTGGTGCGGTAGCGCAGCAAGGAAGAGGAGATCGCTTTGAGGCGGTGCTGGTTAAAGATTCAAATGCGACCTTCATTCCTGTCACTGTTGGCACACGTTACGCTCTTGGTGCCTCATTCCGGCCGCGACAAGAGACACGCCAGGTGCTGCTTGTGAGCGCGCACGCTGATGCCTTCAATGCTGCTCGCCGAAGGACCTACACCGAGGCCTTGATAGATTGGGCCCGGACGCGATCGTCCGAAGTTTTTATCGCGGGTGATTTCAACTTCGAACTCAAGGCTGCCAACGAGACAAATTTCTATACCGACAATTTGAAACACGATAGCGAATCGTACAGTTATATTCTGCGCTACTTTTGCGATCTGGGACGTGAAGCAGGTGACACGGCCATCAATGACCGCCGGATCGATTATGTCTTTGGTCCACCTTCGCTCAAACAAGTCGGACGAGTCGAAGTCTTGCGCGACGCCGCGGTTGGGCGCATGGACCATTGGCCGTTGTTAGTCGAAGTAGGTCTTTAGACTTTAATGTCAGACGTCGCACTACAAACCGAAGAGTTGACCAAACGTTTTCGCGGCCGCACGGCGGTCGATCGCCTAACGATCCGCGTCGAGAAGGGCGACATCTACGGTTTTCTCGGTCCAAACGGAGCAGGGAAGTCAACCACGCTGAGAATGCTGTTGGGTTTAGTGAGGCCCAGCTCCGGCTTGATCAAATTTCCGGTGCATGCTTCGAGTTGGGAGTACCTGAAGGCGCGTTCGCGCGTCGGCGCAATCATCGAAACACCGGCATTCTATGAGAACTTTTCCGCGCGCAGGAACCTGCAACTGCTTGCTTCTCTGTCGGGCGGCGTTTCGAAGAAGCGCGTGGAAGAGGTGCTCGAAATCGTAGGGTTACGCGATCGCGCGGGAGATCCAGTCAAAGTTTACTCGTACGGCATGCGGCAACGCCTCGGGATTGCACAGGCGCTGCTGCCAACGCCGCAACTAATCATCCTCGACGAACCTACCAACGGTCTCGATCCACAGGGAATACACGAAACCCGAAAACTCATTCGACGTCTGCGAGATGATTTTGGGTTAACGGTTTTGCTCTCGAGTCATCTGCTCACAGAGATAGAACAACTTTGTAATCGTGTCGGCATCATTCACGAAGGACGTTTGCTTTATGAAGGTGGACCAGAGGCGTTGTTAGCACCGACCAGCTTGTACAAAGTGCGGGTCGATAATCTGGAGGGGGCCGTCGAATTGTTGAGCAAAGAACCCGGTCTTACAGTTCGCCGGAATGGTGCTTCATTTTTGCGAATTGACGCCGATCCTGAACGGCTTGCGGCCGCAAACGCGCTTTTAGTCGCCCATGGGATCAAGGTATACGAGTTAAACCCTGCCCAAGAAAGTTTGGAAGAAGCGTTCCTTCGTTTGACGAACCTCCGGTAGATAACCGTTTCACAACGTCATCACATCTCGACGGTAACCATTCGATGCAAAGATGGCTGTTTAATGGAATGCGTTACCGTCAGTCTCCCACGGTCCAATTGTGTTAACGGAGATACTTATCAAGGAAGGGAAACAAGATGAGCAAACTATCACGAGCACTCGGTGCGGCGATGCTCTGTCTGGGGCTGCTTGCCTCAGCCAGCGTGGTTTTCGCGAAGCAGGATCCGGCTGCGCCGGCCAAGGAGAAAAAGCAACAAAAGTCGCAAACAACGATGATCAACGGAACCGTATCCGCAGTTACTGATTCGGCGTTGACCGTCGTCGACAGCGACAAAGCTGAACACACCCTCGCCATTACGAGTTCAACGAAAGTGACGAAGGGTGGAAAGGATGCGGTCCTTGCTGACGTGAAAGCCAACGACGTCGTTACGATCGAGGCGCAGAAAGGTGCAGATAATACCTGGACGGCACTGAAAATTTCGGTGTCTTAACCTGTTCGAAGAACAATGTGATGACCAGCTAGTCGCGTCTGTCTTCGCGATAGCTCATGTACAAGAAACGACGAGGTGAGAAGAGAATTCTCAAAACCTCGTCGTTTTTTTGTTTCCAGTTTATACTTACCTCCGGCCAGCCGTCTGCAACAACAATCAACTCGGAGGCAATACTATGAACAAGTGGAGAACTAGCATCCTCCAATACGTCAAGCCTAAAGATTGCTGCACGATCATTTTGTCGACACTCACATTGATCTGTGTTGCGGTCGACGTCAAACCGCAACCGCGCGGCCCTGCCTCACCAAGCCAGGGGATTCGCGAACGTAACCGGGCAATGGACGAATACGATCGCACCCTCAATCGAATGAAGAACGACGCAAAGGCCGTCAACGAGCGCAGGCGAAATCTCTTTCCTCAAATCAACGAGGACTTCCAACGCATACAGGTCATCCACAATGAGATCGTGCGTATGCTTCAGCCGGACAAAAGCCTTAATTACGATCGTTTGGCCGAGCTGACGGATGACATGAAAAAGCGAAGCGCGCGCTTGCGGGAGAATCTGTCACTTCCCGAACCCCAAAAGACTGAAGCGAAACCCGCTCACGCCGAAGAGATCGACGAGAGTCACATGAAGAAAAACATCGTTGCGCTGCACGACCTGGTCGTTGATTTCGTCGCGAATCCCATCTTCAAGAACCTCGGCGTCGTCGACGCAAAGACGATCGATGACGCCACCCAGAATCTGAATAACATTATCGCCATCAGTGACGAGATTAAGCGCGAAACCAAGATTGTTGGTAAGCCTGCGAAGAAGTGAAGGGGCGGGATTGGAGTCCCGCCCCGAACGTTCTGCCCTTTTTGTAACTCAATCAGAACGAATAGCGCAGTTGAATTCGTCCCGAACGGGAAGTACGGAGTGTCGTGTTTGGTCCTCCGTTGAGTTCCGGTTGGTTGAAGAATGTGTTGAAGACATCGCCATCGCTTAGACCACCGACTGTCGCTGCGTCCCAGGTAAAGATCGGTCGGTTGAAGACGTTGAAGAAGTCTACGCGAATCTCAAACTTGTCGCCTTCCCATGGGGTGAACGGCATACCGATCGCCCGGGTTAGACTCAGATCGAGCCGGTTCCAACTAGGAGCACGAAGCGTATTACGTCCCACGATTCCAGTACGAATGTCGGGATCGACTACAAAGCGTGCATCGTTGAGCGCGATCGGAGTGACAAAGTCATTTGTACAGTATCCGGTCGGCGATGGTATGTCAGCCGAACAGAGGCTGTTAGCAATAGCCACCGAGTTAGCCGGAGCATTTGGATTGCTAATCGCCGGGCGGTCATTGGTGTTCACACCGTCGCCGTTGATGTCAAAGCCACTCAAATAAGCCGTTTCCACAGCTCCCGATTGAATGCGCCAGATACCCGAAAGAGTAAAACCACTCGTGATTCCCCTTACGAAGCGATTCTCCGAAGCTCCGGGAATGTCGTACAGAAACGAGAAGGATGCTACGTGCGGAACATCATACGTCGCCACACTGCGATCCAGTCGCCGTCCACCCAAATTCCCGAGAAGGTCTGACTGACGGCTGCTGCCGCCAGAGGTCACGAACACTTCGCTGTTAACGTTGTCGATTGCTTTCGAGAACGTGTAAGCAAGTCGGAACAGCAACCGGTTGGTGAACCCTCGTTCGAGTCGTGTCTGCAACGAGTGGTAACTCGAATCGCCGCCGTTTGTGCGTGGTTGGATCGGACCAAATTCCGGATGAACACGCGGAGCGCCGGCGACCAGGATATTACGGGGATTCAGTTCTTCATTGATAAAGAGGTGAATGCCGCGTGAGCCCACGTAAGCAACATCGGCGACCATCTTCCAGGGAAGTTGTCGTTGAATGCCGAAGTTCCAAACGTAGGTTTTTGGGTTGTGGAGGTTTTGTAGAACTGTCGACTGAGTCGCAAACGGACTCGGCTCGCCCGCCACTGTAGGAAGCGTATTGGACGCGTTACTAAAGCCCCGCGGGTCTCCCGCATCCTCCCCAAACGTTGTGACGCCGATCGCGTTAGGCGACGAAGCGACAGTGTTACTCAGAATGTTGTTGAAGTAGATGTCGTAATTCACTGCGAAGCCGCCGCGGATTACGGTCACGTCTTCGCCAAACAACCGCTTCCAGAACTTCGGCGTGTAGGCAAAGCTGAAGCGCGGCGCAAAGTTATTCTTGTCGCGGCTGACTTCGCATCGAGTTGGGAACGGTACGTCGAAACCGCAGAACGCCGGGAACGGCGCTGTGTTTTGCGCCACACCGTAATTCTCATACCGCAAGCCCAGGTTCAAAGTCAGGTTAGGACGTACACGCCAGTTGTCGTTGATGAAGTAGGCTTGATTGATCACGTCAGGGTGGTCAACGTTCTCACCGAACACCTTTTGCGCGAAAACACCCTGATTGCCTGAGAAGTTCTCCACGAAGTTTCGGAAAGCCGGAGCGATCACGGTCACTGTCTCGTTCCCTTCTTCGTCTTCTGTTACCTCGACCGCATCAGTGAACGTGAGGCTTCCGCGCGTGTTGATGGGAATAAACTGCTTCGCGCGTTGGACCATTACGTCAAACCCGGCTCGAAACGTGTGATTACCCATTGTGTGCGAGATGGTGTCCTGAAACTGGTAGTTGTTGAAGATTCGACCCTGTGGGAACGTGGGATCCGGACCGATACCAGTTACGTTCGAAGCAGTGCCGCCGAATAGGAATTGCGGAGGCGCAGTCAGTAGTTCGGAATTACGATAGTTGAAGAGCACATTGAACCGGCCATAACCAAAACGAAATTCGTTGGTTGTGTTCGGTGTAAAGGTGCGTGTCCAATTGATGTAAGCATTCTGGATCAAACTGGGCACATCAACTTCAGTTCCCGGAAATAGTAGCGTAGAGAACTGGGGCACCTGGTTTGAAAAGAGCTGATCGTCCGCCAGGTAGCGAACGGAAATCGAGTCTTTCGTGGTGGGCGTCCAATCTACGCGGAATAGATACTGAGTATCATCCACAGGTTGTGAGCTGGTTCGCGTCGCCGTACCGAACGGAATAAGTAGATTGTCATCCAAGGGCACATTGAAAACGCCTGTCGTGCCGCGGAGATCGCCGATTGACGCGAGATAACGATCGAGGTTCGCACTGGTGCCGGCAGGGAAGAGTGCGCGCAGTTGCGCGAATCCTTCGGCTGTGGGCACAGCAGGTGACGACGTCACGCCGCCGGCGCGAAACGGAGACCACTGAATCGTGCTGAAGAAGAACAGCTTGTTCTTGATGATCGGACCACCGAACGAGAAACCGTAGTCGTTCTCGATACTGACGGGTTTCTTAGTCAAACCGAATCCGGACTTCTCGAATGGTGAAAGTGCGGAAAGCTTGCTCGGGATGATTACGTCGTATACCGAGCCATGAAACTCGTTTGTTCCGCTGCGGGTGATTACGTTCACCACAGCGCCGCCGGCGCGGCCATACTCAGCCGAGTAGTCGCTCTGCAACACAGTCACCTCGTTGTAACCGTCGCGCAGTACCGGCTGATAAAACTGGCCGGTAATCGAGTTGTCGTTGTTGTCCAGTCCGTCGATCAACTGGTTGTTCGCACGAGGGCGCAGGCCGTTTACGGAGAACTCTGTTCCTTGAACAAAGCCGCTGCCCAAAGGCCCCGGATCGCTGACTCCTGGAAGCGTGAACACGAGATTAACCGGGTTCAAACCCTGGACAGGCAGTTCAGTAATCTGCCGAGTGCCGATTGTATTGACACGCGCGCCGTCTTGAGTCTGGAGTTCAACGGGAGTGGCCGAGGTCACGGTTACGATCTCGGTTGGATTTCCTACCTCTAACGGAATTGAGGCTTCCGCGGTCTGAGCCGCTAAGACGACGACTTCGCGAGTAGCGGTCTTGAATCCTGTAGCAGTGACGTCGAGACGGTAGGTGCCGGGATCGACGGCATCGAAACGATAACTGCCATCTTCCTGGGTTGTCGTTTCGCGTGTGACGCCGGTTGCCGTGTTGGTGATTTTGACAGTGGCGGCCGCGACCGCGGCGCCATTAGGGTCGGCGATTGTACCGACCACGAAGCCCTTACTGGTTTGGCCCAATGAGGTGGGCACCAGTACGAGCAAAATGAGAATTGTGCAACCACTTAAGTATTTCAGTTTTGCCATCTGTTTACCTCCGAAATTTCGAACTTGCTCTGGAAGTTGGCTTTGCAATTTTCAAGAGTGACTGAGTCAGATATTCGGACGGGCAACTATTGAGCCAAGTGTAGAGAGTGTAGTGATCGAACGACGGAGTGAAGAGTTCTTGAGCATTCGGATCGTAACGATCCAAATCTTTCAATTTTTCCAAAAACGAAGATGAACTAACGTCGATGAAAGTGATCTGAAACTTTGAAGACTCCTAAACGGCGGGTACACGTGGTTTTGGATCATGCACCAAAATCATGGAAAGAATCGATCCCAGTTGAGAGTTCACGAACCAGCGCTGCGACTAGAAGATCGACGGCGTCGTTTGTCTGGACCGCTAGACGCAAGTATCGTTCGGACGCTCCGATCTTGTTGCTGCATTCGCGAACCATCAACCCATACTCATACAACAATCGATCCCGAAGCGTCCGGCCCGGTATGTTTGCCGGCAACTCAACGTAAAGAAAATTTGCTCGTGACGGAAAGACTCTCAATCCGGGAACCTTCTCCAGTTGACGCGACATATACGTTCTGTCTTCTTCGACGAGAGCGAGGCTTTGCCGGAATTCTTCTTTAAACTGTGTCATGCTTTTCAGAATGTATGCGGCCAAGCCGTTGACGTTCCAGAAAGGCAGTTGAGATCTGAGCAACTCGGCAGTTCGGGGATTTGTGGCGGCGTAACCGAGTCGCACCCCATGCCAACCTATTGATTTACCGAGGCTTTTAACCACTACGAGATTCCGGGCTTGCGGTATCAACGCCGCAGCGCTTTCGATCCCGGAAAAGTCCAGAAAAGACTCGTCAATTACGATTAGGTCTACTTGCGGCAGATGCAGTACGAGCTCTTCAATCTCTTTCGCCTCGAACCACGCACCTGTCGGGTTGTTCGGATTCGAGATCACCAGCATCTTTACGCCCAGCTCGGCTACACGCGAAACCACTTCGGCGACATCCATCCGAAAATCTCTGCGGATGTCCGGTTCGATCGTGTGTAGCGGAATGCCCAGTTCCTCCGGCAAATCGGTCCAGCGGCTAAATGTAGGAACGAGTGTGAGTATTGGACCACGAGTGAGATGGCAAAGGCGGGTGATGATTTCCGTCGATCCATTCGCCGGCACGATGTACTCCGGGCAAACGCCTGCGATTTCCCCGATGTGTTTCGCGTGAACTTCGGCATAGTCGGGATAGTAGCGGAGGATTTCAGGTAAACGCTCAATGATATGTTGGACCATCTCCGGCGGCGGAAAGTGCAGGTTCACGGGAATACAAAAATCCAGCAGTGGACCTTTGTAAACGGCGCTTTCCTTGACTGAAAAAAACGACGGGTTATGCGAACGTACGTTGAAAAGATCCGCTGCATTGTTACTCATAGCAACTCTCCTCTTCAATTCGACGGCTGAGGCGCACAAATCCTTCCGTTAAAGATTGAAGTTTATTTCTTAGGACTGCAGGAGAGAGCGTGATGGTGGTTTCACGAACGCGTGAGTGAGGGCCAACTTGCACGCGCGTGTGAGAAAAGTTCAGCGCGCGTCGTGGAAGATTATGCCGAGTGTATGGCGATGGCCTGAGCGAACTCGACTCACGCCGTGACGGAGGTTAACGCGATACACGGACTTTGCACCGCGGACAGGACGGTGATGGACCGCGAAGACGACTGCATCGCCTTGACGCAGCGGTACGACGATGGGCCGTGATTGCATGCGTGGCCGTTGCTCTGTTAGTACGAATTCTCCGCCAGTGAAATTTCGCTCAGGTTCCGACTGCAGGATTGCAAGTTGAAGAGGGAAAACGTGTTCGCCGTAGAGATCCTGGTGCAGGCAGTTGTAATCACCGGTTTCGTATTGCAGCAGTAATGGCGTCGGTTTGTACTGGCCGCCTTGATGGCAACGCTCGATGTAGTCTGCGTGCAGAGCCGGAAAACGACTGTCGCTGCCGAGGACTTCGTTCCAGCGGTTCGCGACGGGAACTAGCTGTGGATAGATGAGTGTGCGAAGACTCGCAACGATGCCGGGCAAGGGATAGTTGAAGTATTTGTATTCTCCACGCCCGAAGCGAAGTCTTTCCATCACCACGCGGCTGCGGAAAAGGTGGTCCTGCTGAAACAGGCTGGATATGGCTTCGCATTCATCAGCGGTAAGGACGTGCTTGATAACTGCGTGTCCTTCCGCGTCGAGGTCTTTTGAAACCTGAGCCCAGTCGATTGCGGCAAGTCGCTCTTCGATGTTTCCGGACGGGATGATGGCGGCGGTCGTGCTAGTCATTTCGGTTCGAGACTACCAGAACCAGCCCTGGCTGACTTCCCGATTCATGCTTTCAAACTCGTATCGATCAGCATCACTCTTTCCAGTGCACGGTGCTCCAAAACTGTGGATCGAAGAGTTTTGGATCCAGCTTCACGTCGCCACGAATTTCGGAGTACTTTTCGGTTGTCACAACCTTGCCATCAGCTATGAAGATGACTTCAGGCGCCATCCAGCCGCCGGCAAGTTTTTGATACTTGTTGAATTGAACCTCCTGCGTTTTCGAGCCGTCCTTACCTGCCGGCTGAAGCATTCGAACGAAGTAAAGATTCTCTTGATCGATCCAGAATTGTCGCGAATGCAAGTCGCCCGCTTTCGCGCCCACGACATAAACTGGTCGTCCCTGCCAGGTGTCTTCGCCGAACTGCGATAGATCAAACTTCAGTGCCTGTAATTTCGCGGTCGCTTCGCTGGCGGGCATGCGATAGATGTCGAATCCCAGAATTAGCAGCGGATGATCGAAAGGGCGCGTACTCTCGACCTTCCCGTTCTTGAAAACGAAAATCTTGCCATCCGTGAACAGAATCCCATTGCCGTCTTTTGTTGGCGTGAAGTCGATGCGTAAACTGCCGGGTACTGACATCGCCTCGTACCACGTTTCGACCTTGGAGGTTCCGTCCGGTTGAAAATTTGTTGTTTCCTGAACAAAGGTCGCAGTCTTGTACCACGACTTTCCGTACTTCTTCTGCATGGCCGCTATCAAGTCGTTCGTGTTCGAAATTTTCGCGGACGGCTTGGCCGGTATTACGAGCAGAGAGATCGCGAGTAACAAAAAGAAATATTTCATGGCTTGACGTTAATGCAGATTTACTCACTACGCAACGTCTGCATCGGATCGATCTTTGTCGCTCGCAGGGCGGGGATACAGGAGGCAACGAGGGCAATAGTAATGACGAGGATCGCCATCAGGAAGTAGACCAACGGATCAGTCGCGCTTACCGCAAACAGAAGAGATTGCGTCAACTGGTTAAGTGCGAGAGATGCAGCGAAGCCGATGAAGAGTCCGGCACCGGCTAAGACGGCGCCTTCTCCCACGATCAACTTCATCACCGCACTCTTTTGTGCACCTAGCGCCACTCGGATACCGATCTCTCGCTTTCGCTGCACGACGGCGAAATTCATGATCGCGTAGATTCCGGCCGCGGCCAATAACGCAGCGATGAATCCAAACGCCGAAAAGAGCCACAAATTAAACCGTCGCGGCGCGACGGCATCTGAGACGAACTGCTCGAATGGTCTAACGTTGAAGACAACGGCGCGTGAGTCAAGCGCCTGTAGTTTTTGTTGGGCGGGAACTATCAACGATTCAGGATTCACGTTCATCTTCATGACAAAGTTCATGATCGGAAAGGTCGCCGACTGCTGATAAGACACGTAGAGAGCCGGTTCGGCGTCAAGCTCGAGACTTGTATGTCTGATACTCGCTACTACTCCTACAATCTCGCCTTTAACATATTTTGAATCGCCGTCGAGCCGAACGCCGACCGGTTCTCTTCCGGCGAGGTACGTTCGAGCGAAAGCTTCGTTGATTACGAACGTCTGAGGCGCGCCTTGCCGCTCGCGATCGTCGAACAAGCGTCCTTTCTTTAGTTGCACTCCAGCCGTTTCAAAGAACGAGGGTGAAACTACTCGGTAATCCGTAACTCTTTCGTCCGACTTTGTAACGTTGCCCCCGTCCGCGATCCAGAATGGCAGCTTCATCGTGCGGCCGCCGAGCGGCAAGTGCGATATCGCTCCCACCGAAGTCACGCCAGGTAACGTGCTCAACTCTTGCAGTGCTTCGCGAAAGAGTTGTGTACGTTGCGGGCTGCCATTCGGATAATCAGCAAAACTCAACGACAAACCGGCAGTCAAAAGATGCTCGCTCTTGATTCCGGCATCCACAGCTTGTAAGCGCCAGAAGCTTTTTACGACGAGACCGGCTCCAGTCAACAGAACGAGCGCGAGGGCAATCTGCGCGACCACCAGAGTTTGACGAATCCTGTTCGATCGGCGAGGTGTACTCCCAAGAGTATGAGCGTTTTTGAGCGCATCGTTGAGTTGCAGTTGTGACGCATGAAACGCGGGAAACAGACCAAACCCGATTGTACTTAGACCCGACACTGCTAAAGCAAAACCGAAAGCGGGTATGCTGAGCGAAGATTCCGTGAGGCGAGGTATCGAATCGGGTCCCAGTGTTCGTACGACAGAAAGACACGCAGCGGCGACAAACACACCGAGAATACCGCCCAAAGCGGAGAGCAGTATGTTTTCCATCAGAAATTGACGGACGATCCGCGCGCGCCCGGCGCCCAGTGCGAGACGCAGCGCCAACTCCTTACGCCTGCTGTGAACGCGCCCGAGTTGTAGGTTTGCGACGTTTGCACACGCGATAACCAACACGATCGCTACGGCGCCAAACAACAGCAGCAATGCCGCGCGTGCGTTACCGAATAGATAGTCGCGCAACGACTGAATCTGAACCGTCCAACCTTTGTTGGTGTCGGGATAGAGTTCCGCTTGTCTCTGCGTCAGCGTGTTTATTTCGGATTGAGCCCGATCGATGCTGACGCCCGGCTTGAGCCGTCCAATCGTGCGCCAGTTGTGTGAGCCGCCGCGGCCGGAATCTTCGCGTGTGATCTCAGTGACAGAGAAGAGATCGACGCGCGCCGGGAAATTGGTTTCCGCAGGAAGAACACCAACGATGACGTAAGCATCGCCAGTGCTTACGGGTTGCAAGCCGAAGGTGATTTTCTTCCCGATGACAGTATGATCGCCGCCGAATTGCCGGCGCCACAATGCGTGACTGATGATGACGCTGTTTTCGGGTTCATCAACTGCGGCGAAGTCTCTTCCGAGTTGAGACCGCAGGCCGAGTGTGCGAAAGAAATTCGGGGTGACGTAAATCCCTTCCACGCGCTCGTTGTATTTGGCTCCGTAAAGATTGACGGGAAGAGTTCCCCACGCGGCGATGTTCTCAAAACTCTGACTCTGCTCGCGGAAGTCGAGGATGTCGGCAGGATTGAGAAAAGCCCCCTTGACGCCGAGTGTCTGATTTCGATTGGACAACCAGACGACACGCTCGGCTTCAGCATACGGCAGCGGCCGGATCAGCACCGTAAGCACTACGCTGAAGATCGCGGTGTTGGCGCCGATGCCGAGCGCCAGCATGAGTGTTGCGATAACGACAAAACTGCGACTTCGCGAAAGCGTTCGCGACGCATAGCGAAAGTCTTGCCAAAGGCCGGCAGGGGTTACGTTCATAACGTTCTGATAAACCAGACCACTTTAACCCACCGCGACCAACTAACTCCAATACCGTATTGCCAACCATAGTTTGCACTTGGGGGGCATATTCGATAGCTCGTGAGATCTGCTTTCCGAAATCTTATTTCGTGGCCACCGAAATCGCTGCCCCAGTCTTTGAGTTGCTTTTCGCCTTCAATCTTCCAGCCGTCGCGCTCGAGATGCTCGACGTAGAGACGCTTCACATCCTCGTAACGAGCGTCAGAGCGAAACGTTTTGCTGACCAGTGCTTTTCCACCCGCGTCGATATTGACGTTGAGCACCTTGACGTCAGGTCCTCGAATTTTGCTAAACCGGTTCGCGACAGACTCTGTAGATGAACGAGATTTATGTGGCGGGCGAGTGCAAATTCGAGTACAACGTCATTCTACGTGAGTGAGAGACTTGTCAATGATTCGTTTTAGTGCCGTCATTCAAATTTCTTCGGTCCTTTTGTTGCTGACTTTGGCTTCAGTTGTTCGGTCTCAAACGCTGCCTAGGTGTGGGATCGCAGCTATGGAAGGACCAGCCGAAGTAGGTTCCGGCGAGCCGCTCGTGTTCAAAGTCAAAATCACGGGACTGATTCACACTACCAAGCCGGAATTCAAGTGGAACTTGTCGGCCGGCGCCATTGCGGCGGGACAGGGTACGGACCAAATAACTGTTGATACCGTCGGGGTCGGTGGCCTCGACCTGACTATTACAGTTGAGTTGGCCGGGGCACCGCCAGGTTGTAACGGATCAACGTCCAAGACAACTCACGTTAAATCGCCTGGTTTCATTTGTGGTCTTGCGTTTGATCGATACGGTGACATCCAGTTTGAAGACGAGAAGGCACGGCTCGATAACTTCGCGATTCAACTCTATAACGACCCGCTTTCGAGTGGATACATCGTCGTGTCTGCTGGTCAGAAAACATTCGAAAACGAGGCTGCGGAACAGCTCGATCGTGCCAAGTCATATCTTGTGAATGTGCGAGAGATTGATCCAAATCGAGTCGTTACCGTCGATTGTGGCTTTAGTACAGAGCTTGATGTGAAACTGTATATTGCTCCGCTTGGGGCGCTGCCTCCCACGTGCAGTGATTTCTCAGCAGTGCCTTTGTCCGACGTGAAGTTCACCAAGCCTCGCCCCAAAGCCACGAAGAAACAGCGCTAGGTTTGAGTAGGTCTTAAGAACGCCTACTTATGCTTGTTAACCTGACCGCAGGCTACGAGCGGAGCCAGGTCCGGGCGCCCAGCAATCGTAAGCTCTCGAATCCCAACAGTATCGAAGTCACTTAGCGGCAGAAAAGCCCCCTGATTCTGAACGGTAAAGAGCGTTCCTGTGCCGTCGGCGTTTACCTGCCATCTGGCTGTGAACATCCTTTCCTCATCAAAACCGTCTTCGGGTATCTCACAAGCCCTCGGCCCTCCGGGGACCGAGCTATTGTCGTGTAACGAAGAGAAATAGATCCTGGTGGGGTCCAGACCGGTTGCGGTCCCGGTAATTATTAGACCCGTGTTATCGTCCTGTGTGTCCAGGAAGCTCATGCGGGCTTTAACGCCCGATTGGTCATAGGGATGGAGCCTGGCGGATCCGGTAGACGGTGAAGACAACGCGCCCACTGAAGAAGTCGCGATCATCACTGCGACTATCGAGAGGGCCAGCGAGACGAACAGCTTTCTCATAGCACTCTTCTTTAATTGTAGTTTGAAACGGGCGAATCGCCGGCCGAGGACGAGTGTGCGAGCATGCAGAGGCTCGGGTTCGGCCTCGAACGAAACCGCGCAAACTTTATTTGTGTTTTGGGAAAGAGTCAATGCTTGTGGTGCTCAAGATTACAGCGTTCAGCCTTCCACTCCCAAACAGATCAAATACGACTTCAACGCAGTCCCGTGTGAAGAAAAAAACGGCTGGAGACGGTCAAGTCCCTCTTTGAACGCGACGGCGGTCCGTCTTCCGACGTTACAATTGATGAGTACAAGAACGTACAAAACCTTGTCTTGATCAGGAAGGGAGAATCGTCTGAGAAGATCGTCATCGGCGCGGAACGCCGGTAAGAATGTCCAGTGTTACATCGCCCTGTTATGACGTGGCCCACGTTTGGAAGATGTCATTGCCGAGATTATTGACCGCAACAGAGTATTGACCACTTCTGATGAGTTGAAGACCGCCGCCACATCCGATTCCAGTACAATAGCGACGGTCCCTTCGGACATCTTCGCGGCGAATCGATTGGGTTTCGACTTGCCGTAGTCGAATCGATACTCTGAATCTAATGCTTCTCGTTCTTCGGTTTTTTTCTTACGAACTAACGTTTTCTTCATAGTCTTTGCGCTCCTTACGGGTTGCTTTGCGGGCACTGATAATTCTTACTCTTTCTTCAATTTCGATAAAGCTCACCAGGATTAGTTGTCGCCCCGCAGAGTGACCGATGATGATTTCACGGAACTCGTCGACTGAATGTTCGTCATCAGGAAAGATTCGGGCTAAAGGATCGACAAAGACCGTCAATGCTTCTTCGAACTAGACGTCATGCTTGGCAAAATTCGCTTCTGCTTTCTTCGGGTCCCATTCAAACTGGAGAGACATCGAGTTTATGTTAACACGTGGGTTCCATTCACGCGCTACAGGTTAGTTGGCGACACAGATGCACCACTTGCTCTCACTCGGATCTAACTGGCTGGTCCATCCTCAGTTGCCAGAACAGAAATGCGAGCTCGAGGGAGACGTCTTCGATTATCTTGCTCAAGGGACGGCCGCCGGCGTGACCCGCCTTGGTATCGTAAAGCAATAAAACAGGTTTGCCTGAAGTGCTCGCGGCTTGGAGCCGTGCCGTCATCTTTCGGGCTTGGAGTGGAGGGACTCTCGTGTCCTGATCGCCGGTCGTGAAAAGCACTGCGGGATACGTTTCTCCGGCTTTGACCTTCTGATAGGGCGAATACGCGTAAAGATATTTAAACTGCGCCGGGTCAGAAGCATTCCCGTACTCGAGCAGAGCTGGTGGATTGTTGTTCTTGAACCGGTAGTAGCCGATCATGTCCAGGTCAGGGAACTGACAGAGCACCGCCTGAAATAGTTCCGGTCTCTGCGTTAACGCGGCCCCGACAAGCAAGCCGCCATTGCTTCCGCCTTGAATAGCCAACCGCGATGGATTCGTATATTTGTTTTTGATGAGCCACTCGGCGGCGCCTATGAAATCATCGAAGACGTTTTGTTTCTTGTCGAGCATGCCCGCTTTGTGCCATGCCTCGCCAAACTCTCCGCCGCCGCGGATGTTCGCCAGTGCATACACTCCGCCTTGCTCGACCCAAATGGCGGCCGCAGAACTGAACCTCGGTGTCTGACTAGAATTGAAGCCTCCATAGCCATACAGGAGCACTGGCAGTTTCCCATCAGGTTGCAGGCCTTTCTTGTGCACGAGGAACATCGGCACCTTTGTTCCATCCTTTGATGAGTACCAGACCTGGCGCACCTCGAAGTCGTCGGATTTAAACGGAACGTTAGGTCGTGCCCAAAGCTCTGTCTTTCCGGTTTGAACGTCGAAGCGATAGATGGTCTGCGGCGTTACAAAGGAGCGGAAGCTGAAAAACGCTTCGTTACTGTCCCATCGTCCCGAAATACCACTTGCCGAACCGAGACCCGGAAGCGAAACCTCGCCCAGGGCCTTCCCATCCAAGGCGAAAATCTTTATCTGTGTCGTAACGTTGTGCAGGTAGCTGACAAACAACTTGCCGCCGACAAGTGAGAAACCCGCGATTGCGTCGCGCCCTTCCGGAACGATCGTTTGCCACTTCTCACGCGCAGGATTATTTAGATCCACTACCACGATACGCTGATTCGGCGCTTTCCAATCCGTTTGCATGACGAGCCGGTCGCCGGCAAACCATCCGTCGAAGTGCGCGTCGATGTCGTTAACGATAGGTTGAATCTGACCATCAGGCAGCTTCTGCACGTAGAGTTCATTCCTGGCCCAACCATGCTGAACTCCGAAGAGTAAATACTTGCCGTCTTCTGAGATCGATCCGCCAATCCACTTGTCTGGTCCGTAACCTTTGCCAAATACCTCTACATCTTTCGACGGGTCCCCACCGATCGCGTGATAGAAGACGCGTATTCCGCTGTCTCTTCGTTGGAGATTGTAGTAGAAGCCGCTGCCATCTTTTTTCATCGAGACGCCGCGATAAAGTGCGTTTGGAAGTTGATCGACATCTTTGCGTTTGTCGACTTCCATTACGCGCAGTTCAGTCTCGTCCTGACCTCCGCGGCGGACGCTGTAGATAATCAACTGGCCATCGCCAGAAGCATCGAGTAGGCCGATGTCCGTGGTGTGATCGGGGCTTAGAGTGTGCGGATCGATGAGTACTTCGTCCTTACCGTTTAGGCCCTGGCGAAGATAAAGGATTGACAGGTCATCCGCAGCGCGCTTCTTGAAAAGGAAATAACGACCACCCTGCTCGAAAGGCGTGCTCACCGTGTCGACGCGCAGCAATTCCGACAATCGCTTTTGTATCAAGGGCCGCGAGGGAAGACCGTCGAGCAGCGAGTGAGTGTATCTGTTCTGCGCATCGATCCAGGCGCGTGTTTCAGGACTGTCCTGTTCTTCAAGCCAACGATACGGATCTACGATCTCGACGCCGTGAATCGTTTCGCGAAAGTTGTCGACTCTCGAAGCCGGTGGTTTGGCTACTTGCGCATTTACAGTTGAGGTCGCCAGGATGGCAATCAACAGCACCGTGCTACGCAGGCGTTCGCTTGTTTTCGTATGAAGTGACATAACCTGTGCCTCTCAAGCGGAGTTTAGCGCACTGGACTCTGGAGCAATTTATTTACGACAAGTCAGTGAATCCGGCAAGTATCAGGCGATAAGGTTTACGAAACTGCTTGATCAGCTCGCGCCGGATTTGCTAGTTTGGATTTGGCTAACCCGCGGTTCGCTCCTCATATCTCAACAGCCCAACGAGGACTTCCAAATGCCACAACTTTTTAAGCTCCTGCTCTTGTCGTTGCTCCTTTGTTGCTTCCCACCGAAACGATCGCACAAAAATCGCGCCGCAAAACGCGCCAGACCATCACCACCGCTACAGAACGGCAAACAGCACGTAACGACGACGCCGCCATCGGCCGCGCGTTTGCGAATGGAACAAGCGATATACAAGTCGAAGGCAAGGGCACGGTATCCACTGGATGCACCATGACCCACAAGGTAAGCATGTCACTGGCTGGCTAATTCACAATGGCAAGACGTATAAGTGATTGAGCGCCGGCAAGGCCCGGAAACTACCTGAAAATTATTTACAACTGAAGGGCCATTTAGTAAGGTTTACCCCATCTTTGACGAAGTCACCCGTCGTCAACGCTTGTTTAGCTCTGGAAACTGGCTGCTATGTTCCCCCGCACTCCCACAAATCTGATCGTTGCAGCGCTGTGCTTCTGCGTTGTATTCACTTCGCTTGGTCCTATCACGCTCGCGCAGAAGAAGACTGCGCCCGTCGAAGCCACGCCTCCGCCAGTCAGGGAAGAGTTCAAGTTCGGCGAAGTCGATCTCGAGGTGCTCGAACAGTCGGACCTGCTCGACCAGCGCTTTGAGCGCGATGGCCTCGTGCTCGTCGACGAAGCGGCGAATGCTTACTTGCGTCGAGTCGGGCTGTCACTGGTTCCTCGTGACCTCGAGATCGAAAGAGTGTCGTGGAAATTTCGCGCACTCCGCGATCCGCAGCCGAACGCTTTCGCGCTTCCGAACGGCTCGATCTACGTCACCACCGGGTTGATGACTCTGCTCGATAACGAATCGCAGTTGGCGGCGATCATCGCGCACGAGCTGACGCACGTGATGCGGCGACATACGTATGTGGCTAATCGCAGCAACCGCAAAAAGTTTCTTACGATGAACGTTATGGCAGCGGTCGGAGCGTATGCGCCCGGAGGAATCGTGGGCGCGGTCATAACCGTTGTCACCACAGTCGCTCCATTCATCATGGTGGCAACGATCTATGGTTACAGCCGCGACCTGGAACGCGAGGCCGATCTCAAAGGCATTGACATGATGATCAGCGCTGAATACGCGCCTGAAGAGATGGTCAGCGTGATGAAGCTGCTGAATAAAGACATCGAAGGCGAGAATATCAGGTTGTTCTATAACGACCATCCATCGCTCGAAGAACGGATCAAGTATCTGAGTGGTTATCTCGGTGGGCGTGCCGACAGGGTGACGCATCAGATGGAGCTGAATCGAGAGCGAGCGGCGTACTTTCAAAACGTG
>Ga0196977_1000506_pt1 | contig 20177 bp, 21 predicted proteins | sample S3v_1013CmetaG_FD_148634 | JGI IMG/M metagenome (GOLD analysis project Ga0196977, IMG submission 148634) | Soil microbial communities from Anza Borrego desert, Southern California, United States - S3+v_10-13C | ecosystem: Environmental > Terrestrial > Soil > Desert | place: USA: California...
CGTCTTGATGACCTTCTGAAGAAACTTGTCCAGCAACCACATTTCGGCATGACTCCCCGTGCCCTTGAAGCGCGGCACTAGAGCCATGGCTTTGCGGTGTGTCAATGATGGGCTAGCCTGAGGCGATGGCGGAGACCAAAACCAAGCCGACCGAGGTCGCGGCGAGCGACTTCCTCGACCGGGTCGAGCCCGCCGTCAGGCGCGAGGACGGCCGGGTGCTCGCCGCGCTGTTCGGCAAGGTCACCGGCCAGGCGCCGCGGATGTGGGGGCCGAGCATCGTCGGCTACGGGCAGTACCACTACCGCTACGACAGCGGCCACGAAGGCGACATGTGCCGCGTGGCGTTCAGCCCGCGCAAGGCCAGGCACTCGCTGTACTTGAGCTGCGGCAGCGAGGCCGAGGAAGCCCTGTTCGCCCCGCTGCTCGCCCGCCTCGGCAAGCATTCGCGCGGCAAGGGCTGCCTCTACGTCAACAAGCTGGCCGACATCGACCTCGGCGTGCTCGAGGAAATGGTCGCGCTGAGCTGGCGCCACTCGTTCGGACGCTGGCCGGAATAGGATTGGCTCCGGCTGAGCGGGCCCGTGTCCCGGCGAAGGCGGGGACCCAAAGCCTCAGGTGCGGCGCTGGCCGCCTCTGGGCCCCCGCCTTCGCGGGGGCGCGGGACTGTGTGCAGGCGCCCCGCTAGATCCCCGCGTACCACTGGTAGCCGCGGTCCTCCCAGTAGCCGCCGCCGCCGCCTTCGATGCCGGCGAAGCTGTCGACCAGCTCGATCGCGGTGAGGTACTTGGCGTGCTTGTAGCCGAGCTGGCGCTCGATGCGGAGGCGCAGCGGCGCGCCGTTGCGCACCGGCAGCGGCTCGCCGTTGAGCGCGTGCGCGATCAGCGTCTGCGGATGGAGCGCGTCGTCCATGTCGCAGCTCTCGTAGTAATAGGCGCCGCCGAGCGTGTCGGCGCAGCGGAAGACGGCGAACCGCGCCGCTTCCTTCACCCGCGCCAGCGCGAGGATCGCCGACAGCTGCGGGCCGGTCCACTGGCCGATCGCGCTCCACCCCTCGACGCAGTCGTGGCGGGTGATCTGGGTCCGCTGCGGCAGCGCGCGGATTTGCGCCATCGTCAGGCTCAGCGGCCGCTCGACCAGCCCGCGCACCTCGAGCGTCCAGTCGGCGAACCCGTTGTCGCGGTGGGCGTAATAGGTCGGGGTGCCGACGTCGGTGCTGCCGTTGCCGCGGAAGAACGGAGAGATGTCGGCGGCGGAGAACTCGCGCGCCATCGGCCGCCGCCCGCCGAGCACCCGGTGCGCCCCGCGGTGGAGCTTCTCGGCGCCGTCGACGAGCCCGGCGAACGCCCGGCTGTCGCCGATCTTCGAACAGCCGGCGGTGACGAGCGCGGCGAGGCCGGCGAGGACGTTACGCCGCTGCATCGCGCGATCCTCCGGTGATCATGTCGCGCACGTGCCGGGCGGGCTTGTTGAGCAGCACCAGCCCGACGTGCAGCACGAAGAACGCGAACAGCGCCCAGGCGACGATGAAATGCACCGAGCGGGCGCTCTGGCGGCCGGCGAACAGGTCGGTCAGGAACGGCCAGGCGGCGTCCATCCCCGGGCTGATCGCCATCCCGCTGACGATCATCAGCGGCAGGAGCACGAACAGCACCAGGCCGTAAGCCGCCTTCTGCAGGAAGTTGTAGCGGCCGTCGCCGTGGTCGAACTCGAAGCGCAAGTGCGCGCGGATGTCGGCGGCGATCGCCGCCGGGCGCCAGTCCCGCCAGCGAGTGGCGATGTCGCGGCGCAAGTGGCCGTTGAGCAGCGCCGCAAGCAGGAACAGCAGCAGCGCGAGGCCGAACACCCAGGCAAACAGCACGTGCCAGTCGCGCGCGCTCGCCAGGCTGTAGTAGCCGGGGATCGTCGCCCAGCCGGGGAAGCGGATCACGTGCAGCCAGGCGTCGCGCGGCATGAAGCCCCATTCGCCCCAGTACAGGTGCGGGTGGGCATTGGAGATGTTCAGGCCCGACATGAACAGCACGATCAGGCTGAGCGCGTTGACCCAGTGCCAGATGCGGGTGCTGAGCGCGTGGCGCTTCATGCCGACAAGCCCTCCTCGCGGGCCAGATACATCACGTCGCGCCGCTGCGCGAGCAGGTGCTGCCCGGAATCGACGAACAGCGTCTGTCCGCTGGCGAGCGGCCCGGTGGCGAGGAAGAAGGCCGCTTCGGCGACCTCGTCGGCCCCGGTGCGGCGCTCGAGCAGGTTGAGGCGGTGGGACACCTCGGCTTCTTCCTCGCCCTGGTCGTGGCTCGGCAGGATCGCGCCCGGGGCGAGGGCGTAGATGCGGTCGTCCGGCCCAGAGCGGTCCCGGGCCGCCATCGCCAGCATCGGCACCGTGGCGGCGGCGGCGTGCTTGCTCATCGTGTAGCTGAAGAAGTCGGGATTGGGATTGGCCAGCTTCTGGTCGGTCAGCTGGATCACCCGCCGGCCGGCCGTGGACCGCGCCTGCAGGAGGTAGGCCTGGGCCATCTCCGCCGGCGTGCAGGCATTGACCTGCATCGCCTCCCAGTTGATCCCGATGTCGAGCGCGGCGACGTCGTCGGGCCGGAACACCGAGGCCGAGTTGACCAACGCGCGCCAGTCGCCGAGCCGCTTGGCCAGCTCGGTGACCATCGCCACCGCCGCGTCGCCGTCGGCGAGGTCGCAAGTAACGGCCTCGCCGCGCAGCTCGTCGGCGAGCGCCTTGCCCTGCTCGAGCGAGCGGCGGCAGTGGATCACCACATGCCATCCGGCGGCGGCGAAGCGGCGGGAGATGGCCGCGCCGATCCGCTGCGCGCCGCCGGTGACGAGCACCGAGGGGCGGGTCATGCGGGGCGCAACTGCGGCGCGGCTTCGACGAGCACCCGCAACGCGGAGCGCAGGAACAGGAGCGCGAGCGCGCTGCCGATCACGATGTCGGGCCACGGGCTGGCCAGCCAGGCGACCAGCCCGGCGGCGGCGAGCACGCCGACGTTCGAGATCACGTCGTTGCGCGAGCACTCGAACGTGCTGGCCATGTTCACGTCCTGCGCGCGGAACCGCCACAGCAGCCGCAGGCAGGCGACGTTGGCGACCAGCGCGATCCCGCCGAAGACCAGCATCAGCGTCGAGGAGGGCGGGATGCCGCTCTCGATCTTGGCGACGACGTTGACGATCACCCCGACGCCGAGCGCGAGGATGAACAGCCCCTTGAACGTCGCCGCGCCGGCCTTCCAGCGGTCGCTGCGCGCGAGCGCATACAGGCTCACCGCGTAGACCAGCGCGTCGCCGAGCATGTCGGTCGCGTCGGCCATCAGCGCGGCCGAGCCGGCAATGACCCCCGCGCCGAACTCGGCGACGAACATGACCGCGTTTATGGCCAGCACGATCACCAGCACCCGGCGCTGGTCGGCCCGGCCGGCAAGGCGTTCGAGTTCGGCCGATTTGGCGGAGCAGCAGGAGTCGGCCATGGGGCCGATTATGGGGCGGGTGCAGCGCGAGGGCAACCGAAGCGGTCAGCTTCCCTCGAACGAGGCGATGATCGGACAGGGGCCGGCATCCCCCGCGGCACATTCCCGGGCGAGCCGCGCCAGCGATTTCCGGGCGCGCTCCAGCTCGGCGATCCTGGCGTCGAGCGCGGCGAGGCGCTGGCGCGCCATCTCGCGGGCGCGCGGCCGGTCGCCGCTCGAATCGAGCCGCAGCAGCTCGGCGATCTCGGCGAGCGTGAACCCGGCGCGCTGCGCCGCGCGGATGAAGCGCAGCCGGCGCACGTCGTCGGGCCCGTAGTGGCGGATGCCGCTGATCCCGGTGTGGTGCGGCCGCGGATCGTCGAGCAGCCCGCGGCGTTGGTAATAGCGCACCGTCTCGACGCCGACGGCGGCGCTTTTCGCCAGCTGCGAGATCGTCATCGCGGCCATGCTTGACTCCGTATCATCGTACGGACCCTATATAGGCAGCGCTATGACGCAACAAAGCCCAATCGCGGTTGCCGAGGGCGCCGGCGCGCCGCGCACCGCCATCCTCCACCGGATGGTCATGCCGCACCACACCTGCCCTTATGGCCTCAAGGCGAAGCACCTGCTCCAGCGGAAAGGCTACACGGTCGAGGACCACTGGCTGACCACGCGCGAGGAGACCGACACCTTCAAGGCCGAGCACGGCGTCAGGACCACGCCGCAGGTGTTCGTCGCCGGCGAGCGCGTCGGCGGCTACGACGACTTGCGGCGCTTCTTCGGCCTCAGGGTGGCCGATCCCGACGCGGTCAGCTACGTCCCCGTCGTCGCCGTGTTCGCGGCGGCCGCGGCGCTGGCGCTGGCCGCCAGCCATGCCGCCTTCGGCACCGCGCTGACGCTGCGCGCGGGCGAATGGTTCGTCGCCTTCGCGATGGTCATCCTGGCGATGCTCAAGCTGCAGGACATCGAGGCCTTCTCGACGATGTTCCTGGGCTACGACCTGCTGGCGAAGCGCTGGGTGCCCTACGGCTACCTCTACCCGTTCGCCGAGTTCACCGCCGGCGCGCTGATGGCCGCGCGCGCGCTCGACTGGCTGTCGATCCCGCTGGCGCTGGTCATCGGCACGGTCGGCGGGGTGTCGGTGTTCTACGCCGTCTATGTCGAGCAGCGCGAATTGCGGTGCGCCTGCGTCGGCGGCTCGAGCAAGGTGCCGCTCGGGTTCGTCTCGCTGACCGAGAACGCGATGATGGTGGCGATGGCGCTGTGGATGCTGCTCGGCCACGTCTAGGCATGCGCTTTGCAATGAGCCGATTCAGAACCTCGCCCGGATGCCCGCATAAACGGCGCGCCTTTCGGCCGGATAAAAGATCGCCGACGCGGGCGTGGCGCTGACGGCGGCGGAGATGTCCCCGATCGCGTCCTTGCCGGTCACGTTGCGCACGTCGAGGAACAGGTCGAGCCCTTCGCGCACGGTAGCGCCGGCGGTGAGGCCGAGCAGGGCGTAGCCCGGGGTGCGCAGCGTGTTGCGGTAATCCGCCCACGCGCCCTGCGGCACCCATTCGAGGCTCGGCGCGACATGGAGCGCTTCGCCGCCGATCCTCAGCTCGCTGCGCCACACATGGCGCGGTACGACCGGCAGGCGATTGTCGCCGAACTGCGCATCGTCGCGGAAGCGGAAGTCCGAGTACTGCCAGATCTGGCGGAACCGCAGCCAGTCGGTCGGCTCCAGGCTCAGCGCCGCTTCCACGCCCTGGTGCAGCGTGCGGTCGGCATTGAAGGTCGCTGCGGGGATGTTGGGACCGATCGAATACTGCAGCATTTCGCCGTCGAGCGTGGCGCGATAGAGCGACACGTCCCAGCCGACCCACCCGCTGCGCCCGCGCGTGCCGATCTCGGCGGTCCAGGCGCGCTGCTCACGCACCGGAACGAACGCCGCGACTTGCGCCAGCTCGACGAACGTCGGCAGCTCGGCCGATGCGCTGTAGTTGGCGTAGACCTGAATCTCGCGGTCCGGCTCCCACAGCACGCCGAGCTTGGGCGAGAACGCATCGAACGCGGCCCTGGCCTGCACCGGCGCGGGCACGATCTGGTCCTGCCGGCGGAACCCGTCGGCGTAGATGCCGCCCGCGATCAGGCTGAGGTTGGCGAAGGGCTTGAAACGCAGCTCGCCGTAGAGGTTCGCGGTCCGTGCCGTCTGGTCGGCCGCGAAAGTCAGCGCGCCGGGGTTTCCGTCGATGTTGACGAAGCGCCGGGAATCGATCGTGCCCCAGCGCGATTCCCCGCCGAGCGTCAGCTCGAAAGGTCCGGCGGCGTAGTTCAGGCGGGCGAACACGCCGCGGTCGTTCGATCGCTGGTCGATGACCTGGAATATCGGGTGATCGAGCTGCTTGCGATTGACGAACGCGCCGACAGCGAGCGTGGCCGCGCCCAGCTCGAACGTGGTGCGGTTCTGCAACCGCACGGAGTCGATGTTGCGCTGCTGGTCGCCGGCGAAGTTGCCGGTCTTCGCCCCCGTGAGCGCGGCCGCCAACGGCAGCGCGCCGGGGAGCTGCTGGTCGAGCGAGTTGTAGCTGGCGTAGAACCGCGTCGCGATGGCGGCCGACAGCCGCCCGCCGACGTTGCCGTGGAAGCGCACCGAATCGCGACGGGCGTGCTGGCGGTCGCCGTCGTGGGTGTCCGCGCTCGCGGCCATCCACGCGTTGGCGTCCTCGTCGCCGAAGCCCGCCGCGACGAGCCCGCGCACCATGCCGAACGTGCCCGCATCGCCGCGCACGTACACGCCGGGCGCCAGGTCGCCGGTGGGCGTGATCCCGTTGATCGCGCCGCCGAGCGTGCCCGAGCCCCAGCGCAGCGCATTGGCCCCGCGAAAGACCTCGAGGTGGTGGAAGAACGCCGGCTCGAGCTCCTGGAAGTCGCCGTTGTCGTCGGCGAGGTTGATCGGGATGCCGTCCTGCAGCAGCGTCAGCCCGCGCATGTGGAACCCCCGCGACAGGCCCGATCCGCGGATCGAGATGCGGATCTCCTGCCCGAAGCGCGGCTGGGTGTAGACGCCGGGCGAGAACGCCAGCGCGTCGCGCAGCGAGACGAGCGACTTGTCGGCATAATCCTCGTACGTGACCACGTCGGCCCCGCCGGGTGTGGCGCGAACCTGCTCCTCGGCCCGGTCGGCATGGGCCTGGCCGACGACCAGGATGGTATGCTGCGCCGCGTGGTCCTCGGGCGCGTCCTGCGCCAGTGCCGCGCGCGGGCCGGCGACCGCCGCCAGCGCGGCGAGCGAAATGGCGCAGGGGCGTGGCAGCGCGGCAAGGATAGCGGCGTCCCCGATCAGGCGGCGCAATTGCCCGATGGAACGGAGCGATGGCATCAGCGGCGCCCTGTAGGTTTGCCCTCGCGGTTTGTCACCGTCGCAGACGTCGGGGTTCAACGGCCGCAAGGGGCTCGCCTGGACCGGGCTTTCCTTCGGACTCTCGCTCGCTTAGGGCGCGGCCGACCGCCACTGAAGGACGCCCCCATGCTTCGCTCCGCCATCGCCCTGGCCGCCCTGTTGGCCGCGACGCCGGCCGCCGCGCATATCGTCTTCGCCGAGCCGGTGGCCGAGGCCGGCGGCTACTATGCCGGCTTCCTGCGGGTGAGCCACGGCTGCGAGGCCTCGCCGACCGTGGCGCTGCGCGTCGAGCTGCCCGCTACCGTGCTGACCGCGCGGCCGCAGCCCAAGCCGGGCTGGACGCTCGCCATCGAGCGCACGCCGCTCGCCGAGCCGGTGCCGGGCGAGGGCGGGACGACGATCCGCGAGCGCGTCTCCGCGGTGACCTGGAGCGGCGCGCTGCCGGCGGACCAGTTCGACCAGTTCGGCCTGATGATGAAGCTGCCCGACGCGGCCGGGCCGCTGTACTTCCCGACGACCCAGACGTGCGCCGAAGGCCGCAACGAGTGGACCGCGGTGCCGGGCGATCCGGCCGAATGGCACGCGCTCGAGCACCCGGCGCCGATCCTCACGCTCGAGGCCGCCGCGCCGCCCGAGCATCACGGCCACTGAGCGGCCGGGCGCCGTCTAGGCCGCCCGTTCCTCGGGCACGACGTTGTAGCGGCGCACCTCTTCCTGCGACAGGCAGTAGCGGGTGCTCGGGTTCTCGTCGGTCCTGACCGCCTGCTGCCGGTACATGATGTCGGTCAGCAGCTTGCGGCTGATGCCCATCCGGATCAGGAAGTCGTTGTCCTCGCTGGCCAGCAGCGCGCTGGCCTGCTCGATGTCCGCGATCAGCCTGACCGTCTCGGCGGTGCCTTCCTCGACCGAGAGGTAGATCGCCTCGCGGTCGCCGGTGTGGGTGAACATGTGGACCATGAACACCCCGCCGGGATCGACGAACCGGCGGTCGCCGCCCATGAACACGAAATTGCAGGCCGAAAAGCAGGTCCACCCGCTGGGGATGCGCGTGACCATGCCGGGGAACGAGCGGATCGCCTTGCCGGCCTCGTTGCCGGCGTGGGCGTCGCCGCCGCGCGAGCGGATCCACACTTCGGCGATTTGCTCGTCGGCCTCGATCGCCGCCTTGAGGCGCTCGGGCAGCGTAGCGTCGATGATGCCCTCGGCAAGCAGCACCCGCGTGCCGTCGACGTCGCGCGTGGTCAGCGTCATCGCCTTGGCCGGGCCCCAGTCGGGCTCGGCCGGGCAGGTCGGGTTGTTGGGATCGGCCGCGGCGCCGAGCAGCGCCAACGCCACGAGCGCGGCCAGCGGGCGAACCGCCCGCATCACGCGACGATCGCGTACCGCGCTGCCGGCGGCCGGCGGCACATGCGCTTGTCGGCGCGGGCCTCCTCGCCCTTGACGATGACCACGTCGGTCACGGTGATGCACTGCAGGCTGCCGTCGGCGCTGTCGTCGCGCGCGACCACCGTCGAGGTGCCGGACACGTCCTCGCGGGTGTTCGAGGTCCACGCGGCCATCGCGCCGATCTCGGGCGCGGCGGTCTCGTCGGCGCCGCGAGTCGCCTCGAGCGTGGCGTCGGCGGCCTGCTTCTGCTCGTCGGGATCGAGCCGGCAGGCGATCGAGGCGGTCAGCTGGTCGGTCAGCGTGGCGACCGGCACATAGGCGATCAGCCCGCCCGCGCGCCCGGCGACGCCCCCGGCGATCCCGCCGAGGATGCCGCCGGCGATGCGCGAGCCGGTGCTGCGCTTGGCCTCGCTGCAGCCCTCGGGCTTGGACTCGGACTTGTTGCGCGAGCCGCGCAGCAGCCCGCCGAACTGCCCCTGCGCCGGTGCCGCCATGACGCCGATGGCCAGCGTGGCCGCGGCCAGGCCGATGAGTTTCGTGCGACCCCCCAGCATTTCAAGTACCTCGCAGGCTCTCCGCCGAGGGCGATAGCACAGTTCGAGCGGCGTGTGAGCCCCTGCGTCGACGAGGGCCGGGGGGCGCGGGCCGCTTTAGTCCGGCACGTTGGCCCGCAGCTCGTCGAGCCATACGTCGGCGACCGAATCGCTCGGCGCGCGCCAGTCGCCGCGCGGGCTGAGCGCGCCGGCGGTCGAGACCTTGGGCCCGTTGGGGATCGCGCTGCGCTTGAACTGGGCGAAGCCGAAGAACCGCTGGAGGAAGCTTTCCAGCCACTTCTTGATCGTCGCCAGGTCGTACTCGGCCTTGTTGGCTTCGGGGTACCCCGCCGGCCAGGCGCCGTGGGCCTTGTCGCGCCACGCATGCCAGGCGAGGAACGCCACCTTCGACGGCCGCTGGCCGAAGCGCATCACGTGGTGGAGATAGAAGTCGTTGAGGTCGTACGGCCCGATCTTCGCTTGCGTCGACTGGACCTCGCCGTCCTCGCCGACCGGGACCAGCTCGGGGCTGATCTCTTGTTCGAGGATCGCCTCGAGCACCGCGTCGGTCTCGGGATCGAACTGGTCGGTGCGGGTGGCCCAGCGGATCAGGTACTGGACCAGCGTCTTGGGCACGCCGCACATCACCGAGTAGTGGCTCATCTGGTCGCCGACGCCGTACGTGCTCCAGCCGAGCGCCACCTCGGAGAGGTCGCCGGTGCCGATGACGAAGCCGCGGTGCTGGCCGGCGAGGCGGAACAGGTAGTCGGTCCTGAGGCCCGCCTGGACGTTCTCGAAGGTGACGTCGTAGACCGGCTCGCCGCGGCCGAACGGGTGGCCGATGTTCTCGAGCATCGTCCGCGCGGTCGGCTTGATGTCGATCTCCTCGGCGGTGATGCCGAGCGAGCGCATCAGCTTCCACGCGTTCGACCTGGTCCCTTCCGAGGTGCCGAAGCCCGGCATCGTGTAGCCGCGGATGGTGGTGCGCGGCAGGCCGAGCCGGTCGCACACCTTGGCGGCGACGATCAGCGCGTGGGTCGAATCGAGCCCGCCCGAGACGCCGATGACCATCGCGTTGCCGCTGGTCTGCTCGAACCGGCGCATCAGCCCGTCGACCTGGATGTTGAACGCCTCGAAGCAGTCGGCGTCGAGCTTGTCGGGCCGGTTGGGCACGAACGGGAAGCGGCGCAGCGGGCGGATCAGGCCGATGTCGCCGGAGGCCGGGGAGTGGTCGAAGCGGACCACGCGGAAGCTGTCCTCGGGCCGCCCGGCGGCCTCGGCGGCGTCGTTGAACGTCGGCAGCCGCAGCCGGTCGCCGAGGATCCGGTCGGTGTCGATGTCGGCCACGCACAGCTCGGGATCGCGCGCGAAGCGCTCGCTTTCGGCCAGCAGGTCGCCGAGCTCGTAGACGATGCCCTGGCCGTCCCACGCGAGGTCGGTGGTGCTTTCGCCGTGCCCGGCGGCGGAATAGACGTAGGCGCTGGCGGTGCGCGCGCTTTGCGCCCGGCACAGCAGGTGGCGCTCGTCGGACTTGCCGATGACGATGTTCGAGGCCGACAGGTTGGCGAGGATCGTCGCCCCGGCGAGCGCGCCCGCGGTCGACGGCGGGTCCGGCGCCCAGAAGTCCTCGCAGATCTCGACGAACAGCTTGAACCCGGGCAGCGCGTTGGAGGCGAACACCAGGTCGGCGCCGAACGGCACCTCGCATCCACCGACGCGGATCGACTGGCCGAACACGTTCAACCCCGAGGCGAACCAGCGCTTCTCGTAGAACTCGCGGTAGTTGGGCAGGTAGCTCTTCGGCACCGCGCCGAGCAGGTGGCCGTCGGCGATCGCCAGCGCGCAGTTGTACAGCCGCCCGTCCTTGCGCAGCGGCGCGCCGATCAGCAGCACCGGCGACAGGCCGGCGCTGGCGGTGGCGATCTCGAGCACCGCCCGCTCGACCGCGTCGAGCAGCGCCGACTGCAGGTGCAGGTCGTCGATGGCGTAGGACGACACGCACAGCTCGGGATAGACCAGCAGGTCGACATGGGCGGCGTGGGCCCGCTGCGCCTCGGCGATGATCCCGTCGCGGTTGAACGAAACGTCCGCCGTCCGCACGCGCGGCGTGCTCGTCGCCACGCGGACGAAGCCGTGGCCGTGCATGTCGTAGAAGGGGTGCGTCGTCTCGCTCATACCTCGAGCGCGTCTTCGAGCATCTCGAGCGCCACTTCAAGCGAAGCGATGCGCACGCCCTGGCGGCCGATGGCGCCGAAGTGCTCGCAGCGGTGCGCGGTCGGCCCGTCGCGCCGCGCGCACGCGAAATGGACCATGCCTTCCTCGTCGCCCGGCTTGCCGGGGCCGGCGAACCCGGTGATCGACAGCGCCACGTCGGCTTCCGAGCGGCGCAGCGCGCCGTGGGCCATGTCGATGGCGATCTCCTTGCTGACCGCGCCGAGCGTGTCGATCCGCTCGAGTTCGATGTCGAGCATCTGCGCCTTGGCCTCGTGCGTGTAGACCACGAAGCCGCGCTCGAACGCATGGCTGCAGCCGGGCACGTCGGTCAGCAGCGCCGCCAGCAGCCCCCCGGTGCAGCTTTCGGCGGTGGCCAGCATCAGCTCCTTGTCGCAGGCGATCTCGAGGACCTTGTCGGCCCGCTCCTGGACTTCGGTCGGCAGGGCGGGGTCGAGCGTTTCGGCCATGGGGTTGTTATCGCTCGAGCGGCGGGGTGGTTCCGAAACGCCTCCCCGTGCGGTGAGGCGCCTACTCCGCCGCGACCGCCTCGTAGCCCATCGGCAGCGTGGCGCGGACGGTCGCCTTGGAGAGATCGAGCCCGTAAAGCTTGGCGGCATTCCCGCCGACCAGGCCGCGGACCGCATCGGGGTCGAGGTGCCCCATCGTCTCGCCGATCGTGCGCACGCTGTTCGGCCAGATCGAATCCGGGTGCGGGTAGTCGCTCGCCCACAGCAGGTTCTCCGGGCCCCAGAACTCGAGCAGCCGCATCGCCGTCGGGCTTTGCTGGAAGGTGCCGTAGACCTGGCGCTGGAACACCTCGGACGGCTTCGCCTTGTGCGGGATGCCGCCCTTGTCGGCCCAGAACTCGGCGCATTCCCACAGCCGCCAGTGGCGGTAGTCGAGCTCCTCGACGACCCACGGGACCCAGCCGACGCCGCTTTCGGCGATGACGATCTTCAAGTTCGGGTGCCGCTCGAGGATGCCCCAGGCGAACAGGTCGACGAACGGGTCGAGGAACTGCTCGATGAACATCTTGGCGTGGAGGAACGTCGCCCCGGGGCTGCCCTTGTACTTGTCGAACGCGTCGCCGGCCTTGGGGAACACGGTGACGTGGAAGCTCAAGACGATGCCGGTCTCCTCGAGCAGCGCGAACAGCGGCTCCCACCGCTTGTCCTCGAGCCGCGGCTCGGCGACGGCGATTTGCAAGTTGGCCTGGCGCACGCCGCCCCGCTTAGCGAGGCGCGCCAGCTCCGCGACCGCCGCCTCGGGGGAGGGCGGCAGCATCGCCACGCCGATCAGCCGGTCGGGCGCGGCAGCGCAGAAGTCCTCGTGGAGCCAGTCGTTGTAGGCGGCGTAGCAGGCCTGCATGAAGGCCTCGTCGCGGGTCCGGATCGAAGTCACCGGGCCGAACACGACGTGCGCCCAGACATGGTCGCGATCCATGTCGGCGAGGCGCAAGCGAGGATGCCCGGCGCGCAGCTCAGTGGTGTCCTCGATCCCGCCGCGGTCGTAGGCGGTGTGGATCGGCTTCGGGCCGGTGCCGAAGAAGGTGTTCGGCGTGCCCGACCAGAACCCCCAGCGCTCGCCGTCGGCGACCCACATCCCGCCCGCGTCGGTGATCTCGACGCGCGGCGCGCGCTCGCCCCACTGGGCCGCCATGCGCTTCTGCCACACGTCGGCCGGCAGCATGTTGAGGTCGAGGTGGTCGTCGCAACTGACGAGGGCGGCTTCGATCATGGCACTCTCCGCGGGAACCCGGAACCGATGACACCCGGGCCCCGGGCCCGCAACGCAAAAAGGGCGCCCCGGCCGGAGCGCCCTTCTGTGTCGTCGCGCGCCGCAGCGCAGGCTGGGGCCTGCCCGAAGTCGCGCCAAGTCGGCAAGGTCCCGGCCTGCGCCGGGACGCGCGGACTCAGCGGCAGCGCAGCCCGCCGCGGTCGATCTCGCGGCCGAGCAGGGCGCCGCCGGCGGCGCCGAGGATCGTGCCGAGCGCGCGCTCGCGCCCGCCGTCGATCTCGCGGCCGAGCAGCGCGCCGACCGCGCCGCCGATGATCAGCCCGGTCGTGCCGTTGTCGCGGCGGCAGTAGTAGCGGCCGTCGTTGCCGCGCCACACGCGGTCGCTCGCGCGCAGGCGCCGCGGCTCGTAGTAGCGGCCGTAGCTGTCGTAGATCTGCGCCCGGTCCTTGGCGCGCTTGCCGTGCGCCGGCGCCCACGGCGGCGGGTCGGCCGCGGCCGGAGCGGCCGTGGTCACGGCCATCGTTACGGCCGCGATCGCTAGAAGGGTCTTACGCATGTCCGGTGCCTTTCCGTGACTGTTCTCGCCTCATCAACGGAAGGTCTTGTTCACAGGTCCCCAACCTCAGATGAACGAATGGGCCTCCGGCGCAATCTGCGGCGAGCCGCGGCTTTCGTGCGGCGAACCGCCGGACCCGCCGGCCGCCACCGCGGCGAGCCGCGCCTCGTCCTCGAACATGTAGTTGCGCGTGATCGGCGCCGCTTCGCGGTCGCGCAAGTATTGCATCTGGTACACCCCCATCGGCGCGTCGCGGAACATCGTCAGCGAGGCGGCGAGGTAGAACAGGTACAGGCGATAGAGCCGCGCGTCGTAGAGCCGCACGACCTCGGCCTCGTTCGCCTTGAGCCGCTCGTACCACCGCGCCAGCGTGTGGACGTAGTGCATCCGCCACGTCTCGCAGTCGGCCATGATCAGCTTTTCCTGCTCGCTGGCGGCGACGATCTCCGACAGCGCCGGCAGGTAGCCGCCGGGGAAGATGTGCTTCTGCATGAACTTGTCGGTCGTGCCCGGCCCGCCCATCCGCGCCATCGTGTGGACGATGGCGATCCCGCTCGGCTTGAGCACCTCGCGAATCTTGCGGAAGTAGGCGCGGTAGAACGCCTGGCCGACGTGCTCCATCATCCCGACCGAGGTGACCCGGTCGAACGTGCCGCCGACGTCGCGGTAGTCCATCAGCTCGAACCGGACGCGGCCGGACACCCCGGCGGCGGCGGCGCGCTCGCGGGCGAGGTCGAGCTGCGCCTGCGACAGGGTGATGCCGAGCACGTCGACGTCGGCCACGCGGTTGAGGTACAGCGCCAGCCCGCCCCAGCCGCAGCCGATGTCGAGCACGCTCATCCCCGGCTCGAGCCGCAGCTTGGCGGCGACGTGGGTCTTCTTGTCGAGCTGGGCCTGCTCGACGGTGTTGCCCGGATCGGTGAAGTAGCCGCACGAGTATTGCAGGTCCTCGTCGAGGAACAGGCGGTAGAAGTCGTTGCCGACGTCGTAGTGGTGCGAGACGTTCCTCAGCGCGCTCGGCCGCCAGTTGAGCGTGCGCAGCGCGTGGCCGAGCTTGCCGCCCTTCTTGAGGAACGGGTTGGCGCCGGTCGAATCTTCCCACCGGTGGCTGCCGCGGACGATGTTGACGAGGTCGAGGATCTCGCCCTGCTCGAGCACCAGCCGCCCGTCCATGAACGCCTCCGCGGCGCCGAGGCCGGGGTCCTTCATCACGTCGGCGGCGACGCGGCCGTCGGTGAAGCGGACGGTCACCGGCCCGAACTGCGCGTCGGGCGCGCCGTAGCGGTAGTGCTGGCCGTCGTGGTCGATCAGCGTGATCTCGCCCCGCTTGATGTACCCCCGCAGCGCCTTGTCGAGTAACCACATCATGCGCCGCGAGACCCCCGATTGCGTTCGGCGGAACGATACCTGCCCGCCGCGCCAGCGCAATCCTTGCCCTCAGCCTAGCGCGGCCTGCTTCTCGGCCGCGAGCCGGTCGAGCTCGGCGCGGGTCTTCTTCTCGGCGGCGGTCTTGAGCTGGCCGCAGGCGGCGTCGATGTCGCGGCCGCGCGGGGTGCGCACGGGAGCCGAGATGCCGGCCTCGAAGACGATCTCCGAGAAGCGCCTGATCCGCTCCGGGCTCGAGCATTCGTACGGCGCGCCGGGCCACGGGTTGAACGGGATCAGGTTGACCTTGGCCGGCAGCTTGAACCGCTTGATCAACCGGACCAGCTCGCGCGCGTCCTCGTCGCTGTCGTTCTTGTCCTTGAGCATGACGTACTCGAAGGTGATCCGCCGGGCGTTCGAGGCGCCCGGGTAGGCGGCGCAGGCCGCGAGCAGCTCCTCGATGCCGTACTTGCGGTTCAACGGCACGATCTCGTCGCGCACGGCCTTGTTGGTCGCGTGCAGGCTGACCGCGAGGTTGACGCCGATCTCCTCGCCGGCCCGGGCCATGATCGGCACCACCCCGCTGGTCGACAGCGTGATCCGCCGCCGCGACAGGCCGAGCCCGTCGCCGTCCATCACGATCTTGAGCGCATCGCGCACGTTGTCGAAATTGTACAGCGGCTCGCCCATGCCCATCATCACGATGTTGGTCAGCAGGCGGCCGTCGGCGGTGTACTCGCCGGGCTCGTCGTCATCCTCCCGCGCCCCTGCGGAGGCGGGGGCCCAGTTCGGCGAACGCTGCGCCGGTGGCTCCGGGTCCCCGCCTTCGCGGGGACACCGGAAGCGGCTGTCGGTTTTCGCACCCGCTTTCGGCCATTCGCCGAGCGCGTCGCGGGCGAGCATGACCTGGCCGACGATCTCGCCCGGAGTCAGGTTGCGCACCAGCCGCATCGTCCCGGTGTGGCAGAACGTGCAGTTGAGCGTGCAGCCGACCTGGCTCGAGACGCACAGCGTGCCGCGGTCGGCGTCGGGGATGAACACCATCTCGAAGTCGTGCCCGTCGGCGGTGCGCAGCAGCCACTTGCGGGTCCCGTCGGTCGAGTGCTGCGCCTCGACCACCTCGGGCCGGCCGATGGCGAACCGCTCGGCCAGCCACGGGCGCATCGCCTTGGCGATGTCGGTCATCGCCTCGAACCCGGTCGCGCCGCGGTGGTAGAGCCAGTGGAACACCTGCTTGGCGCGCAGCCGGGCCTGCTTCGGGTCGAGCCCGGCTTCCTCGAACAGCGCGGCGATCTGCGGGCGGGTCAGCCCGATCAGGTCGACGCGCCCGTCGGCGCGCGGCGTGACAACACGCGCCACGGGCACCGGATCGATCGGTCCGGGGATCGGCATGAGGGCGGTATCGGCCATGGAGGCGGGCGATATAGGGACGGCGCGGCGGGTTGGCTACCGCATCCGTCAGCGCACCCGGGCGCAGCCGACGGTGGCCGCGTCCATCGCCGTCGCCGCGCCGGCGAGGCTGTAGCGGTCGGTGAAGCGCCGCCCGGAGCTGTCCTGCGCGGAGATGCTCATCGCTCCGGCCGAGCGCATCGCCGCGACGATCGCCGCGTCCATCCGCCGGTCGCGCGCCCACGCGTCGCCGCCCGCGCCGGTCAGGGCGAAGCGCTGCCCGCCGAGGCTGAGCGACACCGCCGAGCCCGTCGCCATCCCCCGCGACAGCCGCACGTGCAGCTGCCCGCGCACCCCGCGCTGCGGCCAGGTGCCGACGCTGGCATAAGCCGGTCCCGCCCGGGCGTCCTGCGGCGCGGCGATGGCATAGCAGCGCGGCACCGACGGATCGCGGAACGCGCCCCACTGGCCGAACACCCCGAGGCTGTCCTTCGCCGCGACCGGCGCGCCGAGGGCGAGCAGCGTCACGGCGATGACCGCGAGACGCACAGTGCGGGTCAGGATGGGAATCGGCATTCCCCCGGGCCTATCAGGTTCGCGGCCGGCAGCACAATCGCGCGCCGGGCTTGCGGTTTGCTGGCGAAGCCGCCGTGTGACGCGTCAGGCGCTGCCGGTGGAGCGCGCCACCGCGAGCGTGTCGACCAGCTGCTGGAAGCGCACGACCTTGCCGCCCTCGAGCGTCCACACGTGGGCGACTTGCGGGTTCATCGAGCGGCCCGTCGCCGTAAAGGTGCCGGTGTAGCGGCCGAGCATGACCACGGTGTCGCCGGCATCGAGGAAGCGCTCGGGCACGACCGAGAAGCCGTCCCACTCCCCGCCGATGCGGGCGAACACGCCGGCGAGGACCGCATCGGGACCGCGATAGGGATTACCGTCCGAGTAGGGGAAGTTCTCGGCCTCGTTCCACTCGATGTCGGGGCTCATCGCGCCGACCACGGTGGGCACGTCGCCGCTGGCGAAAGCCTGGTAGATCCCCTTGACGATCTCGACGTTCTCGGCGGACATGCGGATTCCTCCCTGTTCGGAAGGCATCCTAAGCCGCCGGATAGGCCACCGCCAGCACTTCCCATTGCTTCTCGCCGGCGGGGAGGCGGACGGTGCGCACGTCGCCGACGGCGGCGCCGCGCAGCGCGCGGGCGAGGGGGGCGCTCCAGCCGATGCGGCCGGCGGCGGCGTCCTGCTCGTCGTCGCCGACGAGGGTGACGGTGCGCTCGTTGTCGTCCTCGTCGGCGATGGTCAGCGTGGCGCCGAACCACGCGCGCGCCTTGTGCGGCGCTTGCGCCGGGTCGACTACGCGCGCGGCCTTCATCCGCCGGGCGAGGTGGGCCAGCTCGCGGTCGATCTCGCGCATCCGCTTGCGCCCGTAGATGTAGTCGCCGTTCTCGCTGCGGTCGCCGTTGCCGGCGGCCCAGCTGACCGTGGCGACGATCGCCGGCCGCTCGGTGCCGAGCAGGTGGTCGTAGCGCGCCTTGAGCGCCGCGAGGCCGGCCGGCGTGATGAGGTTGTCGGGGGCCTTCAACTCTAGCGCAGGAACTCGCTCAGCCCGCGGGCGCGGCCGTAAGCGGTCTGGTCGGCGTGGAGCGCCTCGTAGACCACGGCGTTCTCGAGCACGCGGGTGACGTAGTTCTTGGTCTCGTAGATCGGGATCCGCTCGATCCAGTCGATCCACGAGATCGCGCCGGTGCGCGGGTCGCCGTTCTGCGCCAGCCACTTGTTCACGTTGCCGGGCCCGGCGTTGTACGCGGCCACCGCCAGCGGATAGCTGCCGTAGCGGGCATACATCCGCTCGAAGTAGTTGCTGCCCAGCCGCATGTTGTAGCCGGCGTCGTCGATCAGCGAGGCCGACATGTAGGCGATGCCGGCCTTGCCGGCCTCCTCGCGCGCGGTGCCCGGCATCAGCTGCATCAGCCCGCGGGCGCCGGCGTGGCTGACCGCGTTCTGGGCGAACTGGCTTTCCTGGCGGGCGATCGCGTGGACGAACGTCCAGTCGGTCCCCGGCGGCGCGACCACGGTGGGGAAGCCCAGCTTGACGAAGCCGCCGTGCCCGTCGGCGGCGGCCGCGTCGGCGAGGTTCACCGCGAGGTCGCGGCGGCCGATCTGGCGGGCGTACTCGGCGACCAGCAGGTGCTCGCCGACGGTCTTCGCCTGGTCGGCCATCTTGCGGTAGAACTTGATCCCGGTGCTCCACGGCGCGTCGCGGGCGACCTCGCCGACCGCGGCGGTGAGCGGGGCCGAAAGGAAGCGGGCGCGCTCCTCGGGCGTCGGCTGATCGGCGGGGGCGTCGGCGAACGCCGGCAGCGGCCGGCCGAGCCGCTCGAGCGCGAGCTGGCCGTAGAACCGGTCGGGATATTCGGCGGCCATCTCGTAGTAACGGCGCGCCTCGGCGGCGTTGCCGGCCTGCGCCGCGGCGTGGCCGGCCCAGAAGAACCCCTTCGAGCGCGTCTGCGAGGTCCGCGCGGCGGCGCCGTAGCGGTAGAACAGCGGGGCCGCGCCGGCGCCGTCGCCGCGGTTCCACAGCGCCCGCGTGCCACCGAGCCACATCAGCGACGTGTAGTCGTCGCGCAGCTTGTACGGGCCGTCGGCGACGTCGGCTTCGTTGTCGAACGCCTCGCTGGCGCGGGTGGCGATCTGCTGCGCCGCGCTGGCGCCGGCGAGCCGGGCGACGTTGAGATGCTCCTCGACCCACGCCGTCGGGTTGAACGGCGCGCGCGACAGCGGCGGGCGCACCGCGAGCAGCACGACCGCTTCCTGCGGGCGGCCCTCGGTACGCAGCTCGCGGCTGCGGTTGTAGAGATAGCCCGGGTCGGCCAGCGCGGCGGGATCGCCGGTCGCTCCGTCGCCGCCCTGGAGGATCGCCAGCCGCGCGGCGAACAGCCCCGCCTTGGCCGGCGAGACGTAGCCGAGCTGGCGCGCGGCGGCGGCCGTGTCGCGCTGCCACAGCAGCGCGTCCATCCGCGCGTCGTGGTCGTCGGCGGTGAACGCCGCGCCATAGGCGGCGAACAGCGTGGCGTAGGCGGTGTCGCTCATCTCGCCCCCGCGCCACGCCTGGCGCGCCGCCTCGAAGGCGTCGCCCGGCCGCTGCGCCATCAGCGCCACCGCGTATTGCGCGCGGCCGTTGTTGGTCACCGGCGGGTTGGCCGCGAAGTAGGCCAGCAGCCGCTCGGGGCTGACGAACTCCTCGGCGAGGCGCGCCTCGGCGTAGCCCTTCAGCTTGTCCTCGTCGGGAAAGCCCGGATACGTCAGCAGGAAGCCGGCGTAGTCCTCGAAGGTGAAGCGCGGGCTCGCCGCCAGCTGCTCCCAGCGGCCGATGGCATAGGCCATTTGTCCGGAGGGCTGGCGGGCGACGAGGTTGGCGCGCGCCTGGTCCCATTCGTTGCCTTGCGCGAAGGCGCTGGCGGGGACTAGGGCGGCGGAAACGGACAGAGCGGCAAGAAACGTGTTGCGAACCATGCTGGACATCGTGACGGCCGGCTCCTTATCAGGCGCTTAACGGAAAATACCCCTGGGCGACGCGCGGGCGCGCGGGCCTCGCACGGGTTAGAATCGATGGCGAAGGCGGTGTAAATGTTCTCTGGCTCGATTCCGGCCCTTGTGACTCCTTTTCGCGACGGAGCGTTGGACGAGGCGGCCTTTCGTCGGCTGATCGACTGGCAGATCGACGAGGGCTCGAGCGCGCTGGTCCCGTGCGGCACGACCGGCGAGAGCGCCACGCTCGACAACGACGAGCACCACCGGCTGATCGGCGTGTGCGTCGAGCAGGCCGCCGGGCGGGTGCCGGTGATCGCCGGGTGCGGCAGCAACGACACGCGCACCGCGCTGTGGCACATGCAGGTCGCGCGCGAGCTCGGGGCCGACGCCGCGCTGATGGTCGCGCCGTACTACAACCGCCCGAGCCAGGCCGGGCTCATCGCGCACTTCGCGCATCTCGCCGAAAGCTGCGACCTGCCGATCGTGCTCTACAACGTGCCCGGGCGCACGGTGACCGACATCCTCCCCGACACGGTGATCGAGCTGGCGCGGCGCTTCCCGGGCCGCATCGTCGGCCTCAAGGACGCCAGCGGCGACCTGCAGCGGGTGGTGCTGCACCGGGCCGGCGCGGG
>Ga0196977_1000507_pt1 | contig 20168 bp, 17 predicted proteins | sample S3v_1013CmetaG_FD_148634 | JGI IMG/M metagenome (GOLD analysis project Ga0196977, IMG submission 148634) | Soil microbial communities from Anza Borrego desert, Southern California, United States - S3+v_10-13C | ecosystem: Environmental > Terrestrial > Soil > Desert | place: USA: California...
TCGTCCGCCGCTTTTTTCGGATCGCGGATGATCGGCACGATGCGCGGATCTTCGATCTCGAGCAGGGCGCGCGAGCTTTTCTTCGGCAGGCCGCCCGGCATCGGCTTGTTGATGAAGTGGATCACCTGCACGTGCATCGTCGGCTTGCCGACGGTCGCCGGCGGATGCTTCGTCTGCTTTTGCGCGAGACCCACCATCTTCGCGGCGCGATGGGCCAGACGTTGTGCGGCAAACCCGATGCGGATCATGCCCGTTCGCATCGCGTTGATCGTGGTCGCATCGGTCGCGGTCAGGAACAGCATGGAGGCCGCGACGCCGATCTTGGGGCGCTGCTTTTTCGTCCGGCGCAGGTAATTGCGCATCGCGACCGAGACGTCGCCGAAATCGATGTCCACCGGACACGGGTTCACGCACTTGTGACACACCGTGCAGTGGTCCGCCACGTCGCCGAACTCCTCGAAATGTCTGAGCGAGATGCCGCGGCGCGTCTGTCCCTCGTACAGGAACGCTTCGGTCAGCAGGCTCGTCGCCAGGATCTTGTTGCGCGGGCTGTAGAGGAGATTCGCGCGCGGCACGTGCGTCGCGCATACCGGCTTGCATTTGCCGCAGCGCAGGCAGTCCTTGATCATGTCGAGGACGTTTCCAATCTCGGACTGCTCGAGCAGCAGGCTTTCGGTGCCGATCAGCGCGAAGCTCGGCGTGTACGCATTGCGCAGATCGCCGCCCGGGAGGAGCTTGCCCTTGTTGAAGCGGCCGTCCGGATCGACCTTCTGTTTGTAATCCCGGAACGAGCGCAGCTTGTCCTCGTCGAGGAACTCGAGCTTGGTGATGCCGATGCCGTGCTCGCCGGTGACGACGCCGCCGAGCGAGACCGCGAGCTTCATGATGCGCGCGACCGCGTGCGCCGCCTCCTGCAGCATCTCGTAGTCGTCGGAGTTGACCGGGATGTTCGTGTGCACGTTGCCGTCGCCGGCATGCATGTGCAGCGCCACGAACACGCGGCTCCTGAGCACCTGTTTGTGCGTCGCTTCGATCAGCTTCACGATCGGCACGAACGGACGCCCGTCGAAGATGTCGCCGAGCAGCGCACAGAGCTCCGTCTTCCACGACAAGCGGATCGTGTAGTCCTGCAGGAGGTGGAAGAGCGTCGCGCCGCTGTCGCTCGCAATTCTTGCGGCGATTGGTTCGGCGTACTGCGGCGGCGCGCTGTCCACGAGCGCGGCGAGCGGCGCGTCGAGGTTGTCGAGGAGCCAGCGCCAGCGCGCGCCGGTCTCCGCGACCAGGTTTTTCGCCACGGTCACGCGATCGCCGAGCAGCTCCGCGCCGGACCCGACCTCCTCGCGCCGGGCGAGCGGCAGATTGCCGTCGAGCAGCCGCGCGAGCGCGTCGACGAGCTTCAGCTTGTTGCCGATCGAAAGCTCGATGTTGATGTGCTCGATGCCGTCGGAGTAGCCGCCGAGGCCTTCGATCGGGATCACGACGTCTTCGTTGATCTTGAAGGCGTTGGTGTGCTTCGAGATCGCGGCCGTGCGCGCCCGGTCGAGCCAGAACTTCTTGCGGATGTCCGGAGCGACGGCGACGAAGCCTTCGCCACGACGCGCGTTCGCCAGCTTCACGACGTGTGAAGCGGCCGCGGCGACGGCGTTCTCGTCGTCACCGACGATATCGCCGATCAGCACCATCTTCGGCCGGCCCGAGCGCCGTGCCTTGGTCGCGTAGCCCACGGCTTTCACGTAGCGTTCGTCCAGATGCTCGAGCCCGGCGAGGCGCGCGCCGCCGGGCGCGGCGTCGAGATAGCGGCGGATTTCCACGATCGCGGGCACGGCTTCGCGCACCTGCCCGAAGAATTCCAGACACACCGTGCGCACCGCCGGCGGCATCCTGTGCAGCACGAAGGTGGCCTGCGTGATGATTCCGTCGCAGCCTTCCTTCTGCACGCCCGGCAGGCCGCCGAGCGCCTTGTCGGTCACGTCCTTGCCGAGACCGGGTTTGCGGAACGCGCTGCCGGGAAGCTCGAGGATGTCCGGTTCGCCGATCGGCGTTTTGCCGTCGATTTGATAGCGCGTGATCCGGAAACGCGCGAACGGGACGTCGTGAATCTTGCCGAGGTTATGATCGAGGCGCTCGACCGTGAGCCACTGCGCGTCCGGCGTCACCATGCGCCACGAGGCGAGGTTGTCGAGCGCGGTGCCCCACAGCACCGCCTTTTTCCCACCCGCGTTCATTGCAACGTTACCGCCGATGCAGGACGCGTCGGCGGACGTCGGATCGCACGCGAAGACGAGTCCCGCGGCGTCCGCGGCCTCCATCGCGCGCTTGGTGACCACCCCCGCGCCGCACCGGATGACCGGCACCGGCTTTTCCAGACCCGGCAGCACCACGTTCTCGATCGCGCTCATCGCCTCGAGCTTCTCGGTGTTGATCACCGCCGAGAGCCGCGTCAGCGGAATCGCGCCGCCGGTGTAGCCGGTGCCGCCGCCGCGCGGGATGATCGTGAGCCCGAGATCGATGCACGCGAGCACGATGCGCGCGACTTCGTCTTCCGTATCGGGATTGATCACGACGAACGGGTACTCGACGCGCCAGTCGGTGGCGTCGGTCACGTGGCACACGCGCGCGTAACCGTCGAACATCACGTTGTCGTCGCGCGTGAGGCCTGCGAGCCGGCCGACCACGCGCTTGCGCAAGTCGTAGGTGTCGCGGAAGCGCTTCTCGAATGCATCGATCGCCTCGCCCGCCGCGGCGAGCAGCGCCGTTACGCGCTCGTCACTGCGCCTGCGCCGGCGTGCCTCGATCGACGCGAGGCGCTCGCGCATCGCGTCGATCAACCCGTCGCGCCGCTTCTTGTCGGCGATGAGCTCGTCCTCGACATACGGATTGCGCGCGATCACCCACATGTCGCCGAGCACTTCGTAGAGCATTTTCGCGGAGCGACCGGTGCGCCGTTCGCTGCGCAGCGCCTCCAGCGACTCCCACGCGGGCTCTCCGAGCAGCCGGATGACGATCTCGCGATCGGAAAACGACGTGTAGTTGTAGGGGATTTCCCGCAGGCGAGCGGTCATGGCTGGGTGAATCGTCTCGTGTGGAGCGCGCGGCTCGAGTATGCGCCGTACGAGGCGTGAGCAAAGACCGTGCGAGGCTGCTTTTCGCGGCGGGTCGCGGCGGCCCGCATGGTAAACTGCCCCCCCCGATTTTTCCTGCCGCCGCGGGTTCTACGCGCGCGTTCCATGAGCAAGCCGCTTCTGATCAGCGAAGAGTACCGGAGCATGCAGACCGAGCTCCATCGCGACGCGGCTTACGGCGTCGCTTCGGTGCACTACGTGCCGGTGGTCGCGGAGCTCATCAGCAAGACCGGCATCATGGAGATACTGGATTACGGCGCGGGAAAAGGCCGCCTCGGCGCTGCGCTCGACGAGCTGTTCGACCGGCCGCTCACGATCCACCACTACGACCCGGCGGTCCCGGAGTGGTCTGCAACGCCGGAACCGTGCGATCTCGTGGCCTGCATCGACGTGCTCGAGCACATCGAGCCCGACCTCCTCGACAACGTGCTCGACGACCTGCAGCGCGTGACCCGGCGCTTCGGCGTGTTCACCGTGCACACCGGAGCCGCGATCAAGACGCTCGCGGACGGGCGCAACGCGCACCTCACGCAGCGGCCCGCTTCGTGGTGGCTGCCGAAATTCTTCGAGCGTTTCGATCTCCGAACCTTCAGCGCGAGCAACGAGGACGGCTTTTACGTCATCGTGAAGCGCAAAGCATAAAAGACGGTACGACAAGGACGCCTCATGAGCTACGCCATCGAATTCAACGGACCGACGACGCTGCCGGTCGCGGAGAGCAATCAGCAGTTTCCCGTCGGGCGCATCTATTGCGTCGGACGCAACTACGCCGAGCACGCGCGCGAGATGGGGCACGACCCGGACCGCGAGCCGCCGTTTTTCTTCATGAAGCCGCCCGATGCGATCGTCATGAGCGGCTCGACGATTGCGTATCCGCAGGTGACGAAGGATCTCCACCACGAGATCGAGATGATCGTCGCGATCGGCAAAGGCGGGGCGGACATCCCGGTGGAAAAGGCGCTCGACCACGTGTTCGGCTACGGCGTCGGCCTCGACATGACGCGCCGCGACCTCCAGGGCGAAGCGAAGAAAATGGGCCGCCCGTGGGAGATGGGCAAGGCGTTCGACAATTCGGCCCCGTGCACCGCGTTGAAGACCGTGCCGATGGTGGGGCACCCCACCAAAGGCGCGATCTGGCTCAAGGTGAATGGCAAGACCACACAGAAGGGCGATCTCTCCGAGATGATCTGGAACGTGCCGGAGACGATCGCATATCTCTCCAAGCTGATCACGCTGCGCGCCGGCGATCTCATCATGTCGGGCACGCCGGCGGGCGTCGGGCCGGTGCGGCCGGGCGACACGCTCGAAGGTCACGTCGACGGCGTCGGGGATCTCACGATCCAGTATCGGTAAGCCTGATACGCGAGCTTTGACCGCAGTGTAAGGTTTTGCGCCCGCATCCGGTCCTGATGGCATACACGCCACCAGGAGGGTGTGGCCATGGGCCGCAGCGGCGACAAGACCGCGCCAGATCCCCAGTTTCAGGGGCTCGTTCTCGAACGATACGCCGGCAATCCGCACGCGATCGCGGAGCTCGGCGAGCGCCTGCTCGTCGGACGTGATGCACCCCAGTCGATAGCCGACGGCGCGCAACTCATCGCGGAAGCCGCCGCGCAGGGTGAGCGTCATGCGTGGTGCCGCATGGCGGTGCTTGCAGCGAGCGGCATCGGGCAGCCGCAAAGCTGGGCCGGGACGTTCGCCGCGCTCGAACGTGCCGCCGCGCTCGGCGATGCTGAAGCGCTGCGGCAGCAGGTATTGCTGCGACGCATCGGCATTGCCTCCGAAAAGGAGGCCTGCGACTGGCTCGCCGCCCCGGTCGCCGAGGCCGTTCACGACGTGCCGCGGCTCGTTCGATACCGCAATCTCCTGTCCCCGGAGCTCTGCGAGCATTGGCGTGAACACGCGGCGGAACGCCTGGTGCCGGCGCGGGTCCACGATGCGCGTGGCGGCGGGCTCAGGCTCGATCCGATGCGAACGAACACCGGCGCCGTGTTCTCGCTGCTGGATACCGATCTCGTCATGCAGCTCACGCGCGAGCGCATCGCGCGCGCGGCGGGCGTTTCGCTCGCACAGCTCGAGCCGCCGGAGGTGCTGCATTACGCGGTCGGAGAAACCTATCGCGCGCACGTCGATTTTTTCCATCCCAGGCTGCCGACGTTCGCAGACGAGATGCGCTCCAAAGGGCAGCGTATCCGGACCTGCCTCGTCTACCTGAACGACGATTTCGAGGGCGGAGCGACCGAGTTTCCAAAGCTCGGCATCGCCTTCCGCGGCAGCCGCGGTGATGCGCTCGTCTTCGACAATGTCGGCGCGAACGGCCTCGGTGACCTGCGCACGCTGCACACCGGGCTGGCGCCGACCGTGGGTGAGAAGTGGCTGCTGTCTCAGTGGATCCGCAGCAAGCCGCAACGCGTGGCATAGCGTTTAGAATTCGCCCGCGGCGGCGCGCTTCTCGCGCCCCGGTCCATCTCGAGCGGAGTGAGACGTCATGAACAAGCGCAAACTCGGCAGGAACGGTCCGGAAGTCCCGGCGGTCGGTCTCGGCTGCATGGGGATGTCGATCAGCTACGGCGAGCCCGACGACGCGGAATCGATCGCCACGATCCACCGCGCTTTCGAGCTCGGCGCGAACCTGCTCGTCACCTCCGACGCCTACGGCAACGGCATCAACGAGGAGCTCATCGGCCGCGCGATCAAGGGACGTCGCGGCGACTACCTGATCGGCACCAAGTTCGGCAATCTCGCGCTTGCCGGCCGCGGCGGCGCCGGCGAGGGGCCGGCGCTGTCGGGCGGTCACCCCGAGTACGTGCCGCAAGCGTGCGAAAAAAGCCTGAGACGCCTCGGCGTTGAGACGATCGATATTTACGGTTTGCACCGGGTCGACGCGACCGTGCCGATCGAGGATACCGTCGGCGCGATGGCGCGTCTCGTGGAGCAGGGCAAGGTGCGCTACCTCGCGCTCTCCGAGGCCGGGCCGGAAACGATCAGGCGCGCGCACAAGGTGCATCCGATCACCGCGCTGGAGACGGAATACTCGTTGTGGAGCCGCGACGTCGAGACAGCGATACTGCCGACGTGTCGCGAGCTCGGGATCGGCTACATGGCGTACGCGCCGCTCGGCCGCGGCTACCTGACCGCCACGATCAAGACGCTCGATGCGCTGCTGCCCAAGGATCGCAGGCGCGACCATCCGCGGTTCGATGCCGCGAACATGGAGCGCAATCGCGCGCTCCTCGAGCCGCTCGAAGAGCTCGCGGCCGCGAACGGCCGCACGCCGGCGCAGATCGCGCTCGCGTGGCTGCTCGCGCAGGGCGAGGACGTCGTGCCGATCCCCGGCACGAAGCGCCGCAAGTATCTCGAGGAGAACTGCGCAGCCGCCGACGTGAAGCTCACCGCCGCGGAAGTCGCGTCGCTTTCATCGGCGTTCGAGCCGGGTGCCGCCGCGGGCACGCGCTATCCCGAGAAACAATTGAAAGCGCTGGGGATCTAGGCGACTGTTACCACGGCCGCTCGCCGGCGGCCGCCTTCTCCGCCATCTCGAGCTGAAATTCGGGCGGTCCGTAGGCCGAGAACGCCTGCCGCGCCGTGAACTTCCCGTTTTCCACGATCTGCTCGGAATAGAGCAGACCGCGCTGATGGCTCTGTGCGTAGTCCATCAGCCATTTGAGCGAGCGCGGCGGTATGCGGCGCCCGACCGGCACCGCAACGTCGACCGGCATGCCGCGCCAGCGAAACTGTTCGAAGAGCACGATCACTTTCGCGTTGTTCGGCTTCATCCAGTCCGGCAGCGGGCTGCCTTCCATGCGCCAGCCGCAGATGAAGTGCACACAGGGATCCACGGGCCGGTTCGCGTAATCGTTGCAACCCTTGCCGGTGCTGTGCGGGCATGGCCGCCCGGGAAACACCGCCGCACCATTCACGTTGATCTGAAGCCAACCGTCGCAGCAGCCGGTACACGGCTGGCATTCTCGCTCCGGCTTAAGCCTGGCCACGCGCGAGGTCCTGTCGCAACTCGGCCAGCGCCTGTGCCCAGTCGCCCTGCAGCGACTGCCGATAGATCGGGAAGCCCGGAAACCACGGCGAGTGTCGTCGGCGGCGCATCCACCGCCACTCGGGCGGCGCCGGCACGAGCACGCGCGCGGTGCGTCCCGCGGCGGCGCTGAGATGCACGTTGGTGTTGCTCACGCCGACGTAGTCGTCGATGACCGAGAGCAGCGCGAGCATCGACTCGAGATCGTCGTTGAACGCGGTGAAATCGTGCACGGCGCGGCCGCACGCGGCGGCGAGCGCGTCGATTTCACCCGGGGCGGGCTTACGCTGGAGCGCGAGCAGTGTCCCCGGCAGGTCACGGACGGCGCGGCCGATGAGCTCGTGCGGTATCGCTTTGTACAACACCGAGTAGCCGGTCTGTTCCTCCGGCGCGACGCCGGCCCGCCATGTGAGCCCGATATACGGTGGCGGGCCGAGTGCGGCGAGCGCCGTGCCAACATGCGCTACGCGCTGCGCGAGCGGATCGATGCGCAGACTGGGCGCGGGCGCAGGCCAGAAGACGCCGACGTGGTACGCGAAGTCGCGGCGGGATGACTCCGCTACGTCGCGGGGCAATTCCAGCGGGGCCTGCGGGGCATCGACGAGTGCGAGCGGCAGATCCCCGCAGAGGATGCGAACGTCGGCCCCTGTGAACTCGGCCTCGGGCGGTTGTACGGCAACGAGCTCCGGTAGCACGCGCTCGAGCAGGCTCACGAGCTTCGGGCTGCAGCGCACGCTCACGCGCGCCCCGCGCGCGATCAGGCCGCTCGCGTAGCGCAGGAAGAAAAGCTCGTCTCCGGGTCCCTGCTCGGGCAGTACGCACACGTGTGCGCCGGCGAGATCGCGCGGGAGCGGCTCTCCCGGTTGCCACGCGCGATGCGACGCGCGCAGCGCCTGCGCACCCGAGCGATACGTGTGCGCCTGCCATGCGTCGTGGAAGCAGCCCTCCGAGAGCAGCGCACCGGCGATTACGCGCTGGCACGCGACCGAGTCGTGGTCGAGCGCTTCTGCGCGCGCGAGCCACCGCAGGCCCTCACCCGTGAGGCCGATCTGCATGAGGCCGCCGCCGTACACGCAGGCCGCCTGCGGCTCCGCCGGTGCGAGCGCGGCGCAACGCGCATAGTGCTCGACCGCGTCGAGCAGGCGGCGCTGGTGAGCGAGCGCGGTGCCGGTCAGCAGATGTGATTCGAAATGGTTCGGCGCGACGCGCCGGATCTCGCCGCAGGCGCGTTCCGCGTCGGCGTAGCGGCCGCGGTCGATGTAGAACGTCACGAGAGCATGATGCGCGGCCGGCTCGTCCGGCGCCGCGGCGACGCACGCGCGATACTCGGACTCCGCTTCGTCGAAGCGCCGCAGCGCGTGCAGCGCGCCGGCGATACCGATGCGCGCGTCGAGCATGCCCGGATCGAGCTCGAGCGCGCTGCGGTAAGCGCCGATCGCCTGCTCGAAGCGATGCTGGTCACGCAGCACGTTTCCGAAATTGAGCCAGACCAGCGGCTCGCGCGGATGGCGCGCGCAGAGCCTCGCGAGCAGCGCTTGCGCCTCGGCGAGCTTGTGGTCGAGCGCGAGCGCGATCGCGGCGCCGACACCGAACTGCGCCGCGTCCGGCGCGATCCGGCTCGCCTTGCGGAAGGTCGCGGCGGCGTCGGCGTGCCGCTTCAGCTCGAGATACGCGTGGCCGAGGTTGCCCAGCACGTTCGCGTCGTTGCGCGCGCGCCGCGCCGCGCGCTCGAGGTAGGCCACGGCCTCGGCGGCCCGGCCGGCCTGCAGCAGGGCCGTGCCGGCGAGATTCAGCGCTGGGCCGTGCTCGGGCGATACGGCAAGGACCCGCCGATACGTGTCGAGCGCCCGCTCGAGATCGCCGGTGCGGTGCGCCGCAATCCCCGAATCGAGCCAGTCCTCGAGCTGTTGCGCGCTTGCGCTGCCGTAAACCATTGACCCGAATTGTACTTTCAAAGGCGGGTCAGCCTCTGTTGCACGAACGCAACACCGCGTACCCATCGCGCATCCGTTCGGCCGAAACCGGAATCGGCCGGAAGAAACTTTCGCCGTACGAACAAGCCCTCAGCGCCGTCGCGCCCCGGCTGTTGCATCGCTGCAACACACAGCCCGTCGCCCCGCCCAAAAATCCACAAATCTGTTGAGCCGCGGAGAGCGCGCTTGGCATACTCCGACCAACCTCCGCATTGTTCAGGGGGATAAAGGGCGGCCGGAGCTCTCTGTCCTGACGCCGGATTCAAAAACATCATAGGAGATGGTTATGCAGAGAAAACTGTTGGCCGTGGCGGTAGCGGGTGCGTTGGGTGCGCCTGCCGTCGCTCTGGCGCAGACGAGTACCGTGCAGATCTTCGGTACGATGTACGTCGAGTATTCGTGGGCCGACCAGGGCCGGAACGCGACGACCGCGGCACCGTTCACCACCGGTGTCGATCGCAGCGACGCTGACTTCATCCAGACCCCCGGCAGCGAAATCGGCTTCAAGGGCGAAGAGAAGCTCGGCGGCGGTCTGTCGGCGTGGTTCCAGTGCACGAGCACGGCCGACCCGCGCGGCGTGAGCCAAGAGGGCTGGTGCTCGCGTAACAGCGCGCTGGGTCTGAAAGGCGGCTTCGGTAACGTGTTCGTCGGTAGCTGGGACACCCCGTTCAAGCGCACGATCAGCCCGAGCGCCGTCGGCGGCAACGACACCGGTATCTGGGGCACGGCGTTCCTGCTGACTGGCGGTTCGACCACGACGTCCTGGCCAGGCGCTGCTGCCGGTTCTCCGGCGAGCGCGGGCCGCGGCATCTTCAAGCGCCGTCAGAACAGCCTGATCACCTACGACAGCCCGAATTTCGGTGGCTTCCAGGTGATGGCCGCGTTCACCGCGTCGCAACCGTCGACCGGCACGCTCGATCCGGCGAACAACAGCCATCCGCGCATTCTGTCTCTCGGCGGCCAGTATCGCGCCGGTCCGCTGTTCGTCGGCGCAGGCTACGAGCGGCACAAGGATGCGAACGGCCCGACCGGCGTTCCGGTCGTTGCGGGTACCGTGCGTGAAGGCAGCGACGATGCTTGGCAGATCGGCGCCGCTTACACGTGGGGTCCGGTGCGCTTCGGCGGTCAGTACACGCGCCAGGAAATCGAGATCGGCACGGTCGCCGCGCCGGCTGAGGTGAAGTACCGCGCCTGGCACTTCGGCGTCGACTGGCGCATCGTCGGCCCGCACGGTCTGCGTGCGGCTTACACGCGTGCGCAGGATTCGCGTCAGTCGGGCATTGCGGCCGGTGGCGCGAACATCGTCGGCTCCGCCGGTGTCACCGTGTTCGGCGCCAGCCCGACGCTCCCGTCCGGTGCTGCGCATATCGCCGGCAGCGGTGTGAACCGTCCGGTCGCGCTCCCCGGTGGCTCGGGCGACAACGGTGCGAAGCTGTGGCAGATCCGGTACGTGTACACGTTCTCGAAGCGGACCGAGTTCAACTTCGGTTACGTCCGCCTGGACAACGATTCGGTGGGCGTCTACAACCTCGGCGGTCTGACCGGCGGTTACGCTGCGATGCGCCCGGGCGAGAACCAGGACGCGTTCGCGGCCAGCCTGCGCCACACGTTCTAAGTCGGAGAAGTTGCTTCACCCAAACGGGCGCCTCGGCGCCCGTTTTTTTTGAGAAGCGCGGCGGCTGCCGCGCTAGGTTACTTCTTGCGACGTGACGCGAAGCGTCGCGGCGCGGTCGTTGTTTCTCACGGGCTCTGATTGCCATACACCTGATCGTAGAAATCCCGCTCGCGCGCGGCTTCGATCGCCGGCACGTGCGGCGCGCAGCTTTCTTTCCTGCGCGCGAGCTCCGCCTGAAGGAGCCGGCGCGTGTCTTCAGCCAGGTTCGGTCTCTGGTTCACCTCGGTTTCACAGATCTCGTAAGTCGAAAGCGCCGCGACCTGCTGCGGTGAATACGTCATGCAGCCGGCGCTGGCCGTGACGGACAAGCAGGCGAAGAGGATGGGTCGCATGATCATGTCGCTCGCGTGGGTGGGTGGGTGCGTGGGTGGGTGCGTGGGTGGCTCGGCTATTCTGCCGGCCCGTGCGTGAGCTCGACGTACAGCGATTCGAGGCTGCGCGTGAAGGCGCGCGAATCGAACAGCGGCGCGGTGTCGCGCGCGGCTGCAAGCTTCATCCTGATCGCCGCGAGTAAAGCGGCGTCCGTCGCGAGGCGGTACGCGAGCTTCTCGTAATCGTCGAACGTATGCGTCACGAGCTCGGGGAGACCGCACGCACGCAGAAGCGACGTCGATACCCGCGCCGCGAAGGTCTTCCCGCACAGTGCTACAAGAGGGCAGCCGAGCCAGAGCGCGTCGCTGCCCGTCGTGTGCGACGTATACGGAAAAGTATCGAGCGCGAGGTCGGCCACGCGGTAGCGCGCGAGATGGTCTGCCGGCGCAAGTCGCGGCGCGATCACCACGCGCTCGCGCGCGATGCCCGCGGCGTGTGCGGCCGCGAGCAGGTTCTCCGTCGCCTGAGGGTTGTCTTCCAGCAGCCACAGCACGGCGTGCGGAACGCTGCGCAAGAGGGCCATCCAGCGCGCGAACACCTCCGGCGTCACCTTCACGCTCTGGTTGAAGCAGCAGAATACGAACGAACCCTCGGCCAAGCCGTATTCGGCGCGCGAGCGAGGCTCGGATGAGCGGCGTTTGCGGTCGTTCGGCTGGTAGACGTGCGGCAGGCGCACGACTCGTTCCGAGTAGCTCTGTTCCGCGCCGCGTGGTATCAGCACGTCGTCGGCGATGAGGTAGTCGATGTACTGCGCTCCGGTCGTGCCGGGATAGCCGAGCCATGCGGCCTGACGCGTGCACGGACGCTGCGCCATCACCGCCAGCCGGTCTCCCGCCGTGTAGCCCTTGAGATCGATCAGAAGGTCGAGCTGATCGCCGCGTATGCGTCCGGCGACCACGTCGTTCGGATCCCATGCGACGTCGACGAAATGCTCGACCCCCTCGGCGATCCGGGTACGCATGGCGCTCTTGTCGTCGGGTCCGTACGAATACGCGAAAATTTCGAATCTCTGGCGATCGTGCAGCTCGAGCGCTTCGACGACGAGACAGGCGACCGGATGCTGGTGGAAGTCTCCGGAGTAGTAGCCGATGCGCAGCCGCTCGCCCGAGCGCGTCGAGCGCACCGGCGCCGGCGGCACAGGGGATGCCGGATACGCGCGCTCGACCCAGCGGCGCGTGTACGAAAGCTGTTGCTCCGGCGTTGTGTCTTCATGCAGCAGCCAGAACGGGCTGCCCAGATCGGCGGAGTGCTCGAGACGCGCCGACATGTGCTGCCATGCCGTACGCCATTTCGTCCAGTCGCACTGTCGATGCGCAACATGCGTGAGCATGCCGACGAGCGCGTCGGCGCGCGTGCGCTCGTAACCTTCTTCCAGCACGGCCACCGCGCGATCGAGCTCGCCGCGCACGTGATGCATCTGCGCGAGCAGCGCGTACGGACCGATCTGCAGCGGCTCCACTTCGCGCGCGCGGGAGGCGGCGTCGAACGCTGCGTCGAACTGCGCCTGCTCGAACCGGACTCGCGCGAGATAGAACAGCGTCTCGCCGTCGTTCGGCGTCTCCGCGAGCACTAGCTCGAGCTCGCGCGCGGCCTGCGGCCACCGGCCGAGCGCGGCGTAAGCGCGCGCGAGTCCCGAATGCGCCTCGATCACGTGCGGGTCCTGCGCGAGCGCACGCTCGAACGCGCGTGCCGCTTCGGCGGGCCGCGCCAGACGCAGCAGCGCGTGTCCGAGCCGCATCGACACCGACGCGGGCGCGCCGGGAATCGCGACCGCTTTGCGCAGCGCACGTTCCGCGGCGACGAAGTCGTTGCGCATGAGATGTGCGAGCCCGAGATGCTCCAGCACCGCGCCGTTGTCGGGTTGTGCGGCGAGCGCGCGCTCGAAGAGCGTAACGGCTTCATCTGCGCGATCGCGCATGAGATGCGCCGTGCCGAGCAGCCATAGCGCCTCCGGATTGCGCGGCGCGCGCTTGAGCACGTCTTCGCACGCGCTTGCCGCGGCGTCCGCGTCGCCGCCGCGAAGCTGTCTATGGGCGAGCTCGAGCTTGCGAGTAACCGCTGCGGACATGCGTTCTATATACGCGAAGGGGACGGGCTCCTACAATAGCGGCCCATCGCGGCGGGTGCCCTCGTTCGAGTCTCACTTCGCCGCATTGCGCGGCGTGACGAAACGTGGACAGCGGCAATGGAACAGCGGGTCGACCCAGACCAGCTCCGGGAGCAGTTCCTCGGGCAGGTGACGGAGCTTCTGCGCCGGCAGAAGGCCCGCGCCGAGCGTGCCGAAGCCGGTGCGCTGCCCGATCGCGAGCAGATCGAAACGCTGCTCCGCACGCGCGAGCTCGAGGCGCTGCAGCGCGGCCTCGAGCGGCTGCACCCCGCTGACGTCGCGTACATCCTGGAGGCGCTGCCGCTCGACGAGCGGCTGATCGTCTGGGACCTCGTCAAGGCCGAGCGCGACGGCGAGATACTGCTCGAAGTCTCCGACGCGGTGCGCGAGACGCTCATCGCGAGCATGGACGAGCGGGAACTCGTCGCCGCGACCGAGCAGCTCGACACCGACGAGATCGCGGACCTCGCGCCCGATCTCCCGCGCGAAGTCATCCAGGACGTGTTCCGCTCGCTCTCCGTGGAGGAGCGCGAGCAGCTTCGCGCCGCGATGTCGTACGACGAGGACTCGGTCGGCGCGCGCATGGACTTCGACATGGTCGAGGTCCGGGAAGACGTGACGCTCGAAGTCGTGCTGCGCTACCTGCGCATGCTCGACGAGCTGCCCGATCACACCGACCAGCTCTTCGTCGTCGACCGCGACGGCCACCTCAAGGGTCTGCTGCCGATCAATCGGCTGCTCGTGACGCCCCCGGAGACGCTCGTCGCCGACGTGATGCTCCGCGAGTACGTCCAGTTCGATCCACACGAGGATGCGCGCGACGCCGCCGCTGCGTTCGAACGCTACGATCTCGTTTCCGCGCCGGTGGTGGACGAGAACGGCGGCCTCGTCGGTCGCATGACCGTCGCCGACGTCGTCGACTACATCCGCGAAGCGCAGACCGCGGAAATGCTCGCCGCCGCGGGCTTGCGCGAAGACGAGGATCTGTTCGCATCGGTCTGGACCAGCGTGAGGAACCGCTGGACGTGGCTCGCGGTGAATCTCGTCACCGCTTTCGTCGCCTCACGCGTGATCGGCGCGTTCGAGAACTCCATCGCGCAGCTCGTCGCGCTGGCCGCGCTGATGCCGATCGTGGCGGGCATCGGCGGCAACTCGGGCAATCAGACGATCACGCGGATCGTGCGCGCGCTCGCGATCGGCCAGATCACCCGCGAGAACGCGCGTCAGCTCTTCGTGAAGGAGCTCGGCGTCTCCGTGCTGAACGGCCTCATCTGGGGCGCGGTCGTGGGCCTCTTCGGCTTTCTCATCTATCACAACTGGCAGCTCGGGGTCGTGCTGATGGCGGCGATGCTGCTCAACCTGCTGCTCGCCGCGGTCATGGGCGTCGCGATCCCGCTGCTCATGGAGAAGCTCGGGCGCGACCCCGCGAGCGGCTCCAGCGTGCTCATCACGTTCATCACCGACAGCGGCGGGTTCTTTATTTTCCTGGGCCTCGCGACGCTGTTCCTCGTGTGAGTCGCCGGAATAAAGGTGTCGGGGGCCGTGTTGGCAAACCGAACATGACCGGGACGCAACCGTGAACGCGCAACTCCGCGAGTTCACCGCCCGCGTGGACGAGCTGATCCCGCGGCTGCGGCGGTACGCGCGTGCGCTCACCGGCGGGCGCGACGCGGCCGACGATCTCGTTCAGGACACGCTCGAGCGCGCGTGGACGAAGCTGCACCTCTGGAGGAGCGGGAGCGATCTGCGCGCGTGGCTATTCACGATCATGCACAACGTCCACGTGAACCAGCTCCGCTCACGCGCGGGTGCCGCGATGCTGCCGCTCGACGATGACGTGCCCGACGCGCCGGTGCGCGCGACGCAGTCCGATCTGCTGGAGGTGCGGGACGTGCAGACCGCGGTCAACCGGCTGCCGGTCGAGCAGCGCGAGGTGCTGCTGCTGGTGGCGCTGGAGCACATGTCGTATCAGGAGACGGCGACGACACTCGGTATTCCGATCGGAACGGTCATGTCGCGGCTCGCACGCGCGCGCGAGCGCCTGCGCTCGATCCTCGACGCCTCGGCAGGCGTCAATCTGAAGATCGTGAAATGAGCACGAAGCCGATAGAACAGGACCTCCACGCATGGCTCGACGGCGAGCTCGACGCCGCGCGCCGCGCCGAAATCGAGCGCTATCTCGCGTCGCACCCCGACGAGACGGCACGGCTCGACGCGTATGCGCGCAACGAGCAGGCGCTGCGGGCGTACTACGATCCGGTCGTGGACGAGCCGGTGCCGCCGCGGCTTACGCGCGTGCGCGCACCCGGCCGGTCCCGTGTGTGGCGTTTCGCCGCGGTGCTCGCGTGGGTCGCCATCGGCGGCGTGGCCGGGTGGCACCTGCATGGGGTCACCTCGACGGGTCCGCGCGCCAGCATGCCCGGCTGGGCGCACCGCGCGGCGGTCGCGCACGTGGTGTACAGCCCGGAAGTGCGGCACCCGGTGGAGGTTCCGGCGGATCAGGAAGCGCATCTCACGACGTGGCTCTCGAAGCGCTTGGGCACGCCGCTCAGGGTGCCCCGGCTGGAGGGTGTCGGCTACCAGCTCGTCGGCGGGCGCCTGCTGCCCGGCGAACAGGGTCCGGCCGCGCATTTCATGTATCAGGACGCGCAAGGCCAGCGCCTCACGCTCTATATAAGAGTCAACCGCGGCGAGACCCGGGAGACCGCCTTCCGCTTCGCGCAGGAGGGCAACGTTCGCGTCTTCTACTGGATCGATCGCGGGCTCGGCTACGCGCTGTCAGGAGAGATCGGGAAAGACGATCTCCTGCGGGTGGCGACGGCCGTCCATCAGCATCTGAATCCGTAAGCACGCGAGCGCGGCGCGCGCGCATCGATGCAACGAACTCCGGAGCGGCTCCGGTAACTGACTCTGGCTGGGGAGGGTGAAGCTGGAGAACTGCTGGAGGGGGCGGGGGCCGGGGGTTACCCAGCCCCCGCTTGCTACTTACTACTACTTCTTCTTGGCTGCTTTTTTCTTCGAACCGCCTTTTTTCTTCGCTTTTTTCTTCGCTGCCATCTTAAGTCTCCTTTAAAGTTAACCTAGGCATGCATCATGTGCGGATGGACTGCATTCATTCGCACTCCATCGCGCGGTTTTTCGAACGTTGTAACTGCATCTCTTCCATCGTTCTCCCGAAAAAAATTCCGGAAAAACCGCGCGTGGTGCGGCAAGTCTATATCACCGCTCAAAAAAAAAGCAACACCTTTGTCAAGCTCATTTGACGTTGGAATATCGCATTGTGTGTTTGATGCAACACGCCAACCGCGCGTTGAACGCGGTGCGAAGCGCGCGAGCGCGGCGTTTGAGCTCGCGTTTCAGGCAGGCAAGCGACGCTCGCGCGCGATGAGATCGCGCACTTCTTCACGCGTACGAATCACGTACAGCGCGTCGCCGTCGACCATCACTTCGGCTGCCCGCGGCCGCGTGTTGTAGTTCGACGCCATGCTCATTCCGTACGCTCCCGCGGTCATCACCGCGAGCAGATCGCCTTCACGCAGGTCGAGCCGCCGGTCGCGTGCGATGAAATCGCCGCTCTCGCACACCGGACCGACCACGTCATAGCGCTCGCCGCCGGTGCTTTCACGCACCGGCCTCACCTCGTGCCACGCCTCGTACAGCGCCGGGCGCACGAGGTCGTTCATGGCGGCGTCGACCACGGCGAAGTTGCGGTCCTCGCCGCGCTTGAGGTACTCGACCCGGGTGAGAAGGATACCCGCGGGGCCGGTCAGGAGGCGCCCCGGCTCGAACAGGAGCTTGTGGCGCGGATCCGGAAACGCGCTCAGCACCGCGCGCGCGTAAGCCGCGAGATCGGGCGGGCTTTCGTCCTGGTAACGGATGCCGAGCCCGCCGCCGACGTCGATGTGCCCGAGCGCTATGCCGGCGGCCTCGAGCCGCGCCACGAGCTCCGCGATCTTCGACAGCGCCTCCGCGATCGGGGCGATGTCGGTCAACTGGGATCCGATGTGGCAGTCGATGCCGCGCACCGCCACGTGCGCGAGGCTGCGGGCGCGCTGGTACAGGGACAGCGCATCCGCATGCGCGATACCGAACTTGTTCTGCTTGAGCCCCGTGGCGATGTACGGGTGTGTGCCGGCGTCGACGTCCGGGTTCACGCGCAGGCTCACGGGTGCCGATAACCCCATCTCGCCGGCGATACGGTCGATCTTGAGGAGCTCGGCCTCGGATTCGACGTTGAAACACAGGATGCCCGCGTTCAGCGCGGCGCGGATCTCCGCTTCCGACTTGCCGACGCCGGAGAAAACGACTCTGCCCGGATCGCCGCCGGCGGCGATCACGCGTGCGAGCTCGCCGCCCGAGACGATATCGAAGCCGCTGCCGAGCCGGCCGAAGAGGTCGAGTATGCCGAGACTCGAGCTCGCCTTGACGGCGTAGCACACGAGATGATCGCGTCCCGCGAAGGCGCCACTGAACGTCATGTACGCGTCGGTCAGCGCCGCGCGCGAATAGACGTAGCACGGCGTTCCGATCTCCGCGGCGATGCGCGCCAGGGGCACGCACTCGGCATGCAGCTCGCCGCCTTCGAACGTGAACGCGCTCACCGGGGCGGCGGCACCGCTTGCGAGGGCTGCGGCCGCTCCGGCGGGGGCGGTACGATCTCGGCGGGCTTGCGTGTCTGCGGCTTCGAGTCCGGCAGGTACAGCGGGCCCTTGTTGCCGCAGCCGCAGAGGAGCGCGGCGGCGAACAAAACCCCGAGCAGGCGCCCCCCGCAGCTAGACCAGGAGGTACTTGTGCGCTTCATGGCGCAGCTCCCCGCGGCACGCCGCATAGTCCGGCACCAGCCGGCCGACGACGCGCCAGAATCGCGGCGAGTGATTCATCTCGACGAGGTGGGCGACTTCGTGGGCGACGACGTAATCCAGGAGGCGCGCCGGCATCTGCACCAGCCGCCAGTTGAGGTGGATGCGGCCGCTCGAGTGGCAGCTGCCCCAGCGCGTGCGCGCGCTCGAGAGCAGCACCTGCGCCGGCCGCTCGATGCCGAGCACGCGGCAGTAGTGCGCGACGCGCTCCTCGAAGCACGCGAGCGCCTGCCGGTGCAGCCATTCGTGGACCTGCCGTGCGACGGATACGTCGCGCGCGGCGCCGGTGCCGACGTAGAGATGGCGCCCCCGCAGATGGACCGCGACCGCCTCGGGCACGAGCCGTAGCGAGTACGGCTCGCCGAGGAGCATCAGCGCCTCGCCGTCCGCCCATAGCCGCAACGGGGCGCGGCGTACCTGCCATTCCTCGAGCTTGCGCAATACCCAGGCTGCGTGCTTGCGCAGCAGCCGTTCGATCGCCGTGTGCGTTGCGTCCCACGGAGCGCCGACCCGCAGTCCCTCTTCGTCCACGAGTATCGAGATCGCGCGGCGGCGGAGGCTGCGCTTGATTGTGTAGGAGACGAGCGTGCCCTCGAGCGCGAGATACGCACGGCCGATCGCCTGCTGCTGGCGATAGGCGAGCGGCAGCTCTAGCTGGCCGCGCGTATGCGCGCGGTCTCGTTTTCGATCCATTGCTCGATATTGTGCATGAGCGCAGCCGCTTTGACCCCCGTCGGGTGCACCGCGGCGCCGATCGAGACGGTGATCGTGCCCGGTCGCTTGATGAACGCCTTGCGCGGCCAGAACGATCCCGCGTTGTGCGCTACCGGCACGATCGCGGCTCCGGTTTGCAGCGCGAGCCACGCACCGCCGGCCTGGTACTCGCCGCGTTGTCCGGGCGCGACGCGCGTGCCCTCGGGAAAGATCACGATGCTGAAGCCGCGCTTCAGGCGCTCGCGTCCCTGATCGATCATCTGTCTGAGCGCGCGGCGGCCGGCCCTGCGGTCGATGGCGATGGGCGAGAGCATCGCGAGGCCCCATCCGAAAAACGGAATCCAGAGCAGCTCGCGCTTCACCACCCAGACCTGCGGCGGAAATATCGCCTGCAGCGCGAGCGTTTCCCACGCCGATTCGTGCTTCGCGAGGATGACGCACGGCTCCGGCGGGATGTTCTCCGCCCCCTTGACCAAGTAATCGATGCCGCAGAAAGCGCGCGCGCCCCACACCATCGTGCGTGACCAGGCGCTGATCACGCGATAGCGCGCGAGCGGCGGCAGCGGAAAACTGAGCAGCGACACCACTGCCCATGGCGGGGTCACGAGGAGCTGGAACAGCGCGAAGGCCACCGAGCCGGCGAGGGCCCGTGCGCTCATTTAAGGATTGCGCGGACCGCGGCAGCCAGATCGGGATAGACCTGCGTTCCCTCCGGCAGCCCGCCGGCTTTCAGCGTCTGCTCGCCTTTTCCGGTGCGCACCAGGATCGGGAGCGCGCCGACGGCCGCCGAGGCCTGCAGATCGCGCAGAGAGTCGCCGACACTGGGGACGCCTTTGAGATCGACGTTGAAGCGGTGCGCGATCTCTTCGAGCAGCCCCGATTTCGGCTTGCGGCAGCCGCAGTTCGCTTCCTGCGCGTGGGGGCAGAAGAAGATCGCGTCGATGCGCCCGCCGATCTGTGCGAGCGCCCGGTGCATCCGGTCGTGAATCGCGTTGAGCGTGGATACTTCGAACAGACCGCGGCCGACGCCGGACTGGTTCGTCGCGAGAATCACGAGATAGCCGGCGTGGTTCATACGCGCGATCGCGTCGAGACTGCCGGGCAGCGGCCGCCACTCTGCCGGGTTCTTGATGAAGCTTTCGCTGTCGTAATTGATGACGCCGTCGCGGTCGAGGATCGCGAGCTTCATGCCGCCAGCTTGGAAATGTCCGCGATGCGGTTCATCGTCTGCTGCAGCTCTGCGAGCAGCGCGATGCGGTTATCGCGCAGGCGGGCATCGTCCGTCATCACCATGACCCGGTCGAAAAAGGCGTCGA
>Ga0196977_1000508_pt1 | contig 20148 bp, 6 predicted proteins | sample S3v_1013CmetaG_FD_148634 | JGI IMG/M metagenome (GOLD analysis project Ga0196977, IMG submission 148634) | Soil microbial communities from Anza Borrego desert, Southern California, United States - S3+v_10-13C | ecosystem: Environmental > Terrestrial > Soil > Desert | place: USA: California...
CCTCTCGGATCGAGCTCGCGCGCTTCGGCGAGGTCCAGCTCTCCGGCGCTCTCCCCGAGGCTGACGAGGCAAGCCCCGACGCCCCGCCGGTCGAGACTCCTGACGCGCTCACCGAGCCGCGGCTCCCGCTGAACGTCGGCGACGAGGCGCCGGGTCCCGAGCGGCACGAGATCGCGGTCTTTTTCCCCGACGGCGGGTGCCGCCCCGCCCGTCCGACCTACATCGTCTCGGGTCAGGGCGACCGTCGAGCCGTGTACCTCCGCCCGCTGACCGGCCGCGTGGACGTCCGCCGCCTGCCGAGCGTTTCCGAAGGATTCGCGCAGCGGGGGGATGCCGACCCTGCCGATTCGCTCCTCCCATACGGGACGGAGGACGACCGATGACCGCGGAGCGGGCGTGTCGGCACGGCTGGGTGTTGCTCGAGCTGATGCTCGCGCTCACGATCTTCATCTTCACCGCCATCGCCGTGCTCGGCGCCGTCTCCCAGGGCATCAGCGGCGCGGAGCGCACGCGCGACCTGACCGAGGCGGTGAACCTCGCCCGCTCCACGATGGCGAAGCTCGAGGCCGGTCTCGGCACCGTGCAGAACCTCGCCGGTCCGGTGCCCGCGTGGGAGCCCGAGACCGCGTCCGACCCGCTGCTCGGCGCCCCGGACGCGGGCTTCTCCGACATACCGCCCGCTCCGTCGCTCTGGGAGGTGCAGATCGAGACGGTCGCGTCGGAGTTCCCGGGGCTTACGCAGGTCATCGTCACCGCCGTGAAGCGCCCGGCGCCGGAGAGTGAGCGGATCGTGGCGTCGTTCGCGCTCCACCAGCTGGTGCGCCTCGCCCCCGACGCCGCCGACGCGCTGGATGCATTCGAACAGGGCTCGGCCTCCACCTCCGGCGTCCCGTCCACCCGCGGTGGGGCGCCGTGAGGTCCGCACGCGCCATGACCCTGGTCGAGGTGCTCGCCGCCCTCGCGATCCTCGTCGTCCTCTCCGGCGGCGTGGTCGCGTTCTTCGTCGGCATGACCGATCGACGCGATCAGCTCGCGAGGATGGCTGATCAGCAGCGCGACTCGGCGGCGCTCTTCGACACGCTCGAGGCCGCGCTCATGGCGTCCGTCGCGGCGGCCCCGGATGGCAGCGCCGGAATCCTGGGCGATGAGACGTCGATCACGGTGACGGCGCGCTCGGTGTATCCCGTGCTCGACGGCGCCGCCGCGCTGCTCGACGCCGCCGCGATCAGGCTCAGCTTCGACGAGGCCCGTGCGGCGTGCGACTACACGCTCACGCCCGCGCACGGAGCGGGAGGGGCGCTCACCGAGCCGGTGCTCGGGCACGTCGAGCGCCTCCGGTTCCGCTACCTGCGCGACCGCGCCTGGAGCACGAGCTTCGACAGCCTGGAGGCGGGCCTGCCCGGCGCGATCGAGGTCTCGGTCTGGCTCGAGCCGCGAAGCGGTCGGGGCTCGCGCGCGGAAGCGGGCGAGCCCCCGCAGGGGCCGCCCGAAGGGGACCCCGAGAGCGCGCCGGAGGGTCTTCCCTTCGGCCCCCTCGACCTGCCTCCGGAACCGGAAGACATCCCTTGGACCCCGCGCGAGCCGGACTACCTGCGAGTGCTGGTGGTGCCCGGCGGTCCGTCGATCGGGTGGGGGTCGGCGCCATGACCGACTCTCGCCGGGGCGGCGTCATCATCGCGGTGCTCCTCCTCCTGGCGATCGGCGTGGTGATCGCGGCCGGCGTGCTCGTGAGCGCCGACGCCGCGGCCACGATGTCGCGGGCCGAGATGTCGCGCACGCAGTCGCGGGCCCTGGCGTGGTCCGGCCTTCAGGCCGTCATGGCCGAGATCTCCTCGCAGCGCGAGCAGGTCCTCGACGGCGCGGCGCCGGAATTGACCGCGGAGTGGAGCCTCTTCACGCGCGACGACGGCGCTCGCGCGGTCGTCCGGCTCCTGGACCTCGCGCCGGACGACCCGGCCGTCGTGGTCCCGGAGAATGCCAAGCTCGACCTGAACTCCGCGCCCGTGGAGGTCCTGGCGAAAGCGCCCGGGCTCTCCGCCGAGCTCGCCGCGGCGATCGTCTCCGCCCGCGCCGCGCAGCCGTTCGGCAGCGCCGAGCAACTGCTGTCGATCGAGGGCATCACGCCGGAGATGCTCTACGGGCGAGCGCCCGACGACGGAGCATCCCCGCCTCCCGCCGGCCTCGGGGCGCAGGCGGCGGAGATCCACGGGCTCTCCGAGTTCGTGACGGTCTTCTCGTTCGATCCCAACGTGCAGCTCGGGCTGGACGGGGACGACGATTCGCGCGGGGAGCCGAGGATCTGTCTGAATCAACCATGGTCCGACGAGCTGCGCAGCGCTCTGGCCGAGCGTCTGGGTGAGGCTTTCGCCGCGGAGATCGCCGTGCTGCGGGAATCGGGGCGCAGCTTCGCCGGCGCCGGCGACATCGCGAGCGCAGTCGCGGCCGCGGGGCGCGCGCCGGAGGACTGGGCCGGCTACCTCGACGCGCTGACGGCGTCGCGCGATCCCTTCATCCCGGGTCGGCTCGACGTCAACCATGCTCCGCGCGAGCTGCTGGCGTGCATCCCGGGGATCACGCCGGAGCAGGCGGGGCGGATCGCCGACGCGCGCGACGCCATCGATCCCGCGAGCCGCCGATCGCCGGTCTGGCCGGTCGTGGAGGGCATCCTCGCTCCGGACGACTACTTCGCCGCCGCGCCCTACCTCACCGCCCGATCCGCGCAGTGGCGCGTGCGGATCGAGGTGGGCATGGAGGAGGGTGGTCCCGACGGCGGGCCGGGCGGGGTGGCATCGGCGGCGGGCGAGTTCGGCGCCGGCGAGGCGGCGGCGGCTCGGGAGCCCGAGCTCCGGCACCGGCTCGTGTATGAGGCCGTGATCGATATCGCGTCGCGGCGCCCCCGCATCGCATATCTGCGCGACGTGACGTCGCTCGAGCCGATGCTTGCTATGCTGTCGGCGCACGCAGAAATCGAGGATGGTGGCGAGCTCGCCGAACCGGAGCTTCCTCTTGCCGCGCCTTCGCGGGACGAGGCGGCGTCGGGCGACGCGGAGGAGGACGGACCGCCGACGGACGTCGAGCCCGATGGCGAGGCCCCCGCCGGCGAGTCCGGCGCCCCGGCGGGAGGCGGGGAGCCTGAAGCAGCCCCCGATCAGCGCGGGCGGAGCACGGGGCCGGCCGGCGGCGGCGACCGACGGATCGGGCGCTGGAACACACGGAGGAAGTCGAAGCCATGAAGCTCCGAGGTGAAGTCGCGATCCTGTCCCAGGACGGTCAGCAGCTGAGCGCCGTCTGGGGCGCGATCCGCAACGAGCACGTACGCGTCCGGGGGTGGCTGGCCGCCGAGCGCCCCGCCGGCGTCGAGGCCGACGCGGCCTCCACCGGCAAATGGATCGGCGAGGCGCTGCGCGAGGCCGGGTGCACGACCCGGGCGTGCGTGATCGCCGTGCCCCGCGCCAGCGTCGTCCTCAAGCGGCTCACCTTCCCCGCCCTGCGCGACGCCGGCGAGGGCGACCTCGCCGGCATGGTCCAGATCCAGATGGCCCGGCAGCTCTCGATGCCGCTCCAGGGCGCCGCGATCGACTACGTGCGCCTCGGGTCCGAGGGCGGCGAGAGCGCTCCGAGCGCCTCGACTGACGTGCTCGCGGCGGCGCTGCCCGGCGAGAACGTCACGTGGTGCCGCGACGTGGCCCGGGACGCCAGGCTCAAGCTCCGCTCGGTCGCCCTCCGCGTGGAGGGCTCGGCGGCCCTCTTCGCGCAGCTCTCGTACACGCAGGGCGGCCCCGTGCTCGGCGTCTCCATCACGCCGATGGGGGTGGAGCTCGGCATCGTCTCGGAAGGACGCGTCGCCTTCTCCCGCGCCGTCGACATCCCCCAGCCCTCGGGGGTCGAGGAGTGGTCCTCGTTCGGCGAGAAGGTGGCGCTCGAAGCCAAGCGCACCCGCATCGGCTATCGCGGTCTCGGCGAGACGCGCGACCTCGCCTGCGTCGCGGTCCTGGGAGACGATTCGCTGGCCGGGAGCGTCGCCAAGGCGCTCGGCGCGGAGCTCGAGCTCCCCTGGCAGACCGTCAGGTTCCCCAACGCCGTCGAGCTGCCCTCCGAGATGGATGGCTCCACCCGCGCCGGCCTCGCCCCGCTCATCGGCCTCATGCTCGGGGCCGCGATCAATCGGCCGACGTACGACTTCGCCAATCCCCGGAAGGCGCCGGACACGGCGGCGCCCATCCGGCAGGCGTCGCTCGCGGCGGTGCTCGGGCTGATCATCTTCGGAGGCGGCGGGTTCGTGCTGGGCAGCCAGCGGTACAGCGCGCTTGAGAGCAAGGTCAAGGCCGCGGAGACCAGCGCGTTCGACTACCAGGAGCGGTACGTCCGCCAGCTGCGGGCCGAGGCGCGGCTGCAGCACGTGCAGAAGCTCCGCGAGCCCGCTGTGGACTGGGTGGAGCATCTCGCGTATCTCTCCGAATCGATGCCCCCGGCCGAGCTGGCCCGGCTCACCTCGATTGACGGCACGCTCAAGTCGGCGGTCGCCTTCGGGAAGCAGACCGAATCGGGCGAGGTCGTCGAGGCCAAGTCGCTGCGCGAGGGCGAATGGATCGGGACGCGCCGCATCGAGTTCAACCTCGCGGGCCTGGCCTCGCGCGACGTGGCCAACTCGCTGCGCGGCCGGCTCGTGGCGAGCAGCGTCTACGGCGCACAGACCCGCGGGGCCGACGTATTCAACGAGTTCGAGTACCAGCTGACCACGAGCGTGCCCTCGCCGGACGAGGTGATGCTCAAGGACGCCCCGAGGGGAGGTGGATCGTGAAGCCGACGCACAAGCTCCTCCTGCTCGTGCCGGCGATCCTGCTCTTCGCGGGCATGGGCGCGATGACGTACTACATGAAGTTCCTCCGGTACAAGGACAAGCTGGAGAGCGACCTCGCCACCTACAGCTCGGCGATCGAGGGCTTCAAGGCCGCGCTCGACGAACGGTCGACGACCGAGCAGAAGCTGCTCGAGGTCGCGCAGAGCACCCTCGGCTTCACTCCCGACCAGGTGGACTCGCGCTTCCGCGACGGCCTGCAGCGGCTCGCCCGCGACGCCGGGCTCATCGTGGATGAGATCGTCGTCACCACTCAGGCCGGGAAGCCCATCAAGAACCCCGCCGTCGATCAGAAGGTCTCGGAGTTCCGCACCGTCGCGCGCAGCGAGTCCATCGCCATGTCCGACGTGTACATGGTGGACGCCGAGGTGCGGGGCGGCGGGTCGTTCGCCGCCGTCACCAGGCTCCTCGCCCTGGCCCAGTCGCAGCCGTGGATCTGGTCGGTCCGCGGCTTCAGCCTCAAGCCCCGCGATGCGCAGGCCGCCGCGTTCGACATCCGCCTGGACGTCTGCACCGCCTTCATGCCCGACCTGGCGCCGCCCGCCGCGTCCGGCGCCCCGGCGACGCCGGACTCGCAGCCGCCCGTCATCGTGGACCCGACCGCCGAGCAGGTGCTCGCCAGCGGCACGATCGTGTCGCGCAATGTGTTCGCGCCGCCTCCCCTGCCCCAGAGCGAGCCGGTCACCATCGCCGCGGCGACCCCGCAGCCGGTCGGGAACGCGCCGAACTCCAGCACGCCGCCGCCGCCCCCTCCGCCCTATCACGAGTGGCGGCTCACGAGCATCTCGAGCAGCCCCGCGCAGGGGTCTATGGCGATCATGCTCAACGACCGCACCGGGGGCGCGCTCTTCCTGAGCCCGGGGCAGGCCGTGCTGGACGCGGTGCTGGTCCTCGCGGTGCAGGACAAGGCCGTGTTCCAGATCGGCGAGCGGAAGTTCTCTCTCGCCCTGGATCAGACCCTGGCGGACCGCCACCCGCTCGAATGAGCGAGCCGTCGGCAATTTGGTATAGTGCGTACTAGCTCGAAGGCCGGGAGTCGGCCGGGCCGGGCGGGAGCGCCGGTCTCGGGAAAGGAGTCTGGAATGAACCCTCGCGGACAGACGCGGGTCATCGTGATCGCCTCTCTGCTGGCCGCCGCGGGATATGCGGCGTCGGCGCGGGCCCTCCAAGCCCAGGAGGCGTCGACGGAGGGCGCCCCCCAGCCGGCCCAGGAGGCGGCCCCGGCGCAGGCGCAATCCGAGGCGCCCGTCACGCCGGCCCAGCCGACCGACTCGCGCATCCGCTTCCAGTTCAAGGACACGCCCTTCTCCGTGGTCCTGGATTTCTTCGCGCGCGAGACCGGGCTTCCGGTGATCCGCGAGGCCGAGCCCCCGGCGGGCACCATGACCTTCATCGGCGGGAGCGATTACTCCTTCTCCGAGGCGCTCTCGATCCTGAATCTCAATCTGCGCCTCCACGGCGTCGCCCTGCGTCACGAGGGCAACTTCCTCTATCTGTCGTCGCTCCAGGACGCGGTGCGCAAGCCCTCGCCGGTCGTGGGGGAGGGCGAGCTGCCCGAGGGGATCACCTCTGACATGATCGTCACGATGACGCTGCCGCTCGACAACAGCCGCGCGTCGCAGGTGGCCGAGCAGATCAAGCCCCTCCTCGGCGCCTACGGCTCCGTCACCCCGGTGGATGTGCAGAACATGCTCATCCTGGTCGAGTCCGCCGCCCAGTGCGAGCGCATCGCGTCCATTATTCGCACGATCGACGCGGTCCGGCCGGTCGACTCGGAGTTCCGCCTGTTCGCGCTCCGGCACGGCAAGGCTGAGGACGTCGTCACCGCACTCAAGGGCCTGGTCGGCGAGCGGCAGCAGACGGTGTATGTCAACCCCGATGGCACGCAGACGAAGGTGCAGGAGGTCACGGTCGCGGGCCTCAACCTCCAGCCGGACGCCCGCACCAACTCGGTGATCGCCGTCGGCTCCGCCAACCGCCTCGAGACCGTCGCCGAGCTCGTCGAGATCCTCGACGTCCCCGCCGGCGCGCTGAGCGGCGAGCGGCAGCTCGTCACCTTCGCCTTGGAGAGCATCACGCCCGCCCAGGCGGCGCAGACGCTCACCAGCCTCTTCTCGTCCGTCGCCGAGGACTCGCGCCCCAGCGTGCTGCCGCTCGAGAGCGTCAACAAGATCGCCGTCGTGGGCGCGCAGTCGCTCCTCGTCCAGGCGACCGCGCTGATCGGCGAGATCGACCCCGCCGCGGCGACGGGCCGGGCCCGCCAGGCCCAGCCCGACTCGACCGCCAAGTCGCTCCCGCTGGAGCACATCACGGCCGCCCAGGCCGAGGCCATCCTCGGGCGCATGCTCTCGGCGCGACAGCAGCAGCTCGTCCGCTTCAGCCCGACGCCCGACGGCGCCGGCCTCCTCGTGGCCGGGCCGACCGCGGACGTCCAGCAGCTCGAGCAGCTCGTCGCGAGCCTCGACAGGCCCGCGGCGGTGAAGACCGACGTTCGCGTGGTCCGCATCGACACCGCCGACCCGCAGGCCACCATCGAGCAGGCCCTCGCGCTCGACACCCTCACCGAGGACGGGACGAAAGACCCCGTCGCCGCGACCTTCGACGCCGAGTCGCGCACCGCGACGCTCGTTGGCTCTCCCGCCGCCCTCGCCCGCTTCGAGCGCCGGCTGAACGACGCGGAGAGCCGGCAGGTGGTCCAGAGCGTCTCCCGCACGTACGAGCTCGGCGTCGCCGTGCCGAGCCGGCTGGTCGAGAAGCTCTCCCGTCTCGCCCGCCCGCTCCTCACCCCGGACGACGGCTCGCCCTACGTCGCCCCGAGCTTCGAGGCGCTCGACGATCTCGACTCGCTCATCGTCCGCGCCGAGCCGGAGCAGTTCGCCGTGATCGAGCAGCTCATCGCGCAGCTCGACGCCGAGGAGCCGGGCGGGCGTGATTTCCGCGTCGTCCGCATCACCTCCGGCGATCCGGCGCTCGTGCGCGAGCGCGCCGTCGCCCTCCTCGAGCAGATGAACCAGGGGATCGACGAGAGCGAGCGCGGGGAGGTCGAGATCCAGGTGGACGCCGCCTCGGGCAGCCTCCTGGTCTTCGCCGACAGCGCAGGGATGCGCCAGTTCGAGGGCGTGCTCCAGCAGGTCCAGCAGCTCATCCCGCCCGAGCGCACGACGCGCGTCATCGACGTGCAGAATGTCGCCGCGGCGTCGATCCTCGACCCGCTTCGGGAGCTCATCCTGAGCGCCGATTCCATCGAGCCCTCGCGCGCGGTGCCGGAGCCGACCATCAGCGTGCTCGAGCGCACCAATTCGCTGGTCGTCACCGCCGAGCAGGCCCAGCACGGCCTGGTCGCGGAGCTGATCCAGCGCCTCGATCGTCCGGACCCCGGCGCGCTCCCGCCGATGCGCATCCTCCAGCTCCGTGCCGCCGACGCGGTGAACGTGGCGGAGATGCTCCAGCAGCGCTACGCGGGCCGCCCGCTGGCCGAGCGGACCGCCAAGCCCGTGAACATCCAGGCCGAGGCGGGGACCAACACGCTGATCGTCACCGCCCACCCGGATCTTTTCGAGGACGTCAAGGCCACGGTCGAGGTGCTCAACGAGGAGGGGGCCGGCGAGCCCGAGCGCACGACCAAGCTCTTCCCCCTCAAGGTCGCCCGCGCGACCGACGTGGCCGCCGCCATGGACAGGCTCTACCCCGAGCCCCCCATCCCCGCGGACCGCTACGGGCGGCCGATGCCCTGGCTGCGCGAGAAGAAGGAGGTCAACGTCTCCGCCGATCCCTCGAGCAACTCGCTGATCTTCGACGCGCCGACCGACCGGATCCCCGACCTCGAGGAGCTCGCCGCCCAGCTGGACCGCGTCGAGGTCCCGCCCCAGGCCGAGCTGCGCACCTTCCGCGTGGTCAAGGGCGATATCGATACCATCGCTGCGACGCTCTCCGGCCTCGCGCGCCAGGGCGCCCTCAGCGAGCCCGCCCAGGCGGGCAAGCAGCCTGTGCAGGTGATGGTGCAGGCCGAGCCGCGCTCGGGCACGCTCATCGTCGCGGGCGACAAGGCGACTTTCGCCAAGGTGGAGGAGATCCTCGGGAGCCTCTCGGCGGTCCCGGTCGAGCGATCGCTCCGGATCATCCCGGTCGCGAACGTTCCCGCGGCCGAGGTGCGCGCCCGGGCTCTGGCCATCTACCAGGCCCAGGTCGAGGGCCTCCCCGACGCCGAGCCCGTCGAGGTCTCGATCGACGACAACTCCAACTCGCTGGAAGTGGTGGGGGACCCGGACGGCCTGGCCCGCTTCGCCGAGATCATCGACCAGCTCCAGCAGCAGACCGGCACCGCGCGCGAGGTCCGCCTCATCGACCTCAAGCTCGCGAAGGTCGACGACACCATCAAGTTCCTCGAGGAGATGGTCGCGGCCAATAAGTCCATCACCATGCAGGGCGGCCCCGCGCCCGTGTTCGAGCCGGTCGAGGCCACCAACTCCCTCATCGTCGCCGCCCAGCCCAACCAGATGGCCATCATCGAGGCGCTCGTCCGGAGCGTGGACGCGCAGCAGGCCGGCGAGCGACCGCCCCTGCGCATCCTCCGCCTCCGCGCCACCGACGCGACCAACCTCGCGCGCGTGCTCCAGCAGTCCTACGACAGCCGCCCCGTGGACGACCGAACCAAGAAGCCGGTGGACATCCAGGCCGACGAGGCCACCAACACGCTCGTCGTCTCCGCGCACCCCGAGGTGCTCCCGGAGATCGAGCAGATCGTCCAGGAGCTCAACGCGACGCAGAGCTTCGACGCCGAGGGGCGCGAGATCCGGATCTTCCCGCTCGCCTGGGCGCGCGCGGAAGAGCTCGCCCGAACCATCGACGAGATGTTCCCCGAGCCCCCGGTGCCCGTGGACCGGTACGGACGCCCGCAGCCCCAGCTCAAGCAGCCGAAGGAAGTCTTCGTCCGCGCCGACCGCGCCACCAACTCGCTCATCGTCGACGCCCCCGCCCAGCGACTCGCCGGCTTCGAGCAGATCGTCCGCAGCCTCGACCAGCAGAACCTGGGCGACGACGTGGAGGTCCGCACCTACCGCGTGGAGCGCGCCGAGCTCGCCGCCGTCGCCGCCGCGCTCCAGGAGCTCTCCAACAGCGGCGCCTTCCGCGCCAGCAGCCGCACGCCTGTCACGATCAGCACCGAGCCCACGACCCGCTCGCTGGTCGTCAGCGGCCCTTCCGCCGTCTTCGCGCAGGTCGAGCAGGTGCTCGACTCGCTCGAGCAGGCGCCCGAGCGCCCCGACACCTCGCTCAAGATGTACCCGCTCAAGTTCGCGCGGGCCGAGCAGCTCCAGGCGCTCCTGAGCGACCTGCTCGCCACCCGCCTGCGCGACGAGGAGGCGCGCGCCGGGCGCGCCGCCGACGACGTGGAGTCGCTCCTCGACGTCGCCGCGCACGGCCCGAGCAACACGATCATCATCACCGCGCCCCCCTCGATCCAGCAGGTCGCCGAGGAGCTGATCCGGTCCCTCGACACCGAGGCCGCCGCCTCGGGCCGCCGCTCCATCCACGTCCTGCCGCTCACCTACGCCGACGCGACCGAGGTCGCCGCGACGTTGACCCAGGCGCTCCCCGGCATGGAGCTGCCGGGCGGGGGCGACGTCGCGATCATCGCGGCGGCGGGCTCCAACGCCGTCATCCTCTCCGGCGCCGCGACGGACCTCAAGAAGATCGAGGAGCTCGTCGAACCGCTCGATGTGCGCCCCGTGGACCCGGAGACCATGGGTGTCGAGACCTTCGCGCTCGCGCACGCCGACGCGACGCGGATCGTCCAGACGGTCCAGAGCCTCCTCGTCGAGCAGCAGGAGACCGATCCGCGGCTCCTCAGCTATCAACTCCGCTACTCGCGCGACCCCAACCTCTTCAAGAAGCCCACGATCCACGTCGAGGCCGAGGAACGCACCAATTCGCTGATCGTCTCCGCTCCCGCGGCGACGCTGGAGCTCGCCAAGACCATCATCGAGCGCCTCGACCAGCCCGCCGCACCTTCCGACCGGACCGCCGCCACCTTCACACCGTCGAAGGCCGACCCCGTCCACCTCGTCGAAACGGTCGGGCGCATCATCGACGAGACGCTCCCGCAGGAGCGCCGCCCGCTGGAGCTCACCGCCGAGCCGCGCACGGGCTCCATCGTCGCGATCGGCAGCCGGTCGCAGATCGCGGAGGCGATGACGCTCCTCGCCGAGTTCGACGAGCGCGCCTTCGCCCTGCCCGGGGTCGAGCTCTCGGTCATCGACCTCGCCCACGCCGACGCCGTGGCCGTCGCGCCCACCGTCGAGGCCCTCGCCTCCGACCGCTCACGCTGGCCGGATGACCTGCGGCGCGCCGAGCAGGCGGGCCTCGCCGTCGCCGTCCCCCGCGTCACGGCCGATGCGCAGCGCAACCGCCTCGTCGTCAGCGCGCCAGGCCCGCTCGCGCCCGTCGTGCGCCAGCTCGTGGCGGCGCTCGACGCCCCAGGCGGGCGGGAGGTCGGCGTCCGCCTGTTCCCGCTGAAGCGGGGGTCGGCCGAGTCCGTGGCGGCGGCGTTGCAGGCGGCGTTCGCGGCGGGCGTCGAGCCCGGCGAACCGCACGCCACGGCGACCGCCGAGGCGACGAGCAACACCGTCGTCGTCGCCGGCTCCGAGGAGCGCCTCGCCCAAGCCGAATCGCTCGTCAGGGCGATGGACGAGACGGTCGAGCCCAACGGCATGGGCGTGCGCACCATCGCGCTCAAGCACGCCTTGGCCGAGTCGCTCGCGCCGATCGTCGAGCGGATCCTCACCGAGGAGTCGGCGATCGATCAGCTCCCCGAGTGGACCCGTTGGCAGTTCCTGCTCCGCGCCCAAGAGGGGTCGGCCGAGCGGCCGCCGGTGCGGGTCGCCGCCGAAGGGCGTCTGAACGCGATCGTCATCGCCGCCCCGCTCGACGTGATCGAGCTGGCCGAGCAGATCGTCACCGAGCTCGACGTGCCCCCCTCCGGGCCCACCGGCGGGCAGCGCCTGGTCCGCGTGATCCCGCTGCTCAACGCCGACGCGCAGACGCTGGCGTCGAACATCGAAGCGATGTTCGAGGAGGAGGCGTCGCAAGCCCCGCCGCCGGTGGTCCGGGTGGATTCGGGCGGCAACGCGCTCATCGTCCGCGCTTCGGCCGATCAGATGACGCTCATCGAGCAGCTCGCGAAGGAGCTCGACGCCGCGACGCTCACCAGCGCACGCCAGCTCCGCATGATCCCTGTGGACCGCTCTCGCGCCGACGCCGGGCTCATGGCCGCGACGATCCAGCGGCTCCTCGAGCAGCAGGGGGGCGTGCGGGTCGAGATCATCTCGGCGGAGGAATTGCTCCGCGAGCCGGCGGGGCAGGGAAAGCGAGGGAGTGACGCGGGCCCCGCCCGCCCCTTTCGCCCCGGCGCCGGCCCGGAAGCCCTGAGTCTGCCGGAGATCCTGGCCGCCGGCGCGATCGCCCAGCCGGGTGTCCAGCCGGAGGGCCGGCCCGAACCCCAGCCGGAGCAGGAGGAGCGCATCGTCCGCATCGCGGTCGATCCGGCCAGCAACAGCCTGGTGGTGGTCGGGGCGCCGCGCCTCACCGACCGCATCGCCGCGCTCGCCGCCGAGCTCGAGGGGCAGATGCCCGCTGAGCCCTCGACCGTTCGGATCGTGACGCTCCCCGACGGCGCCGACGCCCAGGCCATCGGCCAGATCGTGCAGCAGACCATGCAGCAGATCGGGCGTGCCTCGGCGGCGAATCCCGGCGGCTTTACCGGCGGGGTGGGCGTGCTGCCCGACCCCTCCGGGTCGGCCCTCATCGTCTGGGCGAACGAGACCGACTTTCAATCCCTCGGCCGCCTCATCGGCTCGGTCGCGAACCTCGACCCGACGCTCTCCCTGACCGTCAAGGTCTACCCGCTCGAGAACATCACCGCCGATCGCGCCGCCCGCGCCATCGAGGACCTCTTCGCCGCCAGCCCCCGCGGCCGGCAGGCGCGCCGGCTCCGCGGCATGGACATGACGATCACCTCGCCCGACGGCGAGAGCCTCCGGGCCACGGTGGACCCCGATCTCGTCCGCATTACCGCCCCGCAGGGGGGCACCAGCGTGCTCGTCGCCGCTCCCGCCGAGGCGATCGGCATGATCGATTCGCTGGTCGGGCTGCTGGATCAGAGCCCCGTCGCCGACCGGCTGGCGATCCGGCGCTACACGCTCGAGAACGCCCGGGCCGACGATCTGTCCGCGACGTTCCAGACGCTCTTCGACGCGCAGCGCCAGGGCGCGCTCCGCAACGACATGCCGCAGGCCCGCTTCGTGCCCGACGACCGCACCAACTCCATCCTCGTCACCGCCTCGGCCACCCAGCACGAGGAGATCGGCCGTCTGATGGAGACGGCCGACGCCGAGCAGGCCGACGACGGGCTCGAGCTCGCGATCATCCGCCTCGGGCAGGCCGATGCCCAGGCCGCGCAGCGCATCCTCGACCAGGTGGTGATCGGCAAGGACGAGGGCAAGCGCGAGCGCGTGCACATCTCCGCCGAGCCCGACTCCGGCGTGCTCGTCGTCCGGGCCGCGCCCGAGGACCTCGCCGAAGTCAGGCGGATCGTCGCCGAGATCGACACCGCCGAGATGGCCGCGTTGCCGGTCCGCACCATCACTTTGGAGCAGGCCGACGCCGAGGCCGTGGCCGCCTCGCTGACCAGGTTCTTCCGAGACCGGGACCAGGCGCTGCAGCGCACCGGCCGGCGCACCACGCAGCAGGGCGTCGCGATCACCGGCGACCGGCGCAGCGGCACGCTCGTGGTCGCCGCCGGCGACGCCGACTTCGAGCAGATCGCGGCGATGGTCGAGCGGTTCGACGCGGAGTCTTCCTCGGTCGCGAAGCTCACGTTCGAGGTCATCCCGCTCAAGAACGCGCGCGTGACCGACCTCGAGGAGACGCTGCGCAACCTCTCGGGCGAGCTCCAGTACGAGCGCATGTACGGCGGCTACAACCGCTCCGGAGACGCCGGCCCCGAGGACAAGCTCCTCATCGACGTCAACGAGCGGCTCAACGCGGTCATCGTCATGGGCCAGGGAGAGACGCTCGAGGTGATGAAGAGCATCGTCGCGCGGCTCGACGTCCCCTTCTCGGAGAAGACCGCCCGCGTCGTGAAGGTCGTGCCGATCGAGAAGGGCGACCCGCAGACCATCGCCAGCGCCCTCGAGAGCGCGATGGACTCCGGCGGCGAGGACGACTGGTGGTACTGGCCGCCGCGGTCCGATCCCGACCAGGTCACCGTCGAGGTGGACGCACGCCGCCGCTCGATTATCCTGATCGGCCCCGGCGCCCGCGTCGAGGAGGCCGTCGCCTACGCCCAGCAGCTCGACGCGGTCACGGGGCGGCCGGACGCCGTGGTCGAGCCCATCCCGCTCCGTTTCGCGGACGCAGCGCGCGCCGCCCAGAACCTCTCCCGCTTCTTCCAGGAGCGCGCCCGCGCCGAGGGCCTGCCGCAGGAGCAGGTCTCGATCATCGGATCCCAGGACGGCAACCTCCTGCTGGTCACCGCCGACGCGGAGAGCCTGGGCCTGGTGCGCACGCTCGTCTCCGAGCTCGACAAGCCCGAGCTGGGCGACGACCGCCGGCTCGAGATCGTCTATCTCCAGAACGGCACCGCCGCGGAGGTTGCGCAGGCCGTCCGCGCCATGTTCCCGCAGGCCGGGCGCGCCGAGGAGCGCGTGATCGTCACGCCGCAGGCGAATAACAACTCGCTCATCGTCTCGGCCCCGACGCAGCGGTACGAGCAGGTCGCCGCGCTGATCGCCGACCTCGACGCGGCCCCCCGCCCGGAGGACGTCAACATCGCCTCCGTCCCGCTCCAGCACGCCCGCGCCGCCGACATGGCCCGGGCGCTCGAGGCGGCGCTGCCGGCGGCGATCAACATCATCGTCACGCCGGTCACGCGCAGCAACGCGATCCTCCTCACCGGCTCCGACGCCGCGATCTCGCTCGTCAAGGAGCAGATCGCCAGGCTCGACACCGAGCCCGAGCAGCAGCTCCAGGAGTTCCGCCGCGTCCAGCTCCACCACGTGCCGGCCGGCGACGTCCGCTTCACGCTGACCACGCTGCTGCGCGACATGCCGCGCGGCGCCGACGAGCCCGAGCCGCGCATCGACTACTCGCCCAACGACAACACGATCAGCGTGTTCGCCACCCCGGGGCAGCTCGCCCAGATCGAGGAGATGATCCGCCAGCTCGACGTCGCCGGCGCCGGAGACCGCACGACCGAGTTCGTGCGGCTGGAGTTCGCCGACGCCGAGCAGACCGCCGAGGCGCTCAAGGTCTTCTACGGCCGCTTCGCGCAGGAGGCCAAGAGCTTCGCCGCCCGGAACGTCTCGATCGTCGCCGACAAGGCCAGCAACTCCCTGGTCATCAGCGCCGACGCGAGCGAATGGGAGAACATCCGCTCGCTCCTCCAGAAGCTCGACACCGCCGAGTACGACACCTCGCGCCAGCTGGTGGTCATTCCCCTCAAGCACGCCGACGCCGCCAGCGTCGCCCGCGCGCTAAACGAGGGCTTCCGGCAGAGCGTCCAGGACGAGGTGGACCGCGAGCGCGCCCGCCAGCAGCCCGGCCCGCAGCGCTCCGGCCAGCGGGACCAGCGCGAGGGGGATCTCTACCTCCCGACCGTCCTCGTGGACACCGAGGGCGTGCCCTCGGTCGCGGCCGAGGTCCAGACCAATTCGCTCATCGTCTCGGCAGGGCGCAAGGAGCTCGAACGGATCGAGCGCATCGTGGCGCAGCTCGACACGCCCGAGTTCGTCAAGCTCCCCCAGCCCGTCGTCATCCCCATCGAGCGCGGCCGGGCGTCGGCGATCGCGCAGGCGCTCACGCAGATGTTCTCCGCCCAGGGGGGCGGGCGCTCGGGCCCGCGCTCGGCGCGCATCTTCGGAGACGACGTTTCCAACACCCTCGTCGTCCGCGCCGAGGAGGACGACCTCGTGCAGATCTGGAGCCTCGCCCGCGCGCTCCAGGAGCGGGGCGAGCAATCGGTCGCGCCCAGGATCCTCCGGGTCCAGCACGTGCCCGCGGCGAGGATCCGCCAGCTCGTCGACACGGCCTTCGCGCCGGTGGCCCAGAAGCTGGACGAGCCCTTCGCGGTCGACGTGGACCGCGCCTCCAATTCGCTGATCGTCTCCACCTCGCCCGGCATCTACGAGCAGGTCGCCGAGTTCGTCGCGCAGCTCGACGTCTCGGACGCGCCGGCCCAGCCCGCGCCGGCCCAGCCCGGCGCCGACGCCGGCGCTCCCGCCCCCGGCCTGCTGATCGTCGAGATCCAGCACAACGACCCCGCCGCCATCCGCACAATGCTCGAGCAGATGGGGCTCACGCAGGCGACCCCCGACGACCGCTTCGGCCTCGTGAGCGAGCCGGTCACGCTCGTCGATATCCCCGGGCGCGCGGCCCTCGGGGTCATCGCCTCCGCGCGCGACGCCGAGACCGTCGAGCGGCTCATCCGCGCGCTCGACGCCGAGCCCCTCGAGGCCGACCAGGAGATGGCCGTCGTCCCGCTCAAGCTCGCCGGCGCCCAGGCCGTCGTCGCCACGCTCGAGAGGATGCTCGATCCCGCCGCTCAGCAGGCCAAGACCGGCCCCGCCGAGGCGCTCCGGGAGCACGTCCGGAGGCTGCGCATGACCCGCGGCTTCGGCCAGGAGCCGCTCACTCTCGACCTGTCCCGGCCCATCCGGCTTATCCCCGACCAGGAGTCCAACTCCGTCATCGTCGCCTCGACCCCGGGCAACGTCGCGGTGCTCGCCGACCTCGTCGCCACGCTCGACGCGCTGCCCGTCGGCGACGCCGTCGTGGTCCGCATCTTCCCGCTCCAGAACGCCGCCGCGGCCAGGGTCAAGGGCATCGTCGACCAGCTCTTCAGCCAGGGCGAGGCGCTCCGTCGGCTCCCGGGCACGCAGCGTCGCGGCCTGCCGCCGACCGCCACCGGGCAGGCGCTCGCCGGCGAGATCGCCGTCTCCATCGATGAGCGCACCAACGCCCTCCTCGTCGCCGGGCGAGAGGAGGCGGTCGCGCTCGTCGAGGTGCTGGTCGCCGACCTGGACGCGGATACGGTCGGCAACTGGGTCGAGCCCGCGCTCATCCCCCTCGAGCACGCGGACGCCCGCACCATCGCCGACATCATCCAGCGCGTCGTCATCGAGGGCACCCGCGCCACGCCGGAGGCCGACGGCCTCCAGCGCCAGGTCGCGCGCCTGCGCGTGCTCGCCGCGGGCGGCGACCCGACGAGCCCCGACGCGCGCATCGAGTCCGACCTCTTCGTCCCGCTCGCGAGCCTGATCGTCGAGCCCGAGCCCGACACGAACACGCTGATCGTCGTCGGCACGCCCGCCAACATCTCGGTCGTCCGCGAGCTCGTCGGCTCGCTCGACGTCGAGCTCGCCGGCGCCGGCAACGCCGTGCGCCTGTTCCCGCTCGAGCACGCCGCGGCGGACCGGGTGGCGTCGGTGCTCGCCGACGTCTTCGCGCAGCGCGAGGAGGCCGGGGTCCTCCGGCCGGAGGACCGCCTGATCGTCACCTCCGACCCGCGCACGAACACGCTGGTGCTCTCGACCAGCCAGCGATCGCTCGGGGTGGTCGAGAGCCTGCTCGGATCGCTGGACGCCGAGGACGCCGACTACACCGTGGGCCTGCACGTGCTCCCAGTCCCGGGGGCCGACGTCGCCTCGCTGGCCCCCAAGCTCCAGCAGCTCATGCAGGAGCGGATCGCGTCGGCGCAGCGGGGCGGCGGCGTCGAGTCGCCGATGGACACGTTCAGCGTCGTCGCAGATCCGGCCAACAGCCTCCTCATACTCACCGCCAGCGACGAGAACCTCCAGCTCGTCAAGGAGCTCCTCGCCGCGATCGAGACCGACGCCTCCACCCTCGCCGGGGGCGGCAAGACCGACATCCTGCGCCTGCAGAACGCCCGCGCCGAGGAGGTCGCGCTGGCGATCAACGACGTCTACGTCGCGCGCGAGAACGAGCGCCGCGGGCAGAACGCCGTGAGCGTCACCGCCGAGGGGCGGCTCAACGCCCTGATCGTGCGCGGCACGGACGCCGACATCGCCGCGATCCGCGCGATGGCGGAGCGCTTCGATTCCGGCGAGATCCTGAGCGTGCAGGACGTGCGCCGCTTCGAGCTGCGGTCGGCGAACGCGCTGGAGGTCGTGCGCCTGCTCGAGGGGCTCCTCGCCGGGCGCCCGCTCGGCGACTCGTCCGGCCAGGCCCGCGCGACCCGCCTGCGCTACCTGCGCGACGACATCTCCGACGCCCTGGACGGGGCGACGGGGCGGGCCGTGACCGAGGCCGAGGTGGACGACTTCATCCGGGAGCAGGTCCGTCTGACGGCCGACCTTCGCACGAACTCGGTGCTGGTCTCGGCCCCGACGGAGATCGTCGAGCTCGTCGCCTCGATCCTCGCGGACCTCGACGGCAGCACCGCCGGCTCTCGCGAGATCGAGGCGTTCCGGCTCAAGAACGCCGACGCCCGCGCGATGGCCGACCTCCTCCGCGATCTCTTCAACCTCCGCCTCCAGGGCGACACCCTGGTGCTCGTGCCCACCGGGCAGCCCACGGAGGAGGAGCAGGAGACCGGCCTCGATTCCGCGTCCGTCACCGCCGTGCCCGACCAGCGGCAGGAGCTGTCGATCACCATCGACGCCCGCACCAACACGCTCCTGGTCTCGGGCACCGAGGAGTACCTCGAGCTGGTCCGCAAGGTCGTGGAGGACCTCGACACGATCGAGGCCAACGAGCGTGAGCAGCTCGTCTTCCACCTGACCAACGCCAAGGCCAAGGAGATCGAGACCACGCTCCAGAGCTACTTCACCACCGAGGCGGCGACGATGCAGCGCACGCTCGGCGGCGAGGCCGGAATCAGCGGCTCCGTCGCCCGCCAGCTCGAGCAGGAGGTCACCGTCGTCGGCGACGAGAAGAGCAACAAGCTCCTGATCTCCGCCTCCCCGCGGTACATCTCCGCCGTCGAGCAGATCGTCAGCGAGCTCGACGCCGCGCCGCCCCAGGTCATGATCCAGGTGCTGCTGGCCGAGGTCACGCTCGACGACGAGAGCACCTGGGGCGTGGACGTCGAGGTCGGGGGCCTGACGGGGCTCGGCAACGACGCGTACAAGTTCGGCTCATTCGCCGCGGGCGGCGCCCTGGCGAGCGCCCTGGGCACGCCCAACCTCTCGGTCTCCAGCCTCGACTTCGAGCTCATGATCCGGGCGCTCGAGGTGCAAGGGAAGCTCGAGGTGCTCAGCCGCCCGCAGATCACCGTCAAAAACAACGAGGAGGCCCGCATCCAGGTCGGCGAGAACGTCGGTCTGCCCGGCGGCTCGACGCAGAGCGGCGACAACGTCACCACCGACGTGAACTATGAGGACGTCGGCATCATCCTCCAGGTCACGCCCACGATCAGCGGCGACGGCTTCGTGCAGCTGGACATTAACCCCGAGATCTCCGCCCTCACCAGCCGCACCACCCAGGTCAGCAGCGACCTGCAGGCCCCGGTCATCACCCGGCGCGTCGTGGACACGACCGTCAGCGTGATGGACGGGCAGACGGTCGTGATCGGCGGCCTGATCCAGACGACGCAGGAGGCGCGCGACTGGAAGGTGCCGCTCATCGGCGATATCCCCATCATCGGCCTGCCCTTCCGCTCGAGCAAGATGCAGAACGTGAAGACCGAGCTGCTCGTGATCTTGACGCCGCACGTCATCCCCGGCGGCCGCCCCGCCGTGGCCCGCTACCAGCTGCTGAGCGACCACGAGATCAACCGGCTGACCGATCCCGGGCGCATCGTCGAGGAGGTCGGACCGGTCGAGGCGGACCCGGCCGTCGCGCCCCCGCCGCTGGAGCCGGGCGAGCCGGGCTTCGCGCCGGACGGCGCCGATCCGGCGATGTTCCACGACGCCCCCAGAATCCAGGCCAAGCCCGTGCGTTCGGGCAGCGCCGAAGAGATCGATTGGACCAGCGCGCCGCGCGTCCGCGCGCGCAGGCCCGGCGACACCCAGCCCGCCAAGGAATAGATGCGCTGATGGAGTTGTTGATGGCCCTCCGGCGGAAATGCACGGTCCTCGGGTGCGGCGCCATCCTGCTGGCCGCCGCCGGCTGCGTCGCCGATGGCGAGGCGCGCCGCCCGCCCCGCGCGCCGTCTGACGTGCGCCCGCAGACGATCACGATCGCGGCCCAGATGATGCTCGACGAGGACAACAACGGCTACCCCGACACGATCCCCGTCGTCGTGTACTTCTGGGACAGCCCCGACCGCTACCGAT
>Ga0196977_1000509_pt1 | contig 20035 bp, 20 predicted proteins | sample S3v_1013CmetaG_FD_148634 | JGI IMG/M metagenome (GOLD analysis project Ga0196977, IMG submission 148634) | Soil microbial communities from Anza Borrego desert, Southern California, United States - S3+v_10-13C | ecosystem: Environmental > Terrestrial > Soil > Desert | place: USA: California...
GTTGACTCGGCTGCGGCGTTGACTTGGCGCGCGGCGTTGACTTAACGCGCGGCGTTGACCCGGCGCACCCGTTGACTTGGCGCGCGCCCGTTGACCCTGCGCGCCCGTTGACCCGGCTGCGCCACGTCAATCCAACCCTTCCTTGACACCTTTTTGGCGCGAACCTATAGTGGCCGTTCGGCTGTTTGAAGGAATCAAAGTCACGTGAAGACTGCCGCGGAAACCGAGGACGAACACTGGATGCGGCAGGCGCTGGCCGCGGCCCAGGAGGCTCGAAACTGCGGTGAGGTGCCCGTCGGCACATGTATTGTCCACGACAATCAACTCATCGCCATCTCCGGTAACCGCACGCGCACCGACTGCGATCCCACTGCCCACGCCGAAATCGTCGCTTTGCGCGAGGCTGCCCGTAAGCTCGGGAATTACCGGCTCACGGGCGTTGACGTCTATTCGACGATTGAACCGTGTGCGATGTGCGCGGGCGCGTTGATTCAAGCGCGCATCAGGCGTTTGGTGTACGGCGCCCCGGACGAACGCGCGGGCGCGGTACACAGTCGATTTCGCATCTGCGATACGGACTTTTTGAATCACCGCATGGAAGTGCGAGCCGGCGTGCTGGAAGAAGAATGCCGCACGCTGATGCAGGATTTTTTCCGCCGCAGGCGAACTGAATAGAGACCCGGAGAGGTCGCATAGTGGATTAGTGCACCGGTCTCGAAAACCGGAGTGGGTTAACGCCCACCGTGGGTTCGAATCCCACCCTCTCCGCCACCTTTGGATCTCCGATTTGAGGAGAGGTGCAGGAGTGGTTGAACTGGCAGCACTGGAAATGCTGTGAACGGGAAACCGTTCCGTGGGTTCGAATCCCACCCTCTCCGCCAGAACTGATTTATCGTCCCCCGACGCCCCCCTGATCAAGACCATTTCAGTTCAGGGAGAATAGATGGACGACAAACTGGCGTCTGAAGAAGCGCGTCGCGCCGCTCAACACGAATCAGTCAAAGCGCAGGTCGAAGGCGAAGTTCAAGCCGAGATCGGCGATCGAGCGGCCACGAAAGCAACCCGCAACGAGTCGGAACGAATCGACGATGTTGCCGGCGATTTTCGCTCACGAGCGGTAGACGAGGTCGTTGACACAGAGCGCGAAGTGCAACGTTCGCGTGGCTTGGCGCGCGTTTCCCAAATCGTTGATTACATCTTCTACGTGATCTACGCGCTCTTGGGAATGCGTTTCCTTTTAGCGCTACTAGCTGCACGTAGTACCGCGGGATTCGTACGGTTCATTGTCACGGTCAGCAATCCGTTTTACGAGCCGTTTCGTGGTATCGTTGCGAGTCCGCGAACAGATGGTGGTCACACATTGCTGCTGCCGATCGTGATTGCGCTCGTCGCGTATTTGTTGGCCCATCTGCTGATCAACGCACTGTTGCGCATGCTGGCGCATCGTAAGACCGAGATTTAAGTCTCGCCAGCAGAATTGACAACCAAATATCAGATCCCGGGCTCCGCACAACGCTAGCCTTGTGAACCCCGCCAGGCCGGGAACGGAGCAACGGTAGCAACGGCAGCGTGTGTTGCGGGAAAGTCCGGGGTCTGGCCAGAAAAGGTATTCGAAAATCTCAACCCGTCTTAAGGTCCAACGATGAGAAGGTTCTATCTCACCGCTACGTCAACCTTCACAGTGCTGATCGCTTGCTTAACCGTTCTGGCTCAAACTCAATCTGGAACCGAGAACAAGAACGCTGAGGCGAACAAAGCCGAACTGCAAAAAAAATCCCTGCTCCCGTCCAAACAAGAACGTTCGAAATATCGAAATTTTCTGACGTCGAAAAATACGGGGTTGATCCGACTGTTACCGCGCGAGAGATACGACATCCAAGGATCTCGAGAGATCAAACACGCCCGGGTAGCTCACGCATCCTTGCCTCGCCCGACGCTCGAAGCTGACACTACCCAGCCTGCTGTCTTAACCGACGCTGTTGGCGATGTCTTAGGCGCCCGCCTGGAGTTGCCGCCCCGCACTGCGTCATGCGCAGTGGGAAAGAGGAGCGGCGAAGTTCAGGGAGGTGGGGCTTTCTACTCGTTCACCCAAAGGACACACCAGTATGGCTGCGCCACCGATCTCCTACTCGAACGGGGCCAATTTTCGGTTGGGTTTTACGGAGCAAACTACGGCTTCATCACTGATTTGGGTGACGTTCCACTCGAAAGCGTTGACGTCAACACTCCCTCAGTGAAACCGCTGGCGACGTACAAGCCGCCGAGCTACGAACCAGACGCACGGCTGGAGTCCTTTCGCTTCCGACAAGGCGTTGACCTCGATGGCGTGATCGTCAAACGCCGACTAGCCAGCCGGCCGAATTCGACTTATCTGCTCAGAGCGGTAAACTATGGCGAGGACGACGTGCTCGTGGCTTTCAAAGTAGTGGCAATCGATTCTGATGGCACATTGCTCATTCTCTGGAAGTTGCTGAAACGATATCCCACACCACAACTCATTCGAAACTGAATCAATCGAGGGGAAACACGAACGCTCAACATGGCCTATCAAGTAATCGCCCGGAAGTGGCGCCCGCAAACGTTTGACGAAGTAACAGGCCAGGAGCCGATCACGCGAACCCTTCGCAATGCTATCGAGCATCAGCGCCTGCATCACGCGTACCTCTTCTCAGGCGCACGCGGTGTCGGCAAAACAACCAGCGCCCGGCTGCTCGCCAAAGCGCTGAACTGCCACAAAGCATCGCAACCCACCCCAACGCCGTGCCGTTCTGACGATCCCGATCAGTGTCCTTCGTGCCGCGAGATCACCGAGAGTCGTTCGATCGACGTCCAGGAGATCGACGCCGCGTCAAACACCGGCGTGGACAATGTGCGCGACGCCATTATCGCGAGTGTGGGCATCGCTCCCGCGCGCGATCGTTACAAGGTCTTCATCATCGACGAAGTTCACATGCTTTCGGGCGCGGCTTTCAACGCGCTGTTGAAGACACTCGAAGAGCCGCCGCCACGCGTCGTCTTCATCATGGCGACAACCGAGCGGCACAAAGTTCCGGAAACGATCCTGTCGCGGTGTCAGCAGTTTGAGTTTCGCACGATCGCCACGGCGAAGATTCTCGAACGTCTGAAACTGATTGCGAAGTCGGAACAGATTTCGGTTCCCGACGAAGCGTTGCGTGAAATCGCGCGCAGCGGTGAAGGCTCGATGCGTGACGCGCAGTCGGCGCTCGACCAGGTGATCAGTTTCGCCGGCAACACGATCAAAAAAGAGGACGTTGAGATGGCGCTCGGGATTGCCGGCGCCGACATTCTCACGCGCATCATCGACAGCATCGCCGCAAACAAACCCGCGGATGCGATTACCGTCGTTGACGACATCGTAATGCGTGGGCACGACTTGAGAAACTTCTGCCGCGATCTGCTGGCGCACCTTCGCGATCTGCTCGTGAGCAAGGTTTCGGGAAATGTCGAACTGCTCGAATCAGCGGTTTGCGAAGCCGAAGAATTGAAACGGCAGGCAGCGTTGTTCACCGAAGCCGATCTCGTGCGGTTCTTTCATTCGCTTTCCGAAACGGAAACCAAACTGCGCGCTGCAACGCAGCCGCGATATCAGTTAGAGGTCGGTATCGTTAAGTTGATGGAACTGCGCGGCGTGGAAAGCATCGGCGAGCTTCTCCGACGTCTTGATTCTCTCGAAAGTGGCTCTGGAAATAGTTCGCCAGTACCTACGCCTAAAAAAGTTGAACCCGTAAGTCGAAATGCGCAGTCGGTGAGTACGTCTTTTTCCGGAACAGCCGCAGCTCCAGCGGTTGAAAGGAGGAGGGATGACACGGATGAAAAACCGGATGTTTCGTTGTCCAGTGAAGCTTCTCCTTTCGAACGAATCAAAGCCGTGCTTGAAGGTCAACGAAAACGATTCGTTGTAACTGCGCTTGAAGCCGCACTGAGAGCCGTACTCGAAAATAATGAACTCTTTATCGAGTTCGCGCCCGGGGATCGTCACTTACGCGAAACGCTCTTGAAACCTGAAAACGCGAAGCTGATTTGTGATGCCTGTCGCGAAATTACCGGACAGGAAACCGGATTCCGCATCGCTGTAAAGGATCCGCAAGCGGAAAGCGAAGCACGCAACCCCGAAAACGAAGCACGTCTCGAAAAACAGCGTCTGCGCGAGACGGCCGAAAGCAGTCCGGTCGTGCAACATATGCTGAAAACATTCCGCGGCGAGATCGTTGACGTCCGCCGTCCCGACACCAAGGAATAGCCAACTCACACGAACAAAACACGGATCACCTTCGTATGGCTTTTCATTGCGGAGGTAGCTGAAGATGCGTGATCCAGTTCTTGCAGGTGTTTTGAGTTTGATCATTCCGGGCGTCGGCCAACTCTACAACGGCCGTATACTGGCAGGAATTCTCTGGTTGATTTTCACGCCCGGTTTTTGGCTTGGCACCGGCGGCACGCTCGGTTGGATCTGCCACATCGTCTCCGCTTACTGCGCTTACTCCTACGCCAAAGAACACCCCGTGCGATATTAAGGTCTTTCCGTTTTCTTAGGCGGCGTAGCGCGGGGGATCTCGTTGGGATCGAGCGGTTCTTCCAGCTTCGGTGGCCCACCTTTTAACATCGGCGGCAGCTTCGAAACCGGAATACTCACAGTAGCCACAGGTTCTATTCTTCGCAAGATCGCGCCACCACGCCCGGCAATCCAAACGTTGTTGCCGCCACGATAAGCAATCGAGAACAACGCCGTGCTCGTTATCGACGGCTGAATTTCCCAAGTCGCACCAGCGTCTTTGCTGTGAATGATATTTCCCTGTTCTCCCACGACGAGCACATCGTTTCGTCCGGCAACGTCAACGCCAAACAGATTTCCGTTAACGCCGCTCTCGAGATCCTTCCACGTCACACCGCCATCATCCGTTCGCAACACAATGCCGTGTGCGCCGACAATGTAGCCACGCTGCATATCAGCAAAGGTCAACGCGTACAACCACTCCTTCAAATTGCGATCGACGCGAATCCAATGCTCGCCGCCGTCTTCAGTGCGCACGATCGTACCGCCGGAACCGACCGCCACGCCGTGCAAAGGATCGACAAATTTCACGTCCTCGAGCCAACTGAACGTGTTCGTATATTGAAACTGCCACGAAACGCCTTCGTCTTTCGTGTGCCAGATCGCGCCGCGCGCGCCGACCACCCATCCTTCACTTGGAGACACGAACTCCACTCCAAACAAATCTTCCTTGACCGGACTCGCGATCGCGTCCCAGCTTACGCCGCCATTCACCGAGTGCAGAATCGTACCTTTGTCGCCAACAACCCAACCGGATTCTTCGGTTGCGAAACTGATCGCGTTGAGATTTGCAGTCACGCCCGACGGACGCGCGATCCAGGTCTTACCGCCGGAACTCGTGTACAAGATTCGGCCGCGTTCGCCCACGGCCCAACCATGCGAATTGTCCACGAAAGAAATATTTGCAAGGTCTTCGCGTCCGCCTTCGGTCAACCGGTGCCACGACAATCCACCGTCGTCAGTACGAAGCACGAGACCATCAGCGCCTGCTGCCCAGCCCAGCGACTCGTCGGCAAAATGAACGGTTGAGAGACGGGGACTCGTTCGCACGTTCACTGGAAGCCAGATGTTGCCGCCGTCGGCCGTCGTGAGCACGACGCCGCTCTCGCCTGTGGCCCAACCGTGCGTTTCATCAGTGAAGAAAACAGAATAAAGATCCGTTGTGACGAGGGAGTTTTCCGCGGTCCACGTTTCACCGCCGTCCTGCGTTTGCAGAATAGTGCCACGGTAGCCGACGACAACTGCGTTCTTTTCGGAAGTGAATGTGACGCCGGTCAGAGCAGCTTCAGTCACGCCTTTAATCGGCTTCCACTCCGCGCCGGCGTTCGAGGTGACGAGAATCGTGCCGCGAGAGCCAACGGCGATACCGCTTTTCGCGTCGGCAAAACTCACCGAAAAAAGATGCGCTGACGTTTTGCTTTCCTGCTGTTTCCAGGTCTTGCCGCCGTCAACGGTAACGATGATCGAACCAAACGTGCCGACGGCCCAACCATGCAACGGATTCTGTGGAGCGAATGTCACGGCGAAGAGATGATCGCGAACACCGGTTGGCCGCAACGTCCACTTCTTGCCCGCGTTGGTGGTCGTCAGAATCACGCCACGCGCGCCGCTAATCACCGCGCGCGTACGGTCCTTCACGTACATGCCGTACAGGGTGGTGTCAGAAGGAGTTGACTGCTCCTCCCACTCGAAGCCGCCGTTGTTTGTCGTTAAGACAACTCCATTGGCGCCGACCGCCCAACCACGTTTTTTGTCGGCAGCGAAACGGATCGAGTTGATCGAGTTTCCCTGCGGCAGAGGGTTTTGCCACTGCCAGCCACGAAACTGATCCTGAGCGTGGGCGACGGCAATGAATGCGAGAATTAAAGACACTACGACCAACAGTGCGGCTGGGCGCAAAACAGAGTCGGGAAACAGGGTCTTTATTCTGGCCAAAGTGGGAGCCACTATTACACAAACACCAAGCGGGTATTCGATAAAGGGGAGGCGAGATTATGGCTCAACGGCGCCCACCGAGTCCACCGCGTCCCGCAGAATCAACTCATCTACTTGACCGGCGGCGGCAATGCGCCGGGCGGCATTGTCAGCGGCTTCCTGAAGCACATGGCCAACGTGGCCACGCGTCCATTCCCAGTGAACCTTGTGTCTCTTCGCCGCGCGATCCAGACGTTCCCACCACTCGACATTAGCTTTCCGGCGAAAGCGGCCGCTCATCGTTTCCACGACGTAACGAGAGTCAGTAAATACCTTCACGGCGCAGGCCTCACGCAACGCTTCGAGTCCGACGGCGGCCGCAACGATCTCCGCCTGCTGATTCGTCGCGCAGCCCAGGTATTCGCCGACTGCGCGCCAGAATCCTCTGTAGCCCAACAACGCGACTGCCGCGGCGCGACTCGACGCCTGTCCGTTGCCCAAACTCGAACCGTCACAGTAGATAGTCACTTCCTTGAGAGCTGCCACCGGTACAGATTACCCTTAGTCCGTGCAATCTGTGTAATCTGTGCACGGAAGGAAACGATAACTATGTCTGAAGTGGACCGAATTCGCGATCAGTTTCGCCGTGCTTTCGACGGCGAAGCGTGGCATGGACCATCGGTGATGGCGTTGCTCAACGGCGTAACGGCCGAACAAGCCGCGGCGCGTCCGATTCCCGGCGCTCACACGATTTGGGAGTTGACGCAGCACATTCGCGCGTGGGAAGGCGCGTGCTTGCGCCGGCTGAACGGCGATCCGGCGCAGTTGCCGGACAGTGAAGACTGGGTCGCGCTGAACGACTTTAGCGAATCATCGTGGGAGAAGACGAAGCAGGACTTGGTTGATACGCACCGGAAGTTGCTGGACGCGATCGCCTCGATCGACGATGCGCGGTTGGACCAACCGATCATGGACCACCCGGAGATTCCGTTTTCGACCACGTACGTGACGCTTCACGGCGGCGTGCAACACGATCTTTATCACGCGGGACAGATCGCGATTCTGAAGAAAGCGTTGGGAATATGAGTGAACTATCAAGTAAGCAATGTGTACCGTGCCGCGGTGGCGTACCTCCGATGCGCGGCGAGGAAGTTCAACGGCTACAGGCGCAACTCAACGGTTGGGAAGTTGTGCTGGAGCATCATCTGAAGAAGAACTACGGCCTTTCAAATTTTGCCGAAGCGCTCGAGTTTGTGAACCGCGTCGGCGAACTGGCGGAAGAGCAGGGTCATCATCCGGATATCTGTTTCGGTTGGGGGAAAGTTGAGATCACGATCTGGACGCATAAGATCGACGGACTGACTGAGAGCGATTTCATTCTCGCCTCGAAGATCGACGAGCTTTAGGGGCCTGAACTAATCTGAAGGATCGCGCCTCGTTGATGTCCGAAAGCCAAACACCCGTGTCCTCGATGCCTCCGATTTCTAAGGCAATTTGACGGCTTCGCGCTGGGACGGAGTCGGCACAACTGTTGCCGTCTCTCCTCTAAAGCGAACTTTGCGTTGGGGAGGAATTGATTGTATGGCTGATAAAGACAAAGCGAGATTAGTAACAGGCCTTTTTAAGAACAAGGTGGCCGCCGAGGCTGCGGTCGACGCCCTTTTGAAACGCGGATTTACTCGTGAAGACATCAGCGTACTCATGTCAGACGAGACGCGCTCAAAACATTTTGCGTTGCAGTCGCGCACACACGCGGCGGACGGACTTGGTATTGGAGCCGCAGCGGGCGGTACGGTTGGCGCGGTGCTCGCAGCAATCGCAGCAGTCGGCTCAACGCTCTTTTTGCCGGGTTTAAATCTTGTTATTGCAGGTCCGATCGCGGCGGCATTGGCTGGACTCGGCGCCGGCGGTGCGGCGGGTGGTTTGATTGGCGCTCTGATTGGCGCTGGGATTCCTGAGTATCGCGCGAAAGTGTACGAGGCGGGAATTCGCGGCGGTGGCATTTTGATTGGCGTTGAGGCTCATGTAGATGAGGAAGTCAATCGAGTTGAAGAACTGCTTGATGAACTCGGTGCTGAACACGTCCGCACTGAATAGCCACGAACACAGGACTGCAGAAATAAACACGGACTACATGGATGATCCTTGTAGTCCGTGCTTTGTGCTGGCCGAGCTTCTTCTAGTTAACGTTTGATCGCGTCGCCGACGTCTTCGATTGTTTCGCCAACTTTACGACGTGCTTTACCGACTCCTTCTTCAACGTTGCCGCCAACGCGATCGGCTGTGCCTTCGGCTTCGAGGTCTTCGTCGTCGAACGCTCTCCCGAGACCTTCCTTCACTTTGCCCTTAGCCTGATCCCATTTGCCTTCCATCTCATCTCTGTTTGGTAATCCCATCTTAACCTCCTCATACCTTGACGATTCGATTCACTGCACGAGGAGCAACCAGCGTTCCACATTTGAGTTGTTTAATTCAAACGTGGTTCAAAGCATTTGAACTCACTAACCGATCGCAATCGTATCTGGAAGACCACCGGTGGCGATGACGTAAGCTTTCATAGCAGCCCTCGTGCAACGAGAGGTGGATGAGCGAGTTTACGAGTTCATCTTTTGAATGATGGCGTCGGCGAACTCGGCGGTCTTGGCGGTGCCGCCGATGTCGCGGGTGCGGACTTTGCCCTCCTCGAAGACCGCGAACAGGGCGTTCTCGATACGCGTGGCCGCGTCGCGCTCGCCGATGTAACGCAACATCAGGATTCCGGATTGTAAGAGCGCCGTCGGGTTCGCGATGCCCTGACCCGCGATGTCAGGCGCTGAGCCATGCACGGCTTCAAAGATCGCGCCTTTTTCGCCGATGTTTGCGCCGGGAACGAGGCCGAGCCCGCCGACCAGACCGGCGCAAAGATCGGAAACGATGTCGCCGTAGAGATTTTCGAGCAGCATGATGTCAAACTGTTCGGGGCGCATCACGAGTTGCATGCACGCGTTATCGACGATCTTGTCGTCGGCCTCAATCTCCGGATAGTCCTGCGACACACGGCGAAAGCAGTCGAGAAAGAGACCATCAGACAACTTCATGATGTTCGCCTTGTGCACTGCGGTCACTTTCCGTCGCCTTTCGCGTTGCGCGTATTCGAAAGCAAAGCGCGCGATGCGCGTCGAGGCCTTCTCGGTGATGATTTTCAAGCTCTCAACCACACCCGGCACGACAACGTGCTCTAATCCCGCATACAAACTCTCGGTATTCTCACGCACCACCACGAGGTCGAGCTCGGGATAACGACACGGCACATTCGGCAACGCGCGCACCGGCCGCAAGTTCGCGTACAAATCCAGCGTCTTGCGCAACCCGACGTTGACCGAAGTGAAACCTTTGCCGACCGGCGTGGTGATCGGACCCTTCAAAGCGACCTTGTTGCGGGTGATCGAGTCGAGCAGGTCCTGCGGCAGCGTCTCGCCGAACTTTTCGAGCGCCTGCGCGCCGGCGTAATACGTTTCCCATTGAACTTCAACGCCGGAAGCTTCGATGATGCGGACTACGTTGGAAGCGACTTCTGGACCGATGCCGTCGCCAGGAATCAGTGTGATAGCATGCATGTTCGACTAAGAATAAGGCTTTGGACTGTGACTGACAAATATCAAACTGCGGACGTTGTGATTGTTGGTGGTGGTGTCATCGGGCTCACCCTTGCGCGCGCGCTGGCGCAACGTGGCGTCGGCGACGTGTGCTTGATCGAGCGCTCGTCGTTGGGTGGCGAAGCGTCGTTTGCGGCGGGTGGAATTCTCGCGCCGCAGGCCGAAGCAAATGGGCGTGATGAGTTTTTCGAACTGGCGTGCCGGAGTCGAGATCTTTATCCGGAGTTTGCTGCGGCGCTGAGCGAAGAGACAGGAATTGACGTGGAGCTTGATTCAACGGGGACGCTTTACGTGGCGCTTAACGAAGGGGATTTCGAAGAGATCGAGAAGCGGTACGCGTGGCAATCAAAAGCGGGATTGGATGTGGAAAAGTTGACGCCGGCGCAAGCGCGCGAGTTGGAGCCGTGCGTTGCTGAATCGATTCGAGGGGCGTTGAGTTTTCCGCGCGATGTTCAGGTGGAAAATCGTCGGTTGCTGAACGCGCTTGTGAACAGCGTCAATCAGCTCGGCGTGGCCTTGATGACTAATATAAATGTTGACTCGATCGTTATCGAAAAAGGCGCGATAACAGGTGTCCGAACGTCGCGTGGGTTCGTGAGTTGTCAGACAGTCGTCGTCGCTGCTGGTAGCTGGTCAAGCACAATCGAGGAAGCCCGCACACCAAAGATCGAACCCGTACGCGGGCAAATGATCTGTTTCAACGCCAAACCCCAACTCACTCGCCACGTGATCTATAGCCCTCGCGGATATCTCGTGCCTCGTCACGACGGCCGCTTACTTGCCGGTTCCACCAGCGAAAATGCCGGTTTTACGAAGCAAGTCACCGCCGGTGGCATCAGTCAAATCCTCACCAACGCCCACGAAATTTCACCCGGAATTTCAACCCTCCCAATCGTAGACACATGGTCCGGACTGCGCCCGCGCGCCGCTGACGGTTTGCCTGTGCTGGGGCCTTGTGATGAAATTGACGGGCTCTTTTATGCAACGGGACATTACCGAAATGGAATCCTACTCGCGCCCGTCACCGGAGAGTTGATTGCCGAAGCTGTCGTAGCCGGCCGCATTTCGCCGCTGCTCGCTGCTTTTAGTCCCAATCGTTTCGACCTGGCGCACGTAAGTTAAACCGCAAATGCAATTTGCCAAGCTTTTTCTACTATTACTACTGCTACCCGCGTCTCTAATGGCGCAAGCGCTCGACGCCAAGTCGGACGATCCGGCCAAGCCCGACGGTCGCCCGGCGCAGGCTCTGTACGAAGACGCAAACGGGTATCTCGCCAGGCGCTACCAGGAATTCAACAAAAAGAAGCTGCCCTACGATCCCAAGCTCGAAGCGCAAACAAAAAAAGAACAGCGGGAACTCGCGGTAAAAAACGCCGGCATACTGAAAGCGCGATCACCGCTGTCGAACGACGATCTTTACTACCTCGGCATGCTGCACCATCTCGCAGGTGACGGCGACGCCGCACTTACGACGATGCGGCTATTGCTGAAGAACGATCCGGACGGCGCACTGGCACAAGCCGGACGAAACGTAGTCGTGTTGTATGCAGTCAGGAAAGGTTTGGTAGACGAAGCCAAAGCCGCGGTTGACGCCTACGCTCGTCATAAGCCACAAAGCGCCGACGATCGTTATCGCATGGAACTCTTGATGACGGACGCTTATTTTCGCGCGAAAGACTACCCGGCGATGGCGACGCACGCGGAGCAAATGCTCGCAGCGTCCAAAGAGTTCGGCAAAACAAACAAGAACCAGGTCTTCCGGCGCGATGAGATGCTGCTGAAATCCGGCTTCCTCCTCGCAGACGCGCAGACGAAAACCAATCAAAAAGACAAAGCCCTCGAGACACTCAAAGACCTGCGCCGGTTGGCGATTGAGTTGCCGTCAGGAAATCTCTACAAGCTGGTAACCTTTCGTTTGTACACGCTCGATCCCTCGTTCGAGAGTGCCGAGCTTTTTGATAGTCATTCGAAAGCATTGCCGCCGGAAATTGTCGGCACTCAGTGGATCGATCAGAGCCCGGTGAAACTTTCAGACTTGCGCGGCAAGATCGTCTTGCTCGACTTCTGGGCACACTGGTGTGGTCCATGCCGCGTCACGTTGCCGCAACTCACACGCTGGCACGAAAAGTATAAAGACAAAGGACTCGTGATTCTCGGGGTCACAAAATACTACGGCCACGGCAATCAGCAGCCGATGACGCCCGGCGAAGAGCTCGTCTATTTGCGCGATTTCAAGAAGCGCAACCGGCTGCCTTACGGCATCGTGGTCGGCGAGAAAGACGTCAATGAATTGCACTACGGAGTGAATTCCATTCCGATGTCGTTTCTCATCGACCGCAAAGGAGTGTTACGTTACATCTCTCCCGGCGCCAGCGAGGGAGAGATCGAGTCACTCGGCAAAATGATTCAGAAATTGATGGACGAGTAAGATGGAAGACTAATGGAAGAGCAAGGCATTACCTTATTTCGCATTGTTATCTCATTTGCAGCGGGCATACTCTCGTTTCTCTCGCCGTGCGTGTTGCCACTTGTGCCCGGCTACATTTCGCTCATTTCGGGCGTCAGTATCGATCGGCTGAAAGAAGGAACGAGCAGCCGGCGCGCGGTGATTCTCAATTCGCTCGCGTTCAACGCTGGACTGTCGGTGATCTTTTTAGTGCTCGGCACAACCGCGGGCCTCGTCGGCGCCGCCATTACGAGCAACCCGTGGGTCCGCATCATCGGCGGACTCGTCATCATCGCTTTTGGTCTGCAACTGATCGGACTACTCAAGATCTCCGCGCTCTACAAAGACACGCGTTTCTTCTCTGACGATAAACCGCGCGGTATGTTGGGTTCAGCAGCACTTGGCATGGCGTTCGCTGCCGGGTGGACGCCGTGCATTGGTCCGATTCTCGGTGGCATCATCGGTCTCGCGGCGACGAGCGGCGGCTGGCGCAGTGGACTTGTCTTATCGGCCTTTTATTCAGCAGGCCTCGCGGTGCCGTTTCTCTTGACCGGTCTTGGCATCAATCAGTTTCTGAGTTTCTACAAAAACTTCCGCAAGCACTTGCACAAGGTTGAAGTTGTTTCCGGGGTGGTGTTGATTTTGGTCGGCGTACTGGTGATGAGTGGACAATCGACGCTGTTAGCCAGTTCAAGATTCGTTGCGTGGATCCCGAATCTTGAGGGTCTGGTAAAACTCAATCCACCGGCGTCCAAGCCACCGGAGCCCGCACCCGTAAACGCTAGTTTCGAACCCGTACCGGACGTTGAATTTCAAACGCTCGCGGGCCAACCGTATAGTCTGAAAACGCTGCAGGGCCAGGTAGTGATGCTGAATTTTTGGGCCACCTACTGCATCCCGTGCCGCGAAGAAATACCTGCCCTCAACACCTTGCAGCACGAACTCGAATCGCAAGGACTGCGCATCGTGGGCGCTTCGCTCGACGACAGCATCGAAGGCGTGAATCAATATCAACAGGAAGTCGTGAAATTTGATTACCAGGTCTTGATCGGTGGCAGTGATGCCAAAGTAAAATTCGCGCAGTCAGTCTTGCCGACCACGTACCTGATCGATCGTCAGGGACGCATTCGGCAAAAGATCATCGGAGCCCGGGACAAAGCCGGCTGGGAAGCAGCAGTCAAACCGCTCCTCGCGGAAACTCCTGCCACCGCCAGCGCTGCCAATTAAAGCAGTTGGAGTAACATCATGAAGAAGTTTTTGACTGTTTCCATTCTTGCTCTCGCACTCTCACCGTTCGCGGCCCAGGCCCAGGCCGGCCATGAGTATTCGCCGCTCGTTGAGAAGACGGTGAACTACAAAAATTGGAAGCTGCCGAATCTCAAGACCGCCGTCGACGAAGATCTTCGCTCGTTGATGGCCGGCAAGAAGCTCGTGATGATTGTTTATTTTGCGCCGTGGTGCGGGAACTGGCGCAACGAAGCACCGATCGCGGCTAAGTTGTACGAGAAGTATAAGAGCCAGGGCTTTCTGGTGATCGGCGTCAGCGAGTATGCGAACCTGGACGAAGCACAAACCTTTTTTGGTGAGGCTGGCCCGCCATATCCGGTTGTAGCCGAATCGAATTCGCGCGAAGAAAAATCAAAGACCGAGCATTACGCGTACCGGCAACTCACGGGCGACACGCGCAACTGGGGTTCGCCGTGGAACATCTTTCTCGAACCAGCCAAACTGAACGCCAAGGGAGATGTGTTGACTGAGAAGGCGTGGGTCGTCAACGGCGAGTTGATCGAAGACGAGGTGGACAAATTCATCGCGGCGAAACTCGCACCACCTAGTGGCACGTCGGCCGGCGTAATCGAGCCTTGTAAAAACTGTCAGTGAAACTTCGTATCCTTTACCACGGCCACTGCTTCGACGGCGTCGCTTCGGCGGCCACTTTCACTCGCTTCTACAAAGAACGCATTCATCCGGAAGCCGAAGTCAACTACACGGGCTTGCTGCATCGTCCCGGCAACCTCTTTGACTTTACGATGTTTGATTCCGACGAGAATGCGATTGTCGATTTCAAGTATGCAGCGTCAGAGAAGCTGACGTGGTGGTTCGATCATCACGAGTCGGCTTTTCTCACGCCTGAAGATGAGGCGCACTTCCACGCCGATAAGTCCGGCAAGAAGTTTTTAGACGCAACCCGAAAGTCGTGTACCGAGTTCATCGCGGATGTCGCGCACGAGCGTTTCGGGTTCAACGACGAACCGATCAAATCGCTGGTCCACTGGGCGCACATCATCGACGGTGCGCTTTACGAATCGCCCGCGCAGTGCGTCGAACTGAAAGACCCGGCTTTGCAGTTGATGCAGGTCATTGAATCCGACCCGGACGATACTTTCATCGAACAGATCATTCGCGACTTGACGACGCGTTCGCTCGAGGAAGTCGCCACGAGCGCTGAAGTGCAGCGCCGTTTTCAACCGATACTGCAACAGCATTTGGAAACGCTGGAAGCCATCAAACGAAAAGCGAAATTCGCGGATGGCGTGGTGCAGTTTGATCTCGTCGACGAAGGCTACGAAGGTTTCAACAAGTTCATTCCGTACTATCTCTATCCGCAAACGACCTACTCTGTCGCGCTCACGCGCGCACCGCAACGCACGAAGATCTCGGTCGGCTCGAATCCGTGGGCGCCGAAGCCTCGCACGCACAACATTGCCAAAATTTGCGAACGCTACGGCGGTGGCGGTCACGCAGTGGTCGGCGCGATCTCTTTCAAACCTGAAGAAGTAGAAGAAGCTCGCCAGGCGATGCGCGAGATTGTGGCCGAGCTATCAAGCTGATTCGTGGACGACTACCGCCGCCGGATTCTCAAGTTCATGCTCTTCGTTGTGCTTGCTCTTGTCTTGCTGCTGGTCGCAGCCTGTTTCTGGTTGACGCAACCACTCTTCTCACACCCACAATTAAATCAGGTCCGCACAGTCGATCCCGCGCGGCTCGAAGCACACGTTCGTAAACTCTCGATCGATTTCTCACCACGCGATGTCGGTAATCTGGAAAATCTGGACCGGGTATCGGCGTACATCTCCGCCGAACTCAGTCAGGCGGGCGGCTCTGTCTCTGAACAAAGTTATCGCGTTGAGAACAGGTCCTTTCGCAACGTGATCGCGCGTTTTGGACCAGACACTCCGGAACGCATCGTCGTCGGCGCGCATTACGACGCAGCAGGGCCGTTGCCCGGTGCTGACGACAACGCGAGTGGCGTTGGCGGACTGATCGAGCTCGCACGGCTGCTCGGCGCTCAGGCACCTTCAATGCGCATCGATCTGGTTGCGTTCAGCACTGAAGAGCCACCGTATTTCGGCACCACGGGCATGGGCAGTTCCGTCCACGCTCAGTCACTGCAAAAAGAGAACGTCCGTGTCAGGGCGATGTTGAGTTTGGAGATGATTGGTTATTTCAGTGACGCGAGTGGCAGTCAGCATTTTCCCGCGGGAATACTGTCGGCGTTTTATCCGTCGACGGGAAACTTCATCGGCGTTGTCGGGCGCGTCAGCGATGGTTTGCTCGCGCGGCGCGTGAAGAGCGCGATGAGCGGCGCCGCACCATTGCCGGTTTATTCAATCAGCGCTCCGAGTATTGTTCCGGGCGTCGATTTCTCGGACCAGTTGAACTACTGGCGCGCGGGTTACAAGGGGCTGATGATCACGGACACGGCTTTTTACCGCAATCTTAATTACCACACAGCGCGGGACACGCCCGAGAAGCTCGATTACAAACGTATGGCAATGGTCGTCGAGGGTGTGTACGCCGCGGTAACTGAACTCTCACGCTAAAAGCCGCAGTTAGAATCTGCGCGTCTTCTTCCCTGGGACCGCAGGCGTCTCGCCTGCATGCCACGATAGCGCCCGACTCGTCACCTTGCAGGCGAGACGCCTGCGGTCCCAGGAAAGAGACGCCCCATTCCAAGAGGCTACTTTGCCATCAACGCTTCGATCTCTTCCGGCTGTTTCGGCACTTTGTTCGTCAACACCTTTGGACCATTGTTCGTGCACAGCACGTCGTCCTCGATCCGCACGCCAATGCCGAGAAACTTCTCCGGCACGCCTATCGTGTCTGGCGACACGTAAATTCCCGGCTCGACCGTCATCACGACACCAGGTTCGAGCGCGCGCGACTCTTTGCCGTAGTAATAACGACCGACGTCGTGCACGTCAATCCCGAGCATGTGACCGAGGCCGTGCATATAGAACTTCTCGTACTGCTTGTCTTTGATTAGCTGCTCTGGATCGCCTTCCAACAGACCGAGCTCAACCATACCTTCCGTCAACACTTCGATCGAATGCTGCTTTAGTTGATCGTGCGTGACACCGGGCCGCACCATCTCGACGCACGACATCTGGGCCTTTAAAACCAGATCGTAAATCTCGCGTTGCGCTTTTGAGTAACGGCCATTGATTGGAAACGTGCGTGTAATGTCTGACGCGTAGCCTTTGTATTCGGCGCCCGCGTCAACCAGCAACAGCTCGCCGTCGCGCAGTTCGCCGTCGTTGTTGATGTAGTGCAGCACGGTCGCGTTTGAACCAGCACCGACAATCGACGTGTAAGCTGGACCAGCGGCGCCGCGGCGGCGAAAGATCTGTTCGATCAGCGCCTCGACTTCAAACTCCTGCATGCCTGCACGAACTGCTTTCATCGCTTCGCAATGAGCTTCGGCGGCGATGTCCGCGGCCGTCTGCATGATCTCCAACTCTTCCGGACTCTTGATGACGCGCAACTCGTGAATGATCGTCGCGGGATCCACGATCGTCTGCGGCGGGTGAATCGGTTTGCGATTCAACGAACGCATCTCTGCGATCTCTCGAATGATCTTCTCTTCAAGATCACCCCGTACGCCGAGGCGGTAATACAACACTTCAGCGCCGTCCAGTATCTCTCTCAACTTATTTTCAAACTCTTCGACTGGAAACGCCTGCTGTGCGCCAAACTCGCTCTTTGCTCCTTCGACTCCTGCGCGCCGGCCGTCCCAAATCTCTCGCTCCGGATCGCGTGGACGAACAAACAAAACGTACTCGTGCGTCTCGCCCGGTTTGATTACGGCGATCGCATCGGGCTCTTCAAAGCCAGTCAAGTAAAAGAAGTCGGAGTCCTGGCGAAAACGATAGTTCGTATCGTTGGAACGTGTCGCCTCGCGGGCGGCGGGAATGATGGCGACGGAGTTTGGTTGCATACGACGCTTAAACTCCGCGAGTTGAGATCTGATCATCAGGGTCTTCCTCTTGTGGCTGGAATAATTTGGACCTACATTGTACCCGATGAGTATTCAAAGTCTTTCATCGACGCCGACTCTGGCGGAAGCTCGGGAGATCGTCTCGATCGATCCGGCGACCGGACGGGAGAATGGGCGGGTGCCGTTGATGAATGCGGCGGATGTTGCGGCGGCGGTGAAGAAGGCGCGACACGCACAACTCGCGTGGGCGCAGCTCTCGTTTCGCGCGCGTGCCCGGTTTGTTTTGCGCGCGCGAGAGATCGTGCTGGCCCGAGTCGATGAGATCGCCTCGTTGGTCTCGCGTGAAACCGGTAAGCCTGCGGCAGAAGCAATGTCGATGGAGATCGTGCCGACGCTCGATCTCATGCACTACTTCGCGCGTAACACAGAGCGCATATTGATGCGGCAGAAGATCGACATCGGTCAGTACGGGTTGATGGGCCGCTCGTCGTACATCGTTTACAAGCCGCTCGGAATTGTCGGCATCATTTCGCCGTGGAATTTTCCGTGGGCGACACCGCTTGACGAGGTTGTGATGGCGTTGATGGCGGGCAATGCCGTCGTGCTGAAACCAAGTGAACTGACGCCGCTCACCGCGTTGAAGATTGGACAAGTTTTTGCGGAGGCGCGACTGCCGGAAGGGTTGGTGGAGATTGTTACCGGCGATGGATCTACGGGCGCGTCGCTGGTTGATGCCGGTGTTGACAAGATCATGTTCACGGGCAGTGTCGCGACCGGCAAACGTGTTGCGGAAATGGCCGCGCGGCATTTGACGCCGGTCGTGCTCGAACTCGGCGGTAAAGATCCGATGATCGTGCTTGAAGACGCGAACCTTGCGAATGCCGCGCGTGCGGCTGTATGGGGTGGCTTTTGCAACGCGGGGCAGGCGTGTGCGTCGATCGAGCGTCTCTACGTGCAGGAGTCGATCGCGAAGGACTTTACGGATCTCGTTGTTAGTGAGACACGCAAACTGAAGCTTGGGCCACCGGCTTCCGAGGCGGTCGATCTCGGCGCGATGACCACTGAGCGGCAGTTGCGCGTGGTTGAGAACCACATTCAGGATGCGATCGAGCACGGCGCGCGGATCGAAACGGGCGGGCGTCGCGTCGAGAACACTGATGGATGGTTTCACCAACCGACCGTCGTGACGAATGTGGACCACTCGATGGAAATAATGCGTGAAGAGACGTTTGGGCCGGTGTTGCCGATCATGACTTTTAAGACTGATTCGGAGGCGGTGCGGCTCGCCAACGACAGCGTCTACGGATTAACTGCGGCGGTGTTTACCGGCGACATCGCTCGCGGACGGCGGCTCGCGGAACAGATCGATGCCGGGACGGTGATGATCAATGAAGTCGTCTACACTCACGCGATCGCGCAGACGCCGTGGGGTGGTATTAAGCAAAGTGGCTACGGTCGAACGCACGGGCGGTTGGGGCTGCTCGAGCTGGTAACGCCACAGCACATTCACGTAAATCGAGTGGGGTGGCTACCGGACGTCTGGTGGTTTCGCTACACGACCGGCGCCGCGAACCTGTTCCGCGGCTTCGCCCGTCGCTTTACGACCGGCTCGCCACTCAATTCATCCCTGCTCCTCCCCAAAATCATCCGCCGCTGGTTCGAGAAGGACTAGCGTCCAAACGCCGAAGGCGTTCGCTAATTTCAGCCCAAGGTTCGGGCTGCGACAAACGTTGCGATTTAAGGTTGCGATGTCTTAACGCCGAAGGCGTTGGCTATCTCGACCCATCTGTTATGGCCAGCGCAACCGTGGGAGCTAGGGTTACGACGGCTTAACGCCGAAGGCGTTCGCTAATTTCAGCCCAAGGGTTATGGCGGGCAACCGTGCGAGCTAGGGTTACGACGGCTTAACGCCGAAGGCGTTCGCTAATTTCAGCCCAAGGTTGGAGCTTGCGACAACCTTGGGGACCCAACAAACCCCACGTATCCAACGCTGAAAGCGTTGGCGAACTCTCGCGTATCGCCTTGCCAACGCTTTCAGCGTTAGCTTCGCTTCTTTCTGGTTTACCCAGGGTTGTACCAACCCGTGGGCTGAAATTAGCCAACGCCTTCGGCGTTTCACAGACGAATTTAATGATCCCCAGCAGACGCAATTTAATCGTCCCAGCACACGCAATTATCGTCCCAGCACACGCAATTTAATCGTCCCCGCAGACGCAATTAATCGTCCCCGCAGACGCAATACTCGCCCC
>Ga0196977_1000510_pt1 | contig 20013 bp, 7 predicted proteins | sample S3v_1013CmetaG_FD_148634 | JGI IMG/M metagenome (GOLD analysis project Ga0196977, IMG submission 148634) | Soil microbial communities from Anza Borrego desert, Southern California, United States - S3+v_10-13C | ecosystem: Environmental > Terrestrial > Soil > Desert | place: USA: California...
CGCCGTCGGGCATCACGCGGGCGTCCTCGCCGCCCTCGTCGGCTTCATCGACGCCGAAGGTGCGTTCCCATAGAGGGTTCCCTGATTCGTCGGTCCGCACCAGGGCCATGTCGATGTCGCCGAAGTCGGTGCTGTACGCGCCGCCGAGGATGAATCCGCCGGCCGGGACCTCTTCAACCGAGGTCATCTCGCCGGACGAGCCGTTGGGGTCGTACACGCGGTCCCACACGGGATTCCCGAGCTCGTCCGTCCGGATTACCCAGCCCGCCCACACGTCGCTCTGCGTGAACCCGGCGAGGATGTAGCCGCCCGTGGAGACCGACTCGACGTCGAGCGCGACGTCGTTGCCGGATGCGAAGCTGTCGTCGTGCTCGAAGACGCGCGTCCACTCGACGGCGCCGTTCGCATCGGTCTTCACGAGGTAGAAGTCGTAGCTGCCGAAGAGGTCGTCGCCGAACCAGGCCTGACCCGCGAGGATGAATCCGCCGTCCGGCGTGAGCGCCAGCCCGTGGGCCCGGTCGTCGTCCCCGGCGTCGTAGAACTCGTGCCAGAGCTCGTTGCCGAGCTCGTCGGCGCGCAGGAGGAACGAGTCGAACCCGCCGTTGGCGCCCGCGCGCCCCGCGACCGCGTAGCCCCCGCCGGGCAGCTCCTCGACCGCCGCGCCGTGCGTCTCCAGGGAGGAGAGCTCGTAGGTCTTCGACCACTCCAGGTCGCCGTTCGCGTCGGTCTTCACGAGGGAGAGGGCCGAGATCGATCCCGGTGAGAAGCTCTCGGTGAAGCCCGAGGCGATGAAGCCGCCGTCGGAGGTCGCCTCGATGTCGTAGGCCCCGTCCGGTGCGGCGCCGCCGTAGTTGCGGGTGAAGAGCTGGTCCTGGGCCGTGGCCTTCTCGACGCCCGCCGCGAGGGAGGCGGCGGCGAGCATGCTTGCGAAACGGGTGATCATGCTTGCTCCAATCATGCCTGCGCGAGCGGTTCTCAGCAGCCCGCCGTCCATGCGTTCAGGAACGCGAGCACGTCCCGCGTGTCGAGCGTTCCGTCGCCGTTGAAGTCGGCGCGGTTGTCCCCGTCGTTCCACGCGTTCAGGAACGCGAGCACGTCCAGCGTGTTGACGGCGCCGTCGCCGTTGAAGTCAGCGGCGCAGCCGGCCCCGATGTCGAAGAGCAGCCCCTGCGCGCGCGCGCCGTTGTATGGATCGTCGGCCCAGAAGGAGAGGGTCATCATCGCGCCGCCGGCCGGGCCCTCCTCGAACGACGAGGAGCCGTAGTGCTCCCAGCGCGGGCCGCTGAAGAGCGTCTCCGGCTCTCCGACGAGGGCGCCGGTCGCGTCGATCCGCTGCATGCGGGTGAACGTGGTGCCGTCGGGGGCGCCGTCGCCGGCCCCGTAGACCACCAGGAAGTCCGATCCGGAGACGAGGATCTCGAGCGGGACGGCGTCGGGCTGCACGGCGACGAACGTTTCGCTGAGTGGTATGCCCGTGGCCGAGACGAGCCGCGCGTAGGTCGTGATCCCGTCGCCGCCCCACTTGGCCCAGGCGAGGAGGTAGTTCTCTCCGTTGAAGGCCACGCGGGTCAGCTCGGTGATCCAGTTGCCGGTCGTCTGCACGGTCTGCGTGCCGAGGACCGCGCCGGAGCTGCTGATGCGCGTGGCGTGCACGCGGTCGAAGCCGACCCATCCGACGAGGAATTCCTCGCCGTTGGAGGCGATCTCGAACCCATTCAGCGCGGCGAAGTCGCTGTTGGGGATGTTCACCGGGCCGATCTCCCTGGTGCCGTCGGGGCGGATCAGCGCGAACTGGAGCGGCTTCTGGCCGGAGAACAGATAGTTGTCGTACCAGACGACGGCGTACTTCTCGCCGTTGAAGGCGATCTTCGGGCGGAAGGTGTCCGCCGTGGGTTCGTTGGCGAAGACGAGCATGCCATTGGCGCCGTCCCGCACGGTGCCGTCCGGCAGGACCCGCTGCATGCGCACCTCGTTCACCGCTCCATCATTGTTCTCGTACACCACGGCGTGCTGGCCTGCGCCGAACACGGCGTCGGGGTATCCCTGCGCGCGGTTGGAGCTGCGCGCGACGGGGAACGCGGCCGTGTCGAGCACCTGGCCCTGCGGCGTGACGCGCACGCCGTAGAGGTCCGCCTGGTAGTTGGGCTTGCCCTCACGCCAATCCTCGAACACGCAGAGGTAGTTCTGGCCGTCGAAGGAGGTCGACGAGTCGATCTGCCACGCCGCGCTGGTCGAGACGTCGATCGGCGCCGGGCGGTCGAGCACGTTGCCGGCCGCATCGATCCGGGCGCCCTCGGTGTCGTACGTGTAGAAGATGCCGCGGACGTAGTTGCCCTCCCAGAGCGTGAAGAACTGGTCGCCGACCGAGGCGATGCCGTAGGAGACCTGGCTGCGCCCGTCGAGGGTGCAGACGGGGAACGGGCTGCCCGGGTTGCCGGCCTTGTCGACCATGATGGCGTAGAGATCGGAGTTGGAGAAGACCGGCTCGCCGGTGACGATGGTGACGACGTGGTGCGTGCCGTTGAAGGCGACCTGGCCGCCGCTGATGGCGCCGAAGGAGCTGCCCGCGAGGATCAGGCGCGGGCTCCCGACGACCTGGCCCTGGGGGCTGAAGTGCGCGCCCCACAGGTCCCACCAGCTCCCGCTGTTGCGCTGCCAGACGACGTAGAAGTTCTCGCCGTCGAAGTCCACGTGGGCGTCCACGTCGACGCCGCCGCCGGAGACGTTCACGCCGCCGGGGTCGAGGACCTGTCCGTCGGGCGTGACTCTCGCGGCGAGGATCCGCTGGTTGGGGGCCTGGGCCCACACCACGGTGTACACCCCGGCGGCGAAGGTGACCTTGGGATAGCCGAGCCCGCTCGCGCCCGAGGCGATGACGATGGGACTGGGATCGAGCACCGTGCCGTCGGCGTCGATCCGGTGCGCGAGGATCGAGCCGGAAGCGCCGTACACGGCGAGGAATCCGCCCTGTCCGTCTCCCGCGGCGGCGGGCCAGTTCTGGTGCGAGGCCCCGCCGCTGACGACGAAGCCCGCGGGGTCGAGGATCTCGGCGTCGGGGGTGATGCGCATGCCGTAGAGCACCGAGCCCTCGTACCAGAGCGTGAGGTAGTGCTGGCCGCTCCAGGCGACGGCGGGGATGCCGCTGGTCATGCGGTCGTCGTCCCGGAGCAGCTTCAGGCTGCCGGGGTGGGCGCGGCTGCCGTCGGGGCGGATCCTCTGGGCGTAGAGGTCGTATCCGGCGGGGTTGGCGCCGCCCACACGCAGGTCCACCCATGCGCCGAAGTATTCGCCCGGGCCGGCGCAGAGCGCGCCGTAGAACTGATCGCCGAAGTCGATCGTGTAGGTGGCGTCGGGCTCGATGGGGAATGTGGTGAAGTCCTGCGCCGGCGCGAGCGCGGCGGCGGCGAGGACGGCGCCGAGGACGAATGTGTGCAAGCGGTTCATGGCGTTCTCCCAAATCGGCGGCTGTGCGCCGGGCCTCACGGCGATTGCCTCGCTGATCCGACGCGAGGCTGCTTCTTTCCGTCAATCGCGTCCGCGGCGATCAAGCCGCGGACGCGTCAAGAGGAGCCGCTCAGCAGCCGGCGTTCCAGAGGTTGAGGAAGGCCAGCACGTCGCGCGTATCGATCACGCCGTCGCCGTTGGCGTCGGATTGCGGGTCGTTTGCGTTCCAGGCGTTCAGGAAGGCGAGCACGTCGCGCGTGTCGATGTCGCCGTCGCCGTTGAAGTCGGCGATGCAGCCAGAGCCGGGGGTGACGGAGAAGGACGCGTCGCGACCGTCGGAAGAGTTCTGGAAACGGCTGTCGATCGCGACCACCTTCACGCGGACATCGTCGAAGCCCTCGCCGGGGGCGAGGCGCCAGGTGAAGCTCCTGGCGCTCGCCGGCAGGTCGGTGGCGATCCGCTGCCAGGTGCGGCCCGCGTCGTAGCTCGCGTAGATCTTGAAGGAGCGCAGGGCCTCGTCGTCGGAAGCCGACCAGGTGATCGGCGCGACGCCGCCGGCGGCGAAGCTCTGGCCGGCGGAGGGCGATAGGAGTTCCACCTGGGGCGGCTGGTCGCCGATGCGGGCGTCGGGGCGGATGCCGAAGGGCTCGGTGAAGAAGTGCTTGCGGATGTTGAGGCTGCCGGTGGCGACCACTGCGAAGCGGGCCGCGTCGGTGCTCACGCAGGGCAGGTCCAGATTGGAGTAGTGCACGCCGCTGAAGTCGCCGGAGCTCAGGTACTCCCAGTGGTCATCGTTCTCGAGGACGAGCCAGATGTCGACCGTGCCGCTGAAGAAGTCGTCGAAGCCGCCGGCGGTGAAGTCGAAGTCCACGCGGTCGCCGGCGCGGTACGTCCGCCCGCCGGGATCATTCTGGATGGTGATCTGGCCGGGTCGCCCGCCGTCGGGGATGACGGTCTGGAACTCGTCCCAGCCGCGCTGGCCGGAGGGGTCGTACGCGACGACACGGATGTACGTCTCGTAGATGTTGTAGCCGACGTCGGGCACGATCCACTCGAGCTCGCGCTGCGTGCCGGGCAGGTTGTCGGCGATCAGGATGAAGCCGCCCTCGTGCCCGTTGCTGTTCGGGCTGTAGTAGACCGCGTGCGAGACGACGCCCTGGTCGTCCTCGGATTCCCACTGCAGCATGACCTTCGAGCCGGGCTCGAGGAGGCTGTGCGGCTTGACGCGGACGATCGGCGCGTGGTTCTCGAAGTCGGGCTTTTCGGCCAGGAACGGCACGGCGTACACGAAGCCCTTCGTCGAATCGCCCTGGCCGCCGGGGTTGTCCCAGGAGTCGGGACCGCTGGGATGTCCCCACCAATTGTTCTGCGCCTGGATCTCGAAGTGCTGCCCGGCGAAGGCGTCCTCGACGCCGATGCCGTTGCCGTCGAAGCTGTTGCCGTTCTCGGGCGGCGGGTCGAGCTGGGGCACGCCCGAGCCGAGGTCGCCGAGGGCGTTGGAGACGCCGACGGCGTTGTTCAGGAACTGCGTTTTCTCGGCGCGTACGCCGCGCAGGCCCCCGTAGAAATTGTCGCGGACGACGCTGTTCTGCACGTCGACGACGACGCCGAGGTAGGAGGCGATCCCGTACTCGCTGCCGGAGACGACGACATCGGACATGCGGTTGCCGGAGGTGGCGAACTGGATCTCGTCCCAGCGCTGGCCGCTGGTGAGCGCTTCGATGACGATCGGCTCCCCCGGGCTGCCCTGGATTCGGAGGGCGCCGAACTCGGAGGTGCTCATGAACGAGCCGCGTCCCATCTTGACGTTCACGCCGGGCAGGATGGTGAGGCTCTGACCGAGCCCTGGTCCGGCGCGCCCGAAGGCGCCGACGATGTATGGGAAGCCCACATCGGCCCAGATCATGTTGGGGTTGGTAGCGCCGGTGATTTGGCGCAACTGACTACCGTGACCGACGGAGATGAACCCGTTGAACGTGTTGCCGGTCGGCGGGATGACGCTGCCGGGGAGCAGGCCCGCCGCGCACTCGACGGCGTACTTGTTGCCCTGGATGACGTTGTCGGCGCCGATGAGCGTATTGCCGTTGGCGAGGTAGATGCCCGCCTGGGCGTTGTTCACGGCGGAGGCGCCGGTGAGGTACGTGGACTGGATGCCGGGCGAGAGCCAGAAGCCGGCGCCGTCGAGCATCGAGCTGCCCGTGGCGCCGTTCACGACGACGTTGTCGAGCACATAGACGCCGTTGGCCAGCACGATGGTCTGTGCGGAATCGACGTTGACAGCGCGCACGGCCCCGAACAGATAGGCGGGGTACAGCGCGCGATAGACCGAGTCCTCGACGTGGGTGAACTCCCAGCTTCCGTTGATCAGGCCGAAATCAAGGAAGGTGCAATGAGTGAAGCGCCCGTCGCCGGCGTGGCCTTCGGCGTTGAAGTCCGCCACGCCCATCTGCACGTTGACGTCGGTGTAGTCAATGTCGAGCACGCCGCCGGCGGTGTCGATGCGGGCGGTGTTGGCCTCGCCGTTGAGGCGGACGCGCGAGGCGGGCGTCCCATCGGTGACGAAGGAGCCCTCGACGCGCAGCGCGGCCTCAGCGCCAACACGGACCTCGACGCCCGGATCGACGATCACCGTCCCGCCCTCGACGATCGTGAGGTTGTGCGTGATCCGCACCGGGCTCATGTCGGGCGTCCAGTGCACCGTCTCGCCGGGGCCCGGAAGGGGCGGGTCGACATCGCCGCCGACCGTCAGGGTGTCGATGTACATGTCGCCGTCGTCGTAGGCCCTGTTCTTGTAGTAGCGGATTGCGAGGCGCCCGCCCCCCGGGAGGACGGCGGTCACCGGCTCCCACTCCCAGTTCTCCGGGAAACTCGTCGAGAGGAGCACGGTGAAGTCGCCCACGTCGGTCGCGCCCGAGCCGGTGCCGGTAGCGCCGGACGGCGAGTAGCGGAGCTGGATCTCGTTGTTGCCCTGGAAGTAGGGGTAGCCGCGCACGAAGAAGGTGACGATGTCGCCGGCGCTCTGGCCGGGAACCACCGGCAGGATCGCCCAATCGCTGGCGATGCCGCCGTAGCCGGCGACATCGGCGTGCACGCCGAGGTATCCCGTGCCCTCGTGCGGCTGGAAGAAGTCGAGGCTCTCGCGTCCCTGGTGCCACGTGCCCGGGCCCTCGGGCTGGCTCTGGTTGCGGAAGATCCAGCCCTCGGCGATGAGGCCCGAGGGCCCATCCTGGCCCGGATTGACGGGCCCGACGTCGTCGAAGCTTTCGGCGAAATCCGCCTGGGCGGGACAGCGCCAGGCGAGCCCCGCGGCCAGCGCGCAGGCCGCGATCGTGCGCGCGGCGGGCAGCGGCTGTCGATCAACTGGCGTACGGGGGATCATGGCGTCTCCTTCGGCGGGGCGGGCTCGCGCGCCGCTCAGCAACCGGCCGTCCAGAGGTTGAGGAAGGCGAGAACGTCGCGTGTGTCGATAGCGCCGTCGTTGTTGATATCCGATCCTGCGTCGTCCGAATTCCATGCGTTGAGGAACGCGAGCACGTCGCGCGTGTCGGCGAGGCCGTCCCCGTTGAAGTCGGCGGTACAGCCGCCGGCCCCGACGACCGCGATGCACGCCGAGAACTCGCTCGTCGCCCCGGCGGCTGTGTCGGTCGCGGTGGCCGTGATGAAGCTCCCGACAGCCGCCCCCGCGGGCAGCACCGCCTCGAACGTCGCGTCGCCGGCCCCGTCGGTCGTCACCAGCGTGCTGCCCAGGAACCGCTCGCCCTCGCCGAACCCGGACGGATCGCAGGCCACGTTCTCAAAGAACTCGATCCGGTACTCGCGCCCCGGACGCGAGTTGAGAGAGCCGGTCACGGCGGTGCTCCGCCCGTCCGAGTCGGCGGACGCCAGCACCGGGAAGTTCTGCAGCCCGTTGGCGCCCTCGGTGTCGGCGTCGTCGGCGTCGTTGGGCGTGATGCCGTCGTAACCCATGGACCAGGTCGCCAGGTCGATGCCGAGCTGCCCGTTGGAGTGGATGGCATTGCCGGAGATCTCCGCGTCCTCGATCAGCGAGGCGACGCCGATGCCCTTGCGCTCGCAGAAGGCGATCAGATTGCCCTGCCCCGGCTCGGCGCCGCCGATGCGGGTGCCGTGGGGGGTCTGCCTGGCGGTGAACTGATCCACGATGACGCCGTTGAGCGTCAGGATGGGGTGCTCGCCGGTGTAGTCGGTGCCGATGAGGTTCCCTTCGATCACGGTGTCGTGCTGGTCGACGCTGATCGTGGTGACGCGGATGGCCTCGCCGAACGTCTGCCCCTGGTAGTGGTTCCGCCCCCGCACCCACAGGCCGGCCACCAGGTTGTTCCGGACCACGGTGCGCACCGAGTCGCCCACCTCGATGCCGATCGGTCCGATCTGCACGACGCGCTGCGTGCCCGTCTCGTCCACGCCGATGTAGTTGCCCTCGATCAGAGTGTCGGTCGCCCAGGAGACCTCGATCCCCTCTCCCACGGGGAAGCCCTCTTCCCCGTAGTGACCGAAGCCGTTGATGACGTTGCGCTCCTCGGGCGTCGGGCCGCCGATGCGGTTGCGGCTGGAGGTGTCGCAGTAGGGGCTGGCGCCCACGAAGATCTGCTCGATCTTGTTCCCGATCACCACGTTGTCGTCGGCGCCGCAGACGATCTCGACGGTGTCGAGCTCGTTGCGGTCTTCGGGTGCGACGCCGCCGATGGTGTTGAACCCGCAGTGCTCGGGGTACGGATCGATCGCGACAATGCCGGTGACGCAGCCGACCACGCGGTTGTGATTGCCGGAGATCGCCACCGACTCCCGCCGCCATTCGACCTCGGCCATCCCGCGCACCACGCAGTGGTCGCCGTAGATCGACAGGGCGGGCGCGCCCATCCCGTTCGGGAACGTCCCCTTGATCCCGACCTCCCGGCCGTCCGCGTTCGTGTCGCCCGTGAAGTCGACCTGCGTCAGGAAGTCGATCGTCGTCTCGTCCCCCTCCACAACGAACGAGCCACCGTCGTTCTCGAGCATCGCCTTGACGTCCGAGTACCACCACTCGTCCCGCGGCACGGCGAACGCCACGGTCTGCGGCCCGGGGGTGTTGTCGGTCGCCATGAGCGCCTCGCGGAACGAGACGCGCCCGTCGGGCCCGGGGAGATCGTCGATCGTTTGCGCGCCGCCGAAGTCGACGATGTCCCGCGCGGTGTCGACGGTCACGGTCTGCGCGGCGGCCCCGGCGCACAGGCCGCAGGCGAGGACGAGGGCAAGGGGGCTCTTGCAGGGCATCTCGGGCTTCTCCATCCGCCACGCGCGTGGGGGGGTGATTCGGTCTGGCTTCGAACGGCGGCGCCCGGCCTCTCGACCGATGCCGCCACGGGAGAGGTCTAGCAGCCGGCGTTCCAGAGGTTCAGGAAGGCGAGCACGTCGCGTGTGTCGACGACCCCATCGCCGTTGATGTCCGACCCGGAGTCGCCGGCATTCCAGGCGTTGAGGAACGCGAGGACGTCGCGGGTATCGACGGAGCCGTCTCCGTTGAAATCAGCGACGCAGCCGCGCTCGAACCAGCCCTGCATCGTCGAGTACTGCCCCTCGACGTAGTGCAGCCCCGCCGCGAACACCGAGCAGGTGTCGGAGGCGTCGCTCGCGGCGAATACCCGGGCGTCGTCGGCGTTTCCCTCCCAGGAGTCGACCTGGGTCCAGGATGTCCCGTCCCAGTGCGAGATGGCGTCGGAGTCGACCGACCAGATGTCGTCGGGCGCGACCCCTGCGAGCGACCAGCCGGCTCCGGCCGGGTCGAACTCCGTCCAGCCCGAGCCGTCCCAGTGGAGCATCACGGCCTCGAACGTGCTCGTCCGGTATGCCGTGACCCACACGTCGTCCTCGGCGAAGACCTCGATCTCCTCGATCGATTGGTAAACGTTCACATCCGGCTGCGGCTCCACGAAGACGAACTCGCCGCCGTTCCACCGGAGCACGTACGGCGCCGTTTCCGTCACGCCGAAGCCGCCCGCGACCCAGACCGCCGAGCCGCTTGGGTCGGCGTCCACGTCCCGCAGCTCCTGATCGCCGTTGGTCGCGAGGGCGACGTCCACAATAGTCCATCCCGACCCGTCCCAATGGGCCGCGAGGGGGCTCCGCCGGGCGGGGTCGTTCTCGTTCGCCCACAGGCCGACAGCCCACACGTCGTCCGCGGCGACGGCTTCGACCGCCTCGAACGACGAGCCGCTCGAGAGCTCGCCGGTCTTCGGGCTCGGCACGACTGACCACGCCGAGCCGTCCCAGTGCATCGTGAGCGTCTCGGTGCCCGGATCAATCGGATGCTCGTGCGTGCCGACAGCCCAGATATCGTCCGGCGCGGCGCCGTCCACGTCGTACAGGTAGATCTGCACGCCGCCCGGGAAGTTCTTGCCCGGCAGCGGCGTGGGCACGAGCGTCCACTGCTCTCCGTCGAAGTGCTGCACGATCGGGTGCAGCTCGTGCACGCCGAGCACGACCTGGTCGTACTCGCCCACCGCCCACGCGTCGTCCGGGGCGAAGGCCTTCACGCCGCGCAGCAGGTGGTGGACGCCGTCGTCGTAGTTCGGGCCGTCGTGGATCACCCACTCGCCGCAGGTCTGGGCGGCGGCGGTGGCGGCGAGGCCGGCGAGGGTCAGGATTGAGACGAGCCGAGGGAGGGTCATGGATTGCTCCTGCGGCGGGCGGTCCCCGCCGCGTGGATTCAGCAGCCCGCGTTCCAGAGGTTCAGGAAGGCGAGCACGTCCAGGGTGTTGATCTCGCCGTCGCCGTTCACGTCGGCGTTCGGGTCGTTCGCGTTCCACGCGTTGAGGAACGCGAGCACGTCGAGGGTGTTGGTATCACCGTCGCCGTTGAAGTCGGCGGCGCAGCCGCCGGGGCCCTGGCGCACGATCAGGCTCTCGAGGTCGTCGCCGGGGATGTGCCGCCCGCCGGCCCACAGGGCGCAGGGTCCGGTCGCGTCGAGCGCCACGAGCGAGGGGCTGTCCACGCCCGGGAACGTCTCGACGATCTCCCACGACGCGCCGTCCCAGTGCGCGACGACGTTGCTGACGGCGTACACGTCGTCGCTCGCGAAGGCGTACAGATCGCCGATGCCGAACGGCACGTCCACCTGCGTCCACTGCGAGCCGTCCCAGTGGATCAGGAACGGGTAGATCTGTCCGTCGAAGTCCCACCAGTCGCCGCCGGCCCACACGTCGTCGGGCGCGATCGCGGCCACGGCGCGCAGGTCGTTGTAGAAGCCGGGCGTCGGGCCGGGCACGTGCGTCCACTCGCTCCCGTCCCAGTGGTGGACCTGGGAGTAGTCGTCCGCCCCGTCCGCCGTGACGTCTGTCGTGCCCACCGCCCAGATGTCATCGGGAGAGAGCGCGGAGAAATCCTGGATCGGATTGCCCGCGTCGCGTCCGGATTCGGGGTTCACGATCGTCATCTCGACCAAGTCGAAGCCCGAGCCGTCCCAGTGCATGACGAGCGGCGGCGTCGCGCCGCTCCCCACCGGGTGCCCGTTCCCGCCGAACCACACGTCATCCGGCGCCAGCGCGAGCACAGCGTCGACGGTGTCGCCGGAGCCCAAGCCGAGCACGGGCGTGTCCATCAGCTCCCACTCGTCGCCGTCCCAGCGCACGACGAGGTTGTGTGTGCCGAAGAAGCCGCCGCTGGGCGCGAACTCCTGGTCCCCTCCGGCCCAGATGTTGTTCGGGTCGCTCGCGTCGACGTCCCAGAGGAGCCCGTCGCCGAGCAGGTCCCGCACCGGGACGTCGAAGAACGTCCAGCTCTCGCCGTCCCAGCGCATCGAGAGCTGCTTGATCTGCCCGTCGACGTAGCTGCCCACGGCCCACACGTGGTCGTCGGCGATCGCCGTGATGCCCCTGACCACCGTGTGCGTCGAGCCGTCGGGGTTGGGGCTCGGGACCACTTCCCAGGGAGCGCACCCGTCCTGGGCCGCGGCCCCGGACGCGAGGAGGAGAGCCATCGTGGAAATCACCATCCGCATTCCAAACTCCGTTCCGTTCAATCGGGGGCGGCGCCGGTGCGCCGCCCCCGGGTCAGTCTCAGCAGCCGAGATTCCACAGGTTGAGGAAGCCGAGCACGTCGCGGGTGTCGATCGTGCCGTCGCCGTTCACGTCCGCGCGGTCGTCGCCGGCGGTCCAGGCGTTCAGGAAGGCGATCACGTCGCGCGTGTCCACAGCGCCGTCGCCGTTGAAGTCCGCGGCGCACCCGTCGCCGGGCAGGATCGCGAACGAGCTCTCCGCCCCGTCCGAGGAGTTCTGGAAGCGGATGTCGCGCGCGATCACGCGGACGCGCACGTCGTCGATGCCGTCGCTCGCCGGCAGGCGCCAGTCGTACGAACGGGCCGACGCCGGCAGGTCCATCACGACAGTGTGGAAGGTGCGCCCGCCGTCGTACGAGGCCTGCACGTCGAACCCGTACAGCGCCTCGTCGTCGGAGGCCGTCCAGCGGATCGGCACCACGCCCCCGCCGGTGAAGCTCGCCCCGTGGGTGGGCGAGCTCATGACCACCGTCGGCGGCACGAGGCCCAGGCGCGGGTCGTGACGGATCGAGAAGTATCCGTCGGCGAAGAACCAGACGACGTCGTTGGAGTTGTTGGATGCCCGCACCGCCAGGCGCGCCGTGTCCGTCGAGATGTTCGGGATATCCCCGAAGAACTGGCCGTCGCCGCCGATATTGAGTCCGGCGATGGCGGACCCGTCGCTCTCGAGGATGATGTAGGGCTCGACGGTGGGGAAGTCGTTCACCGAGCCGGTCCAGTCGACGGTCGGGAAGGGCTGTCCGGCGTAGAACGTCTGGCCGGAGAGATCGGTCGTGATCTCGATGTTCCCGCTCAGCCGGCCCGAGGGCACGGTCAGCCGGACCTGATCCCACGCCTCCTGGCCGGCGTCGTCCACCGCGACGATACGGATGAACTGCGGCTGGTTGGTCACGGCGAAGCCCGGCTCGGGCACCGTGATCTCCCACGTCCGCGCGTCGCCGGGGATGTTGTCAACCAGGACGTCGAACCGGCTGTCGTAGTGCCCGTCCGGCGAGAACTCGATCCGCTGGGACGTGATCGAGCCGTCGTCGTCCGCGTCCCAGCGCAGGATGTACTTGTCGCCCGCTTCGAGCAGATGGTCTGTCGAGGTCGAGCCCCTCCAAGTGAGGCCCGGCTCGGTCATGCGCACGACCGGCGGCGTGTTCGCGAAGTCCGGCCGCTCGGTGAGGAACGGGAAGATGCTGACGCCCGCCGCCCCGTCGCCGATGATCGGGTCGCCCTGGCCGTCCGGGTTCTGCGGGTGCTGCGGGCCGGTCGGATGACCCCACCAGACGAGGTTCGCGTCGGCGGCCGAGCCGAACTCGAAGGCGTCGATCGCCGCGGAGTTGCCCTCGAAGGCGTTGGGGTTGGTGAAGCTCAGGAGCAGGGGGGTGCCGAGGTCGGTCATCGCCACGCCGGCCTGGTTGGCGGTGAAGAGCGACTTGCGGAAGAAGATGGAGCCGTAGGTGTTGCAGTTCGCGCCGACGGAGTTGCCCAGGAACGTGCAGTTATCCACGTACAGGTGGTTGTCCGTGCTGATCACGCCGAACCGCGCGTCCTCGATCGTGCAGTACTCGAGGCGCGGCCCGGCGGTGCTGTTCACGTGGTAAATCAACCCCTGCCACTGGTTGCTCACGGCACGGAAGGTGATGGGCTCCTCCGGCGTGCCGTCGGCCACCAGCCGTCGCCCGCTCACGAGGGCCAGGCCGCCCCCGTCCACCGATTCCACGACCACGCCCGGGTCGATGAAGATGCTGCCGCCCTCTCCAGGGCCCGGCTCCGTGATGCGGTAGGGGACGCCGAAGTCGGGCCAGCGGCCGACCCCGGCGAACCCGCCGCTGCCCACGTCGATCACGTTGATCGAGTTGCCGCTCGTCGGCACGTTGCTGCCGGGCGCCAGGCCGCCGCGCACCAGCATCGGGTAGAGGTTGTTCTCCAGGTCGATGTCCTGCCCGATCAGGAAGTTGCCGCCCTCGAGCTGGAGCGGCGCCGCCTCGAAATAGCCGCTCGCGTGCACGCCGTCCACGTAGAACGGCTGCGTGGTGTCCTCGCGGGTGATCGTGAGCCGTCCGCCGTCGAACGTGTTGCCGTCCTCGACGATCGAGTACCCGCGCAGCAGCCAGCAGTTGGCGTTCAGGAACGTGTTCGCCCGCATCTCGACCAGGCCGTCGCTGATTGTCGCGGACACGCCGTCGAAGAGGCATCCCTCGAGGACGATGTGCGCCGCGGATTCCTGGAGCTCGTCGCCGATGAGGACGCCGTTGCCGCGGAACTCGCACCCGGTGAGCGTGATCTCGCCCGTCTTCGCCCGGAACTGGCCGTCGAACTCGGCGAAGCTCGCGTCCACAGCGCCGCCCGTCACCTCGATCATGGGCGGGAAGACGGACGGGTACGTGAAGCGGGCCAGGTCTCCCGGCGCGCCCTGCACCTCGAGCGTGCCGCCCACCACCAGCTGCGTGCCCTGATCGAAGTGCGCCTCAACGCCCGACTCCACGATGATCTTCGAGTTCGGCGGGATGCTGATGTTCTCGCAGATCTCGTAGGGGCTGTCCGCGGCGGTCCAGACCACCGTCTCGCCCGCCGCGGGAACCGGCGGCATATTGCACGCCGGCGGCGGCTCGTCTCCGACGCTCAGGGAGTCGAGCCCGGTGTAGGACGAGAAGCAGCCCCAGTTGCAGGCGCTGCCGATGTAGTAGCGGAGCGCCACGCGCCCGGTCCCCGGCAGCGTGACGGTGTACTTGTTCCAGCCGTCCGCGGGGATCGGGTTCAGGTCGAGCAGCACCGTCGTGAAGTCTCCGACGCCCTCGGCGCCGGAGCCGGTGCCCGTCCCCCCGCTGGGCGAATAGCGCACCTGGAGCCGGTTCACGTTGTTCCCGCCCAGGTCGAGGGCGTAGAACGTCAGGACATCCCCGGCGATCTGGCCCGGCACCGCGGGCAGGATCGCCCAGTTGCTCACCTTGCCGCCGAAGTAGTCGGTGCTCAGGCTGTCCACCGCGAGGTAGCCCTCGCCGGCCTGCGGCCGGGGCCACTGGTCGCTGGTGTACCCGTCGAACCAGCTGTGGGCGCCCTCGGGCTGGCTCTGGTTGCGGAAGATCCACCCCCGCGCGATCAGGTTACTCGGGCCGTCCTGCCCGCTGTTCGTGGACCCGTTGTCATCGAAGCCCTCGTAGAAGTCGGCCTGTCCGAGGCTCTGGCCGGCGCACGCCAGCAGCGCGCACACGCCCACCGCAGCGCACATCCGCCTCGCCCGACGATCATCCCGCCGTGTCATTCTGAGTCTCCTGCCCGGCTCTGGCCGGGCGCTTTGTCAGGGGCAGCCCGCCGTCCATGCATTCAGGAACGACAGGACATCCTGTGTGTTGATCACGCCGTCGCCGTTGAAATCCGCCCGCGGGTCACGCCCGCTCCAGGCGTTGAGAAACGCCAGCACGTCCAGAGTGTTCGCCGAACCGTCGCCGTTGAAGTCCGCGTCGCATCCGCCGCCGCCCCCGGCGTTGAACAGGAAGTTCACGCCGCCGTTGACCGGGCCGGGCGTCACCGTCTTCGCCGCTACGTCGTCGCGCCCGTCGCCGTCGAAGTCGCCGGCGCACACCGTCACGACCTGGCTGTGGGCGCCGTACCTGTCCTCTGGCGCGAGCGCGCCCGAGCCGTCGTTGAGCAGCACGGCGACGTCCTGCGCGCCCCACGCGCCGGCAATCACGTCCAGGTCGCCGTCGCCGTCGATATCGGTCGTGTCGTGCCCGGCCAGGCCGCCCGTCGTCAGTGAGTAGCAGGCCCACTCGCCGTCGATGAACGTGAACGTGCCGTCGCCGTTGCCGCGCATCGTGCACGCGCCCGAGCCCAGAAAGTCGCGCAGGCCGCCGCTCCCCACCAGGTCGAGGATCCCGTCGCCCGTGACGTCCGCGATGCTCACATTGATCGGCGGGGGCGCCGAGCCCGGAGCGAAGACAGCCGGAGCGCCGAAGGTCCCGTCCCCGTTGCCCAGACGGACCACGAAGCCCACGGTGTTCTCCACGCGCCCGCTCGCGACCAGGTCCGCGTTGCCGTCGCCGTCGAGGTCGGCCGACGCCAGCATGGCGTACGCGTCGTTGATCACGACCTCCTCGCGCCGCGGCTGGAAGGTGCCGTCCCCGTTGCCCTCCAGGTAGAACAGGCGCTTGTCCTCGCCCGGGCAGCCGCCCTCCTCGGAGGCGATCACATCGAGGTCGCCGTCGTTGTCCCAGTCGAGCGACGTGAAGTGGTACGTGCCGCAGGAGACCAGGGGCCACCTCGAGATCGGCCCGTACGAGCCGTCGCCCAGGTTCATCGCGGTGAAGAAGTCGTACCCGGCGAGCCCGTTGCGATCCTGGCACATGCCGAGGTCCGGGTAGCCGTCGCCGTTGTAGTCGCGGAGCTCGATGTAGCCGAACAGCGAGAAGAGGCGCGGATCGTCGGCCACCGTCATCACCCCGGTCCCGTCGTTCTTCAGGGTGTGGATCGACGAGGAGACGGTCACGGCATCGAGGTCGCCGTCGAGGTCGATGTCGCCGAGATCGAGCAGCCCGACCATGCTCGTGGTCACGTAGTCCGTGTCGGGGAAGGAGCCCCCGTCGTTCGTGAACACCGATACCGTGTTCGAGCCGTGGTTGCAGATCAGGAGGTCGGGATCGCCGTCGCCGTCCGCGTCGCCCAGCTCGATGGCGCCCGCCCGCTCGTCGGCCCGGTGCATCGACGGCGCCCCGAACCCACCCGAGCCGTCGCTGGGGATCAGCGCCCAGCCGTTCTGCGCCGCGTACTCGGAGGTGAAGATGTCCAGCCAGCCGTCGCCGGTGACGTCGGCGAACGCGAAGTCGTGCCCGCCGCTCAGGAAGGCGGGGCCCTCGACCGTTTCGTGGGCCCCGAACACGCCGCCGCCGGCGTTGCGGAAGAGCGCGAGCCGTCCCTCGTCGTCCCCCACGCCGTAGAGGATGTCCTCGTCGCCGTCGGAGTCGATGTCCACGATCGCGACGCCCACCGGGGCGTCGAAGCTCAGCGGGATCGTGGCGAAGGCCTCCGGCGCGCCGAAGTGCCCCAGCCCGTCATTGGTCAGCACCATGAAGGCGGGGTTTGTATCCCGCATGGTGACCGCGAGGTCCGCGTCGCCGTCGCCGTCAAGGTCGCCCGCCGCGAGGCGGTACGGCTGCTCGCCGACGAAGAAGTCGCGGCGCGTGCCGAAGTTCCCCGCGCCGTCGTTCAACAACACCGAGACGTCGTTCTCGCCCCAGTCGTTGTTGGCCGTTGCCAGGTCGAGATCGCCGTCCCCGTTGAAGTCCGCGCTGACGATCCCCTTGGGCGCCCGCCCGGTCGCGAACTGTCGCTGCGCCTGGAACGCTCCGCCTCCGGCATTGATGAAGACGAGGACCGAGTCTCCCTCGAGCATGAAGGGCGACTGCGTGAACGCCAGATCGGGGCGCGCATCGCCGTTAAAGTCGCCGGAGACGACGCCGAATGTCGGGCCGGCGGTCGCCACGAAGATCGGCTGCTCGTAGGTGCCGTCGCCCCTGTTGAGGAGCACCGAGAACCGGCGCGACGTGTGGTCGAACGTCTTCCCGGCATTCGACATCACGACGTCAAGGTCGCCGTCGGCGTCGAAGTCCGCCGCCGCGAGGTCGAACGGCTGGAACCCCTGACCGGTGGCCTCGCGCCCGGTGTGGAAGGAGCGCGAGCCCGTGCCCAGCAGTGGAGGGTCTCCGTGCGCCGCCCCGGCGCTCGCGAGCATCGCGGCGATGGTGAGGCCGAACGATCGAGTGTGGCGAGGCTCTCTCATCCGCTTTCTCCCGGCCCGTCCTGGGTTGGCTAGCAGCCCGCCGTCCACGCGTTGAGGAAGGCGAGCACGTCCTGCGTGTTGATTGCTCCGTCACGGTTGAAGTCGGCGCGAGGGTCCCGTCCGCTCCACGCGTTCAGGAATGCCAGCACGTCGAGCGTGTTCACCGCATCGTCTCCGTTGAAGTCCGCCGCACACCCGTCGCCGGGCACAATCGCAAATGACCGGTCATGGCCCGACGTGGAGTTCTGGAACTGGACGTCACGGGCGATCACACGCACCCGCACGTCGGCCAGCCCATCGCTCGGCGGGAGGCGCCAGTCGTAGCGCCGCGCCTCCGGCGGGAGCTTCTCGACCAGCGCCTTCCAGGTCCGCCCGCCGTCGTACGAGACCTGGATGTCGAACGAGTACAGACCGTCGTCAGCGTCCGAGGCCGTCCACGTGATCGGCGCCACCCCACCGCCGGAGAACGTCTCGCCGGCCCGCGGCGTCTGCAGCTCGACCTCGGGGGGCGTCAGGCCCAGGCGCGGGTCCAGCCGGATCGAGAAATAGCCGGACTCGAAGAACCACGCGGGCGCGTGGTCCTTGTTGGTGCCGATGATCGCGAGGCGCGCCGCGTCGGTCGAGACGATCGGCAGCGGCGTGATGAAGTCCGCGTAACCGTACTGCCAGTTCGTGTATGCGTCGATCTGCTGGCCGTCGGCCTCGAGCAGCAGCACGACCTGGAAATCCCAGTAGTCGTCGGTCGCGCCCGTGATGTGCAGCTCGGGGAGGAACTCATCGGCCCCGATGAAGGTCATCCCCGTGAAGTCCTCCTCGATCGAGATCTCGCCGTACGAATTCTGCGGCAGGACACGCACCGCGACCTCGTCCCAGCCGACCTGGCCGGCCGCATCGAGCGCCTCCACCCGGATCCGGTTGGCACCGGAGGGCGGCGCGGTCCACTCGAACGACTGCTGCGTGCCGGGAAGGTCGTCGGCGATCAGCACGTCCGAGTGGCCGTCGCGCTCCAGGATGACGCGGTGCTTCACGATGGGCAGCTCGTCGGAGGAGTCCCATCGCACGATGTACTTGTCTCCCGCCACGATCGTCGGGCTCGCCAGGTCGTAGCCGGGCTGGAGCACGAAGAAGGTGTCCTGCACCCGGACTACCGGCGGGTGATCCGCGAAATCGGGCTCGGCCGTGAGGAACGGGAAGATCTGGACGGCCGACGCGTTCGGTCCGACGATCGGATCTCCCTGCCCGTCCGGGTTCTGAGGCGCCTGCGGCCCGGTCGGATGGCCCCACCAGTTGTACGGGGCGTCCGGCGCGTTGTTGGCGTAGATCGCGGCCGCGTTGCCCTCGAAGCTGTTGGGGTTCGTCTCCCCGGTCAGGTCGGCGTGCCCCTCGAGGCCGTTGGTGTTGTTCAGGAACTGCGTCTTGCGTACGGTGAGCAGGCCGACCCCGAAGCCCAGGTCGTTCAGGCCGACCGCGTTGTTCTCGACGATGCAGTCGTTGTACGTGACGAAGCTGCCGCTGACCGCCGCCTCCTCCACGGTGTCGCGGAGGATCGTGCTCTCGAAGCGCGCGTCGTACGGCCAGATGCCGATCGGGACGCGGAAGTCCGTCGCGCCCGCCCAGCCTTGCGGCACGAGCTTCTCGATCGTGATCGGCGCCTCGGGTGTGCCTTCCGAGTTGATGTAGCCGCGGAAGCCCGCGTCGTAATCCATCTTAATCGTCACGCCCGGCTCGATATAGGCGTCCACGACCGCGTTGCCGAGGAATGCGTAGGGGATGTCCAGCTTGGGCCAGTACTGCCGTCCGCCGAAGTGGTCCCAGATGCCGACCGCGTCCCACGTGTTCCCGATCGAGGTGATCTGGCTGCCGGGCATCAGGCCGTCGTTGATGAAGAGCGGGAAGAAGTTGCCCTGCGAGACCACGTCGGGTCCCAGGAGGAAGTTCGTTCCGACGAGGTCGAGCCCCGCGGCGTCAGGGACGCCGGTCACCGTCACGCCATCGACATAGCGGGGCTGGTCGTACTGGTTGGTGTAGACCGCGAACTTCCCGCCCGTCAGATTGACGTTCTCCGTCACGGCGAAGCCGCCGACGCACCAGATCTCCGCGTCGGTCCCCGTGACGTCCTTGAGCCGCACCCAGCCGTCGGAGAAGATCAGGTCATTGCCGCCCGAGATCGTGACCCGCTCCAAGTCCACGAAGAAGAGCTTGTCCATCAGCACGTACTGGTTGAACATCCCGCCGCGACCGAAGAAATCGCTGTCACGGAGGATGATCGTCCCCGCCGCCTCCGGGCGGATGTGCCCGTCGAACTCCGTGAAGCGGCACTCCAGCACGCCGCGGTCGACCGAGATGATCGGCGGATACGAGGTGGTCTGCGTGAAGCGCACCCGATCCTCGGCCGTGCCCTCGCCGCGCACGACGCCCTGGACGACGAGCGTGCTGTTGGCCGTCGCGCGCACCTCGACGCCGGGGTCGATGATGACGGTGCCGCCGGCGGGGATCACGACATTGCCGTTCATGACGATCGGGCTCATCGCCGTCGTCCAGTGCACCGTCTCCCCCGGCTCGGGGATCGGGAACTCGCCGTCCACCGGCTCGCCGACGCTCAGCGTGTCCACGCCGAAGAACCCGCCGCGCTGGCTGCCCGGCCCCGCGTTGGTCAGGTAGTAGCGCAGCGCGATCCGCCCTGGGCCGGGGAGCGCCACCGAGTACTCCGCCCAGCCGCCGTCCTGCGGCACCGGGTCGATATCGAGCAGCACCG
>Ga0196977_1000511_pt1 | contig 20007 bp, 16 predicted proteins | sample S3v_1013CmetaG_FD_148634 | JGI IMG/M metagenome (GOLD analysis project Ga0196977, IMG submission 148634) | Soil microbial communities from Anza Borrego desert, Southern California, United States - S3+v_10-13C | ecosystem: Environmental > Terrestrial > Soil > Desert | place: USA: California...
CGCCCCGGCCCCCGCGCCCGCGCCGAGCCCCGAGACGGAAGCCGCGCCCGCGACCCCGACGCCCGAGCCGACACCTTCGACCGCCGCCGCCGAACCGACCCCGGCGGCTTCACCCGAACCGACGCCCGAGCCGGCGCCGAGCGCCGAAGCGACGACGCCGGAGCCGACCCCGGCCGAGACTCCCGCGCCCACCCCGACGCCGGCCGAACTCCCCACCGCGACGCCGGAGCCGGAGGCGTCTCCGACCCCGACGCCCGCCACGGAACCGACGCAGGCTCCCGAGATAACCCCGACCGCGACACCCGAGACGGCTCCGGCTCCGGCCGCCACTCCCGAGGCGACGCCGACCCCGACGCCTGCGGCCGAGCCTTCGACCGCGACCCGTCGCGCGCGCCGCGGCGGCCCGTGCCGGCTCACGCTGAGCGACACCTCCGTCAACCTCAAGAGCGACGGAGGCTCGGCCACCGTCACCGTCGTCGCCGAGGATTTCGCCGGCGCGAACCCGCCGCGCATCGACCCCTCGACGACCAACTGGGCCGACATCATCATCCTCGCCGAGCCGCGCTCCCAGACGGACGCCAACTCCGCGCGCTTCACCATCAGCTCCGTCAGCCGCAAGGCCGGCGCCTTCGCCGTCGTCTTCAACTCCCCCTGCGGCAAGCAGCAACTCGCCGTCAACGTGCAGTAGCGGGCCGTCCGCCGCTCAGCCCCGACGATTCTCTAAGACAAAACAGCATCCGGCGGGCGTCAACGCCCGCCCCCCGAAGCGCCCGTTGGCGTCCACGACGGGTTGGTTGGCGTCGGGGAGGGAGGCGGGGGCGTCGGTTAGGGGGTAAGGTTTTCAGTGAGTTACGGGCGGCGAGTGGCGTGGCCGCCCGTTTCAGGCGAGCGGCGCGGACTCGGCGCGGGCCGCGTCGATGTCGCCGGCGATGACGACCGTCAGGTGGTCGGGGCGGAAGTATTTGCGGATGGCGGCGTTGACCTCCTCGACCGTGACGGCGCGGACGTGTTCCGGGTAGCGGTCAACGTAGTCCGCGCCGAGCCGGTAGAACTCCGCGTTCCACAGCGCCTCGGCCATCCCGGCGTTGGTCGCCAGAGAGACCTTGAAGCTCCCCACCGCCGAAGACTTCTCGTCCTCCAACTCCTCGGGCCTGATGCCGTGCTCGACGTAGTCGCGCAGCACGCGCAGCGCCGACTCGACGGCCCGCTCGACGTTGCCGGGGTTGACCGAGACGGCGATGTACCACGGCCCGGCCGCGAGGCTCGGCGCGCGGAAGCGCGAGCCGATGCCGTAGGTCAGCCCCTCCACGTCGCGCACTTGCAGGCCCAGCCGCGAGGAGAGCGTGGACTCGCCGAGCGCGCGGTTGGCTAGAACGGCCGCGTAGAAGTCCGAGGCGTCGCGCCTGAGCGGCGCGGCCGAGCCGAGCAGCACGTCCACGTTGGCCTTCTCGCGCACGAGCACGAACTCGCGGCGCGCCCCCGTCTGCTGCGAGGGGTCTGCGACCTCGATCTCGACGCTGGCGGGCCCGCCGAAGTCCGCGAACGACTCCTCGAAGAGCCGCCGCGCCTCCCCGCGCCGCACGTCGCCGACGACCGAAAGCACGAGCGAGCGGCCGCCGTAGAACTTCTCGTGGAACGCGCGCACGTCGGCCACCGTGATCGCGTTGATGCTCTCGACGAGCCGCCCGGCCGCGTGCGTGTAGAAGGGGCTGGCCTCGTCGAAGATGGTCTGCGAGAGGCGCTCGTAGGCGCGCCGGCCCGTGTCGGCCTGCTGCTCCTTGATGGCGGCGACCGTCTGCTGCTTCAGCTTCTCCAACTCGTCCGCGGGGAACGAAGGCTCGCGCAGCATCTCCGCGAGCGCACCGACGAGGACGGGGAAGTCCGAGGCGAGCGAGCGCCCGCCGAGCTGCACGGCGAACGGGTCGGCCGAGAAGTCCAGCTCGGCCCCGACGGCTTCGAGGTCGCCGGCCAGCTCAAGCTTCGAGCGGCGGCGCGTGCCGCGGCTCAGCATCCCGGCCGTGATGCGCGCGAGGCCGGGCCGCTCGCGCGGCTCGAAGTAGGAGCCTGCGCGCAGGCTCCCGCGGACGGCGACCGTCGGCGTCGCGTCGTTCTCAAGGACGAGCAGGACGGCGCCCGTCTCAAGCTCCGTCCGCGCGACGCGCGAGGCGAAGCCCGAGCCGGCCGCCGACACCGTGCCGCCGGATGCGGCCGTCGCGCGGCCCGCGCCGGAACTCGCCTCGCCTGAGCCGCCGTCGCCGGCCGAGCCAAAGTCGCCCGGCTCGTGGTGGAACCTGAAGCCGTGCGGCCGCAGCTTCCGCGCGGCCCGGAGCGCGCCGCCGCCGGCTGCGCCCGCGCCGTTCGACCCGTTCGCGCCGTCGGCCTTCGGGATGAAGTAGCCGACCGTGCGGCCGTCTTCGACGAGGTGGCGCGCGGCGACGCGGCGCACGTCGTCGGTCGTGACGCGCGCGACGTTGCGCGCGTAAGTCTGGTAGAAGCGCCAGTCGGCGACCGCCTCGGCCTCGGACATCTGCGAGGCCAAGTTGTGCGTGCCGTCGCGCTCGTAGGCGACCGCGGCCGCGATCTGCCGCTTCGCCTTCTCGACCTCCTCGCCGGTCGTCTCGCGCGCCGCGCGCCCGACCTCGCGGTGGACGACCTCCTCGACGCGCGCCGGCTCCACCCCGGGCCGCGCCGACACGTAGACGTTGAAGAGTCCGGGGTCGCGGAACTGATCGACGCGCGCGTCCACGCTCACGGCCAGCTCCGTCTCGACGAGCGCCTGATAGAGCCGGCTCGTGACGCCGTTCGAGAGCGCGTTCGAGAGGACGACGAGCGGGAAGATGTCGTTGTCGGCCGGGGGCGACGCGGCGCGCGCGGCCAACTCCGAATTCGAGAGCACCGTCGCCTGCCCGAGCGCGGCCGGCGTGCGGTAGGCCACCTGCACGAGCGGCAGCTCGCCCGCGCGGCGGATGACTAAGCGGCGCTCGCCCTGCTGCGGCGGCTCGTCCGTGTAGACCTCGGGGATCGGCGCGGGCGAGGGCGGCATGGCCCCGAAATACTTCTCGACGAGCGCGAGGGCGCGCGCCTCTTCGAAGTCGCCGGCGACGATGACGGTCGCGTTGTTCGGGTGGTAGAAGGTGTCGTAGAACTCTTTGAGCCGCGCCGTGGGGACGTTCTCCACGTCCGCCCGCCAGCCGATGGTCGGGTGATGATAGGGGTGCTCGCGGAAGGCCGTGGCGTAGACGGCCTCGTCCAGCACGAGCATCGGCTCGTTCTGCCCGCGCTCCAGCTCGTTGCGCACGACCGTCATCTCCGACTGGCGGTCGGCGTCGGCGATGAAGGAGTTGCGCATCCGGTCGGCTTCGAGGCGGGCGGCGAGTTCGAGCTCGTCCGAGGGCAGCGTCTCGAAGTAGTTGGTGCGGTCGTACCAAGTGGTGGCGTTGAAGTCGGCCCCGACGCGCTGGAGCGTGGCGGCGATCTGCGTGCGCCGCTCCTTGTTGAAGGTCGGCGTGCCCTTGAAGAGCATGTGTTCGAGGAGGTGCGTCGCGCCCGTGTGGCCCACCGCCTCGTTACGCGAGCCGACGCGGTAGAGGACGAGGAAGGTCACGACCGGCGCGACCCGGTTCTCGACGAGCAGCAGCTTCAGCCCGTTCGACCGCAGGCGGCACTCGCGCACGCCCTCCTCCTCCGCGACCAGCTCGACGCCTTCGCTTAACCGCTCCTGCTGCACGATAAAGTCCCCCTCCTCCTCCGCCCGCCGCAACGGCCGTCGGCAGAAACGCCCCGCGCGCCGGCGGGGCGGCGTGAGGCTCCGGTGGTGTTCGGTTGATGCGGCGCGGCTATGCTAGCAAATCGCCGCGCGCCTGTGAAATAGGCGGGCGTTCGTGTTGCTTTGTGTTGTAAAGCACTTGACAGGCGCGGCCCGCGGGGTGTATCGTGGCCCACGGTATGGGCACCGTCCGGCCATTTCAGCAACCCGCCGAGCAGCCGCCCGCGCTGCACGACCGCGCGATGGACAACCTCCGCTTCATCCGCGAGGCGATGGAGCGGGCCTCGGCCTTCACGGCCGTGCCGGGCTGGGGGCAGGTCGGCATCGGGCTGACGGCGCTGCTGGCCGCGCTCGTCTCCTCGCAGCAGGAATCTTTCGAGGCGTGGCTGCTGGTCTGGCTGGCGGAGGCTCTGGTCTCGCTCGTCATCGCCGGCTGGACGATGTACCGCAAGGCGCGCGCGGCCGAAACGCCTCTGCTCTCGCGGCCGGGCCGGAAACTCGCCATCAACTTCGCGCCGCCGATGCTCGCGGGCGCGCTCCTGACCGTCGTCTTCTACCGGGCCGGGCTGACGGAGATGTTGCCCGGCCTGTGGCTTTTGCTCTACGGCACGGGCGTCGTGACCGGCGGGGCCTTCTCGGTGCGGCCGGTTCCCATCATGGGGCTCTGCTTCATGTTCGTCGGGGCGGCCGCCCTCTTCTGCCCGGAGGCGTGGGGCGACGCCTTCCTCGCCGTGGGCTTCGGCCTGCTCCACGTCATCTTCGGATTCCACATAGCGAGGTGTTACGGTGGCTAGACAGAACGCACTGGCGAAAGATCGTGGCCGGAAGGCCGGCGCGCGCGCCGACGCGCAGGGCAGCCCGCGCGACCAGCGGCGCAACTTGGCCGCCGAGGGCCAGACGGCCGCGGGCCCGGCCACCGCGGCCGAACTCGACCGGCTCATCCACGAGCGCGTCCGCCTCGCCATCGTCAGCGCCCTCGCCGTCAACGAATCCCTCACCTTCAACGAACTCAAACAACTCCTCAACACCACGGACGGCAACCTGAGCGTCCACGCGCGCAAGCTCGAAGAGGCGCAGTACGTCGTCTGCCACAAGTTCTTCGACGGGCGGACGCCGAAGACCGAGTACCGTTTGACGGCGGCCGGGCGGCGCGCGCTGGAGAACTACCTCGGCCACATGGAGACGGTGATCCGCGCGGCGCGGGGCGGCTGACGCCGGCCGCGCCAAAATTTTTTGCGTTGACGCTTTGTAGTGTAAAGTGGTTTGCAAATCGGCAAGAGCGGACGGAGGAGGGAACCGTGATGGCGAATGGTGGGGGCGGCGCGCGGCGCGGGAGCGGGGCGGCGCGCGCGGCGCGCGCGGCGCTGAAGGTCGGGCTGTTGGCGTTGCCGTCGCTCTTCTGGTCGGCGGTCTTCGCGTCGCTGGCCGGGGAGCGGGCGCTGGAGCGGCTGTCGCTGCTTGCGGAGTGGTGGTTGCGGATCGCGGAGTCTTGGTGAATCCGTGCGGGCGGGGGAGAGATGAAGGAGAGGACGAAGCTGGGGTTGGGCGTGTTGGAGGCCGGGCTTCTGCTCGGCCTTCTGGGCCACGCGCTGCTGCGCGCGCGGGGTCAGTTCTTATCTTCGCCGCCCGCGGTCGCGGCGGCCGGCTCGGGCCCGGAGCTGGCCGCGGTGCGGATGTAGGTCGTCCAAGAGCTGTTCTCCTGCGACATCAGCGACTCGGCGCGCTCGACGAGGAGCGAGAGCGGCGCGGCCGTGTCGTAAGGCGCGGTGCGCGTGAGGAAGAGGAACTTCTCGCGCCGCAGCGAGTCGCAGACCGTGCGGTAGTTGACCCACACCTCCTGATAGCGGTAGAGGCTGAGCAGGCCGGCGACGATGGTCAGCATGACGCCGGCCAGCGCCACCAAAAGCGTCGGGTGCACCGACCACACGGGGACGAATTCGGCGAAGCCGGAGATGACCGGGATGGAGGCGGCGAGGCAGATTTCGAGGACACGCAGGAGCTTGTAGCGGTGCTGCGCGGCGCGGCTCTTGCGGTCGTACCAGTCGATCTGCTCCTCAAGCCTCTGCTGGAGGTACTCTTCAGCCTGCATAAATGTTCGTCCTCGGCGTTCGTCGGTCGTGCGCGGCGGGCGGCGGGCGAGGCCCTTCAAGACGCGGGGCTTCGCGGGCGGTAAAGCGTCGGCAAGATATGCCCGCGCCGGGCGGATGTCAATAGCCTTCGGCGCGCGTGCGCCGGGCCGCGGGCGACGTATCGTTTCGATATTCAGCGCGCCCCGCCGGTTCTGTTTGATTTCAGCACGCCCCTCCCGCCCCCGCCCCCCGCGAGCGGGCTTAACTCGCGACATTTTTCGACTTACGGGGCCGCGGCGGCGCGGTCTGGAATTTGCAGCCCATCGGCTCGAACGGCCGACGCCGCGCGGCCGCGCCCCGCAGGGGGAAGCGTGACGCCGGGGCGTCGAGCGACCCGCCGGGGTATTTCAAGGGGTTTCGGCCGAGGGAGGTAAGCAGTTTGTCGGTGCGCAGGTGTTTGGGTTTGGCTCTGGTCTGTGTGTTGCTGGCGCAGGCGGCCTGCGGCGGGCTGCTGATGGGCGCGAGCTTCCCGGCCCCGCCCCGCAGCGGCGGCTTCAACCTCTTCAGCCCGCAGCAGGACATCGAGCTGGGCAAGGCTTCGGCCGTCGAGGCCGTCCGCGAGGCCCGGCTGCTCAGGGACGAGCGCGTCACGGCTTACGTCCGGCGCGTCGGCGCGCGCCTCGCCGCGCAGGCCCCCGGCTACGAGTTCCCGTACCAGTTCGCCGTCGTGGACGCGCCGGAGGTCAACGCCTTCGCCTTCCCCGGCGGCTACGTCTTCGTCAACGCCGGGGCGGTCGCCGCGGCTCGCAGCGAGGGCGAGCTGGCCGCCGTCCTCGCGCACGAAATCTCTCACGTCGCGCTGCGCCACGGCACGCGGCAGGCGACGAAGGCTTACCTGACGAGGGCCGGCCTGAACCTCGTGGAGACTTTGACGGGCGGGCGCGAGACGCGCCTCGGCCAGTTTCTGGCCGACCTCGGCGGCGCGGGCGCGGACATGCTCTTCGAGGAGTTCGGGCGCACGTCCGAGACCGAGGCCGACCTCGAAGGCGCGCGGCTGATGGCCGCCGCCGGCTACGACCCGCGCGACATGGCCCGCTTCTTCGAGCAACTCGGCGAGACGGGCGGCTGGCGCTCGTCCGAGACGGCGGGCGACCACCCCGACCCCGGCAGCCGCGTCGCGGCCATCAAAGAATTCCTCGCCACGCTCCCCGAAGCCCGCACGCCCGCGCGCAACCCCGAAGAGTTCCGCCAGATCAGGAAGCGCGTCAGAGGGTACTGAAACGCCGCGAACCCCGAACCGTAAATCGTGACTCGAAAAAAACGGGAGCCGCCGTCGCTCGAACCGTTCGAGCGGCGGCGGCTCTCAACGCGTCTTCCACGATTCACGGCTTTCAAGTGATGAGGTCGAAGTCTCCGCCGAGGACGCGGTCGAGTTTGCCTGTGCGCCAGCCGCGCAGCGAGTCGCGGACGAGGGGCGAAGGCTCCTCGCGGTAGCGGCGGACGATCTGGGGCGGCGCGGACGTTTCGCGCTCGAAGGCGCGCTCGGCCTGCCGGCGCAGGGCGTCAGGGCCGCGCCCCGCCGGCTCGTCCGGCTGCGCGACGACGCGGACGTGGACGCGCGCGCGGTTGAAAGACTTCTCGTCCTGCGGCGTCTCAAGGACGTGCAGCCCCTCCTCGCCCCTCAGCAGCGTGAAGGCCGCGTAGCCCGAGACGGCCAGCAGCGCCTCGTAGTGTTCGCCCGCGCCCGCGCCGGCCTCGGGGCCGCCCCCCTCCGAGAGCAGCGCGAAGCGCATCCGCCGCTTCTCGGCCCAGCGCCGGTACATCTCGACGAGGCGGCGCGCGAACTGTTCGCTCGTCTCGCGGTCGGTTCCCGGCTCGCGCCCCGCGCTGACCTGCGCGAAGGCGTCGCGCGGCTCGCCGGCGGCGAGGCCGCGGCAGGCGGCGTCGAGCAGGTAGAGCTGTTCGGCGAGGCGGCCGACGAGTTCGGCCGGGTAGCGCTCGCGGTCGCCGCGCAGTCGCGCGAGCAGGGAGCCGGCCGTGTCCAACCCCGTCTCGACGCGGTCCATGTACTCGGCCAGCCCCAGCACGGCGAAGCGCGCGGGCGAAGTCCAGAAGCCCGCCTGCTGCGTCTGCCCCAGCGCCTCGGCCTTGCGCCGCCGCCAGCCCTCGTCCTCGGCCCGCCCCGCGACCTCGGCGAAGCGGCCCTGAAGGTAACACACCTCCTCGCGCGCGCCGCGCGGGTCGAGCGCGATGCGCTCCAGACTCAACTCGCCCCCGCCGTCGGCCGGCAACTCTTCGTCGGGCGCGGCCGCGGCCGCCGCCGTCTCGGCCGACCCGCCCGCGGGCGGCGCGTCCGGGTCGACGAACTCGACGGCGAGCGCGTCGCCGTCGTCGGCCGCGCGCACGAAGAGGAACTGGTCGCCTTCGGGGAACTGGTGGTTGACGATGGTGACGGCGAGCGGCGACAGCAGGTAACGCTCGACGGCGCGCTTCAAAGGCCGCGCGCCGAGGTCGGCCGTGAAGCCCTTCTCCAGAAGAAAGTCCACGGCCGACTCGTCCCACTCGACGGCCCACTGGCGCGTCCGCAAACCCCTCCGGCCGAGCACGTCGGTCAGCTCCTTGCGCAGCAGGTCGCGCATCACGTTGCGGCCCAGAGGGCGGAAGACGACGACGCGGTCGATGCGGTTGACGAACTCGCGGCGGAAGGCGCGGCCCACGGCGCGCTCGACGGAGCCGGCGGCGAACTGCGCCTGCTCCTGCGAGAAGCCGATCGACGCGCCGTGCGGGAGCGTCGCGCCGAGGTTCGAGGTCAGGATGAAGACGGAGTGGCGGAAGTCGGCCGTGTTGCCGCGCCGGTCTGTCAGGCGGCCGTCGTCGAAGACTTGCAGGAACAAGTCCCAGACCTGCGGGTGCGCCTTCTCGAACTCGTCGAGGAGGACGACCGAGAAGGGCTGCTTGCGGACGGCGTTGACGAGGGCCGCGCTGTCGCTCGTCTCGCTGGATTCGCCGAGGATGCGGTCGAGCGAGTCGGGCGTCTGAAACTCGCTCATGTCGAGACGGATCATGCGCTCGGGCGAGCCGAAGAGGAACTCGGCGAGCGTCTTGGCGATCTCGGTCTTGCCCGTGCCCGTCGGCCCGACGAAGAGGAAGACGCCCTGCGGGCGCGTCGGGTCGGTCAGCCCCGCCTTAACCATCGCCACGCGCTCCACGAGGCAGTCCACGGCCTCGGGCTGACCCAGCACGCGCTGCTCGAAGAAGGCGCGCAGGCTCCGGAGGTCTAGGCCCTCGCGCTCGTCGAGGATGGAGACGGGCAGGCCGGTGAGCTGCGAGAGCGTGACGAGCAGATCGTCGAGCGTGAGCTGGCGCGAGGCGTGGGCCCGTTCGTCCTCGGCGAGCAGGCGGCGGCGCGCCGCTTCGAGGAAGAGCAGGAGGTTGCCGGGCGCGGCCTTGTCGCCGAGGTACTGCTTGGCGAGCTGGAACGCCTCGCGCAACGTCTCGTCGGAGACGCGCGGCGCGGCCCCCGGCCGGGGGCCGAGCGCGAACCTCGCGGCCCAGAGGCGGCCGAGTTCCAGAGTCTCCTCGTCGCCGAGCGGCGCGACGCGGCACGTCTGCATCGCGGTGCGCAGCTTCGGCCGCAGGCGCGCGAGCTGCTCGAAGGCGGCCGAGGGAACCTCGCCGACCACCTTCACCTCGCCGCTCTCGATGGAAGGCAGCAGCAGGTCGAGCAAACCCGTGGGGCTGAACTGGTGCCGGCCCGCCCACAGCGTCTCGTGGAAGTTCGGGATGACCCAGAGGACGCGCCGGCCGGCGAGCTGGCGGACGAGCGCCTGCACGCGCGCTTCGAGCTGGCCGATGTACTGCTGTCCGGCGAGCACGTCGGCCGCGCCCGCCTCGAAGACCGTCCACTGGTCGCCGAAGAGCCGCTCGGCCAGCGCCCGCACGAGCGCCGTCTTGCCCGTGCCCGCGTCGCCGACGAGCAGGACGGAGCGCGGCGGCTCGCGCTTGAGGGCGGCTTCGAGTTCGGCGACGCGCGACGCGACGGCCGGGGTGTTGAAGACCTGCGCCTCGCCGCGCGCGGAAGGCTCCCAGACTCGGCCGACGCTCTTCAAAAACTCGACGGCCGCGTGTGAGGCCCGCCAGTCCGCGAACTCGCGCGCGACGCCGCCGGGGAGCGCGTCGCCGAGGTCCGCCAGCAAGCCTTCGAGGTCGGCGAGCTGCGTGTCGTCGGGGCCGCGCCGCGCGGCCTCTTCGATCAGCTCGGCGGCGGCGGGCGAGTCGCCCGCGGCGACGCGGCGCGCGACGAACTCGCGCAGCGCGTTCACCGAAATGAAGTCGCGCCAAGAGGCGTTGAGGCCCGCCAGCAGCCGCGCGAGGACGGGGCGGCGCGCGTGCGCTTCGAGCGCGCGCAGGGCGAAGAAGCGCTGCCAGTGCCAGCATTCGTTGACGAGGCCGACGAGGCGCTCGGCCGCCGAGCCCTCGCGGTCGGGCCGGCGCGCGAGCGCTTCGAGCGCCATGCAGGCGAGGACGGAGTTGGTGCCGACGGCGTGCTCGAAGAGTTCCTGCGTCGTGTGACGTTTGCCGCACAGCAGTTCGACGCCGCGCCGGAAGGCCGCTTCGGGCAGGAGCTCGCGCGGGTGCGTCGAGCGCTGGTAAAAGTCGTCGAGGCTCCACGCCAGCGCGTGCGCGTCTTCGGCCGCCTCGGGCGTCGCAGGGGTTGCGGCAGAGTCTGCGCGGGAGGCGTCGCGCCGGCCGTCGCCTGCGTGAGCGCCGGCGGCCGGCGCGTCGGGTGCGGCGAGGAAGGCGTCGGCCGCGTGCGGCGGCGGTTCGTCTGTCGCGTCCCCGGCCGCCGGTTCCCGTCCGGTCTCCCGCCCGTCGTCGGCCCGCGCCGCGCCGGGGGGCTTGAGCGCGGCCCGCCGCCTTTCGTCCTCCAGCCGCCCGCGCAGCGCCGACAACTCGCGCTCGGCCTGCTCGCGCCTCCCCTCCGAGGCGCGCAGGCGCGACAGCGCGAACCACACCGCGCCGACGCTCAGCATGCTCAGGATCAGGAGTCCGAAGGTCAGCATCAACTTTGACGAAAGTCGCGCGCGCGGGCGACGCGCCGGGAGACGACGAAGGAGGGGGATGGTAGCAAAGAAGGGGGCCGGGTGTCAGGCGCCGGGCGGCGGGGAAAAGCGACTCGTCTTTCACCCGCCACCGGCGCCCGACACCCGGCCCCAAAAAGAGATTGCGCTGCCGGCTCCCGAAAGAGCGGCAGCGCAATCTTGGCTCCCTTTGAAGCGCCGAAGCGTTTCAGGGGAGTGGAGGCGGCGCATGTACACGCGGCCGCCGCCGATTTATATCCCGGAGCGCGCGCTAGCGGTTAGCGCCCCCCGGTCGGCCCGGACTCGCTTTCGCGAATCCCCCGGTCACTTGAACCCGAACCCGCTTGCGCGAGCCCGTTGATACTTGAACCGGGTGCCGTTTGGTTTTTGTTGTGGTGGCTGTCCTCCACCGCCGGTCTACGTTCCGGCGAAACGAGGCCCGACCGAAGTCGGACGACATCGCCACCCCGAAGTTAATTACTCCTCGGAGCGCCGCAGCGTTTTTATCCGCGCGGCTTAGGAAAGTCCGCCGACCTTCCTTCGGCAAGCCTTTCGGCTTCAGCACAGGCGTCAATGGCAACCGACAGAACCGCTCGTCGTTGTCCTCGGATCGAAGCGTTGCCGCCCCGAATCCGCCGATCCCGTGCTGGTCGCGACCCCCTTGAGAACCGCGACGGGAGGCGAACTATACGCACGCCCCCGCGGGCTGTCAAGACCTTTTTGATAAAAACCGAGTGGTATCTGAAATCATCATCAACAGCCGATTTCCACAGGTGGAAAACTCATCTCCGCGCTGTGGAAAACTCACGCGCGGCCGCCGCGCCGGCCGTCTCGCGGAGGCGGCTCCGGCCCCTGCGGCAGCTTCTCGACGACGTGGTCGAACGTCAGCCACGCGCTCCAACTGTGGTGGTAGAAGGCGACGGGGAAGAGGGCCGCCGCGGCGAGCAGCGCCACGAGCATCGACTGAAATTCGAAGCCGGCGACGAGGACGCCCGAGACGTAGAGCAGGAGGATGAGGGCCTCGGTCGTGACCACGTTAATCGCAATCGCCCCGACGAAGAAACCCTCCTCGCGCTTGAAGAGCACGCCGCACGCGGGGCAGCGGTCTTTGATCTGGAAGGGGCGCAGCACGATGGAGGCCAGCCCGCAGGCGGGGCAGCGCAGCAGCAGGCAGCGGAGCAGAGCGGCGACCATCCGGACTCCTCGAAAGCTTTCCGGTCGGGACGAAGGCAGTCTACAACCCTCACCGCCGATCCGTCACCGCCGGAGCCCCGCGTGCCCCGGCCGGCGTTTGTTTCAACGCGCGGCCGGCGGCCCGCCGCCGCCCGCCCTGCGCTCGTAGATGACGTAGCCGTTGCCCTCGACGGCCACGGCGTACTCGGCCTCGACGTGCCGGCGCAGCTCCGGAAAACTCCCCGGCCCGCCGGGCGCCGGCATCCACGGCTTGTCCGCCTTCACCTCAACGATGAAGCGCGGGGCCGCCTGCCGCAACTGCGAGAGGAACTCGCGGCGCAGGCCCTCGACGACGGGCGAAGAGGCGTGGTGGTAGAAGTGGTAGTCGTACATGAACTCGGTGGCCAGCCTCGCGCGCGCGAGCAGCATGGCGTGGATCGCGCCGTTCGCCCAGTCGAGAGGCTGCACGGCGTCGGCCGGGCCGACCCGCTCCTTCAGCGCGGCCGCGATCTCGTCCACGCGCCCGCCCTTCGGCGGGACGACGCGGTGCGCGGGGCCGAGCGCCCTCAAAGTCGCGGCCGCGTACTTCGGCAGATTCAGTTGCAGGCAGACGGCCGCGGCGAAGACGACGGCGGGGAGCAGGGCCCGCAGCGCGGCGGCGAAGCTGTCGCGGCGCCCGCTTCCCGGCGCGTAGAAGCACAGGGCGGCCGCGAGCGAGAGGAAGTAGGCCGTCGGCATGAAGTGGTAGTCCCAGAACTTGCCGCCGAGCGCCGGGTAGAGGAGGTAGGCGAGCGCGCAGAGGGCGAGGGCCGCGTAAGACAGAGTCGCCTCGCGCGGCCGCCCGGGCTGCGCGGCGAAGTGGTAGCCGGCGAAGAGCGCGCACAAAAGCAGCGGGCCGTAGCCGCCGAACTGGAGCGTCTGCTCGAAGAAGTAGAAGGCGCGGTCGAGGCCGGTCAGGTGTTCCTGCGCGCCCGTCAGCGCGAGGTGCAGCGGGAGGTAGTTGAAGAAAATCCAAACGAAGTCGCCGAGCGCCGAGTTCGCGTAGAGCCACGCGGCGGCGAGCAGCGGCGGGGCGAGCAGGGGCAGGCCGCACGCGGCCGCGCACCTGAGAAAATCTCGCCGGCTTCCTCCGCGCCCCTCCCGCCGGAAGGCGACGAGCGCGCCGAAGACGACGGGCAGGCCGAGGGCGAGGTGCGGCTTCACAAGCACCGACAGGCCGAAGAGCGCGCCCGCGGCCGCGAAGCGCCGGAGGCCCGCGCCCCCCGCCGCGTCGCGCGGCAGGCACGCGAGCGCGCACGCGAGGGGGACGACGCCGAGGTAGTCCCTCTGCAAAGTCATCGTCTGCCCCTTCGAGAGGTAGACGAGGCCGAACGTGACGACCGCGGCCGCGGCCGGCGCGCGCCCGAAGCGGCGCATGAAAAAGTAGGTGGCCCCGAGCAGGGCAGAGAGCAGCGCGAAGTCGACGAGACGGTAGGCCGCGTCGCCGTAGCCGAAGAGCTTGACGACCGCGTAGTGGAAGGCGAACGCGCCCGGCATGCTCGTCTCGAAGATGTCTCGGTAGGGGAAGCGGCCGTGCTCGTCCATGAGGAAGGCCGCGTAATGAAGCATCGGCCCGTCGTGCTCCATCCGCCACCACGACGAGAGGCCCGCCTGCGCGCACAGCAGCGCCGCGAGCGGGCCGAGGACGAGGTACGGCAGGGCCGGCGTGAATCTTCCGATGAAGTCGGGGGGGAGCCGTCTCATGGGCCTGAAGGCGCGCGAGGCCGGCCGTCGATCTTCCGGTTCGCCCGGGCCGGCGGGGCCGCCGTCACCTAAAGCTCCTTCCGCATCGGCACGAACTCGATGCTGACGCCGTCGCCGATCTCGTAGGCGACGCGCTCCGTGCCCGCGTAGCCGCAGGCGCGGTAGAGTTTCAAACCCGGCAGCGTCGCCATCAGCTCAAGCCGGCGGAAGCCGTGAGCCTTCGCCGCGCCCTCGCAGGCCGCGAGGACGGCCCGCCCGACGCCCTTGCGCGCGTGCGCGGGGTGGACGAAGAAGGCGCGGATGCGCGCCGGCTCGGTCGCCGGGTCGAGCTCGGCGGAGTCCCTTTCGGCGTACTGGTCGCCGCCGAAGAGCGTCCGCCGCCGGCTCCACCCGCCGCACCCGATGAGGGCCCCGCCGGCCTCGGCGACGAAGTACGTGCCGTCGAGAATCAGGCTCGTGTCCACGCCGAAGACCGTCCGGAGCGCCGCCTCGATCTGCGGCCCCGTGTAGTCCTCCCGGCTCAGGCCGCGCGCCGACTCCGCGATCAACTCCTGAATCGCCGGCCGGTCGTCGAGCGTCGCTTTCCTGATGACGTAATCCATGCCGCCCGCGAAAGATGCCGAACCCCCGCCCCGAACGGCCGCGCCGCTTCGGTCTTTCCGCCGCACAGTTTATAATTTCCTTTCCCATACTGCTATCGAACGTAACCGTTAAGGAGTGAAGATGACGGCTGAGGAGAAGACGACGAAGCGCCCGGCGCGCGTCAGGTTCGGCGGGCGGGTGCTCTTTCTGACCGAGGACGTGTCGCTGGTCAGGCGGCAGCTCGAAGCGGGCGAGGACTTGGAGTTCGACCCCGCGCGGCCGCTGATGAACAACATCTCGACCGACGAGATCACGCCCGGCTGGGTCTGCTTCTACTACGACGAGACGCTCGGGCGTTACGTCTACGTCGGGATGCGCGAGGGCGCGGTCAAGCAGGACGAAGTTAAAAACGGCGGCTTCTCGGTCGTCGTCTCGGGGCTGTCGAAGGGCTGCGGCTCGTCGCGCGAGACGGCGCCGTTCGCCGAGAAGGCGGCCGGCGTCGAGCTGGTCATCGCCCGAACCATCGAGAAGATTTACGGCCAGAACTGCCAGAACATCGGGCTGCTGACCTCGACCGACTTCCAGCTCGTCGAGCGCATCCGGCGCGGCGAGGAGATTCCGCTCGAAGAGTTCACGCGCGGCCTCGACCCCATCTCGAAGTCGATCGTCGAGCACGGCGGCCTCTTCAACTACAACAAGGCGCGTCTCGCGGGGCGCGTCGCGCCGCCCGCGCTCGAAGCCGCGCGGCGCCCGATGAACATCGTCGAGAAGATCATCGCGCGCCACGCCTTCGTCCGCGCGGGCGAGGTCGGCGTCGAGTCCGTCAGGCCGGGCGACGCGCTCTTCGCCCTGACGGACGTGCGCTTCTCGCACGAGTACGTCACGCCGATGGCCGAGAGTTTGTTCAAGCAGGCTTTGGGCACGGACGCGCGCGTGACCGAGCCGGAGTCCGTCTACGCCTTCCGCGACCACCTCACCTTCCTCGGCCGCGTGATGTCGGACGACAAGAAGAAGATGGGGCTGCTGGAGCGCGCCGACGGCCTCGCCGTCACGCAGGGCCGCTTCACGCAGGAGCAGGGCATCAGGCTTTACGGCGGCACGGAGGAGCGCGGCAGCGAGGCCATCTGCCACAACGCCGTGGTCGAAGACATCGCGCTGCCGGGCCAGCTCGTCATCGGCACGGACTCGCACACCTGCATGGCGGGCGTGCTCGGCTGCTTCGCCTTCGGCGTCGGCTCGACCGACATGGCCAACGCTTGGTACACCAAAGACATCCGCGTCAAAGTCCCCGAGACCGTCCGGTTCGTGTTGAGCGGGCGGAAGCGCGACGACGTGTCGGCCAAAGACGTGATGCTCGTCATCCTCGCCACCGACTACATGAAGGAGGGCCGCGGGATAGGGCAGGTCTTGGAGTTCGCAGGCGAGGGCCTGAAGGATTGGCCGATTGACGAGCGCGCGACGCTGACGAACATGGCGGTCGAGGCCGGCGGCTTCACCGGCATCATCGAGCCGGACGAGGTCGTCGTCGAATACCTCACGCGCGCGCGCGGCCTCGACGCCGACGAAGTCCGCCGGGGCTTCCTCCGCAGCGACCCCGACGCCGAGTACGCCGCCAGCTTCGAGATCGACCTCTCCGGGATCACCCCGATGGTCGCCACGCCGGGCGACCCGCGCAACGGCGTGCGCGTCTCGGAGCTGGGCGAGCCCGTCCGCATCGACACGGCCTACGGCGGCTCCTGCACGGGCGGCAAGATGGCCGACATGGACATGTACGCCGCGGTGCTGAAGCGCGCCGTCGAGCAGGGGCGCCGCGTCGCGCCCGGCGTGCAGCTTTACCTCCAGTTCGGCTCGCAGAAGATTAAGGAGTACGCGCGCCGTCGCGGCTACATCGAAATCTTCGAGCGCGCCGGGGCCGAGTTGATCGACCCCAGTTGCGGCGCGTGCATCAACGCGGGGCCGGGGGCTTCGCGCTCGCCCGAGCAGGTCACGGTCAGCGCGCAGAACCGCAACTTCCCCGGCCGCAGCGGCCCCGGCAAGGTCTACCTCGCCAGCCCTTACGTCGTCGCGGCCTCGGCCATCGCCGGCCACATCGTCGAGCCGGCCGAGTTCTTGCGCGAGCCCGAAGCGGAGCCGGTCGGCGCATGAAGGGCGTCGGGCCGGGCCGCGTCCGCGACATCCTCGACCACGAGCCGAAGTACGTGCGCGTGGAGCGGGAGCGCCGCTACCTTTTGCGCGAGCTGCCCGAAGGCGTCTCGCTGCGCGACGAGCACGCGCAGATTACGGACAACTACATCACGAACACGCGGCTGCGCCTGCGCAAGTCGCGCTGGGTGCCGACGGGCGAGTGGAGCCTCAAGCTCACGCAGAAGCACGCGCCCGCCCCGCCCGACTTCGCCCGCGCGCTCATCACGACGCTCTACCTCGACCGGGCCGAGTACGACACGCTCTCGGTCTTCGAGGCCAACGAGCTGCGCAAGAACCGCTACTACCTCCGGCGCGAGGGGCGGCTCTACTCCGTGGACGTTTTCCTCGGCGACCTGCGCGGCCTCATCCTCGCCGAGACGGATTTCGAGACGGACGCCGCGCTCGAAGCCTTCGCCCCGCCGCCCTTCGCCGTCGCCGACGTGACCCGCGAAGAGCTGTTCACCGGTGGCCGACTCGCCTACCTGACGGCCGAGGAGCTGCGGGAGGGAATTGAAGAAGTAGTCAGTAGACAGTAGTCAGTAGACGGTAGGCTCCGCACTACGGCCGCTGACGCCGACACTCTGACGATACGCCGCCGAAGGTCTTCCTACTGTCTACCGACTACTGCCTACTGTCTACTCGCTCTTATGCTTCCCATTCACACCATCGGGCACGGGCGGCACGCGTTCGCGGACTTCGTCGCGCTGCTGCGGCAGTACGAGATCGAGGTGGTGTGCGACGTGCGGAGCGCGGCGCGTTCGCGGTGGCCGCAGTTCAACGGGCGCGTGCTGGCCGCGGCCTTGAAGGAGCACGGCATCGGCTACGAGTGGCTGCCCGAGTGCGGCGGCAAGGTGGTCGCGCCGCCCGAAGAGCTGGCGCGCGGCCTCGACCGCATCACGGAGCTGGCCTCGGACGCGCGCGTCGCGCTCATGTGCTCCGAGTCGCAGCCGCTCACCAGACACGCCGAGCCGCGCGCCAACTGCCACCGCGTCGGCCTGCTCGGCCCGCCCCTGCGCGCCCGCGGCGCGCGCCTCGTCCACATCCTCCCCGACGGCCGCGCCGTCGAACTCGACGAATCGCAAATCCCTTCGATCTGGTGACAGAAGTCGGAAGCGGTTTGGATTTTCGAGTCGCGACCGACGGGCGCGGCGGCGCCTTCAGTCGCGGCTCGAAAATCAAAAATCACCTTAACTCGGAGCCCGAAACTTTTTTCAGGTAGAGGGCGAGGGCGAGGGCGGCGAACATGATGCCGGCGGCGGCGTAGAAGGTGAGGCGCACTGAGGCGTCGTCGATGTGTCGCGGCGCGGCGGCGCTGTAGATGAGCCAGCCGCCGACGGCCGGCCCGACCGCGCGCGCCAGAGAAGCGGCCGACTGCGACGCGCCGAGGACGCCGCCCTGCTCGGCCGCGCCGGCGCTGCGCGACGCGAGGCTCGTCAGAGACGGCGTCGCGAACGAGTTGCCGAACGAGAAGCAGGTCATCACCGCGAGCAGCCCCGCCAGCCCCCCCGACGCCGGGCCGACGGCCGGCAGGATCAGGAGGTTGACCGCCAGCAGCAGCGCCCCCGCGATGACCAGCGCCAGCTCGCCGAAGCGCTTCACCAGCCGCCCGATCAGGCCCCCCTGCACGACGACGGCCAGCAGCCCGATGTAGGCGAAGAGGTAGGCGTTGTCGGTCGGCCCGTAGCCGAAGCGGTACATGGTGAAGAGCGCGAAGACCGTCGTCATGATCGAGAAGGAGACGACGAACAGGAAGTAGATCGAGAGCACGAGGGCGAGGTCGGGCTGGCGCAGGCCGCGGAAGAAGTCGCCCCAGCCGCGCCGCGCGTGGCGCGCCGGGTGGCCGGGCGTCACCGTCTCGGGCAGCGTGAAGTAGAGCAGCGCGGCGTTGGCGAACGAGAGCGCGCCGGCGAAGTAGAAGGGCAGGCTGATGTCCCACTGGCTCAACACCCCGGCGATGGCCGGGCCGAAGATGAAGCCGAGGCCGAAGGCCGCGCCGAACATGCCCATCCCCTGCGCGCGGTTCTCCGGCGTCGTCACGTCGGCGATGTAAGCCTGCGCGGTCGAGATGTTGCCGCCCGTCACGCCCGCGATGATGCGCCCGACGAAGAGCGTCAGGAGCGAGCCGGCCGCGCCGAGGATGAGGAAGCCGACGCCCGTCCCGAGCAGACTTAGCAGCAGCACGGGCCGCCGGCCGTGCCGGTCAGACCAGCGGCCGAGGATGGGCGAGAAGATGAGCTGCATCACCGAGTAGACCGAGAAGAGCAGCCCGAGCGCGACCGGCGAGGCGTCGAAGCGCTCCATGTAGTAGGGCAGGATCGGGATGACGATGCCGAAGCCGACGAGGTCGATGAAGACCGTCAGGAGGATGACCGCGAGCGGGGAGCGCTTCATACAGGAAGTTTCGAGTTACGGGCTACGCGTTACGAGTTACGGACAATATAACAGAACCGCGGGCGGTGGCGAGCGGGTGACGGTTCGCGTCAGAGTCTTCTCCGGCGTGACCCTTACCGGTTCGTCACCGCCCGCGGTTCCGTTTGCCCGCGCAAACCGGGCTGCGCTACACTCGCCGCGTTCCTTCAACCCGAACATCCGCCGCCGCCGGGAAGTCCGTATGGGAGACAAGGGGACTCGCACGCTCGTCATCAAACGCGTCCACGCGGAGGCCCGCGACATCCGCGCCCTCGACGCGCTGCCGGAAGGCTCGGCCGCGGGGCACGGCCTCGACTTCCGCCCCGGTCAGGTGGCGCGGCTGCGCGTCGGCGAGGCCGGCGCGGCCTACTTCGCCATCGCCAGCGCGCCCGAGGACGACGAGCTGGAGTTCCTCGTCAAGCTCTCGAACGACCCCGCCGGACGCGCCCTCTACGAGACGGCCGAGGGCGGCCGCGTCGAGCTGGTCGAGCTGGCCGGCCACGGCTTCGCGCTCGAAGAGCAGGAGGGGCGCGACCTCGTCTTCGTGGCGATGGGCACGGGCGTCGCGCCGCTGCGCTCGGCCCTGCGCTCGGCCCTGCGTCGCGCCGAACGCTTCGGCCAGATCGTCGTCCTCTACGGCGCGCGCACGCCCGAAGACTTCTGCTATCAGGACGAGGTCGAATCGTGGAAGGCGGCCGGCGTCGAGCTGCGCCAAGTCGTCTCGCGGCCCGACGGCTACGAGTGGGCCGGCTCGACCGGCTACGTGCAGTCGCTCCTCGACAACGTGCTGCCCGGCCTCTCCGACCCCGTCGCGCTGGTCTGCGGCTCGCGCGAGATGATCGAACAGACCCGCGACCGCCTCGGCGAGATGGGCTTTGCGCCCGAAAGGATTCTGACCAACTACTAAGGCGGTCGGGTGCGGCGAGACGGTAGTCTCGCGCAGAGTTCAAGGGGCAAGGCGCGGGGGGCGCGGAGAAGAAGTTGATCTTCTCCGCGCCCC
>Ga0196977_1000512_pt1 | contig 19971 bp, 12 predicted proteins | sample S3v_1013CmetaG_FD_148634 | JGI IMG/M metagenome (GOLD analysis project Ga0196977, IMG submission 148634) | Soil microbial communities from Anza Borrego desert, Southern California, United States - S3+v_10-13C | ecosystem: Environmental > Terrestrial > Soil > Desert | place: USA: California...
CACGGGCGCGCCGGAAGCGATGAGCTCCGCGGCATGCACGGTCAATCGCTCGAGCCAGCGCAATTTATAATCGAACTTCGGGCCGGGCGCGGGATTGCCGTTCGGCAGGTACAGGCAGCCGACAATGAGATCGTCGATCACCGCCTCGATGTAACGGCTGTGGCTGTCTTCGGGATCGCCCGGCAGCACGCGCCTGATCTCGCGCGCTTCCGCGCTGCGGGAAAGAATGGCTACGCCGTTCCAGCTTTTTTGCCCGTGCCAGAGCGCATGATAGCCGGCGTCGTTGATGGCCTGCAGCGGAAATTTTTCCTGCGGCGCTTTCAATTCCTGGAGGCAGACGACATCGGGCTTCGCTTCGCTCAGCCAGCGCAGCAGCACAGGCAGGCGGCCGTTGACGCCGTTGACGTTGTAGGTGGCGATTTTCATTTAGGTGGAATAGATCAATGCTAGTTAGCAGAAAAATTTGGGCCAGAATTTCCCGACGATGAAATTTATTTTTCTACGAAGAGAACGGCTTCTTCTTCAAAACTGAACTCGAGAGGAGAAGGCTCCGACAGAACGAATCGTCTCACCGGATAAAAAGAAGGGAAAGCATCCCAGTATGTGCAAAAGATCCTGAGCGTGTTCCCCGGCAAATGCTTGCCCAGATAGCTCTTAAAATCGCTCACATCCTGAACGCGCTGCTCATGTTTTTCATCAGGCGTTGGCGACCATTCGCTGTACGCAAGTCCGCAGGAACAACCCATGTGCGATCCCACTTCATAATAATGACCGAATTGAAACACGGTATCCAGCATTGCGATTATTTCCTGATCGCTCACTTTGCCGGTATAAAATCCTGGACGCGCATCGCTCCATGGAATTAGTGGCAATTCTTTATCCGATGCAACATAAATATTCAGGCACATGAGCAGGTTTATAGGATGTGAGAATCGAAAAAAAATAATTAATAACCGCCGCTATTTTTTCCCGATACGATAGAGCTTGCCGTTATGGCTATCCGTGATCGCATACAGCGCGCCGTCGCTTCCCTGCAGCACATCGCGCCAGCGATGCTCCTCGCCGGCGAGCAGCCGCTCTTCACCCACTACTTTATTGTTCTCGATCACCAGCCGCATAATGTGCCTTCCGCTCAAGCCGGCGATGAACAAATTGTTTTTCCATTCCGGGACTAGGCTGCCGCTGTAAAAGGTTGCGCCGCTGGGAGAGACCACGGGATCCCAGTAATAGACCGGTTGCTCCATGCCTGCCTGCTGTGTGATCCCCGCGCCCACGGTCCCGCCGCTGTATTCGAGGCCGTAAGTGATCACGGGCCAGCCGTAATTTTTTCCCGGCGCGATGCGGTTCACCTCGTCCCCGCCCAGCGGGCCGAACTCGATGACCCAAAGCTCGCCTGTGACGGGATGCGTGGCCAGTCCCTGCACGTTCCGGTGACCGTAAGTGTAAATCTCGGCCCGCGCACCGGCCTGCCCGGCGAAAGGATTGCCGGGCGCAGGATTTCCGTCTTTGGTGATGCGCAACACTTTTCCCAGCGCAGAGTTCAGCTGCTGCGCCTGCGGGCGGCTTTCCATGTCGGAACGCTCACCGGTGCTTACGAACAGGTTGCCGTCTTTATCCCATTCCAGCCGTGAGCCGTAGTGCATATGGCTGTTGAAAGCCGGCAATGCCTGGTAAATGACGCGGGCTTCTTCAATGCTCCGCTCATCGCCGGACAGGCGGCCTTTGGCTACGGCGGTTACCGTGCCCCCTTTCACATCCTGCGAGAAGCACCAGTAGAGAATGCGGTTGCCGGCAAACGAAGGATCGATCGTTACGTCCAGCAGGCCGCCTTGCCCGCTGCTGTTCACGTCGGGCAGTCCCGTGATCGGCTCGCTAAGCTTACCGCTGGTAGAAACGATGCGCATCGTGCCTTTCTTCTCGGTGATCAGGATGCGCCCGTCGGGCAGGTTGACCATGCCCCAGGGATTTTTCAATCCTTCTGCAATAACCTGCGCCTGCAGCGGCGTTTGCGTTTGCACGCCGCGCGCGCGGGTTTGCCCTTCGAACGCGGGGCGGTATTTGCTGTTAGGGGGCGATGTCTCTACAGGATTTACGGCTGCATTGCTGTCCACAACCTGCGCCGTCGCAGGGCCTTTGGAATTGGAGCCGCAGGCCGCGAGCAGGCAGGCGGCAGCGGTGACGAGGAGCATCGTACGCATGGAAGAGAATTTAGAATCTTGTTGCGCGATCTTCATTTGATGAAAATTATTTCGCTGCCGGTTAAGCAGAAAATTTCGGGCCATTTTTTTTGAGGGAGCGCCAAAGGATGACGTTGGTTTCTGAGCTTACCGCCGCCTCGCCGCCGAGTGGAAAATAGCACATTTACGAGTACTTCGTTTGAAAGAGTGAACAAGCGAAATTTTGTTGCTAAATCAAAAAGGTGCTCTCAAAATGAGAACACCTTTTGAATAAGGGCGGCCAGGCTTGTCTGAGCATTATAAATGCAAAGAGCCGCTTTTCAGCGGCTCTTTTTTGTAGCGGGGGCCAGACTCGAACTGACGACCTTCGGGTTATGAGCCCGACGAGCTACCAACTGCTCCACCCCGCATCGTTTTCTCGCATTTTCCGGGAGTACTTCCCTGAAAGCGGTTGCAAATATAGGAGTTTTTAGGCATGCGAAGAAAATGTTATTAACATTCTTTGTCATGAACACCGCTTCTTCTCCCGCAGCGCACTGAAACCGCGCGCTGTAGCGGCCTGCAGACCGGCGAAGAGAATTTTCTATCCGTAGCCTCTTCCGCATTTCATTCATCCGCCCAGCGCTTTCGTCAACTGCGGGCTGCCGCTTATAAACCAATCCGGCGCGGCGGGTTTGCAAAAATTATTCTTGTTTAAAAGCCCTCTATCATGACCAAAACCATTTTCCTCGCCTGCTGCGCCGCCCTGCCGCTCCTGCTTGCCGCGCAGCAAAACCAGCCCGCCGGCCCCGTGCAGGAGCGGCTGAAGATGCATACGCTGAGCTTTGTCGAGAATAAAGGACAGTTCGCAGATGAGAAAGGGAACGTGCGGGAGGATCTGTACTACCTCGCTTCAGGCAAAGGCTTCAGCGCGGCCATCCGGCCGCACGGCATCACGTACCTGTTCACGCGCGAGATTCCCGGTGAAGAACGAATCGCTCAACCCGACCGCGCGCCGAAACGCATCGAAACGGCGCGCATCGAAGTGGAGCTCGCCGGCGCAACGATCGCGCAAAGCAACATCAGCGCTTCGGAAGAGACGGACGAATACTTCAACTACTATTACACGCATTGCCCGGAAGGCATCACCTATGTGCGCTCGTACAAAGAGATCACGGTGCGCGAAGTGTACCCGGGCATCGACTGGAAAATTTATACCGTCGGCGAGCAGGGCATGAAGTACGACTTCATCGTGCATCCCGGCGCTGATCCCAACCGCATCCGCCTCATCTATCACGGCGCGGAATCACTCGTCAAAAATTCGCAGGAAGACCGCCTCAGCATCCGCACGAAGCTCGGCGAGGTGGAAGAAGGCGCGCTGCTCTGTTACGAAGAAGGCAGCGGAAAAAAGATCGCTTCCGCCTACGCGCTCGAAGGCAACCAAGTGCGCATCAGCCTCGGCGAGTTCGACCGCAGCGAAACATTAGTGATCGATCCTGCGCTTTTCTGGGGAACGTTTTTCGGCGGCACGTCCCTCGACGGACCGGTCGACGTGGCCGAGGGCAACGGGAGCTGGTTCATGACCGGCTACACCACCAGCACCACGGGCAACCTCTTCCCGATCCAGAGCATCGGCGGCGGCTATAACGACAACACGATCGCAGGCACGGATTGCTTCATCGCCAGGTTCAACAACTGGGGCGGGAAGAACTGGACGACCTACTACGGCGGAACCAGCACCATGCCCAGCTACACCGAGCGCGGAATGTCCATCGCAGCGAACGGATCGTTCGTCGTGGTGACCGGGGAGACCAGCACGCAGGGAACCGATTTTCCCACCAGCACCGGCTGCTATCAAAACACTGCTGGCGGCGGCGCAGGGACGTTCGACGCATTTTACCTGAAGTTCAACCTGAACGGCGTGCGGCAATATGCCACGCTGCTCGGCGGAGCGTCATCCGAATCCGGCGCAGGCATCTGCATGGATAATTCCAATAACGTTTACATCACCGGGCGCACCGGCGGCAGTTTCCCGACCACTGTAGGCGCGTTCCAGACGACGTACGGCGGAGCTCCCGGCGCGCTGGACGGGTTCATCACGCGTTTCGGATCGGGAAATACGTTCGACTGGTCGACTTATTACGGAGGCAACGGGACCGACCAGGCGAATGCGATCGAGTTCGACGGCAGCAGCAATCTCTACATCGTGGGCAGCACCACGGGCGGGCTCTCGCTAGCTGCGGGCGCGTACCAGGGAACTTACCAGGGCGGCACGAGCGATGCCTTCATTTTGAAATTCACCACGGGCGGCGCACGCAGCTGGGATACGTACTTCGGCGGCTCAGGCAGCGACCAGGGTTATGGCGTGGAGACCGATGCTGCATTCGGTTATTTTTTCATCGCCGGCTTCACCAGCTCTTCCGCCGCCACCTTCCCGCTTGCCAACGCGCAGCAGGGCGCAAACGGCGGCAACGCGGACCTGTTCATTTCGAAACTCACCGTCGGCGGCGGAGCGGGCATGGTCAACTGGTCGACCTTCTACGGCGGAGCGGGCAACGAAGGCATCGGCGCAATGGATTGCTCGAATATGCTGAGCCTCTCCGGCGATTACCTGTATCTCGCTTCCTCGAGCAGCGGCAGCTTTCCCACCATCACGCTCGGGCCTGCCTGCGCATATAACCAGACCGTGTTCGACGGCATGCGCGACGGCGTCATCCTGCGCATCGACAAAAAAGCGCCCACCGGCTACATCGATTGGGCAACGTATTACGGCGGCAGCTCTTCCGACTGGCTGAACGGGCTGGCCACGTACGACAAAGACCTTGTCGTGTGCGGCGAATTCGGCGGGGGCTCGTACCTCAACAGCTCGCCCGCGCGCCAGCGCAATCCCGGGCTCAGCGCCTACTCGCAGGTTTACCGCGGTTCGGACGAAGGCGTGATCGCGAAATTCAACTGGTGCGCCGTGCCTTACGCGGGCCCCGATCAGAACGCCTGCTGCGCGCCGGCCACCTTCACCTTCGGCCCCACGGCCAATGCCTGCCAGACGTACAGTTGGGTGGACAACCTCGGCAACACGTACAGCGGAACGCCGGTAGTAGTCACTATCAGCGCGCAGCGCACCTTCACGCTCACCGTCACCAACAGCGAATGCGGCGGCGGAACGGCGACCGACGTGATCGTGATGGGCTTCGGCGGTTCCGGCTGCTGCCCGCGCCTGGCCGCACCCGCAGAAGGTCCCGCCGCCACGTTCTTCCTCTCACCCAACCCCGGCCCCGGCGTGTTCAACATCAGCTACGACGGAGAGATCGGAGAAACGCCCGCGATCACCGTTTACGACGCCACGGGAAGAGTCGTGCTGCAGCAAGCGCGCGGCAGTGATCTGCTGTCCCCGCTCGACATCAGCGGACACGCGCCCGGCATGTATTACGTCGAGATGAACCTGAACGGAAAAGCGATCGTGCGGAAAGTGATCATTCAGTAATTGATCTTCCAAAAAATAAAGCCCGGATCAAAAAGGTCCGGGCTTTATTTTTTTCCAGAAAAAGAATTTATCACGCCCGCTTCGCCATCAGCTGCAAAAACTCCTCTTTGTTCCTGCGCGAAACTTCCGCTTTCGAATCGTCGCTCATCAGCACGAAATACCCTTCGGCATTGATGAAGCGTTTGATCTTGTTCATGTTCACGATGTGCGAATTGTGGCAGCGGTAAAAGCGCGGATCGTCGCCGAGCATTTTCTGCAGCTCGCCGATGCTTTTGGAGACGAGGTGCTTCGTGCCGTTCTCGAGGTAGATGTAGGCATAGCTGCCGGAAGCTTCCACGCGCAGCAGCTCCTGGCGGCGGATGAAGAGCCAGCCGTCTTTCACCGGGATATTGAGCAGCCCGCTCACCGCTTCCGCGGCTCGCGGCGTTTCACCTTTTGCATGCCGTTCGAGCAAACGCTTCACGCAATCTTCCAGCTCGCCTTCGTCGACAGGCTTCAGCAAATAATCGAAGGCTTCGCTGCGGAGCGCGCGCACGGCATACTCCTCGTGCGCGGTCACGAACACGATATCGGGGTGCAGCTCGCCGAGGTGATCCAGCACGTCGAAGCCGGAATTGGCAGGCATCTGGATGTCGAGGAAAACGACCTGCGGCTGGTGCGCGCGGATGGCTTTCACGCCGTCGAGCGCGGTATGCGCAAGAGCCATCACTTCCACTTCGGGCGCCACTTGTCCGAGCAGCAACTGCAGGTTCGTCGCGCTTTTGATCTCGTCGTCGATGATGATTGCTTTCATGTCGTTCATGTTGCGCGGGGATATCATGGGATTCAATTAAATGTTCGCTATTCAATATACGCAAAATACGCCGCCAAAGTTCAGCGCCTGCCGTTTTCTAAATTATGAAAAACCGTTTTTTTATAAGACGAAAAAAACGCGCCAAATGCGGGTATAACTACGGCGTCAACCGGGAGCCGCCGCTCATCGACCGAAAGCCGCCATCCGTAAACCGGGAGCGATTTTATTTGGGAGAAATTGGATTTCCCGTATTGGCCTTCCGCCTTACGTCTCTTTCCTGATCTTCGGCAGCCGCAGCTCCACGCGCGTGCCGGCGGGGCGACCTTTCTCATCGTATTTATCGATGACGGAAACGTCGAGGCGTTTGCCGTACAAATGGCTCAGGGCCTTGAGCCGGTCGGCGGTGATCTCCATGCCGAAGGAGCGGCGCTCGTTGCCGGGCTGGCGCATGCCCGCCGACACTTCGCGGCCCACGCCGTTGTCGTCGATCACGCAATGCAGCAACCCGTCCTCCACGCGCAGCGACACGAGCAGGCGCACCTCGCCCTCGCGCTTGGGCAGCAGGCCGTGCCAGATCGCATTCTCCACGTAGGGCTGCAGCAGCATCGGCGGGATCTGCATCGCCATATCGTCCACCGAATCATCGATGCCGATCTCGTATTCGAAATGCGTCTCGAAGCGCAGCGATTCCAGCTCGATGTACAGGCGCAGCGAATCTATTTCCTGCCGCAGCGAGATCATGTCGCTCTTCGTGTTCTCGAGCACGCTGCGGATGAGGCGCGAGAACTTCACGAGGTATTTGTTCGCCGAGCGGTTGTCGTTCGTGAGAATGAAATGCTGGATGGAACCGATCACGTTGAAGATGAAGTGCGGGTTCATCTGCGCGCGCAGCGCTTTCATCTCCATTTCCGTCACCTGCTGATCGAGCTTCGCTTTCTCGCGCTCGCGGCGCTGCTGGGTGCGCACGCGCATGAACACGATGCCGCCTCCGAGCAGGAACAAGCCCGCGGCGCAGAAGAGGATGAACCACCAGGTGGCCCAGAACGGCGGGCTCACCGTGAACTGCCAGGTGGCGGGCTTCGCGCTGGGCAGCCCGTCGTTGTTGAGCGCATACACGCTGAACACGTAATCGCCCGGCGGCAAGGTCGTGAAGCGCACTTCCGGCGTGCTCGTCAGCGACCAGGCCGTGTCGAGCCCTTCGAGGCGGTAGCGGTATTTCACGGCGCCTGCGTTGCGGAACGAAAGACCGACGAACTGGAAGGCCACCGTGTTCTCGTCGTGCGTGAGCGTCGGCCGTTCACCCAATGAAAAACGGCGCTCGGCTGCGTACACGCCCGTGATGTACACCGGCGGAGGCGTATCGTTCGCGAACTGCGCCGCCGTGTCGAAGCTGCTCACGCCGCTGCTGGTGGCGACCCAGAGCTTGCCGCGCGAAAAGCAAAGCTGGTTGACTTCTTCCGAGATGAGCCCCTGCCCGATGCCGATGTTGCGGATACGCAGCTGCGCGCTGCTCATGTCGATGCCGCTCACGCCGCGGTTCGTCGCTACCCAAAGCGTATTGCCCGTGGGCAGCAGGTAGCGGCAGAAATCGCTGGCCAGCCCGTCGCGCGTGGTGATCTGCCGCACGCGCTTGCGGTCCCAGATCAGCACGCCGGCCTCTTTCGTGGCGAAGCCCAGTTTGCCCCCGCCGAGGTCGACGATGTGATCGAGGCGGCGGGAAAGCAGCGGGTCGCCGGCGCCGACGTGCGTGAAGCGTCCGCCCGCATAGCTCCACAAGCCGTTGACGCAGGCCAGCCACAAGGTGTCGCCCGCCTGCATCACGTGGTTGATGCGCGAATACGGGAATTCGACGCGCTCGACGAGATGATCGTTCTGCAAGTCGATCCGGTTCAGGAATGAAAAGCTGCCCGACCACATTTTCCCGTCATGCGGCTCGTCGAAAAACTTGAGGAGCAGGGCTTCGTTGAAGTTCAGCGGACCGGTGCGCGCGGTCTTCGCATCGTATGTGAAGGATCTGCGCGCGCCGACATACAGCTTGCTGCCGACCATACGCATCGCGAGCACCGCGTTATCGGTGACCGTGCCCACCGGCCCCGCCGAATCCCAGATGATCATGCTGTCGGGCCGCAACCTCCAGATGTCGCCGTTGTTGTTGCCCGCCCAGATCTCGTCGTTCACTTCTTCTATCGCAAAAATCTTATTATCCGGCACGAACGAGAGCTCGGAGTAATTTACCATCGCGCTGTTCGGCAGGTAATAGATGCCGTTCTTCAGCGAGGCCAGCCAGAGTCCGCCTTCGTGATCTTCGGCGATGATGCCAATGGGATCGTTGGCGAAAAAATGACGGCGGTACCGGGGCTCGAAGCGCCCGCCGCTGAACAGCAACAGTCCACCGTCGTACAATCCCGCCCACACGTTTCCCTGCCGGTCGCGATGCAGGCCGAGGATCGCGCGCGGCAGCTTGCAGGATTGAACGATGCGCCCGTCGCGAAATTCGAAAAGCGCCTGCCCGTAAGAGACCAGCACGCGGCGGTCCTCGCTCATGTGCGCACGCAGGTGCGGGGTGCCGTTCTCGATCTCCACCTCATGCTCCGACAGGACGCCGTAAAAATCGACGGCGAAGCGCGGCACGAAAGGACGATCCAATTCATTGTACGTATAGATCATGCCTTCCGGGCGCAGGCGAATGTGAAAGCCGTCCTCTCTTTTTATCTTCTGCATGTGCTCCGCCCTGTAGCCCGGCGCGATGCGATAGCTGCCTTTCGATTCGCAGCCGACCCACAGGGTGTCCTGCGCATCCACGTACATGCTGCCGATCACCGTAGAGCCGATGATCTTCGACAACGTATCGGCCGCGGGAATGATGTGGATGCGCCCCTCGTCGTAATAGCACAGCTTTCCCGACATGGGCCGGAACCAGATGCGGCCGCGGTGGTCTTCGTACAAGCCGAAAACGGTGTTGTCGGACAAGCCTTCTTTCGTGGTAAAATTCTGAAAGTCGTACCCGTCGAAGCGCGAAACGCCTGCGTCGGTGGCGATCCAGATGTAGCCGAGATGATCTTGGATGACGTGATACACTTCCGTGCTCGGCAAACCGTCCTTCACGCGATAGTTCCGGTAAGCGAGCTCCTGCGAAAAAGCAGCGCAGCTCAAAACCATGCAGGCGAGGCAGGAGAGCAGGCGCAGGAAGGAAGCGGGGTGAAGCATTCTCTCAAAAATACGCGATTGACGCTACATGGCTTCATGCGCACAAGACATCTGCACACCTGGAATCTGCGGTCTGCACATCTGCAACCTGCACATCAGCATCGTTTCGTTATTTTTACCGCAAACCCGCACCAATGCTCCGTACGATCATTCTTCTCGCCATTGCCTCGCTGCTTTTTTTCTCCTGCGGCAGCAAACGTGAAAAAGGCGACAAAACGATGAGCTGCACGCTCGAGGCGCAGGCACAGGATGCCGCAACGGTGGAACAAATTTCAAAAGCGCTGCGCGAACGGCTGATCAACTACGGGTTCGCGGAAGACGAGATCGCGATTGGCGTGAAAGGAAATCGCATCGAGATCAGCTTGCGAAACGTCGATCCTGGTAAAGACAAGGACCGGCTGATGATGCTCCTGCAGGCGTCGGAAGGGCTGGAGATCTGGGAGACCTATGAGAATGCGGAACTGCTCCGGCAACTGATCGACGCGGACATTTTGCTGAGCGCAGATCAAAAAAAAGATACCGTCACGCCCCCCGCACCTGCCCCCGCGCCGCAAGACACTTCGCTGATCGGGCTGGCCAGGCAAAAAGAAGCGGAAAAGAACAAAACGGAAGAGCTGCCGCCGTACGGAAAGAACGTGCTGCTCGAACTATTGAATCCCATGTACGATCAGACGAACGGGCCTTATCCCGGACCCGCCGTCGGCTCGAGCCGCGCGACCGACACGGCGAAGGTGAACGCGTACCTGTCCGATCCGCGCGTGCGCGCGCTCTTCCCGCACAACACGCGCTTCTCCTGGACAGCAAAACCGCAGCAGGCGGCTACCGGCAACATGTACTACCAGCTCATCGCCCTGAAAGCCCGTGACGGGAAAGCAGCCATGTCGCAGATCGAATGCAGCGAAGTGGAAGTGGTGGAGAATGACGTGAACGGCGGGCAAGAGATCAGCATGAAGATGACGGCAGGACACGCGCGCGAATGGGAACGCCTCACTGAAAAAAATATCGGCCGGGCGCTGGCCCTGGTGCTGGACGGATCAGTGCACACTTACCCGGTCGTGCAAAGCAAGATCAGCGGCGGCAACTGCCAGATCACCGGGAATTTCACGAAACAAGAAGCGGAAGATATCGCGAACCTCGTCCGCACGAAAGGCTTGCCGGCGCAGGTGCGGATCGTGGAAATGAAACTGGAATAAAATTCCAATTCGAAATCCCAGACCGATAACTGCGGGTTCCCAAACATTCCCGGAAACGAGTGACGCTGGAATTTTAAATCCACAATCAATACGTTCCAGAAAGCAAAACGAAGGGAGATCACTTTTTTTCGCGGAAGCAGATCAGCAGGTGGAGAGAAATCGCGAACGCGAACCACGAAATTCCAAAACCGTTTGCGCCTTGGAATTGGGATTTTTTTACTGGAGATTTTATAAAAGGATTTCGCCCGCCGAAGGCAGCGCCATTGTCTGATCGACCTTGGAACTGCCCCCGGCGGGCGGGCCGGGGAGGCGGTACGACATTTTTAAGGACTTGCATCCCTACCCCGGTTGTCGCACCTGCACTCGCATATCGTGAGGCAATAATAGGGCTGATACCCTGCGCCTGCCAGCGGTTTTCGATCCTTTGTCGTATTTCTTCGACGGTTGGTAAAAGCGCTCCCGGAAGGCCGGGAGCGCTGTCGGTCCGGCTCAGGCTTTAAAATGCGTAACGGAAGGAAAGAGCTCCGTCGAGAAAGCTGTAGCCGGGCCGGTATATATTCACATATGGTTTCAGGTCGATGCCGAGCGTGAAGGGCGCACGGTTGAATTTGTATTCCAGGCCCACGATGCCGTCGATGCCGATGCTCGTGTACGGGCGATTGTCTTCCTCGTAATAATAATAGCCCCAGCGGTCGCGGTACCAGTACACCACGCGCTCGCCGGTGCCGATGTGTCCGCCCGCGCCGTAGAACAGGTCGAGGCCGGGCGCGGCCAGCGGCTGGTGCTTCTCGAAGAGCACGGTGAGGATCGCGGCGTGGTAGCCGGTGCTCAGGATGGCTTCGATGGCGGCATCATCGCGGATAAAATGCTTGAACGTGATCCCGTCGTCGGTGCCGAGACGGATACCGATCCCGTTCGTGTAGCTGGCGCCGTTCTGCGCACCTGCGCCGGCTGCGGTAAGCAGGAACGCGAACAGGATAACGGTTCTCTTTAAAAAGCTTGCTGTCTTCATAATTCCCTCCTTTTCTCCTTGGTTACAAGCTTATAATGCCAGAATCAAGCCCGACAGTATTTTGCGAGGAACGGATTCGACCCTTGGTCATCTTCGGTCGATGCTTGGCAAGGTATATGCACTGGAACCGGCATGAAAAACGGCGGCAGTGATTATTACGTACATTTACCAAACGACCCACATCCACTATGAATTGCCTTATCGTTGATGACGATGAAATGACACGCATCGACCTGGAGCAGAAGATCGGCCATACGCCTTTCCTCCGGTTGGTCGGCTCATGTTCATCCGCCATGGAAGCTGCCGAATTGATGTCCCGGCAACCGGTCGACCTGCTTTTCCTCGATATACAGATGCCTTCTATGAACGGCCTGCAGATGCTGGAAATGCTGAAAAACGAACGCCCGCTCGTCGTGCTCGTCACGTCCGACCCGGGTTATGCCGTCGATGCGTTCAACTACGACGTGACGGATTTCCTCGTCAAGCCCGTTACCGAAGAGCGCTTTCTCAAAGCCGTGCTCAAAGCCCGCCGCCTGCAGGAAGCGCGCCCTTCCTCCTGGCGCAGCAACCAGCTGTTCGCCAAGGTGAACAACGGCTGGATCAAGATCGAATCGATCGACATCCTTTACATCGAAGCGCTTGCGGATTACATCAACATCCACACGCCCGCGCAGCGCTACACCGTGCACGCCACGATGAAATCGATGGAGAACACGCTGCCGCAGACGGATTTTTTCCGCGTGCACAATTCCTTCATCGTGCGCCTGGACAAGATCGCGCGCATCGAGGACAACATGGTGATCATCGGCCAGAAGCCGATCCCCGTAAGCCGCTCGAAAGTGAAACCGCTGATGCAGCGGCTGAACCTGATCTGAAGAAAAAGCGGGGACGGAAATATCCGGTATGGGGAAATTTTTCCCCTGCATTGCCGCCAACAATCGACATGTCGCGACCAACCGTCGAAACAACGCCGGCGAACCTTTCCACAGTCCGTAAACTTGTTGAAAGAAGAACCCGCGCCGCAATATGCGAATGAACCGGCAGGTGAAACGAACCGGCCGACCATCGGCAATCCGAATGGAAGCCCTTACGGATCGGAAAAGATTACTCACCCCACGCCGGCGATCGTCTGCCCCCGTTCAGGCGTAAACGTTCCGGAGCCGCAATACTTTCAATGCTTAATACGATGAAACCCGCTATGTCTGAGCACCGGTGCCTCCAGCTGCAGAATTTATACGATCTCGCGAGGGGCGATAAGAACTTCGTGCTGAAAATGCTGCAGAGCTTTATCGACAGCGTCCCCGGCGTCCTGGAGCAGATGCGGCGCAGCCTGGAAGAAGGCGACCGCGAAACGCTTGCGCAGCTGGCGCACCGCCTGAAGCCCGCATTCATGTACGTAGGCGCGGAGCAGATGGTGCCCGTGCTGAACAACATCGAATTGCATGCGCGCAACGGAACGCCGGCGGAAGAGCTCGGCAAATGGCTGGAAGAGATCGAGCGCACGGGACAGCTCGCCTGCGAGGAAGCGCGTGAGGAGATCCGCGTGCTGGAATCATAAATCGTCATTCGCAGCTGATCCAGGGCGGCGGCTGCGGGGCAAACCGGCAGAGAAAAATGCGTGACGCAGCGCGTCGCCTGATCGTGTTCGCCGGGTTGGTAATTCGTAAATTCGTATGAAGCGAGCCGATAAACTATCGATCGCTTCCATCACACAACCGACGCGTGGAAAGACCCGGCAATCTCGAACGCCGTTTTTTCGGCATCACCTCGAAGCTGCTTTGGGGATTGATCGTCACGCTCGCCATCTTCACCGCATCCGTCTGGTTCGCCTACCGCAACATCCGCGAAGTGAACGCCTCCGTGCGCGCCATCGCCGAGCCCAACGACAAGCTGCAGCGCTGGAAGCACATCAACCGTTTGCTTTACGATGCCGAAGCCGAAGTGCAGGTCTACGCCATCGCACGCGACTCGCTCAATGCGGGGCGCTTCACGGCGATCAAAGCGCAGATCGGACGTGAGCTCGATACGCTGCGGCAGCTGAGCGCGTCGAACATCGCCACGAAAATTTTAGTCGATCGTCTTCGCCTGCTCGTTGACCGCCGCCTCGGCCTGCTCGAGAGCTACGCGCAGATCATCGGCAGCAGCGACGATTACGATGCGATGGTGGAAAAGCTGCTGCAGGAACTGAAACGCTCCAACGGCGCTTCCGCAAAAACGTATGCAGCGCCCGGCGATACGTTCGCGCCGCCGCCCGCCGCCGACACGGCACCCGCGCTCACGCAAGAGCAGCGCGGCTTCTGGTCGAGATTGCTGCGAAGGGACAAGGAGGACGCGGCTGAAGCCGATTCGCTGCGCGCAGATACGGCGGCGAAGGCGCAGCCGAAAAAGCAAACGTACGCTGCGCAGGATACAGTCGCGCTCAGCAAGGCCATCGAGCAGGTGGAAGCATTGCAGAAAACCGAGGCCAGCCGCCTGGAAGCGCAGCTCGACATCGCGTTCAACGACAAGATGCTCGCCGACCGCAGCTTGTATCTGTCGATGGAATTCGAGCAGCAGCAGCTCACCGAAAGCGTCACGCGCATCAACCGCGCCGTCGACGAGATCGGGCGTCGCTCGGGGCAGATCCTCATCGCGGGCAGCTGCGCGGGATTAGCGCTGGCCGTTTTTCTCTTCCTCATTATCCGCCGCGATATGAAGCGCAACAGCCGCCTGGCGGAAGAGCTGGAAGCGGCCCGCGCGCACACCGAGCAGGTGGCCAAAGCCAAAGAGCAGTTTCTCGCCAACATCAGCCATGAGGTACGCTCCCCGCTCAACGTGATCCTCGGCTTCACCGAGCAGCTGAAAAAAACGCGGCTCGATTCGCAGCAGAAAACGGAAGTGGAAGGGCTCACCCGCGCCTCCGCGCACCTGCTCGCCGTCATCAACGAAATTCTCGACTACTCGCGCACCGAATCCGGCAAGCTCACGCTCGAGCACATTCCATTCCGACCCGACGATATCATTTGCGACGTGCGCGTGGCCCTGCAGAACGACGCCGACCGCAAAGGCATTACGCTCGAATGCGGCTGCGATAAAAACGTTCCGCAAACCGTCATCGGCGATCCTGTGCGCCTGCGGCAGATCCTGCTCAACCTGGCCGTGAACGCCGTCAAGTTCACCGACAAAGGCAGCGTGCAGGTGCGCTGCACTTCGGAAGGCGCGGATGAAAACGGGAAACATATGCTGCGCTTCGAAGTGAAAGATTCCGGCATCGGGATTCCGCCTGAAAGGCTGAGCAGCATTTTCGAGCCGTTCACGCAGGCCGATGAAAGCGTGGCGCGGCGCTTCGGCGGAACGGGCCTCGGGCTGACGATCACGCGCCGCCTCGTCGAGCTGCATGGCGGAACGCTGGGCGCGACGAGCGAGGAAGGAAAAGGTTCCGTATTTTTTGCGCGCATTCCGTACGAAGCCGGGGAGGAACAAGCGGAAGCAGAGAAAACGAAAATGAAATCTTCCGAGATCCCTAAAAATTACCTGGCCGGCCGCCGCATGCTCGTCGTCGATGACGAGGAAATGAACCGCATGCTGCTCGAGCACATCCTCCGCTCCTGGGGAGCGCACGTCACGAGCCTTTCTTCCGGCGACGAAGCATTATCCCTGCTGAAAAAAGAAAAGTTCGAGGCCCTGCTCATCGACCTGAGCATGCCCGGCATGAGCGGGATCGACACCACGCAGGCGCTGCGCAAAGAAGAAGCGCTGAAGAATTTCCCCATCATCGCCGTCACCGGCCACGCCTCTGCCGAAGAGCGCGAACGCTGTCTCGGCGCAGGCATGAACGCCTACCTCACCAAGCCGTTTCGGGAACAGGAATTGTACGAGGTCCTGTCGGGTGCGTTAGAGTGAGAACAGGCGGTTATCAGGGTCCTGCCAAGCGTCGATAAAAAGGCACAGGACATCGAATCCCTTCCAACTACGATCGAGCGCTCTCGTAAAAAAAGAGAAGGGCACAGTCATGATACGTTCGGATAAAAAATTACGCATTATCGTGGCTGACGATGATCCCCTAACCTTGACTATGATTCGATACCGGCTGGAGGCGGACGGTCATGAGGTGGTTTCGGTCAGCAACGGTTGGGAGCTTTTGAACAAGGCCTCGGCGGAGCATTTCGACCTGATCATTTCCGACATTTTCATGCCCCAGCTTTCAGGGCTCCAGGTGACCAGCCTGCTGAAGCAATTCTACTCGCCTTCCTCGCGCCTCATTCTCATCTCGCACATGAACCGCGGCGATCTCGCCTTCTCCGGCATGGACGCGGGCGCCGACGCATTCATCCCGAAGCCGATCGACCCGGATGAATTGTCGCGCAGCGTGAGAAGCCTTGCGAGCTGATGCGCATGCTGAAATTATTCCTGCATTAGCGGCAGCGCCCGATCATCATCATGCCGGCAGCACGTTTCTTTTTGCACAAAGCCCAACCTTTCCGTTTTCGCAACCGTGCATTCCATTGGAATACGCTGCCCGGCAAGCTTGCTTCACGCCTGGAAACATTCTACCTTTCATCTCGGCAACTCATCTCACGCAACAAGAACATACGCTTGAAAAAGCCACTGCTGATTTTACTCCTTGGGCACGCTGCTTTCGCGCAGGCCACCGGACTGATCGGCTCAACCGCGAACGTACCTCGTAAAAGCAGCGAGACGATCCGCTGATCAAAAGCACTTCTTGCAGAAAGCCCGGAAAGCAGTTCGCTGCCTCCGGGCTTTCACTTTCCGTGCTGAAAAAAATGTTCTTTGTAGCGACGGCGGCTGCCGGGTGCCGCGAGCAAAAATCTGCTGCTGCCTATTTCTTCATGAATTCCTGGAATTCCGTTTTTTTCCTGCGCGAAATTTCGATCTGCCGGCCGTCGCTCATTTCGGCGAAGCCGCCGTCGGCGTGGCTGATGCGCAGCACGTGGTGGCAGTTGACGAGAAACGATTTGTGCACGCGGAAGAAGCGGTACGCGCCCAGCTCCTCTTCGAACTCTTTGAGGTTGCGCGAGACCATGTATTTTTTTCCGCCGGTGGTGTGCAGCGTCGAATAGCGGCCTTCGCCTTCTACGCAGATGATCTCGGCGCAGGGCACGAACATCGTTCCGCTCTGCTGCGTGATCTGCACTTTGTATTGCTCATACGGCAGCTCCAGCGCGAGCTTCTCGTGCATCTTGCCTTTCACGCGCTCGACGGCCTCACGCAGCTCATCCATGTTGATCGGCTTGAGCAGGTAATCCGTGGCGCCCGCGCGGATGGCGGGGATAGTATATTGTGCGTAAGCAGTGGTGAAGACGATGAAAAAATTTCCCCCGCCCAGGGTCTCGAGCATTTCGAAACCGGTGCCGCCGGGCATTTCCACGTCGAGGAAAACGAGGTCGGGGCGCGCCTGCTGGATGAGCTTCAGCCCCGACAAAGCGTTGTTCGCTTCGCCCACCACTTCCACGCCGCGGCAGAATTGTACGAGCATTCCGCGCAGCACCTCGATCGCTTTTTCCTCGTCGTCAATGATGACCGTTCTCAGCTCCATTTTTCGAAATGTAAGGTATCGCAAAGATAATCCGCGTGCCGGATGGCTTGCCGTCTTCGTCCGTTTTATCGATGATCTCCAAATGGAAATCCGTGCCGGTGACCCTGCACAGCAGGCGCAGGCGCTCCTCGGTGATCGAAGCTCCGAACGAGCGGTGGCTGCGTTTCTGCGCAAGCTCCCGCGCCGCCGCGCGGCCCACGCCGTTATCGTCCACCTCGCACAGCAGCCGCTCGCCCTCGCGCGTGATCCTGATCCGCAGCACGCCGTCGTCCCCGCTTTTGTGCAGCAGCCCGTGGCGGATCGCGTTCTCCGCGTAAGGCTGGATGAGCATCGCCGGTATCTGCACGTGCTGGTCGATCTCTTCGCAGACGATGAGCTCGCAGCGCATCCTGTTCGCGAAGCGCATCGTTTCCAGGTCGAGGTACGCCTGCAGCAGCTCCAGCTCGTCGCGCAGGCTGACGTAGCGCTCCATCGAATTCTCCAGGCTCTTGCGCATGAGCAGGGAAAAACGCCCGATGTAGCGGAGCGCGTTCTCCTTGTCGTCGCTGAGCACGAAGGCCTGCATCGAGTTCAGCGAATTGAAAATGAAATGCGGGTTCATCTGCGCCGCCAGCGCTTTCTGCTGGTGCTCGACGACGCGGCGCTTCAATTGCTCCTTCTCGCGCAGGCGGCGCAGGCGGACGGAGACGAGAAGCCAGCCCAGCAGCAGCGCGAGCACGCAGCAAACGGTGATGAACCACCAGGTAACCCAGAACGGCGGACGGATCGTGAAAGAAAAGGTCGCGGGGCTCGTGCTCCAGCGCCCGTCGGAGTTGCGCGCGTACACGATGAACCGGTAAGCGCCCGGCGCCAGCGAGGCGAAACGCACCTGCGTGTTTGCCGTGCGGCTCCAGCTTTCTTCCGCGCCTTCGAGGCGGTAACGGTACAGCACGTTGCCTAAGCTTTTATACGAAAGACCGGTGAAGCCGAACTCGATCATGTTCTCGTCGTGGCTGAGCTCGATCTCCGGGCTGACAGGTCGCCGCCTGCCGTTGACTTCGAACTGGTGCAGGTGCACCGGCGGCGGCAATTCGTTCAGCCGCACGCGCGAAGGGCGGAACACGGCAAGCCCCGTCGTAGTGCCCACCCACACATAATCGTTCATGCACAGCACCTGGCGCACTTCATTCGTGGGAAGCCCGTTGGCGATGCTGTACGTGCGCAGGCTGATGCGCCCGCCGCCCGTGCGGATCCCGCTCACGCCCCGGTTCGAGCCGATCCAGATCGTTCCTTTTTCGTCCACCGCCAGCGCGTTGATGATGTTGCTCGGCAAACCGTCGGCGGTCGTGAACTGCTTTATTTTCCCGTTTTCCAGCAGCAGCAATCCGCGCCCGATAGTGGCCAGCGCGAGCCCGCCGCCCGGCAAAGCGGCGATGCCCGAGATGCGCGAACGCAGCAAAGGCTCCTTCGGCAGGAAAGGTGTGGCGCTGTCTTTGACGGCGAACAAACCTTCCGTACCGCCGGCGAGCAAACCGTGCGTGCTGTCGCAGTACAGCACGTCCACCCTGCAGTTGAACTTCGAGAACACTTTCCCCTGCTCTTTGCCGGGCTCGAGCAGGTGGACGTAACCCATGCCGCCGTGGTACATATTCCCTTTCCCATCCGGCAGCATCGTGCGCGCGCCGCCGCCCAGCAATAAACGGGCGGTCTGCCGCTCACCGATCTCCGCCTGCACGATATCTTTGTCCGTGATCACGAGCAGCCGTCCGTTCACCGGCTCGAACGCCACGTTCCGGATCATGCTGTAGAGCGAGTTGTCTGCGCCGCGCACGCCCGACATGCGCAACAGGCTGTCCCCGTCGAACTGCGCGAGCTGCCCGTCCACCGTGACGGCATACACATAGCCGTTCCCGCTGCACAGGCCGCTGACGGGTTGCCATTTCCCGGGAGTAAAAAAGAACGTGCGCACGCCTTCCGAAGGCTGGTAATAAATGCCGTGCTCGAGCGTACCGAACCACAGCCCGCCTTCCCTGTCGCGAAAAATGCAGGAAACGGCTTTATCGCGAAGGATCAGCCTGCCGTTGCCTGCCGTGGGAATGCTGCCGGGCGCGTAGTGCAGCACGCCGTTGCGGCAGCTGATCCAGAGCGAGCGGTCGGTGTCCTCGTAAATGCGGATGATCGGGCCGGGCATCGTGATCTCCTGCGGCGCGCCTTGCGCGGGGATGTGCATGAACCGGTTGCTTAATCCCACTGCGAGCGAGCCGTCGCGCCGCGCCGCCGCGATGAGGTAATCCGTACGCATGGGCGCCTGGAAATATTTGTTGCCGGATTGCACGGCCGACTGGTAGCTGAGACGCGCCCGAGCGCCCCCCCGGTAAAAGCTGGCGAGCATCAGCTGCCCGTTCTTCAGGCGTACGTCGTGCTGCGTGCTGTCCGGTTTCGCGCCGGGCATTTCCACCCGCTTTACTTCTCCCCTGCTGCTGACGCTGTAATACCCGTTGCGCGAATAACCCAGCAGCAGGTTGTCCTGCTCGTCCACGTGCAGGCTGCGCAGGTACATGCTGCTGCCTTTCACGTGCCGCGCCAGCGAATCGTTCCAGCGGTAAAGGATGAC
>Ga0196977_1000513_pt1 | contig 19911 bp, 15 predicted proteins | sample S3v_1013CmetaG_FD_148634 | JGI IMG/M metagenome (GOLD analysis project Ga0196977, IMG submission 148634) | Soil microbial communities from Anza Borrego desert, Southern California, United States - S3+v_10-13C | ecosystem: Environmental > Terrestrial > Soil > Desert | place: USA: California...
GCAAGCGGCGAGCAGCGGAACGGCTGCGAGGCGGAGGAGGATCTTCATGTCTACGTATACGTTCGTAGCCGTAAAAGTTGTAGCGGCCCCCTTACCGCCGCGCGCGAGACTTTGACTTGCTGCACAGTGACATTTGAAGCCGTCATCGCACTGATCTTCGCCGCAGTCGGAGGCGGAATCCTGACCTGGACTCTTGTGAACATCGTTTACGCGCTTCTGAGCCGGGCCTGGCCGCAGGTTATGGGGACAGTCGTAGTCTCTGATCTTCAGCGCTCCGACGCTTTTCGGCATGATCGGCTTGCGATCATCGCTGTAGTCGTCGCGCGCCATCAAGCGCCGGGCGCCGCGCAACCGGCAATCGCAATATCGGAACTGCCCAAAGGTGTGTCATCCGATGTCGCCCGGGGTGTAAAGCATACCCAAGATGGCAAGCCGTCAAGGCATTCGGGCGCAAGTGCCACCATTGAGCCGCTGGTGCTCGCAACCAAACAACCCAATTATGTCGGTGCTGCAAAACCCGCGATAGCGTTAGCGCCGAGCCCGAAATCCCTGCGCTGTCTCTTCCACCCTCCCAAACCCCGCCTCAATCAGCGCCGCTCGCGCGTTCGCGAGCGGCGCTCCGATCACATCAATGGCATCGACCGATTTCTCCTGTAGCGCAATCTGGTGCAATAGCGCGCTCCAGTCGTCCGACGGGCGAAACAAGGTCACGCTGATGTGCGGCCATTCGATCGCGCGTTGCCAGGCGATCTCGGCCGCGGTGTGGTTCGCCGGTGTGTCGGCGAGCCACACCGGCGTGTGAAACGAGAGCCGCTCGAGGTCCGCGGAAAAATCCTCCGCGAAGACGACGGCTACCAGCCGCACTGCTTCCCTTTGTTCTGTACCTCCAGCCAGTCGAGCAGCGGGCGGAAGTAATCGACGACCGCGGTCGCATCCATCTCGCGCTGTCCAGTCAGTGCTTCCAGCGCGTCCGGCCATGGGCGGCTCATGCCCATCGCCAGCATCCTCTCCAGCCGCGCGCCCGCCTCTTTATTGTCGTAGATCGAGCAGCGATTGAGCGGTCCTTTGTAGCCCGCGGACTGGCACAACGAACGGTGGAACTGGAACTGAAGAATGCGCGCGAGGAAATACCGCGCGTACGGCACGTTCGCAGGGATGTGGTACTTCGCGCCCGGATCGAACGACTCTTCGCCGCGCGTTCCCGCCGGCGCAATGCCCTGATATTGCCGGCGCAGATCCCACCAGGCGTTGTTGTAATTCGCAGGCGTGATTTGTCCGGAGAAGACGCCCCAGCGCCACTTGTCCATGAGGATGCCGAACGGGAAGAACGCGATCTTGTCGAGGGCGTCGCGCAGCAACAGCGGGATGTCTGCCGACGCGGGCGGCTCCTTGTCGAGCATGCCGATTTTGACGAGGTACGCCGGCGTCACCGACAGCGCGATCGTGTCGCCGACCGCCTCGTGGAAGCCGTCGTTCGCGCTGTTCTTATAAAGGAACGGCTGGGTGTTGTACGCGCGCTGATAGAAGTTGTGGCCGAGCTCGTGGTGGATGGTATTGAAGTCGTCGGCGTTTTTCTCGATGCACATCTTGATGCGCAGATCGTCGACGTCGTCGACGTCCCACGCGCTCGCGTGACAGACCGCATCGCGGTCGCGCGGCTGCGTGAACATCGAGCGTTCCCAGAAGGTCTGCGGAAGCTTGTCGAAGCCGAGTGAGGTGAAGAAGCGCTCGCCGATCCTGACCATGCCGACGGCGTCGATGTCTTTGCGCTTCTCGAGGATCTTCGTGAGGTCGTAGCCGCGATCCGCTTTCGGCGGCGCGACCAGGTCATAAACATTGCCCCATTCCTGCGCCCAGATGTTGCCGAGAAGATGGGCTGGGATCGGTTGATCGAGCGGAACGACTTTGTCGCCGTATTTCTTGTTGAGGTTCGAGCGCACGTAGCAGTGCACCGAGTCGTACAGCGGCTTGACCTGACCCCACAGCCGGTCCACCTCGGCCGCAAACGCATCGGGTGGCATGTCGTACTTCGAGCGCCACATCGCGCCGACGTCGGAGTAGCCGAGGTCGCGGGCGCCCTGGTTCATGAGCTCGACGAAGCGGGTGTACTTGTCGCGCATCGGCGGCGACACCGTGTGCCAGCCCTCCCAGACCTCCAGCAATTTCTTCGGGTCGCGGCTGGTGCGCATGACGTTGGTGATCTCGTTGATGTCGAGACAATCGTCGCCGCCTTTGCCCGGCGGGCAGTACTTGCCCGAGCCATATGTCGCTTCGAGCTCCGAGGCGAGGCGGGTCATTTCCGCGGTCAGCGCCGGGTCGGCGGGACCGGGAGAGGTGAGCGCGAGCTTGATGATCTCGAGCTTGCGGCGCACGTCGTACGGCAGCTCGAGATTGTCATAGCGCGCGGCGCGTTTCGCGAGCTCCACGCCGGCGTTGATCAGGCGTTCGTTCTCGCGCGCGGCGAGGATCTGCGTGTCGTGGGTGATGTAGGTCGACTGCACCCACGACGCGCGTTGGGCATCGACGTTCATCGCCGCGAGCTTCGCCTCCGCTTCGTTCACGAACTCCGCGGCCTCGGCGGCTGTGGGAGCGGCAGGCGCTGCCGTCGTCGGGTCTGGGGTCGTGGTCTGCATCGTGGTCGACTCCGTCTCAGCCGCTGTTTCCGACGGCATGGACATTGACGCGCCGGCGGGCGCGGCGACGGGGGTTGTGGTGGTCGTGCAGGCGGCGAACAGCAACGCGGCCGCGCCCGTCACACTGAGCGAGAGATTGCGCATAGCACCTCCGATACGAATTTTCTGGGGCGTTCGAGCACGCGGGGACATGCGGGAAGCAAGCGTGCGGCCAGCAGGGTACAACGTTCTGCTTCGTCACCACGTATCAGTAAACGCGAGTGTTATTATCGAAACCTCGGCCGTGGCCGCAACGTCCACTTCAAAATGTTCTCGAGGAGATCCATGTCATCGAACTTCACCCGCCGTTTCGTTACTGCCGCGCTCGTCGCGATGGTCGTCATCGTCATCCCCGCTGAAGCAGCGGGCCGCCGGCGCGCCGCAGCACATCCGAGCGCGTCCAATCCGATCAGCGCGCCGGAGATCACCGGGACCGTCCTCGACGAAGTGACGGGGCAGCCCGTCGCGGGCGTCAAGGTGCGGGTCGGCAACAAACAGGACACCTCGGAGAGCAACGGCGCGTTCAAGGTCAAGAACGTCACCAGCTACCAGGGCAAGATCATCGTCGAGGCGGAGCGCACCGGCTACGCAACCAGGCGCATCGAGCTCACCACGGGCGGCGTGCAGACCATCACGATCCGCGTCGCGCCGACACCGACCGTCCACCTGCGCAAGACGAACGGCACCACGCTCGAGCTCGACTACGAGTCCGCGGAGTTCGGCTATCCGGTCGTGTTCAGCGGCTACAACTCCGCCACGTACGACGAGTTCTGCAAGTCGAACGGCACCGCGGTCACCCTCGACCGCACACAGATCCGCCGCATCATCGGGCCAGCCACGATGGTCACGCAGTCGTCGTGCTGCGCGGAGCGGCAGGTGCAGAAGATCACCGCCGAGCTGAGAAGCGGTGAAACGACGGACCTCTTCTTCGTCGACACCTGCCAGGGCATCCCGGGGATCGAGTTCATCGCGCGCAATCACGTGACGGCGAAGATCGAGTACACGAAGTTCGCCGACATCGCCGAGATCGTCTTCCCGTAGTGAAACGGATCTCCCCCTCACCCAACCCTCTTCCCCCTGGAGGGGAGAGCAGGTGAAGGGGGGGGACTACAATGCGCGGCGTGACCAGCATCGCGCCGCGCATTGTTTCGCCCGCGCTGAGTGAGATCGAGCGCATCTACGAGCTCCAGCAGCGGAACCGCGCCGCCGTCGCCGCGACCACTGCCGCACAGCGCATCGAGAAGTTGCGGCGCTTCGAGCGGCTGATGCTGGAGCGGCGCGACGAGATCCGCGCCGCGATGTGGGACGACTATCGCAAGCCTGCGGCCGAGGTCGATCTCTCCGAAATCTATCCCGTCGTCAGCGAAGCGCGTCATGCGGTGCGCCATCTGCGCCGCTGGATGAAACCGAAGCGAGTGTCCACTCGCCTCGCGCTGCTCGGCTCGCGATCGTCGATCGTCTACGAGCCGAAAGGCGTGGTGCTGATCATCGCGCCGTGGAACTTTCCCTTCAATCTGACGCTCGGACCGCTCGTCTCCGCGATCGCCGCGGGGAACTGCGTGATGGTGAAGCCGTCGGAGATGACGGCCGCGTCGACGGCATGCATCCGGCGCATCGTCGAGGAGTCGTTCGACGAAAACGAGGTCGCGGTCATCGAAGGCGACGCGCCGGTCGCCGAGGAACTGCTGCGCAGGAAGTTCGATCACATCTTCTTCACCGGCAGTCCCGCGGTGGGAAAGATCGTCATGAAAGCGGCAGCCGAGCATCTCACGTCGGTGACGCTCGAGCTGGGAGGGAAGTCTCCCGCCATCGTCGACGCGACGGCGAACGTCGGCGAGGCCGCAAAGAAGATTGCGTGGGGCAAGTTCTTCAACAGCGGACAGGTGTGCATCGCGCCCGACTACGCGCTGGTGCACGAAAGCGTGAGCGACGAGTTCCTCGACAAGCTACGCGTGGCAGTGGATGCCATGGGCGATGCGTCGCGCGGGGTGCTCGTGAACGAGCGCCACGCCGGTCGTGTGAAGCGGCTCATCGATCAGGCCATCGCGCAGGGTGCGCACGTCGCCCTCGGTGGCTCCGTCGATGGCCGCGCGATCCAGGCGACCGTGCTCACGGATGTGTCTCCGGATGCGGCGGTGATGCGCGAAGAGATCTTCGGCCCGGTGCTGCCGGTGCTCACCTATCGCAAACTCGAGGACGCGTTTGCGGTCATCGAAGACAGAGAACATCCGCTCGTGCTCTACATCTTCAGCCGCGATCGCAAAGTGGCGCGCGACATCCTGCGCCGCACGCGCGCGGGCGGCACGGCCATCAATCACACCATGATTCACTTCTACGAGCTCGACCTGCCGTTCGGCGGCGTCGGCCACAGTGGGGTTGGCAGATCGCACGGCTTTGCGGGCTTCGAAGCGTTCTCGAATCCGCGAGGCGTGCTCGATCAGCGGCTGCCGTTCAGCGCGATCGAATTGCTCTTTCCGCCATACAAGGGAAAGCTGAAAGAGTTCCTGATCGACTTCACGGTGCGGTGGTTGTAGCGCGACCCTCATCCTCCCCTCACGAGGGGAGAAGCTGCTCGCCATGCTCGCGCCTTGTAGCCCTCGCCCCGCGGAGCGGGGCGACGGTGGCCGAAGGCCGGGTGAGGGGCGGCGCTCTAATTCGGCAGCACTTCCTGGATCGCCTTCAGGAGCGCGTTTCCTTCATACGGCTTGAGCAGATAGCTGACATTCGGCAGCTCGAGCAGGCCGTCGAGGATTGCACGATCGGCGTGGCCCGTGGAAAAGACGACCGGGAGATCGGGCATCGTTTCAGCGATGACGGCGTACACCTTTGTGCCCTGCATGTCGGGCAGTCCGACGTCGAGCACCACTACGTCGGGCGTATTGGTGGCGATTGCCGCGATCGCTGCTTCGCCTGTTTCGACGATATCGACATGCAGTCCCTCCATCTCGAGCAATGCCGCGAGACCGCTGGCGACGGAAGGATCGTCTTCCACCAGCAGCACGTGAAGCGCGTTGCTCGCGACGACCGGCTCGAGCACCGCGGCGGCCGCCGCTTCGCTCGCGAGCGGCAGGAAGATGTGGAACGTCGTTCCGACGCCAAGCTGACTCTCCACGAAGATGTCGCCGCCGTGCCGTTGCACGACCTGACGCGCGAGCGGCAGCCCGAGGCCGGTGCCGTTTTTCTTCGTGGTGTACAACGGCTCATAGAGGTGGCGCAGCGTTTCTTCGGACATGCCGATGCCGGTGTCGCGCACGATGCAATGCGCGAAGCGCTCCGGGTGATCGACGATGCCGAAGGGAAGCCGCGCGCCGTGCGGCTCGCGGCACGCTTCGATAGTCAGCTGGCCGCCGTTCGGCATCGCGTCGCGCGCGTTGAGAATCAGGTTCGTGAAGATCTGCTGCAACTGATTCGCATCGCCGTCGATGACGAGGTTCGGCGTGTGGAGGATCGTCTCGATCCTGCAGTTCGCAGGCACGAGCGATGAAGCCTCGAGCGCGATGCTGTCGATCCACGGCTTGATGTCGAACGCGATGCGCTGCGGCTGTTCGTGCCGCGTGAAGCGCAGGATCTCGTCGGTGATGCGCTTGCCGCGTTTGACGGCGCGTGCGATGTGATCGAGCGATGTCTCGACGCTCTTCCCGCGCCGGATCACTTCGACGAACGGCGAGATGCCCATCAGCACGTTGTTGAACTCGTGCGCGATCGTCGCAGCCATGCGTCCGAGGCTGGTGAGGCGATCGGCCTGATCGAGCTTCATCTCCAGGTTGCGCCGTTCGGTGATGTCGCTGAAGTTGAGGACGACGCCGACCGTGACGCCGTCATCGACGACGGGAGCCGCGGAGAACTCGACCGGCACGACCGTGCCGTCGGCGCGTGAGAACACATCCTTGCGCACCGGCTGGACATCGCCGTTCGCGGCGGTGCTGGTGAGGTCGCAGGTCGCGTTCGCGCAATACTGTCCGTGCAGCAGCGAGTGGATCGTTTCGCCGTCCATTTCGTCGTTGGAGCGGCCGAGGATCTGGGTGGCCGCGGCGTTCCACATCGTGCAGCAGCCGGCGAGGTCGATCGTGACGATTCCTTCGACCGTCGACGCGAGCACCAACTGCAGGCGGCGCGTCACTTCATTGCGCTCGTTCTCCGCGCGGCGCGCTTCCGTGACGTTGCGCGCGAAGCCGTAGATCTCGAGCGTGCGGCCGTCCTCCACCTTCGGGAACGAGTTGATGTCGAGCAGCACGTCGCCATGCCGGCCTTTGATGCGCAGCTCGCCGCTGGCCGGCTCCTGCGCATTCACGAGTTGTTCGATGAGGTTGCGTGCCTGATCGCGATGGGTGGCGGCGATGATCTCCAGGCACGACTTCCCGATCCATTCCGAGGTTGGCCAGCCCGTGATCTGTTCGAACGCGGCGTTGAGCGAGAGGAACGTTCCGTCCTCGGGCGCCAGTGTGAAGATGATCTCCGACGCGCCTTCGACGACTTCGCGATAGCGCTCGCGCGAGATCGACAACGCACGCGCCGCACGTTCGCGCTCCATCGCGTCGGCGAGGATGTTTGCGATGGCGCGCAGGAACTCGAAATCGGGTTCGGTGAAGGCGCCGTTGCGTTTGCCGTGCGCGACGAGCACTCCGAAGTGCTCGGATGTGCTCGAGACCGGCTCCCACAAGTCCCGGGCTCCGAAAATGCCAGCGGGCTGCGAGGGAGGGAGGAAGGCGACACGTTCGACGTCGAGCACGTCCTGCACGAAGTTGCACGCGGTCTCGATTGCCTCGTCGATGGAGTTGAGCGCCACGCGCGTGAGCGCGGCGATGGCGCTCTGCTGTGCGGCGTGGAGCACGAGCTCCTGATTGACGCGATCGCGTTCGATGGCCTGCGCGAGCACGGTGGCCATGGCGCGGATGAAGCCGACGTCGTGAATGGTGAAGGACCGCTCCGTGCGCGAGTACACGCCGAGGACTCCCCATGCGGCGACCTGGTTCATGGCGATCGGCACGTTGACGCCGCTGACGATCCCGTTCTCGAGCAGCGCCGGCGGCGGCGTGAAGCGCGTTTCCTCGGCAAGATTGCGCACGACCACCGGCGCCGCGCTGTCGAGCGCGTATCTCGCCATCGCCATGTCATCCGCCTCGATCACCACTCCCTCCTGCCAGCCGATGCCGTTGACGCGGCGGAACCGGCCGTCCGATTCGCGCAGGACGCCGCAGTAGTCGACGCCGAGGACGTCCACGACCGCTTCCGTGATCTGCTCGAGCAGCACTTCGATCGGTTCGCCGCGCAGCGCCGCGTGGCCGAAATTCGCGACCATGGTCTGCTGCCGCGCGCGCCGTTCGAGCTCGAGCTTCTGTCGTTTCTGATCCGAGATGTCCTCGATCAGCCAGACGATCTGCTCGAGCACCGCTTCGCCGTCGTAGACCTCGGCCGCGGTGACCGTGGTCCAGACGATGTCTCCGCTTTTCGTTCGATAGCGTTGTTCTGCACGTTGCTGCGCCGCGGTGACGGGCGCGTCGCCGGGATGCACGAACGCCGCGAGCGGCCGTCCGATCATCTCGTGCGGCCGGTGCTCGAGCATCGACGCGAACCGCTCGTTGACCGCGATCAGATCTCCGTGCGTGGTGGTAGTGGCGACGCCGATCGGCGCTTTCTCGAAAATGCGCCGATAGCGATCTTCGGAACGGCGCAATGCGTCGAAGAACATGCGCCGCTCGTGGCGCAGTTGCACGTCGCGCAGCTCGCGCTCGACGATGGGACCGAGCCGATAGAGCCGGTCCTTCATCACGTAGTCGCTCGCGCCGGCACGGATGATCTCCGCCGCGTGTTCCTCGCCCATGCTGTTCGAGACGATCACGAATGGCAGCTCGGCGTCGTATCGACGGACGATCTCGAGCGCTGCGTGGCCATGGAGCTCGCGGAGGTGGAAGTCGGAGAAGACGAAAGACCACGTGACTCCGCGCATCGCGGCGTGGATGGCCTCGGCCGACTCGACGCGCAGGCACTCCGGCTCGAAGCCGAAACGGCGCAGTTCCGCGATGGTCAGTTCCGCGTCGGCGGCGCTGTCCTCGATGAGGAGCATCTTCATGTTATTTGTGGTAGCCCAGTGGAAGACTAGCGAGCTTGCAAGACCGGCGGTATCAGACGATCGGCAAAAGATCGTCGGACGATTCTGACCGCCCCTCACGCTGCCCTCTCCCCGCGGGGAGAGGGCGGGGTGAGGGGGTCAGATCAACCTGGCACGCACCGCGTAAACCACGATGTCCGCGTTCGAGCGGAAGCCGGTTTTCTCGAGGATGCGCGTGCGATACGTGCTCGCTGTCTTCACGCTGATGCCGAGCTCGAACGCGATCTCGGTCATGGTTTTGCCATGCGCGATGAGATGAAAGACCTCCGACTCGCGGCGCGAGAGCAACTCGTGCGGCTCTTTGCGCGCGGGCTCCATGATCTGCGTCGCCATCTCATGTGCAACGCGGTCGCTGACGCGCGTTCGGCCGGCGGCGACCTGCGCGATGGCGTCGAGGATCGCATCGGCGCTGCTGTCCTTCTCGACAAAGCCGCGCGCGCCGGCGCGAATCGCGGCGAGCGCGCTCTGTTCTTCGGGCGCGGAACTGAGGATCAGGATGGGGATGGCCGGATATTCGTGGCGAAGCTGCGCGATGAGGTCCAGGCCGCCGCCGCCGCGGAGTTGCGGGTCGAGCACCAGCACGTCCACGCGCTCGCCGCGGAGTCCCTCGACCAACTCCTCGACGGTCGCCGCTTCGACCGCGATCGTCCAATCCGGACGCCTGCTGATCAGAAGCTGCATCCCTCGCCGGACGATGACCCAACGATCTGCAACAGCGATTCTCAACGGCCAGACGCCTTTCCGTATCTCATTCCATCCGGATTCAACGGATGGTAATACGGAAAGTTTATTCGAGCGGCCTCCTCCCCTCCGCGAGGGGAGAAGGTGCCGAAGGCGGATGAGGGGTCGTTTCCGGCGCCGCGTCCGACACCACCGGCTCCCGTAATGGAATCAACAGATCGACGCGCTGGTCGCGCGACGGGTACGCGTAAAGCTCCGGGCGTGTGGTCGGATTGCGGCGCACCCATTTGTTCTTGTACAGATCGCGATCGGCGGCATCGAGCAACTGCGGGACCGTCGGCTCGACGAGGAGGCGCGACGACGCCATGCCCACGGTGACTTCGAGCGAAAACGGCTGCTCGCCGGTCGACCACTGCAAGGCGCGTACGTCGGCGGCGAGACGCTCGGTAATGCGCTCCATCTCGTCGGGCATCACGTGCGGTACGACCAGCACGAACTCGTCGCCACCGTAACGTGCGATCAGGTCCTGCGGCCGCGTGTGGCCATGGAAGAGCGCGCCGACGTCGCGCAGCACGCGGTCGCCGGCGAGATGTCCGTACGTGTCGTTCACGTTCTTGAACTCGTCGAGGTCGAACAGCACGACGTTGACGATGCAGCGGGCCGCGAGCAGGCGCTCGGTCTCTGCGAGAAAGAAACGGCGATTGAAGACCCCCGTCAGCTCATCGCGGGTGGCCAGGCCATACAACTCGCGCACCGTTGCATCGAGTGTGCGCTGCCGCGCCGCAATCCGCCGCGCCACGACCAGCTTCGCCACGATCTCTTCCTCGGGGGAGCTCTTGTTCAGGAAATCATCGAAACCGGCGGCGAGCGCGTTGAGCTTTGTCTCCATCCCGCCGCGGCCGGTGAGCATGACCGTGAACAGCGTGCGCGTCTGTTCCTGCGCGCGGATGCGTGCGATCACCTCGAGGCCGGTAAGGCGCGGCATCTCGAGGTCGATGACTGCGACGTCGAACGGCTTTGCGGCGAGGAGCTCGAGTGCGGCTTCGCCGTCCCGCGCGATCTCGACGAGGAATCCCATCCTCCGCGTCATCGCCGCGAGCCATACGCAATAGTTGTCATCGTCGTCGACGACGAGCAGGCGCAACGATTCCGCGTCGCCCGAGGAGCTCGGACGTCTTCGGTCAGGTTCCTGAGTCAGTGCGGACACTGTTGAGCGCGGGTGCGTTCAACGTTCGCGCCAGACGAGCTCGCCGACGTGACGTGCATCACGCCAGTGGACACTTACACCCTGCGTGATGTACTCGCGCCGCTCGCTTGCTCCACCGCCGGCGAAGCAATCAGGCGAATGACCTGACGTTCTTCGTCATCCGCGCGCGAATAAGTGTCACAGAGAGTCGCGATCTCGGACTCGGCGGTATCGGACGACAGCGAGCGACGAGGTGAGCAGCAACGTGCCATCGGACTCGAAGCTGGTGAAGCGGACGCGCGTTTCATACGACGGGCCGCCGCTGATCGCAATCACGCGCGACGCGCAAGCGCCTCGGCGTTCGCCGGAAATCGCCCGACGTTCCACGCGAATGTGAGACCGCAGCCATGCCGCGGCGGACGGCCGCATGATGGCGAATGCGCGCGCCGCTCTGGCTCAGGTCGATGAGGATCCCTTCGCCGCGTCCGAAGATCACGGCGATCACGCCGTCGATGCGAACCTGATTGTTCGAGCGCACTCATCCGCTCGGTGTCCTTTCCCGTTCATGCGGCGGCCGCGTTGCGACCGGCGACCTGTGGCGGTGGAGTCGCGACGCGATCGCGGCCGGCGCTCTTCGCGGCGTACAGCGCGCGGTCGGCAGCGGCGATCAGGGCGTCGATCGTGTTCGCGTTCATCGGCGAGATGGCGATGCCGGCCGATGCGGTGATGCGGGTGACGTGGCCGTCGCAGTTCACGCGCAATTCGCGTACGCGCACGAGCAGTTGCTCGGCGCGCGAGCGGAGCACATCCGGCGTGATGCCCGGCAGCACGATGACGAACTCCTCGCCGCCGTAGCGGCAGATGATGTCCTGCTCGCCGCGGAAGATGTCCTGCATCAGCCGCGCAAACTGCTGCAGCAGCGCGTCGCCGCCGCCGTGGCCCCACGTGTCGTTGAAGCGTTTGAAGTGATCGACGTCGACGAGGATCACGCCGACGCGCGCATTGGCGTCACCGCCGCTCAGCAACTCCAGCGTCACCGACTCGGAAATGCAGCGGCGGTTGTAGAGACCGGTCAGCGAGTCCCGCACCGCCGCGGCGCGCAGCGTCTCCTGCAGACGCAGGTTCGACAGCGCGAGTGCGATCTGATGCGCGAATGGTTTCGCGAGCCCGTCGATGCCGTTCGGCAGCGGTGTGCGGTTGCGCGCCCGCAGCATCATCACGCCCGCCGGCTCGCCCGCGTCCATGATCGGAATGCAGATGGTCTCCGCATCGGAATCATCCGCCGCGTGCTCGCAGATCGATTCGCCCTGCGCCGTCGCGACGTGGGTGGCGCCGAGAAGCAAGGCGTTGCAGTCGGCCGCAGCGATCGTGTCTTCTTCCGCCGACCCGCTCCAGGCAACCGCGAGCTTGACGACGCGCGTGTGCGGATCGCTGATGTAGACGACGCCCTCGAGCCGCGGAAACAGTCGTGCTGCGAACGTCGGCAGGAGCCGGGTGGCCTCGCCGATCGTGGGACTGAGCTGGAGTCGCTCGCTCAAGTCGACCAGCAGCCGAAACCGGGTCGCCTCCGCCCGCCACCAATCGACGAGGACCGCGGCGCAGGCGACGATGACGAACAGGGACAGTGCGAGGACTGTGATCATGGATCGTCCTTTCAGGCAGCCGGCTGCCCCCAGTGCGAAGCCGCGCGTGCGCGGCTGAAATGAAATCCCTGCGCGAGCGGCACTCCCGCGTCGACGGCCGCACGTACGGTCTCGCCGCTCTCGATCCCTTCCAGGATCGTCTCGCAGCCGAAATCGCGCGCCAGCGCGAGGGTGTGCCGCACGATGCGCTCCTTCGTTTCGTCCTGCTCGAACCCGGTGCCGAAGGTGTTGCTGATCTTGATGAACGAGGGACGGATGCGGTTGATCTGCGAGAGATGCGAATACGCGGAGCCGTGATCGTCGAGCGCGAACCGCACTCCGGCTTCGCGCAGCGCGTCGAACGCGGCGCCAGCGATTTTGTCGTCGACGAAACCGGAGCGCTCGGTGATCTCGAGCACGACTCGATCGAGCGCCACGCCGCTCCGCGCGGCGACTTCGAACAGCGTCGACGCGAGCCGCGGCGTAGTGAAGGTGAGCGGATCGATGTTGATGAAGATCGCGGCGTTCGTGGGCAGCGTCGTCGCTTCTTCGAACGAGCGCGTCATCGCCAGGATGTTCAGCTCCGCGAGTTTGCCGCGCCGCTGCGCGTACTCGAACAGCATGGCCGGTCCGCCGGGCAGCCAAGATCCGCGTACGCGCATCAACGCTTCGAACGCGACCGTCGATATCCCATCCGGCGTCAGACGCACGATCGGCTGGAACTTGGCGCAGAGGTGGTCGCCGGCGAGGATGTCGTCGATGGAAGGGATGCGGATGATCTCGGACGGAACGGTGCTTTCGGGACGGCCGATGATCGCTTCGATCTCGGCGGTGCTGAAGGGCTTGGCCAGAACTGCGGACGCTCCGTTGGCGATGGCTGCTCTGCGTAGCGCGTCCGTGGCCTGACCGGTCATGAGCACCACACGGCATTGCGGCGCGACGGTGCGCACGCGGCCGAGGAAGTGCAGGCCTTCGAAACCGAAATCGCCGGTGAACTGCACGTCGGTGACGAGATGCGTGACGGGGAAGTGCGACAGCGCCACTTCCGCGGCATCGACGTCCGAGCAGATGACGATCTTTCGTCCGGCCGCTTCGAGGCTGTACGACAGGCCTTCGGTGATCGCGGCGTCGTCGTCGACCAGCAGGATGCACTGTTCCGTTGCAGTCATCGGCGTTTCCTCACGCGGTGAGCGATAGTGCCGCTCGTCCAGTGACCAGGTCCTGCGCTTCGAGATAGAAGCGTACGTCCTGGGCGGCCAGCGCGTACAACACGCGATCGCCGCCGCGGCCGGTGGCGCTGAGAAAGCCGCTGCCGTCGTCGCGGATGAACATGATGTCGGCGGCCAGTTCCGCGGGCATCGAGGCGAGCAGGTCGAGAAAGTCCTCCGCCGAGCCGGCGCGATCGACGATGACGCGCTCGATGTCGAGGCCTGCGCCGAGGACGGAGGTGCGGACGGCGAACTTCAGCGCGGCGATCGACTCGAGAAACGCGACGTTCGTGCAGTGGCAGCGCGCGTAGTTCCAGTCGACGTCGGGCTTGTTCGCCTGGCGTGCGATGAGCGTGATGCGATGTTCGTGGTCGGTCATGGGATCAACCGAACTGAATCGCGGACAGCACGACGGCGAGGGCGAAGGCGGGTCCGCCGAGGGCGACGAACACGCGCCAGGTTTCGCGGCCATTGCGGAGATCGGACATCGTTGCGTTGAGAAAGCGGCTCATGACATGGCTCCTTTTTTTTCAATCACTGCGCGGGCGAGGGGAGGGGAATGTCGCGGAACCCGAACGGGTCGCGCGGCCAGACTTCGAGAGGAAGGGAACGGCCGCCGATGGCGTATGTCGTGCGGCGCTTGTCGGCGATCAGTTCGACGACACCGTCGTCCGGAATCTGATACGAGTCGCCGGCGTAGCGGAACTCCTGTCCAGGTTTTCCACGAAAGCGGTAACCGACGGTTACAATGCCGCACGTGACGCTCGGCTCTTTTGCCTGCCCACGACGAATGATCGGAGTGAGATCGAGATTGATGTTCATCGAGGCGGTCAGGATGGCTGCGGCAAGTAACATTTGCTTGTTTCTCCTGGCCGTCCCTTAGTCCAAGCGCGGTACCAAATACCAGAAAGGGAGTAACTTTCGTGCAGTATTGGACTTAAACCGTTTGGACACAAAACGGGTTTAGTCCTCAAACCGTACGAGTGTTTGAAAAGTGAACAGATGACGGACACGCTGCGCAATCGGATCCTGATCGTGGACGACGACGAGCAGATCTCGGCGGGGCTGGAAGCCCTGCTGAGCGACGACTGGGAGGTGCGCACGGCGGCGAACGGCCGCACGGCCGTGGTCGCGTTCGGGGAGTTCTCGCCGGACGTGGTGTTGCTCGACGTGCAGCTTCCCGACACCACCGGCATCGACCTGCTGCACCAGTTCAAGATGTACGCGGAGTCGACGGCGGTGATCATGATGTCGGGCGGCGGCCAGCTCGATCCCGTGATCGAGTCGATGAAGCTCGGCGCCGAGACGTTCCTGCAGAAACCGTTCGACATCGAGACGCTCACCGCGGTGCTCGAGCAGGTCCAGCGCATGCTCGTGTCGCGGCGCGAGCTGATCGCGTTGCGCCGCAACGAAACCGCGCATCCGGAGCGGCTGCCGGGGATCTCGCCCGCCATCACGCATCTCAACGAGATCCTCGCGAACGTCGCGCGCGTGCCGTCGCCGGTGCTGATCGAAGGAGAGTCGGGCACGGGCAAAGGGGTGATGGCGCGGCTGATTCACAACCGCTCCGCTCGTGCGCGCGCGCCGTTCGTCGATCTGAACTGCGCCGGGTTGTCGAAGGAGCTGCTCGAGTCGGAGCTGTTCGGCCACGAGCGCGGCGCGTTCACGAATGCGATGAACACGAAGCCGGGCCTCTTCGAGATCGCGGGCGACGGAACGTTGTTCCTCGATGAGATGGGGGAGATGGAGCTCACGGTGCAGGCGCGTCTGCTGAAGGCGCTCGAGGAGAAGCGCTTTCGACGTGTCGGCGGTTTGCGCGATCTGCGCGCGGATTTCCGTTTGATTGCGGCGACGAATCGCGATCTGCAGGCGGAAGTCGCGGCCGGCCGGTTTCGCAACGATCTCTACTATCGACTGAATGTCGTGCGGCTGCGCATGCCGCCATTGCGCGAGCGCCCCGAGGATCTGCCGATTCTGACCGAGGAGATCCTGCGGCCGTTGTCGAAGGAGCTCAGTCGCCCAGTGCCGAAGGTGAGCGCGCACGCGATGAAGAAGCTGGAGAGCTACGGCTGGCCCGGCAATGTGCGCGAGCTGCGCAACGTGCTCGAGCGCGCCATGCTCATGCTGCGCGGTCCGGAGATCCGCAACGAAGACCTGATCCTCGATTCGGCCGCGAGCGTGCCGGTCTCGGGTACCGCGCTCACGCCGGTCGCCGAATGGGACATCCGCCCGCTGGAAGAGGTGATCTCGACCTACGTGACCGCGGCCGTTGCCGCCACCGACGGCAACGTGCGGAAAGCCGCAAGGCAACTGAAGATCAGTCCGAGCACGTTGTACGCGCGAATGAAATGAAGGAGGACGGAACACTGGTCCTCACCGCATGACGATCTCTCTCCACCGATCTTTTCCCGATTCGAAATCGGCGATCACGCGGATCGTCAGCGGCTCGCCGGGATTTCTCACATTCGTCACGGCGGTCGCGAAAACGGTCACGCGTCTCGATTGTCCGGGCTGAATCGTTTCGCGGACGTTGCGGCTGGTGCGGATCAGGGCGTACGTCGCCATCCCGGGCGAATCGATCTGCACTCGCCGCAGCACGATCGGCACCGTCGCGCGGTTGGTCGCGACCACATCGATGTTCGCGGGCGCCGAGTTGCCCGACCCGAAGAACACCGTCCCGACCAGATCGGCCTCGAGCTCCGGAGCGGCAATTCCACCCGGACGCGCGCTGCTCGAGGAACCACATGCGAGCGCGAGCATGGAGACAAGGAACAGTAACGACACACGGCGAATCATTGAAAGCGTCTCCTTTAACGTGTTATGCAGCGGACATGAAGAAGCTCATCCTCTTTTTTGCGCTCGCCGTCTTCTCTGTGAGCGTCGTGGCGCAGGAGAAGCTCACGCGGCTTTTGCGCCAGCCTGATATCCACGGCGACACCGTCGCGTTCGTCTACGCCGGCGACATCTGGCTCGCCTCCGCGAACGGGGGCGACGCGCGTCGTCTCACCTCCGACGCCGGCATGGAGTACTTCCCGAAGTTCTCGCCCGACGGCCGCTGGATCGCGTTCACCGGCGACTACAGCGGAAGCCGGCAGGTGTTCGTCATCAGCGTCGACGGCGGGCAGCCGCGGCAGTTGACCTGGTACAACGACGTCGGCGCGATGCCTCCGCGCGGCGGCATCGACAACCGCGTCATGGACTGGACGCCGGACGGCAAGAACATCCTCTTCCTCCCGCACCGTCTGCCGTGGTCCGAGCGCATGGGACGTCCGTACATCGTTCCCGCCGCGGGCGGCATGGAGTCGCCGCTGGCGATCCCCGAGGGGGGCGGCGGCTCGTATTCGCCGGACGGGGCGAAGCTCGTGTACACGCCGATCGAGCGCGAGTTCCGCACGTGGAAGCGCTATCGCGGTGGACGCGCGCAGGACGTCTGGATCTACGACCTCGCCGCGAACAAGGCCGAGCAGCTCACGAACAATCCATACACCGACAATCAACCGGTGTGGATCGGCGAGACGATCTACTTCACGTCGGACCGTCCCGAAGGCAACGCGAAAGAAGCGGCGCTGCTGAATCTGTACGCGTACGACATCGGCACCAAGCAAACGCGCAAGGTCACGAACCACACCGACTACGACGTGCTGTGGCCGAGCTCCGATCGCACGCAAGTGGTCTACGAAGCGGGAGGCTCGCTGTATCGCTTCGCGAACGGCCGCTCGACCATGATTCCGATCCGCGTCTACGGCGACTTCCGCAACACGCTGCCGTATTTCAAGAACGTTCGCGACAACATCGAAAACTACGCGCTCTCGCCCACGGGAGTACGCGCGGTGTTCGTCGCGCGCGGCGACATCTTCACCGTCCCGGCGAAAGAAGGGGAGATCCGCAATCTCACGCAGACGCCGGGCATCCGCGAGCGTGACGCGAACTGGTCGCCCGACGGACGCTGGGTCGCATACCTCAGCGATCGCGGCGGAGATTACGAGATCTACGTGCGACCCGCCGACGGTGGCGGCGAGGAGCGCCGCATCACGAGCAACGGCAAGGCCTGGCGCTTCGAGCCGCGCTGGTCTCCCGACTCGAAACTGCTCGCGTTCTCCGACAAGGACCACGCGCTGCACTACGTCGACATCGCCAGCGGCAAACTCACCGCCGTCGACAAGGACGATTACGGCGACATCACCGACTACCGCTGGTCGCCCGACTCGCGCTGGCTCACCTACACCAAAGACAACGAAGCGCAATTTTCCTCGATCTACGTCTACAACCTCGGCGACAACAGGGCGCATCGCCTGACCAGCGGCATGACCAACGACGCCGATCCGGTGTTCGATCCGAAGGGCCGCTACCTCTACTTCACCTCGAACCGTGACTTCAATCTCACGTTCAGCGCGTGGGAGTTCAACTACGTCTACACCGATCCGACGCGCGTCTACGTCGGCGTGCTTGCCGAAGATGGTCCGGCCCTGTTCCTGCCGCAGAGCGACGAGGAAAAAGCGGCCGCCGCGGCTGCAGCGCCCCCATCTGGAGCCGCCGGCTCTCAGCCCGCGACAACGGACGAAAAGAAGCCGGACGCCGCGAAGAAACCTTCGGTGATCGTGAAGATCGATCCGGCCACGTTCGAGCGCCGCGTGCGCGCGATTCCCGGACCTCCGGGCAACTACGGAACGCTGAGCGCGTTGCCGAACGGCGTGCTGTACATCAAATCCGATGGTGACGCACAGTCGCTCCGCTTCTACAACGTCGAAGATCGCAAGGAGGAGACGATCCTCGAAGAACTCCGCGGCTACGACCTCTCCGCCAACGGCGAGAAGATCCTGGTCAGCCTCGGCCGAAACAACTACGCGATCGTCAATCCGAAGCCGGCGCAGAAGACCGCCGACTCCGTGTTGCGCCTCGACTCGATGCAGATGCGCATCGATCCGAAGGCGGAGTGGGCGCAGGAGTACACCGACGCGTGGCGCATTCTCCGCGACTGGTTCTACGACCCTGCCATGCACGGCCTCGACTGGAACGCGATCCGCGAAAAGTACGGCCAGCTCGTGCCGCACGTCGCGCATCGCGCCGACCTCGATTACATCCTCGGCGAACTGGCCGGTGAGATGAACGCGGGACACGCGTACGTCGGCTCGCCATCGGACATCAACACGCCGCGCGTCGAGAACGGCCTGCTCGGCGCGGAGATCGTCGCGGACGGAGGTTACTTCCGCATCCGGCACATTTTCCCCGGCGAGAACTGGCACGAGAGCTTCCGCTCGCCGCTGACCGAACCGGGCGTGAAAGTGCGTGAGGGCGATTACATCCTCGCGGTCGATGGCGTCTCCACGAAAGGCGTCGACAACTTCTATCGTCTGCTCGAGAACAAAGCGGATCGCGTGGTCACACTGCTGGTGAACGGCAGTGCAAACGCGGCCGGCGCGCGTGAAGAAAAAGTACGGCCGGTGAAGCGCGAGACGAACCTGCGTTACCTCGACTGGGTGCAGTCGCGCCGCGCGTATGTCGACAAGGCCTCGGGCGGTCGCATCGGCTACATGCACCTGCCGAACACCGCACAGGAAGGCAACCGCGAGCTCTTCAAGAGCTTCTATCCGCAGGTGAACAAGGAAGCGCTGATCATCGACGACCGCTACAACGGTGGCGGCTTCATCCCCGATCGCATGATCGAGTTGCTCGACCGGCCGGTGCTCAACTACTGGGCGCGGCGCGGCACGAAGCCGACGGCAACGCCGGCATACGCGCACGTCGGTCCGAAGGCGATGTTGATCAACGGCTACTCCGCCTCCGGCGGCGACGCGCTGCCGTACTACTTCCGCAAGCGCGGCCTCGGTCCGATCATCGGCACGCGTACGTGGGGAGGCCTGATCGGCATCTCCGGCAATCCGAGCCTGATGGATGGCGGATCGGTTTCGGCGCCGCAGTTCCGCTTCTTCGACACCGAAGGATTGTGGGCGGTGGAAGGGGTGGGAGTGACGCCGGACATCGAAGTCGTCGATCGTCCCGACCTCGTTGCGGCCGGACAGGATCCGTCGCTCGAAGCAGCGGTGAAAGTGCTGCTCGACGAGCTGGCCAGGAATCCGGTCAAGCGCCCGGTCGTGCCGGACGTGACGGTGAATCGTTAATGCTATGGAGTGCGGCGGTTTGCTGCCGCACTCCATGACGCCTCTATGAAGCGAAGCGCGGGATTGCACCTGAGCGTGGGCGGTGCGTCGCGGCCGGAGCGGCTGATGCTCGCCGCGGTTTTTCTCTGCACCGGCGCCATTTGCATCGCGGCGGCCGTGTTCCTCGCGCTCCGCGGACCGTTGCCGGCGCTGATCCTTGGCGCATCCGCGGTGATGCCGCTCGGCGTCATCGCGAGCATCGCCGCGGCGTTCGTGCTTGCGCCGTATTCGCGCTTCGGCGCGTGGCTGGATGCTTTCGTGGCCACGTTGAACGT
>Ga0196977_1000514_pt1 | contig 19870 bp, 18 predicted proteins | sample S3v_1013CmetaG_FD_148634 | JGI IMG/M metagenome (GOLD analysis project Ga0196977, IMG submission 148634) | Soil microbial communities from Anza Borrego desert, Southern California, United States - S3+v_10-13C | ecosystem: Environmental > Terrestrial > Soil > Desert | place: USA: California...
TGGCGCCCAGCTTGGCGAGGCCGCCCATCTTCTTGATCTTCTTCATCGCGGTGGACATTTCCTGGTGCATCTTCAGCAGGCGGTTCACCTCCTGCACCGTCGTGCCCGAGCCCTTGGCCACGCGAATCTTGCGCTTCGCGTTGAGCAGGTCCGGCTTCAGCCGCTCCTTCGGCGTCATCGAGCCGATGATCGCGTCGAGCCGGCCGAGCACATTGCCCTCCAGTACGCCCGACTCGTTCACCTGGTTCTTGATCTTGTTCATGCCGGGCAGCATCGAGGCGAGCGCGCCGAGCCCGCCCATCTTCTGCATCTGGCGGAGCTGGTTCCTGAGGTCGTTGAGGTCGAACTGGCCCTTCGCCATCTTCCTGGCGAGCGCCTCGGCCTCCTCGGCCTGGATCGTCTCCTGCGCGCGCTCGACCAGGCTGACCACGTCGCCCATGCCGAGGATGCGGCCGCCGACCCGCTCCGGATGGAAAGGCTCGAGCTTGTCGATCGCCTCGCCCGTGCCGGCGAACTTGATCGGCTTGCCGGTGACCGCGCGCATCGAGAGCGCGGCGCCGCCGCGGGCGTCGCCGTCCATGCGGGTGAGGATCACGCCGGTCAGCTCGATCTGGTCGGTGAAGCTCTTGGCGACGTTGACCGCGTCCTGGCCGGTCATCGAATCCGCGACGAGCAGGACCTCGTTCGGGGCGGAGGCGGAGGCCACCGCCTTCATCTCGTCCATCAGCGCCTGGTCGACATGGAGCCGGCCCGCCGTGTCGAGCATCAGCACGTCATAGCCCTGCAGCTTCGCCGCGTTGAGCGCGCGCTTTGCGATCTCGACCGGCTGCTGGCCGGGGACGATCGGCAAGGTCGCGACCTCGGCCTGGCGGCCGAGCACGGCGAGCTGCTCCTGCGCGGCCGGGCGGGCGACGTCGAGCGAGGCCATCAGGACCTTCTTGCGGTCCTTCTCGGTCAGGCGTTTGGCGAGCTTGGCGGTGGTCGTGGTCTTGCCCGAGCCCTGCAGGCCGACCATCATGATGACAGCGGGCGGCGTGACCTCGAGCTGGAGGTCCGCCTGCTCGGCGCCGAGCATCTCGACCAGCGCGTCATGGACGATCTTGACGACCTGCTGGCCCGGCGTGACCGAACGCAGCACCTGCTGGCCGACGGCCTGCTCGGTCGCCCGGTCGACGAACTCGCGGACGACGGGGAGCGCGACGTCGGCCTCGAGCAAGGCGATGCGCACCTCGCGCATGGCCTCGCGCACGTCGCCCTCGCTCAGCGCACCGCGGCCGCGCAGCCGGTCGAAGACGCCGCTCAGACGATCGCTCAGGCTCTCGAACATTCACTTCTCCACATCGGTCCGACGGGGCGGGCGCCAAGCAAAAAACGCCGGCGGGCGAAACCTCGCCGGCCAGCGTGCGTCATCGACGCGTCGACACTCACCCGTCATCGGGATGGCGGGCACATAGGGGGAAAGGCCGGCGAAGGCAAGCATTCGCGCTACCCGAAGGTGGACTGAATGCCCTCCCCTCCCTAGATGCACCGGCGATGGCGCAGCCTTTCATCAAGATGCACGGGCTCGGCAACGACTTCGTGATCCTCGACGCCCGCCGGGGCGCGGTGGCGATGGATGCCGCGCGCGCCCGGGCGATCGCCGACCGGCGGACCGGCGTCGGCTGCGACCAGGTGATCCTGCTGGAGCCCTCCGACGTCGCCGATCTTCGTATGCGGATCTGGAACGCCGACGGCAGCGAAGTGGAAGCCTGCGGCAATGCGACGCGCTGCGTGGTGAAGCTGGAGGGCGGCAGCACCACGATCGAGACCAAAGGCGGCCTGCTGAAAGGCGACCCCGAGGGGATCGACATGGGCGCCCCGAAATTCGGCTGGGAGGAAATCCCGCTCGCCTATGCGATGGACACGGCCGCCATGCCCGTGGGCTGGGAGGAATTGCAGGAGCCCGCGGCGGTCAATGTCGGCAATCCCCACGTCGTCTTCTTCGTGCCCGAGGCGGACGCGGTCTCGCTCGCCGGGCTCGGGCGGATCATCGAGCACGACCCGCTCTTCCCGGAGCGGGTGAACGTCAACGTCGCCTCGGTGGCGGACAATGCGATCCACCTCAACGTCTGGGAGCGCGGCGCCGGCCTCACCCGGGCCTGCGGCACCGGCGCCTGCGCCACGGCGGTGGCGGCGATCCGGCGCAGGCTGGTGACGAGCCCGGTCGACGTGCACCTGCCCGGCGGCACCCTCACCATCGCCTGGGAACCGGGCGGGACCATCCGGATGAGCGGGCCCGCCGCCTTCGTCTTCTCGGGCGAGATGGACCTGTGAGCGGTCCGGAGGTCATCACCCTCGGCTGCCGGCTGAACATGGCCGAGAGCGAGGCCATGCGGGCGCTTGCCGGAGCGGAAGACGATCTGATCATCGTCAACAGCTGCGCGGTCACCAACGAGGCCGTGCGCCAGACCCGCCAGGCCATCCGCCGCGCCAAGCGCGCCCGGCCGGAGGCGCGGGTGATTGTGACCGGCTGCGCCGCGCAGGTGGAGCCGGAGGAATTCGCGCGGATGCCCGAGGTGAGCCGGGTGCTGGGGAACCGCGAGAAGTTCGATTTCCGCGCCTTCCTGCCGGAGGCGCCGGACCTGGCAGTTTCCAACATCATGGCGGTCCGCGAGACGGCGCCGCACCTGCTCACCGGCTTCGCCGAGCGGTCGCGGGCCTTTGTCGAGGTGCAGAATGGCTGCGACCATCGCTGCACCTTCTGCATCATCCCCTATGGCCGCGGGAACAGCCGCTCGGTGCCGGCCGGGCTGGTGGTGGAGCGGATCAGGGCGCTGGTCGGCGAGGGCTTCAACGAGGTCGTGCTGACCGGCGTCGACGTCACCTCCTACGGCCCGGACCTGCCCGGCAGCCCGAGCCTCGGCCAGCTGATCGAGCGCATCCTGACGCATGTCCCGGAGCTGCCGCGCCTGCGCCTCTCCTCGCTCGACTGTATCGAGCTGGACGAGCGGCTGTTCGCGCTGGCCACGGAGGAGCCACGCTTCATGCCGCACCTCCATATGAGCTTCCAGGCCGGCGACGACATGGTGCTGAAGCGGATGAAGCGGCGTCATTCGCGCGCGGACGCGGTCGGGACGGTCGCGCGGCTGAAGGCGAAGAGGCCGGAGATCGCGATCGGCGCCGACCTGATCGCAGGCTTCCCGACCGAGACGGACGAAATGGCCGAAAATTCGCTGCGCCTCGTCGAGGAATGCGACATCGTCATGGGCCACATCTTCCCCTTCTCGCCGAAGCGTGGCACCCCGGCGGCGCGCATGCCCCGGGTTTCTCCCGGGGTGGCGAAGGAACGGGCCCGGAAGCTCCGGGAGGCCTGCGCGCGGCGGAAGGAAATTTGGCTAGAAGGCTTGGTAGGGACGAGGCAGAAGATTTTGCTTGAGAAAGACAATTTTGGTCACGCTGAGAATTTCGCCCCCGTGCGACTCCGTCATGCCAGCGAAGGCTGGCATCCAGGCGCAGTCAGCATGGACCCCAGCCTGCGCTGGGGTGACGGGGAAATCGTCGACGTAAAAGTCACGGGCATGGAAGAAGGCACTCTCGTCGGGGTGCCTGCATGAGCGAGTCCTCCTGGCTGGAGCGCATGCGCGCCGGCTTCCGCAAGACCTCGGACCGGCTCGGCGACAATCTCTCCGGCCTGTTCACCAAAGCGAGCCTGGACGCGCAGACGCTGGACGAGATCGAGGAGGCGCTGATCGCCTCCGATCTCGGCCCGACCACCGCCGCGAAAGTCCGCGAGCGGCTGGCCGGGGAACGATTCGAGAAGGGCCTGACCGAGGCCGCGGTCCGCGCCGTCGTCGCCGAGGAGCTGGAGAAGATCCTGCAGCCCGTCGCCGAGCCGCTCGAGATCGACGCCTTCCCGCGCCCGCAGGTGATCCTCGTCGTCGGCGTGAACGGCTCGGGCAAGACCACGACCATCGCCAAGCTCGCCCATCTCTTCGAGGAGCAGGATTATTCGGTCCTGCTCGCCGCCGGCGACACCTTCCGCGCCGCCGCGATCGAGCAACTGAAGATCTGGGCGGACCGGGCGAACGTGCCGATCATCGCCGGCCCCGAAGGCTCGGACAGCTCGGCGATCGTCTATGACGGCGTCAAGAAGGCGACCGCCGAGGGCATCGACGTGCTGATCGTCGACACGGCCGGCCGCCTGCAGAACAAGAAGGACCTGATGGACGAGCTGGCCAAGATCCGGCGCGTGCTCGGCCGCCTCAATGCGGCGGCGCCGCATGACGTGGTGCTCGTGCTCGACGCGACGACGGGGCAGAACGCCCTCTCCCAGATCGAGGTGTTCCGCGAGGTGGCGGGCGTCACCGGCCTGGTGATGACCAAGCTGGACGGCACCGCGCGCGGCGGCGTGCTGGTCGCTGCGGCGGAAAAATACGGCCTCCCGATCCACGCCATCGGCGTCGGCGAGGGGATGGACGACCTGCGCCCGTTCGATCCCGCCCTCGCCGCGCGCGCCATTGCCGGAGCCGCGGCATGACCGGTGCCGCCACGCAGACCCGCAAGCCCGGCCTCGGCGGCACCCTGCTGATCGATTACGGGCCGCTGCTGCTCTTCTTCCTGACCAACTTCCTCGCCCCGGTCCCGCAGGAGCAGCGCATCTACTGGGCGACCGGCGTCTTCATGGTGGCGATGATCGCGGCCATGGCCTTCTCGGTCGCGCGCTACCGCAAGATCTCGCCGATGCTCTGGTTCTCGGGCGTCATGGTGGTGATCTTCGGCGGGCTCACGCTCTGGCTGCAGAACGAGACCTTCATCAAGATCAAGCCGACCATCTATTATCTGACCGTGGCGGGCCTGCTCTTCTTCGGCCTCTACACCGGCCGCAACTTCCTGAAGATCGTGCTCGGCACCGCCTATCCGGGCTTGCGCGAGCGCGGCTGGACGTTGCTGACCCGCAACTGGATCGCCTATTTCCTCGCCATGGCGGTGATCAACGAGATCGTCTGGCGGATGACCAGCACCGACACCTGGGTCGCGTTCAAGCTCTGGTTCTTCATCCCGGCGACCTTCCTGTTCGCCGCCGCCAACGTCCCCATGCTGCTGCGTCACGGGCTCGGCGACGAGAAGCCCGCCGGGACGCCGGACCTGCCGCCCGAATGAGCGCGGTCCTCACCATCAAGGGTTTGACCAAGACCTACGCCACCGGCGTGGAGGCGCTGAAGCCCGTCGACCTGGAGATCGAGAAGGGCGAGATCTTCGCCCTGCTCGGCCCCAACGGCGCCGGCAAGACGACGATGATCTCGATCGTCTGCGGCATCGTCACCGCGAGCAGCGGCAGCGTCACCGTCGCCGGCTTCGACATCGGCCGCGACTATAAGGAGACGCGCCGCCGGATCGGGCTTGTGCCGCAGGAGCTGACCACCGACGCCTTCGAGACGGTCTGGGCGACGGTCAATTTCTCGCGCGGCCTGTTCGGCTATCCGCCCGATCCCAGGCATATCGAGAAGGTCCTGCGCGACCTCTCCCTCTGGGAGAAGAAGGACGCGAAGATCATGGAGCTTTCGGGCGGCATGAAGCGCCGGGTGATGATCGCCAAGGCGCTCTCCCACGAACCCGAGATCCTCTTCCTCGACGAGCCGACCGCCGGCGTCGACGTCGAATTGCGCCGCGACATGTGGGAGCTGGTCCGCCACCTGCGCGAGAACGGCGTCACCATCATCCTCACCACCCATTATATCGAGGAAGCCGAGGAGATGGCCGACCGGGTGGGCGTGATCCGCAAGGGCGAATTGATCCTGGTCGAGGAGAAGAAGGCTTTGATGCGCAAGCTCGGCCGCAAGGAGCTGACCCTCAATCTCTCCGACGTGATGGAGACGGTCCCGCCCGAGCTCGCCGAATGGAATCTCGTCCTGCAGGCCGAGGGCCATGAATTGCTCTACACGTTCGACGCCAATGCCGAGCGGACCGGGGTCCCCTCCCTGCTCCGGCGGATGAGCGACCTCGGCATCGGCTTCAAGGACCTGCACACCAGGCAGAGCTCGCTCGAGGAGATTTTCGTCAGCCTCGTCCACCAGCAGCGAGAAGAGGCGGCGAACGCATGAGCGGGCTGATCAACCGCCACGCCGTCTGGGCGATCTACAAGTTCGAGATGTCGCGGGCGATCCGCACCATCTGGCAGAGCCTGGTCACGCCGGTCATCACCACCTCGCTCTATTTCATCGTGTTCGGCGCGGCGATCGGCGGCTCGATCCAGCCCGGCGCCACCGGCAACGTGCCCTATGGTGCCTTCATCGTGCCCGGGCTGATCATGCTCTCGCTCTTCACGCAGAGCATCTTCAACGCCAGCTTCGGCATCTTCTTCCCGAAGTTCACCGGGACGATCTACGAATTGCTCTCGGCGCCGGTCTCGCCGTTCGAGACGGTGATCGGCTATGTCGGCGCGGCGGCGACCAAGTCGATCGTGCTCGGGCTGGTGATCCTCGCCACGGCCGCCTTCTTCGTGCCGATCCAGATCCTCCACCCCTTCTGGATGGCCGCCTTCCTCATCCTGATCGCGACGACCTTCTGCCTGTTCGGCTTCATCATCGGCATCTGGGGCCAGAATTTCGAGCAGATTCAGTTCATCCCGATGCTGATCGTGACGCCCCTCACCTTCCTCGGCGGCGCCTTCTATTCGGTGACCATGCTGCCCGAGCCGTGGCAGACGATCACCCACTTCAACCCGGTCGTCTATCTGATCGAGGGCTTCCGCTGGAGCTTCTACGGCACCACCGACATCGGCGTGGGCGTCAGCCTGGCTGCGACGCTCGGCTTCTTCTTCGTCTGCCTCGGCATCGTCTGGTGGATCTTCCGGACTGGCTACCGCCTGAAGACCTGATAGAAGGAAAGCAACGCTCCGAGAGGGCCGAGACGATGAGATTTCTTCATCCGCTCCCGTGGCTTTGCGCCTCCTTCTGCCTCGCGATGCCGCTCGCCGCGCAGCAGTCATCCCCGCCGCCGCCCAGTGAGGAGGGTCAGTCGGTCACCGTCACCGGCGAGCGGGAGGCGACGGAGGCAGAGCGGCGGCGCGAGGCGTCGCGTTTCTTCGATACGCATGCGGTCAGGACCCGGATCGGCCAGCTGGCGCGCTGGCACCGGCCGATCTGCGTGCGCACCGGCGGCCTGCCGCCCGCGCTCGGCGCCCGCGTCGCCACCAGGATCATGGACATTGCCGACGGCCTCGGCATCCCCACCAACCGCGCCGAACGCTGCGCGCCGAACGTGCGTATCGGCTTCACCGCCGAGCCGGAGGCGATGATGGCGCGGGCGGTGCGGCGCAATCCGCAGGTGATCGGCTTCCATTATGTCGCGCGGCGCGAGGAGACGATGCGCATCCGCCAGCCGGTCCAGGCCTGGTACGTGACCTCAACCATGGCGCCGCTCGGCTCGGGGCGAATGGATCCGGAAGGCTACCGGCCCGAGGTGGTTGATCAGGCGGGGGTTCGCGCCCCCGGCGGCGCGGCCGGCAGCCGGCTCGGCAACGGGATCGCCAGCGGGCTTACCCATGTGCTGATCCTCGCCGACACGCGCATCGTCGCCGGTGCGGAGGCCGACGCCATCGCCGAGCTGCTGGCCTATCTCGCCTTCGCGCAGACGCCGGTCGCGGAAGGCTGCGACGCGACCGACACCATTCTCAACCTGATGAACCCTGCCTGCCCGCCGGAGCGCCGCCCGACCGCGCTGACGCGGCAGGACATCGCCTGGCTGCGCGCGCTCTACAGCGTCGATCCGACCTGGGGACCTCAGCAGCAGCGCGGCACCGTCGTGCTGAACATGGCGGACAGGCTGGGCGACGGCGAGCGCTAGGCGAAGGCCTCGCTCGCCGCCTCCTGGTCGGCGCGGCCAACGCCGTCGCCGTCGAGGTTTTGGGCCACGAACTCCCAGTTGATCACATTGCCGAGCACGCTCTCGGCGAAGCGCGGCCGCTCGTTGCGATAGTCGATATAATAGGCATGCTCCCACACATCGAGCGTGAGCAAAGGCTTCATCCCTTCGTGGACCACGGGCGTGTCGGCGTCGTGCAGCGAGGTGATCTTCAGCTCGTCGCGGTCCAGGATCAGCCACGCCCAGCCGTTGGAGAAATGGCCGACCGCTTCCTCCTTGAGCCTGGCGAGCATCGGGTCGATCCCGCCAAAGGCGCTCGCGATCAGCTGCGCGAGCCTGCCCTCCGGCGTCTGCCCCTCGGGCGGGGCGAGGCACTGCCAGAAGAAGCTGTGATTCCAGTGCTGGGCGGCATTGTTGAAGACGGCCTTGTCGCCGTCGGCCCTAGCCTGGCGGATGATGTCGGTCAGCGACCCGCGCAACCCCTTTTCGGCGACGAAGCCGTTGAGCTTGTCGACGTAGGCCTTGTGATGCTTGCCGTGATGATAATCGAACGTCTCGGCGGACATGTACTGGCCCAGCGCATCCTTGGCGAAGGGCAGATCAGGAAGGGTGAAACTCATCGGGAAACGATCTCCTGCGCGGGCCCTTTGCCCGCGCAGGGCCAACCGTCGGGGAGCCGGATCGTTCCCGTAATTACTGGCTCACCACCCGGAAGCGGGAGAGGTCCTCGCGCGGCTGCCGCCATTCGGGATCGATCCTGCTCGCCGCCGTATAGTCGCGATAGGCCGCGCTCAGATTGCCGAGCGTCTCGTTCGCGACGGCGCGGCCATAATGGGCCAGCGCCGGCCGGGTCGTGTTGCGCTCGAGCGCGATGGTGAACAGGTTCATCGCCTCGCCCGCATTCTCCCGCCGCAGCAGGGCCGCGCCCTTGTTGAGATAGGCTTCGGGCTGGTTGGGATCGAGCTCGATCGCCCGGTCGAAGTCCGTGATCGCCGCGTCGATCTGCCCGCGGCGAAGGCGCAGGATGCCGCGATTGACGTGGGTCGCCACCACTTCATAGGCGGACAGGCTGTCGCGGGTCAGCGCATCGTCGCAGCGGCGCAGGTCCCGCGCCATCGGCAGCATCGGGCTGTCCGCAGCGAGGAAGCACATCCTGGCGTCGGTATTGCCGAGTATCATGACGGAAGCCGACGCGGGTGCGGTGAAGGCACCGGCACAGGCGGCAAGACCGGCGGCGGCACCGAGCAGATAGAAGCGGTTGATCATGATCGACTCCCTCCAAGACAGCCCACCAGGGCCGCCCCGTCCTCGTCGGGCGTCAAGCAGCGACCGATCGGTCGCAACCCGGGGAGCAGCCCGATCCTTGTGTACGCCATTTGTCCCGCGAGCGGGCCAGTTTTTCGACGAAACGCTTTGACGCGCCTGACGGAGGGGGTCCAGGGTCGGGTCCGGGATGGCGATTATTGGGAAAGATGCGCGCCCGCGAGCCAGGCGCGGGCCGCCTCCAGCCGGCCGATTTCCCGCCGGGCCATCGCCCCGACCAGCCGTGAATCGGCGCGGGTGCCGCGCTCGAGCACGGCGATCCGGCCGTCCAGATCCGCCGCGGCCGCCGCCTGCGCCTTCAGCGCGGCCCAGCGCACGCGCTCGCTCGGATGGGAGGCGGCGAAGCTGCGGAGCAGGTCCTCGCCCTCCTCGCCGCCATAATGGGCGGCCAGGCCGAGCATCGGCTCGAGCGAGGTCCGGGTCATGATCCCGGCGATGGTCGAGCCCTCCAGGTCGAACTGGTACTGATCGCGGAACACGCTGCTGTGCGAGGCTTCCAGGATGTTGAGGCTGACCGACATGGCGTCGGCCGGCAGCTGCAGGTGGATGTCCCTGTGGGCGCGGTAGAGCATCACCTTGCCCTGCTCCAGCCGCGCCTTCTCGACGAAGCGCAGGTTCACCGGCTCGCCCGGATAGCCGACCACCTGGCCATAGTCATATTCGTAATAGTCGCTCCAGTAGCCGGGCCCCAGATAGCCGACGGTGAGGAACGAGAAATTATGGTCGTGCGGCACGCCGTAGAAGAACGGGTCCGGGCCCGAATGGCGCACGATGCTGTCCTTCATGGCGGGCCAGAAATTGGCGCGCAGCACGAAGTTCGACCGCGGATGGGCGTGGAGCAGCACGACCTGCGCGGAATATTGATTGTCCTTGAGCTGGCCGGCGCAGCGCTGCTTCAGTTCCGTCATCATCATCTCGGCCAGGAAGCGGCGGTTGTTGGCGAGCTTGCGGAGCTGGGTCCCCCAGGAGGCGAAATTCTCCTCGTCGTCGCTGTCGAAGCCGCCCGTCTCCAGGGCCTCGACCAGTTCGGCCAGCTCCCAGCTCTCCTCGGTCGGGCAATCGATCACGCGCGGCACTGGGCATTCTCCGGCGCGGGCTCGTCCGCGAAGAACAGGTCGAGGGTCTGGCGGGCGGCGGCCCGGACCTCGGGATGGGGATCGGCCCCGGCCATGCGCGCCAAATGCGGATGCGCAGCCTCGGCGTCGAGCGCGAGCAATTCGCGCATCACGTGCCAGCGCGTGTAGAAATGCGGGCTGGCGAGGGCCTCGACGATCAGGGGCGCGGCATCCTCGCGCTCCATCGTCCTGAGCAGCGAGACCATCATCTGGATGCGCGAGGCGGTCTCGTCGGTGCTGCTCGCGCCGACGAAGGCCAGGGTCTTGCTGTCATATTCGGCCGAGAGCGGCGCCGCCTCCGGCCGGACCATGGCGTGGAAATAGAGGATGTCGGAGGCGGCATGCTCGATCACGAAGCTCTGGCAGCGGCCGTCGAGCACGATCTCCTCGCCGTCCGCGATCCGGCGCCGCTCGACGAAGCGGCAGCTGCCCGCCCTGGCGGCGACGAAATTCACGTCGATCGGCGGCGCCTCCCAGAAGGAGAGCGTCGCACCGCCCGCCTTCACGAAGCGGAACAGGCCGGTAATGCCGGTGAAGCTGATCGATGACGCACCACGCGGGCCGGCCTTCTTGGCGGCGAGCATGTCCGCGCCGGAGACGCCCAGCGAGATCGAAAGGTCGCGGTGGTGAAAAAGCAGCAGCCCGGCCTGGACGTCGCTCGACACCGGGTGGAGCGGCGGCCGGAAAAAGGGATCCGCCCGGCTGCCGGCGAGCATATCCTGGAGCAGGGCGGCAATGTCCGCCTCGCGGTCGATGAAGGCGCGGGCGGCATCGAGGACGGCGGCGGCGCTGCGTTCGGGCAGCGCCGCCAGCCGCGTCTCGAGATCGGTCATCAACGAATGGCGGGCCCAGGTCAGGGACACCGCATCGACCGCATCGCGCGAGCGCTGCTGCGCGTCGCGATCGGCCAGCCAGGCGGCAAGCGCTGCGCCGGCAATCATCGCATCAACCCTTCCCCCGCATGGCTGCGGAGTCGTCCATCGGGACTCTGGCTTAGGCCCTGCGCTGCGGATGTGAAAGGGACGGAGACGCTGCTACGTCTCCGCCCCTCGCCAAGCGCAGTTCAGGGTCCGAAGCTCTCAGATCCCGATGATGATCGCGATGACCACGCCCAGGCACAGAGGTCCACCGACCTCCTTCTGCTTGACCGAGCCGTGCATGCCGACGCTGGTGTTGAGCTCCGGAATGGCGGCGATATCGATCTTCTTCTTCATCATCGTTCCCCTCTGAAACTTGTCGACCCCCGACAAAGGAGGAAAGGCCTGGGCACCTACGGTTCGGCCAAAAACCGCCGGCGGCTTGGGCGCTTCCGTCGCGACCGGGCAAAAAATAAGCCCGCGACCCTCCGGAAGCCCGCACGGGACCATGCCCATACCTTTCCGTCTGCTTTAGTCCCGCCACATTCGTAAACATGTCGGTAACCCTAAAAATATTTTTACTTTTCTTGGAACCAGTTGAATCCAGACAGAAATTTTATGCGCTTGAGCCGAAGGAGAGACTGGGGCAGGCAACAGGGATGGACAGAAGCGCGCAGAACAGCGGCAGCGGCGCCGTTCGGCCCGGCCAGGGCTTCGACAGCGGGGCGCTGGAGACCTGGCTCCGGGACCATGTCGCCGACTATGCGGGTCCGCTGACGGTCGAGCAGTTCCGGGGCGGCCAGTCCAACCCGACCTACAAGCTCATCACCCCCGGCCGGGCCTATGTGATGCGGCGCAAGCCGGCGGGTAAATTGCTGCCCGGCGCACATGCGATTGAACGTGAATATCGCGTCATAACCGCTTTGGGAAACCAAGGTTTTCCGGTCGCAAGGAGTTACGGCCTGTGCGAAGATGAGAGCGTCATCGGCACACCCTTTTACGTGATGGAGATGGTCGAGGGCCGGATCTTCTGGAACACCGCCTTCCCGGAGCTGCCGGCCGCCGACCGGCCAGCTTATTTCGACGCGATGAATGCGACCCTGGCGGCCCTCCACCGGATCGATCCGGAGGCGGCCGGGCTCGGCGATTATGGCAAGCCCGGCAATTATTTCGCGCGCCAGATCGCCCGCTGGTCGAAGCAATATGAAAGCGACGTCGAGGCCGGGCGGGTCGCGGCGATGGACCGGCTCGTGGAATGGCTGCCCGCCAATCTGCCGCCGGACGAGCCGCAGCCGCGCGTCATCCATGGCGACTTTCGCTGCGACAACATGATCTTCCACGCCACGGAGCCGCGCGTGCTGGCGGTGCTCGACTGGGAGCTGTCGACGCTCGGCCATCCGCTCGCCGACTTCACCTATCATCTGATGATGTACCGGATGCCCGAAGGCATCACCACCGGCCTCGCCGGGCTCGACCTCGCCGCACTGAACATCCCGGGCGAGGAAGATTATGTCGACGCCTATTGCCGGCGCACCAACCGCGACGGCATTCCCGACCTCGATTTCTACATGGCCTTCAACCTCTTCCGGCTCGCGGGCATCGTCCACGGCATCAAAGGCCGCATCGTCCGCGGCACCGCCGCCTCCGCCCATGCCGCCGCCACCGCCGCGACGCTCGAGCCGCTCGCCGAGCTGGGCTGGGCGCAGGCGGTGCGGGCCGGGGCGGCATAAGGGTGCGTGGGTCCCGGCCTTCGCCGGGATGACTCGATGTGGCTTTCGCTTTATCCCTCCCCGCAAGCAGGCGGGGGAGGCGAATGGCTGCGGCGGGCACCAGGCTGAAGCGGGCGATCGCGCAGATCGGCGCGATCCGCCTCGTCCTCGTCCTGCTCTTTCTTGCCGGCGGCCTCTACCTCGCCCGCTATTCCTGGCAGCTCCCGCTCGCCGGCGACGCCGAGCGCGGGCTGTACGACTGGCGCTTCTACCGCTCCGCCGAACGCGTGCTGGAGAATGATCCGCGCATCACGCTCGTCACCTATAATGACGACACGCTCGCAGAGCTGCAGAAACGCTCCCCGCTCGACCGGCGCCTGCTTGCGCAGGCCCTGCGCGCGCTCGACGCGCAGCGTCCCCGGGCGATCGCCATCGACATCCTGATCGACCAGACGCAGCAGGAAGATGCGGAGCTGCTCCAGGTCCTCCGCCAGATGCGCACGCCGGTCTTCCTTGCCTATGCGTCGAGCGAGCGGAACCCGGACCAGATCAGCTTCGAACAGGAGCAATTCCTGCGCGGCTTCCTGCGCCAGGCGGCGCCCGGGCCGGTTCGCCCGACCAGCATTCGCCAGGAAACCGACGCCGACAGCGTCGTGCGGCGATGGCCCTCGGCGCGAGAGGGCTTGCCGCCGCTCATGGCCAACGCTTTGACCGCGGCGCATCCCGCGTTCCAGACCTACACGCGCAGCATCGATTTCCGGCTGCCGGGCTCGGACGAGGTGCCGGTCTTCACCAATTTCCCGATCCAGCTCGTGCGGGATGCGGGCGAGGGCCTGCGCTCGCAGATCGAGGGCCGCTACATCCTCATCGGCGGCGATATCAACGACCTGGACGATTATTCGACGCCGATGACCCGCTTCACGGACCGCCGGATGAAGGGGCTGGAGGTCCACGCGCAGATGCTTGCGCAGCAGCTCGACGGCCGGATGCCGGCCGCGATTCCGGTCTGGGTGCTCTGGCTGGCGGCGTTCGTCGCCGTCGCCGCGGGCGGCCTCACCGGCTTCTTCGATCCGCGCGGCTGGAAGCTCGCGCTTGCGCTTGCCGTGCAGGCGGCGATCCTCGCCTGGCTTCCGTTCCAGCTCCAGGCCATGCGGGTCGACACGATCGACCTGCCGGCCTTCGGCTGGGTCGGCGGCTGGCTGCTTGCCTTTATCGGCGTCGGCACCGCCGCCCGCGCCATCGGCTCAGAGCAAAGGCGCTTCGCTCAGTCCGCGCTCGGCAAGTATCTCCCGCCGGACGTCGCGAAGGAGATCATGCGCAATCCCGAGCAGCTTGCCCTGCACGGCGAGCAGACCGAGATCTACGCCCTGTTCACCGACCTGGAGGGCTTCACCAAGCTCAGCCACGCGATCACGCCGGAGACCTTGTCGAAGCTGCTCAACAATTATCTCGACGTGATGAGCGACATCGTCCTCAAACATGGCGGGACGCTCGACAAGTTCGTCGGCGATGCGCTCGTCACCTTCTGGGGGGCGCCGATCGCCCGGGCGGACGACCCCGACCGGGCGGTGCGTGCGGGCCGCGCCATGTACGAAGCTGGCGAGGCCTTCCGCGGCAAGGCGCGCGAGATTGCCGGCGAGGACATTCCACCGATCGGCGTCACCCGCGTCGGCCTGCATCGGGGCGAGGCGGTGGTCGGCAATTTCGGCGGCGAGGGCCGGATTCAGTACACGGCCCTCGGCGACGCGATGAACACGGCCGCGCGGCTGGAATCGGCCAACAAGGCGCTGAAGACGACCATGCTGGTCAGCGACGAGGCGAAGCGGGAGAGCAGCCTCGATTTTTTCCGGCCGATGGGCCGGATCGTGCTGTCCGGCCGGGCGACGCCGGTCATGGTCTGGGAGCCGGCGCCCGATCTCGAGCCCGCTTTTGTCGCTCAACTCAACGACGTCTGGGCACGCTTCGACGCAGGCGACAGAGAGGCGCTCGTTCAGCTTGAGGCAATCGCCGCCGACCATAAGGAGGATGCGGCGCTGCAATATTTCGTCTATAGATGCCGCGAAGTCGGTTCTGGAGGTCACTTTGTCCTGGGGTCCAAATAGCAAGATCTTGCGGCGCGGCCTGATCGCCGCCGCTTTGTTCGGGCTGGCGGCGCCGGCTGCCGCCAACGTCCTGGTCGTGCGCTCGAGCGGACCGTCCGCAGCCAGCTACCGCGCGGGCCGGTCGCTCCCCGACAATGCCCGGATCACCCTGCGCGCGGGCGACATGGTGACGATCCTCGCCAATGGCGGCACGCGCACCTTCCGCGGGCCCGGCACCTTCTCGCCCAATATGCGGGTCGCGAGCGGCACCACCGTCACCAGCGACGGCCGCATCGCCCGTATCGGCGCGGTCCGCGACGCCGGTATCCTCCCGACCGGCCTGACCATCTGGCATGTCGACGTCGCCCAGAGCGGCACCTTCTGCCTGACCAATGCGAACCGCGTCATCCTCTGGCGCGCCGATGCCACCGCGCCGGTGCGCTACACCATCACCGGCCCGGGCGGGACGCGGACGATCAACTGGGCGGCGAACGAGCCCACCTTCGCCTGGCCCGGCGCGCCGGTCGCCAACGGCGGGACCTACACGATCACCCAGCCCGGCGTCGCCGTGCCGGTGACCATCACCTTCCGCGTGCTGGCCACCGAGCCGCGCGACGTGGAAGGCGTCGCCTCGGCCCTGATTGCCAATGGCTGCCAGGGCCAACTCGACGTGCTCGTGGAGAGCCAGCCGCAGCAGACGGCGAGCAACTGATCCTCGCACGGGGGGCAACATGGTCCTGACCAGGCTGCTCCTCCATCTGGCCATCTTCCTGCTGCTCTGTGCGGCCGTGCTCGTGAAGCGGCCGATCCTGGCGCGCAGCCTGATCGGCGGCGTGGGCGTCATCTGGCTGGTCCAGGCCCTGCTCACGGGCGATGTCGCCGACGCCATTCTGGGCGGCATTCTCGTCCTGCTCGCTGCGGCGATCGTCGGCCGGCGCATCTGGCGGGACAGCGCGGTGCGCTTCACGCCGGACGAGCAGCATATGATGGACAGCCTGTTCGACGGCCTGCCGCGCAGCCGCGCGCGCCATCTCGTCGACCAAGGCGTCTGGATCTCGGGCCGGGCCGGCGACACCCTGACCCGCGAGGGCGAGCCGGTCGAGCATCTCTATTATCTCGCCGACGGCGACGCGCGGGTGATGTGCCAAGGCGTCGAGGTCGGCCATTGCGGGCCCGGCGATCTGATCGGCGAGCTCACCGTGCTCTCCGGCGAGACTGCGACCGCGACCGTGATCCTCACCCGGCCGTCCCGCTTCTGGTGCGCGCCGGCGGAGGACCTCAGGCCCTATGTCGAGGCGCACGAGGACATTCGCCGGGCGATCGAGCATGGCTTCGCCACCGTACTGAAGGCAAAGCTGCGCGCCTCCAACCGCACCATCGCGGGCGCCGCGGGCGCCGCCGCGCCGCACTGACCCCTGATCCGGTCAATCTGTTTCGGCGAATAATAGTTCTTTCAAAATCATGATCTTGCGATAGGATCGGCGGGAAAAGCAGAAGGGGGAGTTCGCCATGCGCCTGGCCCTCGTCACCGGTCTCACTGCGGTCCTTCTCGCCGTCCCCGCCGCCGTTCTCGCGCTGGCCGCCATGCCCGCAATGGCGCAGGAGAGACCGCCCTCCAGCCAGTCGGTCACCGTCACCGGCGCGCGCATCCAGACCTATCGTGACCGGCTCGCGGCCTGCCTCGCCCGGCGCTGTCCGGTGAATGAGGATGTCGACGCGACCATGGCGCTGACGGAGGTGCTGTTCCTGGAAGGCGATTATGACGAGGCGCGGTCCACCGTCCTCGCTTCGCTGGGCCGTAACCGGCGCCAGGCGGCGCGCCATCCGGAGCCCGTGGCGGACCTGTACCGGGTCAACAGCCGGTTGTCGCGGCACCTCGGCTTCGACGCCCAGGCCGCGCGTTCGACCGACAATATCCTGCGCTCGCTGCAGCTGGGGATTCCTCGCGAGGATTACCGTCACTTCACCGCCCGCCTGGAGATTGCCGACCTGCAGATGGCGATGGGCAATGCCAACCGGGCGCGCCGCGAGCTTGGCGAGCTGATCGCGATCGCACGCGCCAATGGCCGCGAGGATGTGGCCGTGATGGCCGAACTGAGGACGATCTGGTTCGACTATATCGTCAGCCGTCAGGGCGATTCTCGGCGCCGGCTCGAGGCTATGGCCGCGATCACCGATCCCGCCCAGCGCCTTCGCCAGGTTGGCGCCACCGTGCTGCTTTCCCGCATGTATCGGGCCAATGGCGAGGCCGCGCGCGCCGACGCGCTGCTGGCCGCGCTCGCCAGGCGCAGCAGCCCGCGGCGGCGGCTGATTTCCTCGCCATCCTATCAGCTCGCGCAGCAGGAGGTTGCGGACAGCGGCGACGTCATCGCCAGCGCCGGCGGGCCGGATGCGACCCGGATGGCGGTCGGCCTCGGCAGCACTATTCACCGCATACCGCAGAATTATCGCGACAAGTGGATCGACGTCGGTTTCTGGGTGATGCCCGACGGGCGCGTCACGGGCCTGGAAATCGTCCGCAACGGTAGCGGCGTGACGAGCTGGTCCGAGCCGCTCCTCGAGGCGATCCGCGGCCGCGTCTATTCGCGCGGTCCGGAGCCGACCTACCGGCTCGAACGCTATACCTATACGGCGGGCTACAGGGAGGCGACGGGCACCAGGATGATGCAGCAATCGCCGCGCGCCAGGGTCGAATATCTTGATCTCACCACCAGCGACGAGCTTCCCGGACCGCCGCCGCGGCCCGAGGGAGACGGCGGCCGGCCTGCCGCCTGACGGCCGGAAGGACATCAAGACCGGGAAAGGAGACCGTAATGCGCCGTTTTGCCATCCTTGCTCTGCCCGCTCTCGCGCTGACCGCTACGCCCGCCGCCGCCCAGGACTACCGCTCCGACGGCTCGACCGTCACCGTGGTGGGCCAGAATCTCCAGCGCTATCGCGACCGGCTGGCCGCCTGCCTTGCCCGGCGCTGCCCGGTGAACGAGGATGTCGACGCCACCCTGGCGCTCGCGGAGAGCCTGTTTCTCAACGGCGAGTATCGCGACGCCCGCTCGGTGGTCCGCGCCTCGATCGGCCGCAATCGCGGACAGGCAAGCGCCTTCCCGGTGCCCGTATCGGATCTCTACCGCGTCCAGACCCGGCTCGCGCGCCATATCGGCTACGACCGCGAGGCGCGGCTCGCCGCCTTCGACATCCTGAACGCGCTGCAGGCGGGAATCCCGCAAGAGGATTATCGCCACTTCACCGCCCGCTTCGAGATCGCCGAAATGCAGATGCTCAACGGCAGCCTCACCGGGGCGCAGCGGGCCTTGCATCAACTGGTCGAGGCTGCGCGCGCCGCGGGCCGCGAAGACGTCGTGGTGATGGCGGAACTGCGTGAGCTCGCCTACGAGCTCATGGCCATTCCCGGCGGCGGTGACGCGCGCTGGCGCCTGCAGCAATGGGCGAACCTCGAGGGAGAGGCCAACCGCCTCCGCGCCACCGGCGCCCGCCTCGCGCTCGCCCGGCTGTATCGCAACGAAGGCAATATTGCGCGCTCGGACCAGCTCTTCGCGCAGATTGCGCGCACCTCGGCCGCGGGCGCCCGCCGCAGGCTGCTCTTCTCGCCCCGCTTCCAGCTTGCCCAACAGGCCAGGATGGAAGGGGACGATATGGACATTGGCTCGCTCTCGACGAACCTGCAGATTCCGGATGACATGGAAAATGGCTGGATCGACGTCGGATTCTGGATCGGTCCGGACGGCCGGGTCTCGGAGGTCGAGATTCTGCGGCGCGGTGCCGATGCGAGCTGGTCGCGACCCCTGCTCGATGCGATCGGCGGCCGGCGCTATGCCGGCGCGCCCGAAGCGACCTACAAGATCGAGCGCTACACCTACACGTCGACCTTCGTGCAGACGACCGGCTCGCGCCTCTATGTGCGTTCGCCGCGCGCGCGGGTGGAATATCTCGATCTGACGACCACTGCCGAAACCGCGGCGGCGGCGGCGCCACGCCCGGGAGGCCGCCCGGCCACCTGAGCCCGGGGCTGATCGGGCTTGCCGAATCTGCGGTGTGGTCTTTCAATGGCCTGGGCGTGCGGGTAAAGCCGCCCCCAGGCCCTGGAGTGATGCCATGCGTACCGCCTTGCTGATCGCCTTGCTCGTCGCCCCGCTTCTCGCCGTGCCATCCGCGCCGGCTTTCGCCCGGAGCGCCCAGCCACAATCCGGCGAGGGCCAGGAGGTGACCGTCACCGGCCGCCGCATCCAGGATTTCCGCGACCGCCTGCGCGCCTGCCTCGCCCGCGGCTGCCCGCCCAACGAGGATGTCGACGCCTCGCTGGCGCTCGCCGAGGTGGAGTTCGAGGCCGGCGAATATGAGGGCGCGCGCCGCACCATCCTGCAGTCGCTCGACCGCAACCGCCGCCATGCGCGGCAATATCCGGAGCCGGTCGCGGATCTCTACCGCTCCCGCGCCCGGGTTTCGCGCCATCTCGGCCGCGGCGACGAGAGCCTGCGCTCGACGCTCGACGTCCGGCGCACGCTGCAGCAGGGCATCCCGACCGAGGATTACCGCCATTTCACCGCGCGGCTGGAAGTGGCCGAAGCCTATACCAGGGCCAGCCGGCTCGAGGAGGCGCGCGCCGAGCTGGAGGACCTCGCCCGCGCCGCCCGCGCCGCCAACCGGCCCGACGTCGCCAGCCTCGCCGAGCTGCGCGGCACCTGGATTTCCTATCTGCTCGCCCCGTACGGCCCGGCCCGCGCCCGGCTGCTCGAAATGACGCGCGACCCCTCGAACCGGATGCGGGCAGTCGGCGCGCAGATCCTGCTCGCGCGCATCTATCGCGACCAGGGTGATCCCCGCCGCGCCGACCAGCTCGTCGCCGAGCTCGCCCGGCGCGACACCGGCCGCCGCGCCCTCGTCTTCTCGCCGCCCTATGTGCTGCAGGCCCGCGAGACGATCGAGGA
>Ga0196977_1000515_pt1 | contig 19864 bp, 14 predicted proteins | sample S3v_1013CmetaG_FD_148634 | JGI IMG/M metagenome (GOLD analysis project Ga0196977, IMG submission 148634) | Soil microbial communities from Anza Borrego desert, Southern California, United States - S3+v_10-13C | ecosystem: Environmental > Terrestrial > Soil > Desert | place: USA: California...
TCAGCATCACCCTTTAACTGTACATCCCCCAGTCTGATCGTTCGCCAATGAACCTCGTGGACCGCTCTAATTTAATTGTCATCGACCGAGTCAGGGGGAGTCATGCTAACTCGAAAATCAACACTCGCACTGTTCACGTTCTTTCTACTTTCGGTCACTTCCGCAGTTGGCCAAACTGACCGCGGGTCTTTGACGGGCCGCGTCACGGATCCAAATGGCGCCGGTTTGGCAAACGCCAAAGTCACCGCCACCAACCTCAATAGCGCCGAAACTCGCGAGGTCCAAACTTCCGACGACGGAAATTACACGATACCCGAACTAAGGGCGGACCCGTATAAAGTGACGGTCGAAGCGCAAGGCTTCAAAACCGCTTCGGCGGAAAACATCGTCGTCGCGGTGCAGGTTAACCGCACTCTGGATTTCAAACTGGAGGTTGGCGAGATCAGCAGCGTCGTCACCATTACGAACGACGAAGCTCCCGTCCTGCAAACCGAAACACCAGTGCGTCAGACGAATGTCACCGAACGTCAGGTGAGGGAGTTGCCCCTGCTTGTGAGTTCCGAGTTTGCCGGTCGTACGCCGCTGTCCTTTATTTACCTCGACAGCAATGTGACGCAAGGTGGTGACATCCAGGGTAACGGCGCGCGCGGCACTGACACCACGCGTTTTCGTGTCAGCGGCGGACAGGCACTCGGCACCGAGATTCTGATCGATGGAGCCACGACACGGCGCACACAAAACGGCACGTTCTTCTCTGAAGTAGCTCCCGGACCAAATGCGTTTCAGGAGTTTACGATTTCCACCAGCAGTTATTCCGCCGAGTTCGGCAACTCATCGGGTGGCGTCATTAACTTCACGCAGAAGAGCGGTGGGAACGATTTCCATGGTGAGATCTACGACCTCGTCCGCAATGAGAAACTGAACGCGAACACGTTTCGCAGCAACGCCCAGAGAATCGATCGCGCGCGCGACAATCAGAACGACTTCGGTTTTAACGTTGGCGGTCCAATAACGCTTCCGCACTTCGGCGAAGGTGGACCACTCTACCATCAGTTCCGCAATCGCGCCTTTTTCTTCTTCAACTACGAAGGCTACCGGTTCACTGAAGGCTCCAACAACATCATCACTGTTCCGACGCTGCGGATGCGTCAGGGAGATTTTTCCGAGCTACTGACCGATCCCTACATCCTGGGTTTCTTCGGTCACGGGATCCAAATCTACGATCCGCTGCAACCTGCGGGAACTCGCGTTGCTATTCCCGGTAATCGTCTCGATTTGTATTTGGGCGGCGCTCGAATCGATCCCGCGGGCGCGGCTTCGCTCCAGTTTTTCCCAGCGCCTAATCAGACAGGCCCGAACGGCTCAACTGTTTTTAGGAATTACCTGTCGATCGGACTCAGGCCCACGAACATGAATCAGTACACGACGAAGCTTGATTTCATCGCGTCTGACAAACACCGGCTTTCCGGCAGCTTCTCCCATCGCAACAACGATCGCATCGCGGGTGATCCGGTTCCGCGCTTCCCTTTACCGTTCACGTCGCAGGGAGCTTTTAATCAACTCTTCAAATCAATTCTCGTTCGCGTGCAGGACGACTACACATTCGGGCCGACGCTCTTGAATCATTTCAACGTCGGGTTTACGCGATACGACGTCGCGAACCGTAATACGAGCGATCCATTCAATACGTCGTCACTCGGTCTTCCTTTTAATGCCACGCAGAACAGCGCCTTCCCACGACTCGGCTTTCCCGGGTACGGCTTCCCGGAAAGCTCGGCTGATCCGCGAGCCTACCAGGACATTGGTTCAAGTTTCTTTACCGATCACATCTTCGATACGTCCTGGCACATCTCCGATTCTGTTACGTGGGTCAAGGGCAATCACTCGTTCAAGTTCGGCGCGGAAGCCCGCACTTCACAGTTCAATTTCCGGCAAAGGATCGATCCCGGCGGTTCGTTCAATTTCCGGCACGATCAAACTGCGGCTGATTTCGATCCGGATGGTGGATGGCCCATCGCCAGTTTAATAACCGGCGCGACGGAGTTCTCGTTCAATTCAAACAACTCGATCGACCCGCAGTTCAGACAACTGACTCATGGTTACTTCGCGCAAGACGATTGGAAGATTACCCCGCATCTGACTCTGAACCTCGGCATTCGTTACGACGTGCCCGGCCAACGATACGAAGCACGCAACTTCTATCGTGGGTTCGATCCAAATGCTCTCAATCCCGAAGTAGGACGGGTCGGCGCAATTGCAGGGGCCGCGGGACAAGGCGGCGTGCAGGCTGCCGAGCGCGCGCTCGTAAAGAACGACTATTCAAACGTTGGTCCAAGACTCGGCGTAGCTTACGCGTGGAACGATCGCACCGTGATTCGCGCCGGTATCGGTCTTTACTATTCGCCGATCATTTACGGGTTCGAGGGCCAAAACGAACTGAATACCGGACTCCTTGGTTACAACACCAGTTCCGGACCACGAACACCGAACGGCCGCAACGCGCAGTTCTTCCTGGCGTCGTATCCGTCGGTTCCGCCGATCGCTCCTGACAGTCAATTCATCGGCTCCGATGTCCAGTTCTTCGATCCGGATTTCAAGACCGGGCGCACTGTGCAATACAGCTTCGACGTGCAGCGCGAATTGCCGTTTAACTTCGTCGCTTCGGTCGGCTATATCGGCCACCATGCAACGCGGCTGCGATCCAATTTCCAGCGCTTGAATGCACTGCCACTCAACGCACTGAAGCTTGGCTTCCCCGTCCTTAATATGCCGCTTGCGGATGCGCTCGCGAATCCCACAATCGTGTCGTTTGCGCAAACTGCGGGAGTGGCGTTACCTTCATCGACCAATGCGGTTTTCCCGGGATTCAATGGCAGCGTTGCTCAATCGCTGAAACCGTTCCCGCAATACAACCGAATCAACAATATCCTCGAGAGCCAGGGCACAAGCGACTACAACGCGCTTCAGGCCAAGCTCGAACGGCGCTTCTCACGTGGTATTCAAGTCGGAGCGTCTTACACTTTCGCCAAACTCATCACTGACGCCTCTGAAGATTTGTTCGGCGGATCGCCGCTTGGTGGAGTGCTGCAAAATCCATTCGACCGCGAGTCGTTCCGTTCGATCTCGCCAAACAACGCGCCACACGTGCTCGTGATCAATTACCTTGTTGAATTGCCGTTCGGGAAGAACAAGCGTTACCTGAACCGTGGCGGCGTTGTAGATAGATTGATGGGCGGGTGGCAAGTGAATGGAATCCACCGGTACCAGTCAGGCGTACCGCTGAGCTTCTTCACATCGGATCCCGTTTTCACTGACTTTCTGCAATTGACGGGCTACCTCGGAAATCTGCGTTTGAACCCAACCGGTCAACCGTTTGAAAGCGATAGCGCGTTCGTTGACGATCGTTTTGGCCGGCAGGCAATCAATTCAGCGGCGTTCGCGCCACCGCCGCAGTTTGGCTCTGGTTTCAATAACAATCCGAGTGGCGCGCCGGTTGGCTCCGCGGCTTATGCGGCTTATTACGCCGATCCGCTGCGGTTCTTCGGCACACTCGCTCCCGCGCTCAGCACCGTTCACTCGGAGCGTTTCTTCAGCGAAGACATAAGCCTGCTCAAGAAGACACGCATCACCGAAACGGTGACGTTTGAGTTGGGTGCTGAAGCCTTCAACCTGTTCAATCGCACGTACTTCTTCTTCCCGACGACGGACCTGCGCGATGCTGCAAACTTCGGTTTTCAGAGTGTGGGAGCAAACAACCCGCGTAGAATACAGATCCGTTTGCGGCTGCTGTTCTGAAGTGACTTATACACGGATCACACAGATTGTTTTTTTGCTTGTGCTGAGTTGGACCACTGCAAACGCAGTGGTCCAACAAACAGCCAGCAAACGTGTCAACGAGAGTGTCGACGCGCACACGCAGCGGGGAATGATCGCGGCCGAGTCGAACAACTTGAAAGAAGCGGAACGACAGTTCGCGGCCGCGGCTTCGCTCGCTCCATCTGACCCTTCCACCCGGAATAACTACGGCGCGATTCTGATGCGCCTTGGCCGTACGGCAGAAGCCCGCACGCAATTCGAAGCCTCACTGAAATTAAATCCGGACCAACCGAGCGCTTTAACGAATCTCGCACAGATATATTTCGATCGCGGTAAGCCTGACGATTTGCGGCTGGCTCGAACTCTCCTGGAGCGCGCCGCGAAAAACACATCAGATCCTCAAATTCCTCGTGCGCTCGTCACCACTCGCTTAAAACTGGGCCAAGCCCTGATCGAAAAAGGTTCTCTCGACGAAGCGATTGCTGAACTCAGCGGTGCGCTCACCCTGGATGGAACGAACACGGACGTGATCTTGAACCTGTCACGCGCGCAGTTTTTGAAGAAGGATCTTCGCGCTGCCGGACGCACTCTCGAAACTGCCGTAGCGCGTGGGATTGACGCTCCAAAAATTTACGCAGCCCTCGCGGAAGTCTATGAAGCCGACGGTCATTTTGAGAACGCGATTCCCGCGATGCGGCTCGCGGTGCAACGCGATCCGCAGAATGAGGCGTATCACTTTCGTTACGGTCTGCTGCTCACAGATTCACATGCACCCGCCGCAGGTATTCTTCGTTTGCAGGAAGCGCTCAAGCAGTTTCCGACTTCAACGCGTCTGTGGTTAGCGCTGGGAATTGCTCAGCTCACCTATGGTCAGAACGTCGACGCGGAAAATTCCTTCAACCGATCGCTCGCACTCGATACAAAATCGGCGCCTGCGCTTGCATATCTCGGTATGACGTACGCCGAGAGAGGTGCGTACGATAAAGCAATCAGCTTCTACGAACGGGCCATTGCTGCGAATGCGCAACTTGCGCCGCTGCATTATCTCGTGGCAGATACGATGCTCAAGATTTCAAATGCCGACACGATTCGCGCGGAGAAGTATCTAAAGCGTGCGATCGAGCTCGATCCGAATCTTCCTGCCGCTTACCTGACGTTGGGAAGGCTCTACGCTCGTGCAAATCGTTCCGGCGAGGCGGTATCGCTGCTGGAACGCGCAGTGTCTTTACAACCGGAGTTAGCCGAAGCTCATTATCAACTCAGCCGCGTTCTGGTGAAATTGAAGCGGCCGGACGAGGCCAACCGGGAGCTTGAAATCTTCAAACAACTAAGCGAAAAGCAGAAAGCACAAAATGAAAGCCGCGAGATCGTCCGCCGGCTCGCGAACGTCAAGTTTTGAAAGGTTCTGTTAAATGTCCTTACGAAGACTTGTTCAAGTAGTAGCTGTCTGGCTACTGCTCGCCGTCACCGCGCTCGCGGTGCAGACCGAACGTTGGTCGGAGCAGAAGGCGCGCGATTGGTACGCGAGACAACCCTGGCTGATCGGCAGCAACTACAACCCTGCCAGCGCTATCAATCAACTCGAGATGTGGCAGGCAGACTCGTTCGATCCGAAGAGAATCGATCTCGAACTCGGTTGGGCCGAAAGTCTCGGCATGAATACCATGCGCGTTTACCTGCACGACCTGCTCTGGCAGGATCCTGAAGGTTTCAAACGCCGCCTCAATCAGTTTCTGACTATCTCCGCGAAGCACAAGATTAGGCCAATTTTCGTACTCTTCGACTCGGTTTGGGATCCCGATCCGAAGCTTGGCAAGCAACGCGCGCCGCGCCCGGGCGTTCACAATTCGGGTTGGGTGCAGAGTCCGAGTCGCACGACGCTGGAAAACCCGGCGGAGTATCCGCGGCTTGAAGCGTATGTGAAAGGCGTTGTCGGCGCGTTCGCGCGAGATCAGCGCATCCTTGCGTGGGACATCTGGAACGAGCCCGACAACATGAATCCCGGCAGCTACAACGAACTTGAACCGAAGAACAAGGTGGAACTTGTGTCGCGCTTGCTGCCTCAGGCGTTTCGCTGGGCCCGGGAAGCGCAGCCCGAACAACCGCTGAGTTCCGGGGTTTGGAAAGGCGACTGGTCCACGCCTGAAAAGATGACTGAGATGGATCGCCTGCAGATCGAACTCTCCGACGTCATCACGTTTCATAATTACGACTCGCCGACAGAGTTGGAAAAACGCATCAACTGGCTCAAGCGCTACAACCGTCCGATGATCTGCACGGAATACATGGCCCGTGGTAATGGCAGCTTCTTCTTCGGCGGTCTGCTGGTGGGCAAGGTTCACAACGTCGGCATGATCAACTGGGGTTTTGTCCAGGGCAAGACACAAACACACCTGCCCTGGGATTCGTGGCAACATCCGTATGTCGATCGCGAACCGTCGATTTGGTTTCACGAAGTGTTTCGCAACGATGGCAGTCCTTACATTCCCGAAGAAGTTCAGTTCATCAAACGAATGACGGGCAAAGTGAAACCACAAGTCAAACGAGCAGCGGCGAATTAAACGTTGCAGCAAAGACGTCTCTTAATCGTTTATTTTCTTCTGGCGGCGGCCCTTGCGCAGCCCCACCTCGTAGCCGCCCAGACGACTCAAAGGGCATCCATTTCGATCGATGCCCGCAAGATCGAAAACCGCATCAGTCCCCTGTTTTACGGCCAGTTTCTGGAATTTATGTACGAGGGCGTTAAAGGAGGACTGCACGCCGAACTGATTCGCAATCGCAGTTTTGAAGAACCACCGAACGTCATCGGTCTGTCACGCAACTGGGAACGTTATCCGGGCGATCGAAACGACGATTACGCCCTCAACTTTCATTGGGACACCCAATTCGCCTACCCGCAACACCGAAAGATCAAGCTTGACACGGAAGTGAAGGAGCACTCGCTTCGCATCGAGGCCGGCGATGGCGTGATTGAGCGTCACGGGATCTATCAGCCGCGCATTCCCATCAAGGCTGGTCTCGAATATCGGAGTTACATCTGGCTGCGGACCACCGATTACGACGGCGACGTTACCGTGGCGCTGGAATCAGACTCGGACCAGCGTCAGGTCTACGCGGCCGCGAACGTCGATCGCATCGGCAAAGGTGATTGGCGTAAGTTTGAATTCACGCTGAAGCCCACTCGCAACGACCCACTGGCGCGCTTTGCGATTCTTTTCCCGGGACGAGGAACGGTCTGGATCGATCAAGTGTCTTTGATGCCCGCGGATGCAGCGCCCGGCGGTGTACGTCGCGACGTGTTCGAAAAGATCGAGCTACTAAAGCCTGCTTTTATTCGGTGGCCGGGTGGCAATGTGGCCCAGGACTACCGTTGGTTCTGGGGAATTGGCCCACGTGACGAGCGTGTGACGTGGTCCAATCTCTCCTGGAAGAACGAACCGGAGCCAAGCGACTTTGGCACGGATGAGTTCGTCGCCTTCGCTCGCGCTGCCGGAGCTGAGCCTTCGATTACGGTCAATGTCGAGGGTCGCGGCGCGACCGCAGCGGAAGCGGCAGCCTGGGTCGAGTACTGCAATGGACCGGCGAGTTCGAAATACGGGGCGATGCGCGCGGCTAATGGTCGCCCGGCTCCATTCGGAGTCAAGTTTTGGGAAGTGGGAAACGAGATCTGGGGCGACTGGGTCCGTGGCCACTCAGATGCCGAAACGTACGCGCGTAACTACAACCGCTATGCTGAAGCCATGCGTGCTGTCGATCCGTCGATCAAGCTGATCGCGGTAGGCGACAACGATATGAATTGGAACCGGACCGTGCTGCGCGAAGCCGGGCGCAACATTGATTACCTCGCCATCCATCACTACTACGGCCGGCGCGAGATGCGAGGCGATCCGTTGAACCTGATGGCGCGCCCGTTGTTCTTCGAAGGGTTCTACACACGGGTCGGACAGTTGTTACGCGAACTCGGGCTGGCGGGCCGCGTGAAGTTGGCAATTAACGAATGGGGACTCGACCTTCCGAGCGAGCGACAGTATTCGATGGAGTCGGCTCTCTACGGCGCACGGCTTATGAATGTGTTCGAGCGATCGGGCGAGGTCGTTGAGATGAGCGCGGTTTCTGATCTCGTTAACGGCTGGCCCGGGGGCATCATCCAAGCCGGACGACAAAGCGTTTTCGTTTCGCCAATCTACTTGGTGAACCAGCTTTACGCCGAACATCGCGGTGATCTACTCCTCGCAACCACAGTTAACAGTCCAACGTTTGATACGTCTCGCGAAGGCGCCAACATTCCTTACCTTGACGCAATAGGTAGCCAAACGGCTGACGGCAAGACGATCTTTATTAAAGCGGTAAACACCAGCCGGACGAGTGCGTTGTTCACAACGATCACTATTGCGGGCGTGATGCCGGCGGCACGAGCCGAGTTAAAAACGATCACTGCCTCATCAATTAATAGCGACAACGATTTCTCGCGACCGAATGCCGTGTCTATTCAAAAGAGATTGCTACCGAGCGGACGTAGGTTTGTCGTCACGTTGCCGAAGCATTCAGTTTCGGTAATCGTACTCAGGACACAGTAGATAGTTGTTTGTATAGCGTTCGCTAACATTGCATTCACAACGTTTCGCAATGCAACTCGCCTTTGCTTCCATCTCGTGTATCCGTTGACGAAAACGTTAAGCTCGTTGTTGAAACGCTAACTAGTTGTTATGAGACGCAATCAATTTCGCAACAATTAGGCCGAAATTTCACACTTGGACCAATGTTTCTGTTCCTGGCGCTCTGCGGCACAGTCCGTGCAACGTGAGGGAGCATGCCGGTAGGAGGCAAAGGAGAACGCTATGAAAACTAACTTGTCGACAAAAAAAGTGTTGGGATTTGTTCTTGGATTATCTCTCCTTCTTGGAATCGGAATGGCCGCAAGCTCTGAAGCTCAGGGCCAGTACCGTGATCGAAATTGGCAAAGGGAACAGCAACGGGAACAGAACCGGCGTCAACGCGAATGGGAACGCGAGCAGCGACGCAACCAGCGCCAGGCGCAGCGCGATTGGCGCGATCAGTACAACTACGGTGGTTCTCAACAGCTTCGTCAGACCGCTTTGAACGCGGGCTACAACGAAGGCATCAAGGAAGGCCGTAAGGACCGTGGCAACGGTGAACGTTTCGAGTATCGCGATGAAGAAGACTTTCGCAATGCGAACACCGACTACAGTTCACGTTTGGGTAGTAGAGCGCTGTACCAGCAGTACTTCCGACAGGGCTTTCTGAATGGTTACAGTGACGGTTACAGAGGCTACTAAGTAAGAATGTTTGGTAGGCTGAAGCAATGAAGACGGGATCGATAGTTTCGGTCCCGTCTTTTTGTGTATGGCGTTATGGCTGCCAGTAATCGGGAGATTCCTGAATGTTCGGATCGGGTCGTTCCATCCAGCGTTCAGGACGATGCAGTTTGATGAAACCAAATTGCTCGTATAGACCATGCGCATCTTTGGTTGACAACACCCACCGGCGAAAGCCTTGTAGTTGAGGATGAGCGAGGATAACTTCCATGAGCCATTTTGATAAGCCACGCCCGCGATGTTCCGGCACGATGAAAACATCGGCCACCCAGGCGAAGGTCGCGTAGTCGGTCACAATGCGTGCAAAGCCCACCTGCTCCTCGCCTTTGTAGATGCCAAACGGCAGCGAGTTTTCGATCGAACGTTGCACAACCTCGCGCGCGCGACCGCGCCCCCAGTAAGAATGATTGCTGATGTAATCGTGAATAAGATCGAGATCCATGCGGGGACGATCCGTACTGATGGTGTATTCACCGCGTTCGACAATAGCGCTGAGAGTCATTTAGAAAAACTAAATGATCTCGACTTCAATGTACAGTTCGTTAGCTTTAGCGGCTTCCTCCGTCGTTTTGTAGTCGCTCAGTTTGTCGAATGCGTCCACCAGGGTCGTTCGCGGGACTTCGGTATTGTTTTCCGTGTGCCCGTGTTTACCTTTCATCGTCGAGACGATCGTCGTCAACCGGTCTTTCTTTCCTTTCTCCTTCTTCCGTGCAAATTGCCCCCAAAGAGTCTTCGGCGTCGCATTTCGGCTTCCGTGATGGCCCACTTTGTAGACACACACGTCTTTCAGCAGTTCCGCCGTTTGCTCATCATTGAGCGCGTATTCCCAATTCTCGATTTGCGCATCACCCGGAAAGAGCAGTTTCTTTCCGCCAAATTCGAATAGAAGTATGGTGCTGGTGTTGTTCATCGCCTTGTCTAGAATGCGCACCAGGCTCAGGAGCTGGTCACCTCGAAGAGATCTCAACTGGCGAACGAACCAGCGATTATGTGACGGCAAGAAGTCTTGAAAGACGTCCGCATCAGGAAACAAACGATTGTTGCCGCTAGTGAAATTGTTAATCAACTCTCCGGAAGCGGCCTGCAACTTCCAAAAGTCATTAGCCGCACCCTGAAGCATCCAGAACTCATTTTCATCCCGCGATTTTTGTTTTCGGATCTGTGCATGTTGCTCGAGCGTCGGTGGACCAAGCACATGTATCTTCACGCCGGGCAAAATCTCACTGACGTCGAGCTTGTACCCGTGGTTCACGTAATGGTTCTTGCCCATCGACGCCAGGTTCGCTACAGCCGAGCGATTCGGCAAACTGTTGTCTTCACTGAGAAACTCGATCTGTGCTGCCAGTTCGGGCGACAAGGCCGGCATGAACTTCTGTGAACCGAGATGCTTGATCTCCGTCGCGATCGTATCGGCTAGAAAATTCATGTTGGTCAGGGACGAAACGTAATGAGCGTTCAGTTGTAGGCCCTGACCGGATTGTTTTTCCGAGTCAATCTTCACGTCGGCGTCTTGAAGTGCGGGATCCTCTGTCCATGGCTGGATCACGATGTCGGGCTGAAGCTTCGCAATAACGTCTCCGGTGCCGCTTCCGTCCTCTTTGGTTGTGAAACCGCTGATGTGATCTTTGTGACGATGCGTTGCGACTACGATCTGTAACTTACCGTTGCACCGCTGCTTGATGTCGTTAGCGACGTTCATCATCTGCTCGGCTGCGACAACACCGGCAGGCATGCCCGTGCTCCCGAAATCCACGAGCACGTGCCGCTCCGCTTCGGATTTATTTTCGCGTTCAGGATATTTGAACGTAAGCAGAAAACAATCTCCGAAACCGACCTGGTATGCGCGGATCGTTAATTTGCTGGGCTTTAGTTTTGCAGAGTCAGGCATGTCAAAAAACCTCCGACGATCGGGTTCTCAAATTCAGAGTTCGATTGAGGTGCAGTCGTGCAAAAGCGTTGCGCGTTCCGCTCGCGTCGTCAAAATAGCCACACTTCCAGAGATACTTTAATCGTGGGGTCTGTCGAGCAACGTTTGCGACGCGGTTGTTCACGTGATATTTCAGTCGACCATACTCGTCAAAGATCAATGCGCCTCCACCGTAAATCGTGACTTCCCGGCTCCCCACTAATCCCTCAGGTTTTCCAATGGGCGGATCGAAATACTGAAGTTCCTGTGCCTGTATCGTCATCATCTGGATGTACTCAGCGACAGTTTCGCGAAGCGCAAATCCGTCTGGTCCTACTCGCAAACAGGGACGCACGGAGATCACTTTCGTGTATGCCTGTTCGTGCAGCTTCAAGGCCTCACGGTTTTCCCAAACGAAGCGAAAGACCTCATCCGGATCTCGCATCATCGACTCGAAGTGCGAGCGATCGTAGGTGAGCTTTGCGTCGCAGCCTTCCCAACTGCCGTCGGGGGAATTGATACTTGCGGGTTCTACTCCGTAATTTGCAAAGCTCTCCAGAAGAATATCCCGGTAATGATATTTGCTGTCGTCAGGCACGAGCTCTTTGTCAGCGGTAATCAGCGCGCTCAGATAATCGGAGAACTGCAAGTCGGTCGGAGGCGTGTAGTCTAAAGCTCGAATTGCCATCGTCAGCAGGTGGTTGGCAGCGTCCGCGGCCTGCTCCACCACGAGTTCCAGATCCAACTTGCCGCCGCATTTTCCGTTTTCCAATTTTTTTATCCGAGCGCTCCATACGTTCAGAAATGCGTCGAGCATCGCGGCCACTAGAATCTCTCCGCGGCGATGTGGTTCCTGGAATTCTTCGACTTCATCTATCTGGCCAGGCTTGAACGTTGGAAGGTTTACGGAACGTCTCAGAGCATCTGCCCGATCGCCGCGGACTCCCGACATCTCCCGGCCCATCTGATCGGCCAACCCAACCAACACAGATTTCTTCAGAACGTCGACTTTCAACAGGTCTGAGTTGATCAGATTAGCTTCCAACGTGGTGTTGCTTTTCGTGAAATCAGGGTCCAGCAGCGTTCCAACGACATCCTTGAGCGAGAAAACGGAAAGAAGCGCTACTACGTCCGCAAAGCCCTCGTGAAAACCGGCCTGTTCAGGTGAAGAAGGATCCGTGTAGCGATTGCGCAATCCATCCAGGATGGCATGCGTCGTCTCGTGGGCCACCACATCGTGAGACAGACAGCTAAATACGGTTTGCCCACTCGTTCCCTTGAAATATCCGAAAACGAGAGCCTGATCTTCTTTTGAGTAAAAGGCATTGGCGTCAGCGAACGCGTGCGGAGCGATATGAATTTGGTGCCCGCGGAAACCCCAGCTAATGCGCCGCCCCAGCGCGAATTCAAACCGCGCCAGAGTTTTCATCACGATCGCATAGACGTTCTGCTGGTGAAAGCGAGGGTCGGTGAGTATCCAGTCGCTGGTAGGCTTCTCAAGTTCTCGGTCGAATGGATCGACATACGAACCGCGTTGAAGACTAGGATAGTGAACCGGCTGATAAAGCACGCCGGAGGACGTGTCGTAGTCGATCACCTGGACCCGATAACCTCTTGGGCCTGGCGCGATCTCTTCAGCGGGTACTTCGACCTTAGTTGTAAGAATTTTGCCGTCGACCTTAACGCTCGGATCCTGCGCTACGATCGTTAACTGCCGGGTTCGGGGTTTTGCAATGGGTATCATGAGAGGACATCCAAGTGAGAGTGAGCGTTTTTAGGGAAACGTCAGAACGTTGCAATATTCGCTATCGCGCTGGTGGTCTGATCGCAGCACTTGGTTGCCGGAGAGCAAAGCAACCACGAGGCACCATGGATTGAGCATGACCGGGCGCTGCGAAGTCACTCGTTTGTTCGTAAAACGAAGCCCACCATTTAGCAGCCTGCCAGATAGCTTCAGGACACGTGGAAGCAGTAGCCAGACCTGGTGTTAACTCGATTCCGGCGAGGCCAAACAAAGTCTCAGCAAACACTGCACTAGGCAAACCCTCGCCCTCCACAAGCGGATTGCAACGTTTGCCCACACACCACACGTAGCCGAGCCACGATAATACGAGCGCCGGCAGGTCAACGAGTCCTCGTTGAAGCTTCATTGGCTCAATGTAATCAATAACCTTCTCAGGAGTACTTGTTACTTGAATTGCGGCAATGTTCGGAAACCTCTCCGCGTCGTCAAATGCCGATAACTCGAATTCGCGAACGGCGTTGACATGCGGAATTTCCGAGATGTCACCTGCTATGTCGAGCGGAACTGTAAACATCCTGCCGTTTCCAGCCAGAACTCCAACCATGGACCAGTAGCTCGGAGTGAGATCGAAACGCAGATGCGACTGAGAGACGCGCACGCGAAAGTCAGCCATCGAATTACCGCCCAGAAGAAGTATGGTTCCTTCTCTGGTGATTCCTTCTTCCTTGAAAACTCGCTCGAGCCAAGCCGTATTCGACTCGCCATCATTCGCGGCCAGTTTCTTCAGGTCTTTATTATTTTCGATTTTCAACGGGACACTGCTGCCAACCATAAAGCCTCCTTATCCGAGTGTTCTTTCCATGACAAAGATTGGATTAACCGGCCGTCCCTCACCGACTATAGGCCACGCTTTGATTAGCACTCGCGTGCGTTGGCCAATGGAGGAAAAAGCGAGCGTTAGAAAATGGTTATCCGTTAACGTAAAGTTTGCGTCTGTGTTGACGGCGCGACCAAAGGCTCCGGGCACATCAAACGCCGGGTATCGTGGCGGCGCTGCATTCCATTTGCCGCCTACCAGCTTATTCACCAGAGCGGTGGGCGATGAAATTATTTCGATAAGCTCGACGTCCGGACGGAGTTGACAGCGCGCAACGCGTCCGTAATGCACGTCGCCCGTTAAGATCAGGATCGAATGCTCGGTGCGGTCGAGAGCACGAACGAGTTCACCATACTGGTCGTAGTCCGGAAGATTCCAGTCCGTTAATTTGCCCCGCCATCCTGCACGACCACTCAACACCGGCTGCCCAATAACCAGCACGCCAAGACCGCGCAACCTGCCGACCCAATTTTGCAACGCGGCGATATCGCCGGGCTGCATGAAATTGGTTTGGTCCGCGGATCGATGCATCCGCGTATCCGCTATGAAGAACGACAGTTGACCTATGTCGAACGTGATGAATGATTTCTCAGTCTGGAAAGCCTTGTACAGTGATAAGGCTACGTCCATCCAATTCGCTCGCCCCTTGGCGGTCCATGAATCGCGTATCAGCGAGGCCCAGCTTGGCGCGTTATTCCAGAACTCATGATCGTCGCTGCTAAAGTAGTTTGCTCCGTCTTGTAAAAGACCACGAAAACCGCCGCCAACGCCTTCCTGTAACCACGTGCGCCTATAGTTTTCGAAGTGCGTCGACAACAATTCCGGTTTTGTGTGTGTGTGCAAGAGAAAGTGAGGCGCCGGGTCGTCCAGGTAAACCTGATCGCCGCTGAGAATCTTTATGTCGGGCCGCTCTGATCCGGGCAATTCGTGGAAGGTCCAGCCGAACGATCCAGTAGTGTCTTGCGCGGAGCAGAAACACGAAGCGAGCAACACAATGAATTCGGATTCGCCAAATGAAGGCAACCGGTCCGGTAAGGTTCGCAACCGGCAATTCGCAACCGGCACGCCATTGGCAGTAAGCAGGAATTCATAACGTCCGCCAGGTGTCAGGTTCGGAATCGTGACCCTCTGGTAGTCGAGCGTGAAACCGTTCCCATCCAGCCTGGACCAGTCTCCAAGCGGATGCTGCCCGCCATTGGACTGCAGTGAGAGAGCAGGTAGAGGACGTGATTCGTTAATCGCGCCAACCCAGACGACAGCCTCGCCCGCCTGAGTAGGAGAATGAGGAACAAGCATGTAGGTCATACATTATGAATGACTGAGGATTGAAAAACGTTTCGCCTGCAAACCCGGATTTGATTGGCGCTCAAAGGTTAGTCTTCCAGAAATCGAGCATCAGGCTATATAAATGACGCGAGGCAGCCTCATCTGAAATGCCATGCTTGCGCATTGGATAAGCCATCATGTCAAACCTCTTTCCGGCGCCGATTAATGCGTCAACAAAAGCCATCTCGTTGTAAGGATGAACATTGTCGTCATACGTTCCGAAAACAATCAACAGACGGCCGTGCAGTTGTTTGGCGAGCGGGATCAACGAGGAACTCTCATAGCCTGTGGGGTTCTCTTGCGGCGTCCGCATCGCACCTTCGGTCCACTTTGAATCGTAGTAACGCCAATCTACAACCGGCGCGACCGAGATGCCGGCTTGGAACTCCTGCGATCGCGTCATTAAGTTCAGGGTCATGAAACCGCCATAGCTCCAGCCCCACACACCTACTCGCGCCGGATCAACCCAGCTTTGTTTCTTCAACCAACGCGCTGCGGCAACCAAGTCCGACGTTTCGGCTACGCCTAAACGCTTGACTACGGTGTTCTCCAATTCTTTGCTGATGCCGGTTGCGGACCGATTATCAACTTTGACGACGACGTAACCCGCGTCGAGCAAAAGCTGGTTCCATAACGTATCTCCCTGCCAGGCATTTATGACCTGCGGGGCCGATGCGCCGCCATAGACAAACATCACAACCGGAAACTTTCGATCGGGACGAAAGTTTTTCGGCTTCAGAACTTCGGCAGGCATCGGAAAGCCATCTTCAGCCGGGATCGTTAACATTTCCGGAAACTGAATGTCGTACGGCGCAAGCAACTGCCCGCGGGCGGCAGCGAGCTCTCGCACAAGCGAACCGTCGTTTGAATGTAGCCGCAGCGATGGAAGCGTCCGAACGTCTGAAGGTCTATCGAGAAAGTACCGCGCATCGGGCGACATTGACACACGGTGTGTACCCGAATCTTTCGAAAGGCGCATGAATCCGGATCCGTCCGCGTGCACGCGGTACAAGTGTCTTTCTGTCGACGATTGCTCCAACGCAGTGAAATAGATCCAATTATTCTTCTCGTCGACACCCACGATTGCCTGGCGAACCCAGAAAGCTATGCCTCCCGCGCTCGCGAGTGCCCATCGTCCTTTCGTGACCTGGTTCTCGAGCGTGCCATCCATCCGGTAGCGATAGAGATGCATGTAGCCATCGCGTTCCGATGGCCAGAGAAAGTGTTGTCCATCACTAAAGAAGTAGAGATCGTCATTCATGTTCACCCAACCCGGATCGGTCTCGGTAAACACATGTGTAGCCTTGCCGGTTTTGCGATCGGCGAAATACAAAGACAACTCGGTTTGCACGCGCGGCATGGTTTCCAAACTCAACCGGCGACTGTCGGGTAACCACTTCGCACGCACGATGTATTCGAATGGTTTGTCGTTTATCTGTATCCAGGTTGTGCCGTCGTGTCCGAGTTCGTTTATTCCGAGTCGCACGCGGGGATTCGCGCGTCCGGCTCTTGCGTAGCGCTGTCGGATCACGCGTGGCGAGAAAGGAACGAAATCGACGAAGTAAGTAAGGTCTACTTCTGATTCGTCAGACTGGAGATACGCGATGGCTTGTGAGTCCGGCGCCCACCAATATCCGATGTCGCGGCGGCCGAAAACCTCTTCCCAATAGACCCATGAGAGCGTGCCGTTCAGCAGCGTTTCTGAACCATCGCGAGTGATCTGAGTTTCACGATTAGTGTCCAGGTCGAAGAAATAAAGGTTGTTGGCTCGCACGTAAGCGACGCGGCGACCGTTCGGCGAGAAGCTGGCGGAAGTTTCTTCTGCGGGAGTGGAAGTGAGCCGTCGAAAACGGGCATTGTCTAACTCGAGAACAAAAACGTCTGCCTTGAAAATGTATAGCGCTTGACGGCCTGTCCCATCGAAAGCAAGTGGCCACGGCAACGAGTCTGTGTTCGTATCTTCGACAACACGTTTGAGCTCGGCCAACGCGCGCGCCGCATCAACGATCGACTGTTTTTGACCGGTCGCTGGATTCAACTTTTCGAAAGTTTGCTCGGCAGGTGGACGACGGTTGTCGAGTATGACGAGAGTTCCGTCGTCGAGCCACGCGGTTGCCGGAACACTGGCCACTGCGCGGCCTTCCGGTCCAAAGATCCATTCCAGCGTGAGTTGTCGTTTGCTCGTCTGGCCCAGCGTGTTTGCTACACAAGACGCGAGCAGAAAGAGACCTATTAATATCCTTAGCTTCGCATGTTCCCCATTCATAAAAACCTTCTTCTGTGGTAAAGTTCTGTTGCGCTGCACTCTCAGTTCCATCCTAGCGGTGCAGCACACCCGCAATTGTTTTAACAGACCCGCAATCGTTGAGCGACGGCTCTCCCGCACTTGAAACCTTCAACTCGGTTGTTTTACAAGGAGCATTTCCCATGTCAAAAATCCTCATCGTGCTATCCGCATTGCTTTTGCTTACATTCACACCGTCTGTGAAGGCGGATCCGCTCGTCGTAACCAGCGGTTTTCTTACCGTTCCGGGACAACTTCGGGCGCCGCAATACTCTTTCGCAGGGCAGAACTTTTCAATCACGGGCCATGGCAGTGAGCCAGGAGCCGCGCCGAGCTGTTCTCCGTGTAAAACCGGCGACGTGATAAGTATGAACAGTCTGTTCGTTGGTGGGAGCCTCGGTCTCGGAAGTGTGACGTTTGACGGCATGACGCTTGAAAATCTGGTCTTCGGCGGCGTCTTTCAATTTACGGCGCCTTCTGTCGTGGTGCCTGTGGGGACGACGAACCTTACTCTCACTTCGCCGTTCACCTTTGCCGGAAATTTCTTCGCTTGCCCATTGGAAGTCGGCACTCTGAACTGCGGACCATCGACACAGATATTCAGTGCACAGTTCGTGGGCCAGGGCCTCGCGACGCTGCAACTTCGGTTTAGTTTCATCAACGCCAACGGTGAGTCCGTCTACGACTTTGGAAGCGTCACGTACGATTTTGAAAACTCCGAAATCCCCGAGCCAATGACAATTACGCTGCTCGCGGCCGGCTTGGCGGGCCTCGCCGTAAAGCGCACTCTCGCTAAAAAGCGCAACCGTTGCTGACTAAGTGACCGTTTGTCTTTGGGGTCAGATCTCACATTAGACTGCGAGCTGTCCGACGGTAGATCCGCTGGTTCGTCGGTGCGGTACATGTGAAACAGAATGTCTCCGTGTTTGTTCTAGGCCGTGAGCTTGCTCGGACTCGTGGAGTCCGCGGCAGCCATTGAGTGAACTCGAAGCGTCTGTTTGCCGTGTCGCGCGGCGGCGAGCGCCTCCATCCCCTCTTTCAGTTCTGCAAAAAGCTTGCGCTTGGCACTTCGCTTTCGTTTTGGTTTAACTGATCGCTTCAATGCTTCTCTTCGCCTCGAATTTAGTCTCAATCATCTATTTCATCGTTCGCGGTCGCTTCTTGAACTGCTTGCCTTTACGGGACAACTTGAATCGTCCCAAAATGGCGGAAATGGTGATCGAAGGCAAACGCCACCTCGATACTGAGTTGTTCCATAACGACTTTGCTGGTGCAGTCAGTGAAGCTCCAATTCTTGTCTTCGAACTGCTCAAAGGTCTTCCATGCAAGCGTCAAATCCGCGGTCGTAATCTTGTGTACCTCTACAAGATGGTGACGAAAGAACTTCGCACCTAAAGCTAGGGCACGTTTCCTTTCACCGCGAACTCTAAGTAGCGTGAGTGTCTCGTCAATCACGTAATCAGTAGTGAGCAAAGGAGAATGATTTTCAACGAGCCATTGCGCTTTTACGTGATCAGGATCAGTAGGTACTAATGAGGCGTACCACGCGCCAGTATCAACAAAGATCATGGGCTTTATTTTCTTGGGTAAAGAATTGAATCGTGTTCGCGGCCGGCAAAGTCGTCACTAGAGCCCTCTAAAGGGAGAGCCGCAATTTCGGCAAGAATTTTGGCCGCGTTACCATCGTTTTTATCGTCTTCGTGAGTGATGACGATTAGATCGAGCCGCGCGCCCTCCGGCAACTCCAACGGCTGCAGTGGGCGAATTATGCCCTGCTCATAAACTGCTTCGATCTCTTTAGTCATTGGTTCTCCAAATCGACATTATACACGGGTCAATGTTTGGAGGTGGTGTATCTCAATTAGACTTGGCCTAGAGCGAGATAAACACAATAGTAGTCTCTAGATCTGACCTCGTTCTATTCCTGCCGCAGCGCTGTCGTTGGATCCAGTCCTGATGCGCGGCGGGCGGGGAGCCATGAGGCCATGATGGCGATAAACAGGAAAAGGACGGCGACCGAGATGAACGTCACGGGGTCGGTCGGTTTGACCTCGACCAGCATGCTCGCCAGGACGCGCGTGAGCGCGAAGGCCGCGAGGAGGCCGATCAGGATGCCGATAGCGCTGAGATAGAGGCCTTTGCCGACCATCAGACGAAAGATGCGCGAGGGGGCGGCGCCAAGGGCCATGCGGACGCCGATCTCCGCGGTTCGTTGGCGAACCGAGGTGGCCAGCACGCCGTACAAGCCAACGCCTGCGAGTAGCGCCGCGATTGTCGAGAACACTCCGATCAACAAAAGCGAGAAACGCGTTTGCGCTTGCGCCGCGGTCACGAGGGTGTCCATCGGCTGCATCTGGTTGATGAACGTTTCCTTGCCCATACCCCTCACCACTTCGCGCACGGTCCCTGCCAGAGCCGCCGGATCTCCTTCGGTGCGCAACGCCCACCAAGACGCAGCGCCGTGGTTCACATATCCGTCAGTGACGAAGAGTTGTTCGCGGCCCGGTTCGATCAGAGAGGTGTTACGCTGGTGGGCCACCACGCCGATGATCTCTCCCCATTGCGCCTCAGGCGT